>Ga0116217_10005639_pt1 | contig 10974 bp, 9 predicted proteins | sample Sb_taG_6_FD_89697 | JGI IMG/M metagenome (GOLD analysis project Ga0116217, IMG submission 89697) | Peat soil microbial communities from Weissenstadt, Germany - Sb_50d_4_PS metaG | ecosystem: Environmental > Terrestrial > Soil > Wetlands > Peat | place: Germany: Weissenstadt | collected 2010-09-21 | reverse complement strand
ACCGAGCGAGACGATCTCCTCGGGGTGGACGTCGTTGCGGATGGAGAGCTCTCGGGCCGGGATCACGCCCTCGGACTTGAAGCCGATGTCGAGAAGCACCTCGTCCCGGTCGATCTTGACGACGTTGCCCTCGACGAGGTCCCCGTCGTCGAACTCGATGATCGTCCCGGCCATCGCCTCCTCCAAGGAGGCGTCCCCCATGTCGTCCTCGGTGATCGTGCGTGGGAGGTAGTGGCCTTCGTCATCGAAGGTGCCCATGGCCTCCTCGGACCACGGGGCGATTGGCTCGGCGGACATGACGGGGAATGGACTCGCTTTCAGTGGAGACAGCCGCCCGGGGCGGCGAGAGGAACAACGCGCCGGCACGACCGCTCCGGCCAGGCCAAAGACCCTACCACCGGCTACCCGCCCTTCGCCTCGGCCCACGACGACCCCCAGGCCATCGAGACCTCGAGGGGCACCGAGAGATCGGCCGCCGAGGTGAGGGCCTGCTCGACGAGCGGTCCCACCGCGTCCCTCTCCCCCACCTCGACCTCCACGATCACCTCGTCGTGGACCTGGAGCACGAGTCGGCTGTGGAGCTTGGCATTGGAGAGCGTGTGGTCGACGCGCACGAGCGCCGTCTTGAACAGGTCGGCGGCCAGCCCCTGGATGCCCGCGTTCATCGCCTGACGCTCCGCCGCCTGGCGGACCCGGAAGTTGCGGTCGGCCAGCTCGGGCAGCGGCCGGATCCGCCCGAACGCGGTGCGGGTGTAGCCGCGGTGCCGGGCCTCGGCGACCGTGTCGTCCATGTAGGCGCGCACCGCCGGGAAGGCCGAGAAGTACCGGCCCATGATCTCGGCGGCCTCCTCGACCCCGGTCGAGAGCCGGCGGGCCAGGCCGTAGGCCTCCATCCCGTAGGCGAGCCCGTAGGACACCATCTTCGAGTACTCACGCTGGGTCCGGGTCACCTCCTCGACCGGGACGCCGAACACGCCCGAGGCGACCACCCGGTGGATGTCGGTCCCCGACGAGAAGGCTTCGAGCAACCCGGGGTCGGCGGCCAGATGTGCGAGCACCCGAAGCTCGATCTGGTCGTAGTCGGCCACCAGGAACACGTAACCCTCCGCCGGGACGAAGACCCGTCGGAACCGCTTGCCCGAGTCCGAGCGCACCGGGATGTTGTGGAGGTTGGGTCGCTCCGAGGAGAGTCGGCCGGTGCGGGCCACCGTCTGGCGGAACGACGCGTGGATGCGGCCGTCGTCCTTCACCTCGTTGAGCAGCGCCTCGCCGTAGGTGGAGCGGAGCTTCTCCACCTCCCGATAGCGCAAGAGCGACTCCACGATCGGGTGCTGGTCGCGGAGGCCCTCGAGGGTGGCCGCATCGGTCGAGTACCCCGTCTTCGTCCGGCGCCCGGGCTTGAGGCCGATCTCGTCGTAGAGGACCGTGCGCAGCTGCGGCGTCGAGTTGACGTTGAAGGGGTGGCCGGCCAGCTCGTGGATCTCGGTCTCGAGGGTGGCGCAGTCGGCCACCAGCTCCTTCGACACCCGGCGCAGCTCGTCGGTGTCGACGCGGATGCCGGCCACCTCCATGCGGGCGAGCACCCCGATGAGCGGGCTCTCCACCTCGTCGTTGAGCGCCCGCATCCCGGACGCGTCGAGGGCCCGGCGCAGCGGATCGACCAGCTGGACGACGACGTTGCCTTCCTCGGTCGCGCCGTGGACCGCGTCGGCCGCCGGGTCCCCGTCGAGGGCGAGCTTGCCCTGCGGTTGGGCGTCGGTCGGGCCAAGCACCGCCCCACGGAGGAACAGCGGGGCCACCCGGTCGAGCGGGTACTCCCCCCAGGAGGGGTCGAGCAGGTAGGCGGCGACCGCGGTGTCGAGCACCGGCTCGATGCCGGTGATCTCGAGGGCGTCGAGCGACCGGAGCAACTCCTTCACCCCGTGGCCGACGACGCTCCGCCCGGCCAGCTCCCCGAGGGCCGCCCGCACGACCGGGCTCGAGAGCAGCTCGTGATCCAGCCACAGGGCCCGGGGCGACGGGGCACCGATCACCACCGCGATCCCGACCAGCGGCGACCGTCCGGCCATCCCCTCGCTCACCCCGGCCAGCGCGATGGGCCCGTCCCGGGCGGCGGCCAGGAGCTCGCGCAGCAGCCGGGCGGCGTCCTCGGCGCCAGCCGGCGTCTCGGCTTCCGGCGCGGGCGCGGCGTCGACCGGTTGAAGGTCGACCCCCACCTCGGTGTGGACCGCGCCTGCTCGGGCCGGCTCGGTCGCGGCGGGCTCGGAGGCCGCCACCGGGGCGCCCGAGCCGGGCGCGGGCGGTCCGAGCGTGCCGTCCTGGAGCAGCGGCACGACCCGGTCCCAGGTCGATTTCAGTTCGAACTCCTCGAAACGGGCCCGGGCGGCGTCGAGTTCCCAACCCCCGAGCGCGAGCGTGTCGACGGACACCTCGAGCGGCACGTTCCGGACCAAGGGGATCAGCCGGAGGTTGGCCCGCACCTGCTCCTCGGCCGCAGTGACGTTGGCCCGGAGCTTCGGGGTCAGCTTGTCCAGGTTGGCGTAGATGCCGTCGATGTCGCCGTAGGTGTTGAGCAGCTTGGCCGCGGTCTTCTCCCCGACCCCGGGGACGCCGACGATGTTGTCCGAGGGATCGCCTCGCAGCGCCGCCAGCATCGGGTACTTCTCGGGGCGCACCCCGGTCCGCTCCTCGATCCCGGCCTCGTCGTAGAGCGCGTAGTCGCTGACCCCGCGCCGGTTGTACAGCACCTTCACGTGGGGGTCCTGCACCAGCTGGAAGCAGTCCCGGTCCCCGGTCACGACGATCACGTCGCACTCCCGGTCGCGCGCCTCGGTGGCCAGCGTGGCGAGCACGTCGTCGGCCTCGAACCCGGGCACCTCCACGAGCGGGATGCCGAGCGAGGCGACCGTCGCCCGGATCATGTCGAACTGGGGCAGGAGCTCGTCGGGGGTCTGGTTGCGGCCGGCCTTGTACTCGGCGTGGAGCTCGTCGCGGAAGGTCGGACCGGGCGGGTCGAAGGCAACGGCCATCGCGGATGGCCGGTGCTCCCGGACGAGGTAGATGAGCATCGAGGTGAACCCGTGGACCGCGTTGGTGACGGTGCCGGCCTTGGTCGTGAGCTCCGGCGGCAGTGCGAAGTAGGCCCGGTACGCGAGCGACATCCCGTCGAGGATGATGAGGGGGCCGCTCCGGCGGTCGTTCACCGCTGCTCGAACGCGGTCGTGCTCACGGAGACAGAGAGCCGTCGATGACCTGCCGCGCGATCTCGCGCATGCGGGTCCGGGTCCGCATGGCAGTGCGCTGGATGAAGGAGAACGCGTCCTGCTCGGTCATGCGGGCAGTGGCGATCAGCTTGCCCTTCGCCTCCTCGACCAGCCGGCGGGTGGCGATCTTGTCTTCGGCGGCCGTCCCGTCCGAGCCGAACGTCTCGATCTCGTCGTCGATCGCCCACTCCTCCCGGCAGGTGGCAAGCACGTTGTCGACCGCGCTCAACAGCTCGTCGCGGCGGAAGGGCTTGACCAGGTAGGCCGCCACGCCGGCGTCGCGGGCTTCCTCGATGAGCTCGCGCTGGCTGAAGGCGGTGAGCACCATGACCGCGACCTTCGCGTCCCGGGTCATCTCCCGGGCCGCCTGGATCCCGCTCATCCCCGGCATCTTCACGTCGAGGATGGCGAGATCGGGCTTGGTCTCGGCGGCCAGTTTGACCGCGTCGTCGCCGCGCCCGGTCTCCCCGACCACCTCGTAGCCGGCCGAGACGAGGATCTCCTTCAGGTCCAACCGGACGATCGCCTCGTCCTCGGCGATCACGACCCTGACCGGCCCGCGTTTGGTCTTCTCCTGGTCGCTCAACTGGGTGTGACCCCGACGTGCTGCAGGAGCTCATCTCGGTGCGCCTCGAGCTCGGCCACCGTGGAGGCGAGCGCGTCGCGGGCCCGCGCCATCGCGTCGGCGTGCCGCTGAACCTCGCCGTACTCGTGGGTGGCAAGCGGGGTCTCAGCCACGAGCGAGCGCAGACGGGCGTCTTCGGCTGCCTCCGAGACGACCTCGTACTGCTCGTTCAAGACCGCCAGCTCCTGGCGGGCCCGCACGAGCCGTTCGTGGACGTCGCGGATCCGACGCTCGACAAAGAACCGTTGCATGGGCGCCCGATTGTACGTCCTTCCCTTCTCAATCCCTCCCAGTCGCCGGCGCCTCAGCCGGCCCGAGGAAGCCAGCGGGTCTGGCGCGTCTCGGACCGGAGCACCTCGGGGCGGACCTCGGCACCGAGCCCCGGTGCGTCGGACAGGGCGACCATTCCGGCCTCGACGGGGAGATAGGAGAACGGGTTGGCCGACAGGTACCCGTCGGGGTCGCCGAGGTCCCCGGGGAGGACGAACGGGGCGGTCCCCGCCACTGCGGCGTTCACCGCCCGGCCGAGGCCCGACTCGAAGAAGCCGCCGACGAAGCAGGCCACGCCGGCCCGTGCGCAGGCCTCGGCGGCCTCGAGCGTCGCGGCGATCCCCCCCAGCCGCCCCGGCTTGAGACACGCGACCCGGCACGCCTCCGCGGCCAGCGCCTCGTGCACGCGCGCCGTCGACCACAGGGACTCGTCGAGACCGATGGGCGTGTCCATCGCGTCGCCCAGGGCCCGGTGTGCGGCCAGGTCGTGAGGGCCGAAGGGCTGCTCGAGACAGGCGAGGCCGTAGTCGTCGAGGCTGCGGAGCCCGGGTGCCGCTGCCGGTGCGAAGGCGCCGTTGGCGTCGGCCAGCAGCACGGCCTCGGGAAGCGCGGCCCGCAGGGCCCCGAGCGGACGGTGGTCCCAGCCCGGCTCGATCTTCACCCGGAGACGCCGGGCCCCGGCCCCGACGGCCGCTTCGGCCGCCGCGAGGAGCGGGCCGGTCTCGCGCTCGTCGGGGATCCCGACCAGCGCACCGGACTCCACCTCGCGCCGCACCGCTCCCAGGGCGGCCGCGAGCGAAAAACCCTCAGCTCTCAGGACCACGTCGAACACGGCCATCTCGAGCGCCGCGACCACGGCCCGCTCCCCTGCCGATGCGCCCTCGAGCAGGTCCCTCGCCAGGGTGCTGGGAGCGGGGAGCGTCCCGGAGCCACCGCGGGCCAGGAAGCGCCGGAGGACCCGGTCCACCAGGAGCGGCTCGACCTCGTCGAGTGTCGGATCGGGGTCTCGGGCATCGGCGGACGCCGCGCACTCGCCCCAGCCCGATCCTCGGTCCGTCACCACCCGGAGAAAGACGGTCGTCTTGTCCGAGTGCACGAGCCCGGCACTGCGGACCGGCCGGCGGAGCTCAAGCTCCGCGACGACCACTTCGACGCCGTCGACCCGCACGACGCCGGTGGTCAGGCCCCTTCGACCGGACCCGGCTGTGGGTCCTCGGCCATGGCGGCCGCCACCTCCTCGAAGATCCGGGCCGTGTCGGCTTCGATGTGTCGACGCGCCCTGAAGAGGAAGAACGTCCCTATGAACGCGACCGGCATGACGATGGAGAACGCCACCCGGTAGTTCCCGCCGAAGGCGGTCGCCACCCCCGATGTCAGCAACGGAGCGGCCGCCGAACCGAAGATGATCGAGGTCACGTTGAATGCACCGCTCCCGGTGCTGCGCAGTTGGGCGGGCACGGCGTCGGCGAGCCCAGCCCGTAGGGCCGGGAGCGACGAGGCGGCGATGAGGAACCCGACGAGCTCGAGGCCGAAGGCAAAGCCGAAGGGCATCGGGATGAACGAGATGAGGAAGAGAACCGCACAACTCCCGAGGCAGGTCCCGGGGATGACCACGCGTGCCCCGAGCACCCGCTTCACCCACCTGTCCGACACGATCCCGCCGATGAGGGTGCCGGGTATCCCGGCCACCACCACCAGCGCCCCGAAGGCGAGGTTGGCCTTCCCTTGGGTAAGCCCGAATTGGCGTTGGTAGAAGGTCGGCATCCACGTCGACACGGCGGTCACGACGAAGAAGATGTTCGACACCCCGACGAGCGCGTAGCGCATCGTCGGGATCTTGAGGATCGTCTTCAGGTCGTCTCGCAGCCCCCGGAACATGGTGCCCATGAAGGTGCCGATGCCGTCGGAACAGCGGCTCGCTCTTCGCGGTCGACGCTTCCATCTCCGAGGTGCCGGTCACGTGGGCGCGGTCTGCGGAGCCCCGGACCGGCTCGGGGAGCCGCCAACACATGTAGGCGATCACGAGCCCGGGGATGATCGAGACACCAAAGGCGAGACGCCACCCGTAGTGGCCGAAATGGGTTCCGAACGCCGAGCCGATCACGAGACCGAGCCCCAGGCCGACGTAGGTAAGGCACTGCTGGATCGAGAAGGCTCTTCCCCGCCGCTCGAACACGTAGTAATCGGCCAGCAAGCTCGCGCTCGACGGGCCGGTGACGGCCTGGCCGAAGCCGAGCGCCCCCCGCAGCACCACCAGGAGGATGAAGGCGCCGGCCGGGACCGCCCCACCGAGTGCGCTGATCACCGACCACACCACGATCGTGAACGTCATGATCCTCGTACGGTTCCCGCGATCGCCGAGGTAGCTGGCGGGCACGGTCGCAACGCCGCTCATAATGATGAAGGCGGAGAAGAGGATGCCGATCTGGAAATCGCCAACCTTGAAGACGTGCTGGATCTGGTTGGATGCGCCCCGGACGATGTACTGATCGATGTTGTCGATCATGCCGATGAAGCCGAGGACCCACATGGGCCAGGTCGATGCGAGCGAGAAGGTTCGGCGCTCGTGCAACAGCACCGGCTCGGCGGACCGCTTGGTCGGAACCAGTCGGCGGGCCATCTCCTACTCCGACGTCCTCGACACGGCTGCCCCCCCGTTCCCCGTTCCGAACCTTTGTCGGTTCCCCGACCAGGGCCCGGCTGGGCAGCCGCAGCCTAGGGTTTCGCCGTGAGGACCACCAGGGAGGGTGCCAGCGTCGAGGCAGTGACCGACGGCCTCGACCAGGACGGCTACGTGATCGTGGAGGGCATGCTCGAACCCTCCGACGTCGCCTCGAAGAAGCGCGACCTTCGCCGGATCCTCGCCGACACCCCCCGGGGCCGGAACGACTTCGAGGGCCATTCCACCCAGCGGGTCTACGCGCTGTTCGCAAAGACCCGGATGTTCGACGCCCAGGCCATCGACCCCTTGCTCCTCGGGGTGCTCGACCGGGTGCTCGGGCACTACCAGCTGAGCGCGCCCGTCGGGATCCAGATATGTCCCGGCGAGAAGGCCCAGGTGCTGCACCGCGACGAGGGCATCTATCCCCTCCCGGAGCCGCATCCGACGGTCGTGCTCAACACCATGTGGCCGCTCGACGACTTCACGACTGCGAACGGTGCGACCCGGCTCGTCCCGGGAAGCCACCGCTGGGAGGGCGACCGTCGCCCTGGTCCCGACGACCAGGTCGAGGTCGCCGAGATGCCGGCCGGGTCCGTCATGTTCTATGTCGGCAACCTCGTCCACGGCGGCGGCGCCAATGAAACCGAACGGACTCGCCTCGGCGTGATTCTCGAGTACGTCGTCGGCTGGCTCCGACCACAGGAGAACCACCTCCTCGCGGTGCCCCGATCCACGATCCGGGCGCTGCCCGAACGACTGCAGGAGCTCCTCGGCTACAACATCTACCCCCCGTTCCTCGGCTACGTGGACGGACGGCACCCCCGAACCACGCTGACGCGCGACGACTGACGTTCCGGCCCCATCAGGTGCTCCGCCGGTAGGCTCACCGTCCGGCCCGGATGGCGGAATCGGTAGACGCGGAGGCCTCAAAAGCCTTTGCCGGCAACGGCATGCGGGTTCGAGTCCCGCTCCGGGCACAGTGTGTGATGTGTCAGATTTTCTGGGACAGATGAACCCTCAGCAGCAAGTCTTACCGATCGGCTGGTAGTGACGTGCCGCAACAGGGTGCTGTGCTGCTCGATGATCCGGACGTCGAGATCGGCGACGAGCATCAGAACTCGCTTGGCTTTCTGGGTTCTCCCTCCTATAGCGGCGCAACCGGGAGCTGCACTACTCCGCCAACGACCACGCCAACGACCGGCGCACCTCCTTCGGGTGGGACGACTGCCGGTCCCCCTGCTCAAACGTTGGCCAACACTGGGGGGCCGAGCCCGTGGGTAGTCGTCGTCGGACTATTCTCCGTCGTCGGTGGTGCGGCATTGTTCGGCCTAGGTCGGCGACGCTTGCCGCACGATCGCGCTCGGCACGCAAGGTAGTCATCCTCAGCAAGGCTGGAGACGCCAAGAAGCGACCGCGCCGCGTTTCCGCCACACCATTCGGGGCCCCCAACAGAGCACCCAGGAGCCCGCCCGTCGGGGCCAAGCTCCTGGGTGCTCACTCCCGCCGATTTGCATCGCGTCACTCGTCGCACGACAGAGCCCCGGGGGAGGACTCCACCTCGCGCGACGGCCACACCGAGGCCATCGGGAGAAGGTCAGTCAGTCTTGGTGACCGGAATCTTCGTGGCGGCCGTTGCCGCTCCAGCCTTGGGTAATGGAACCCGAATCTCAAGGATTCCATCCTTGTAGCTGGCCTTCACGTCGGCTTCCTTGATGCCTTCAGGGAGGGGAAGGTCTCTGGTGAAGGAGCCATAGCGCAACTCCCGTCGGTAGTAGTCCTTGCCCTCGTCCTTCTTCTCCTCGCGTCGTTCGGCACCAATGTGCAACACGCCACCAGACACGGTGATTTCGACATCCTCATCTGGGTCGATACCAGCCATCTCGGCGCGCACGACCAAAGTTGAGTTCTCACGGTATTCGTCGACCCGAACGAAGTCCCCGGTTGGCCACGCCCGTGCCGGCCAACGCAGCCACGTCGGAAAGTCACCGAAAAGCCGCTCAAAGGGTTCCATGTGAGTGGACGCTGTTCGATCCCGCTTGACGAGTGTCATGGGTGATCTCCTTCTCCCACCTAAGACCTTCTAGGTGTTCGGAGCCTCTCGCCAGGGTCCAACGTCCCGTTCGCCTCGGATTGAAGGTACGGCGACTCATTCGGAGCCTGGTCGTGGGTGGCCACCGGCGTCGGCAAGATCCGGGGGGTCGGGACCTTTGACTCTGCCTGCGGGGAGCTCAAGGTTGGTACAACCGAACTACTCCGTCAGTCACAATTTCGGAGTGCCAAAGTGCGGAGGAGAAAGGGACCGGCCCTCTCTTCCTTCGCGTGTTTGGGGATGATCCAGTTGGAGTTCGGAAGAACAGGCCTGCCCTGATCACGATCGAGTGGGGGCAGCCTGGAGCTGCCATCGCGGCCGCTTCCCTTATGACGCGGAAGTGATCCTCAGGCTCCTCTGGTAACCACGGACCCGGCTTGCGGGCCGGCTACGAGACGCGAGACCTCATGCCTGCACCTCTCAGGATCTGGTGGCGTACCAGGTTCCACTCGCTCCGGCCGATGTCGTGGCGGTGCCCTGATCGGCCGGGCTGTTGAAACCGGTCGGGGTGATCTTGCCGATGTAGGTGGCGGTCGGAAGCGCCGGATTGCTGAGCGTCATGGTGAACACTCCCGGCGTCGTCGCCCATGTGCACGTATTGCCAGTCGGAAGGACCCACGGCGTCACCGAGCAGGTGTGATGGCGATGGACCACCGTCAAGGTGAAATCCGCCGGGGGAAGCCCGGCGGACGTCCAGGTGATCACCATCGTGTAGGTGCCGCTCACGCGGTGGGTCGCACCGGCCGGGGGGGCGGTGACCAGCAGGCCGATCAACCCCGCTGGTACGACCATCAAAAAACGGAGTTTCCGCATCTCGAGCCTCCTCTCTCGGAGGTGGCCACAGGCTGCCACATCTCGCTCCGCTCGTCTCCGTTTGCTCGGCGAGCACGGGTCCGAGGCACGCGTGGCCACCGGCCCGCTGGTCGACGCCCGCCGCTATTGGCGAGTCCCGCCCCCCGCTCGGCCGCGGCCGATGGCGACCCGGGCCACCAGGCATGCGGCGAGCACGCCAAGCAGCCACGGTGCCTGACTGATCAGGCTCACGGCGAAGACCGCGGCTAAGAGCAGAACGAAGCCCGCCATGATCGGGTGCTTTCGTTCGACGACGACCTTCTCGCCTTACCGGTACATCTCCCAGCGCGCCATCTTCGCTCCTTGCCGCTGCCTCCCCAAAAGGAGGCCGGTTCCAACCAGATGACTCTGCTCGACTGCTGTGACAGCCGGGCGAACGAGACAGAGCGATCGAAAGGATGTCCGGAGTCGGGACTCGACCGGACCGTCCCGAAGGAAACGGTCGGTAGCATCCCTGCGTGTTCTCGGATCGCATCCTGATGGGACCAGGCCCGTCGAATCCCTATCCGGAGGTGATCGCCGCTTTCAGCCGTCCCCTGCTCGGACATCTCGACCCGGAGTTCCTGGGGGTCCTCGACGAGACCTGCGACCGCCTCCGAACTGCCTTCCGGACAGCCAACCCGTTGACGTTCCCATTGAGTGGCACCGGCTCCGCCGGGATGGAGGCGGCCGTCACCAACGTCGTCGGTTCGGGCGACACCATCGTCGTCGGGGTGAACGGACTGTTCGGCGAGCGGCTGTGCGAGGTCGCCGCCCGGGTGGGCGCCAACGTCGTCCGGGTCGAAGCACCCTGGGGTGAGCCACTCGACCCCGAAGCACTGCTTGGCGCCAGTCCCGCCCCGAAGGCGATCGCCCTCGTGCACGCAGAGACCTCCACCGGTGTCCGGAACGATGTGGCTCCACTCGCGGAGGCCAAAGGTGACGCGCTCCTCATCGTCGACACGGTGACGTCCCTCGGCGGCATCCCGGTCGAGGTCGACAGCTGGGGAGTGGACCTCGCCTACAGCGGGACCCAGAAGTGCCTCGGCGTCCCCCCGGGCCTGGCGCCGGTCACGGTCTCCGAACGGGCCCGGGAACGGCTGATCGATCGACCGCCGTCGTGGTACCTCGACATCGGGCTGATCTCGAAATACGTCGGCTCGGGGACCGGCCGCACCTATCACCACACCGCGCCGGTCTCGATGATCTTCGCCCTCCATGCCGGCCTCGGGGT
>Ga0116217_10005638_pt1 | contig 10978 bp, 10 predicted proteins | sample Sb_taG_6_FD_89697 | JGI IMG/M metagenome (GOLD analysis project Ga0116217, IMG submission 89697) | Peat soil microbial communities from Weissenstadt, Germany - Sb_50d_4_PS metaG | ecosystem: Environmental > Terrestrial > Soil > Wetlands > Peat | place: Germany: Weissenstadt | collected 2010-09-21 | reverse complement strand
TTTGCTGAGTATTTGAGAGCGCCGGGGATTATTCTCCGTGCCATGCAGGCTAAGGCTTTGGCTATCGCGTTTCAATCCACGCGTCCGCATGACTTGCTTTATCGCCATACGGACTCTCAACAAGGTGAAATTGTTGCCATCCCTATGGTGCTGGTGGCGCGCGAGGACGCGGCTCGCATGGCTCGCCTGCTGGCTTCGGGACAGAAGCTTCGCGCCGACCTGGCAATTCCCAATCGCGTGGGCGGGCCGGTCACGGCGGCGAACGTGGTCGCCGAGATACGCGGCAGTGAGAAACCCAACGAATTTGTAATCCTCGGGGCGCATCTTGATTCATGGGAATTGGGCACGGGGGCGCTCGACAATGGATGCAATGCGGCGTTGGTGATCGACGCGCTGCGCGCGATTAAAACTGCAGGTCTGCGCCCGCGACGCAGCATTCGATTTATCCTTTTTTCCGGCGAAGAAGAGGGTCTGGTGGGATCGCACGCCTACGCGGTTGCTCATCGCAAGGAACTGGACAAGGCGGCGGGTGTGGTGATCTTCGATTCTGGAACTGGCCGGGTTACGGGTTTTTCCCTCGGTGGGCGCAAGGATGTAGTCGATGCTGCCAATGCTGTGGTTGCTCCGCTTAAGCAGTTCGATGCGGCCACGCTGAAGACCACCGCCGAATGGGGCACCGACCATTTTGATTTCATGCTGGAAGGCGTGCCCACGTTCGTGGCGGAACAAGAGGAAGCGAATTACCTGATCAACTATCACGCCATGTCCGATACGTTCGACAAGGTCGATTTGGCGCAACTGAAGAAACACGTAGCCGAGGCGGCCGCGCTTACATTTGGCATCGCTTACGCTCCGGAACGGCTCGGTCAGCGGCTCCATCATGCGCAAATCGAGCAGACCATGATTGAGACGCACCTCGATGAACTGATGAAGACGTTCGGCATGTGGCAGCCGTGGCAAGAGGGCAAGTGGGGAAGGGCGGACTAGAGCTGATTTCTGATTGTCGATTGCCAATTGCAAGCGGAGTAATTGGGCAATTGGTGGCAATTGAAAATTTAACGTTGGAATGCTATTGAGCCAGCTACTGTTCTGGATTCTCTTCAATCTTTTCGTGCTGGGCATGCTGGCCCTCGACCTGGGGTTGTTGCAGCGGCCGGGCCATGAGGTGAAGTTTCGCGAAGCGCTGGCCTGGAGCGCCGTCTGGGTCGGTCTGGCCTGTGCATTTGCCGGGCTGGTTTATTTTCGCTATGGGCACGCGACCGCAGTGGAGTTTGTCACCGGTTACGTGATCGAACTTTCGCTGAGCGTCGACAATCTCTTTATCTTCCTCCTGATTTTCCGGTACTTCCGCATTTCTTTACATCTTCAACACAAAGTGCTGTTCTGGGGGATATTGGGCGCCCTGCTAATGCGCGCCATCTTCATTGTTGTGGGTATCGGCCTGATTCAAAGGTTTCATTGGATAACTTACATTTTCGGGGCGTTTCTGGTGTACAGCGGAATCAGGCTGTTTCGCCAGGACGCTGCTGGAATCGAGCCGGAGAAAAATCCGGTGCTGCGCTGGTTTCGCCGCTGGGTACCGCTGACCGAGGATTACGACGGAGACAAGTTCGTTGTGCGGCGCACGCGCCTGTACGCGACGCCGCTGCTGGCGGTGCTGGTCGTGATCGAAACTACCGATCTGCTACTGGCCACGGATTCGATTCCCGCGGTACTGGCAATCACGCTGAAACCTTTCATTGTTTACACCTCCAACGTGTTTGCAGTTTTGGGATTGCGCTCAATGTACTTCGTGCTGGCGGGCATGATGGCACTGTTCCACTATCTGCACTACGGACTTTCCGTGGTTTTGATTTTCATAGGGGCAAAGATGTTGATCTCCCATTACTATCAAATTCCAACCGGCGTTGCCCTGGGAGTGGTTGCCGGGGTACTGCTGGTTTCGATTTTGACATCCATGCTCCATCCCCGAAGCGAGGCGCATTAACTACAATCGCTGTTATTGAGTTTCATGTCCGCCGGTGTAGGACAACTCTCGCAACCGCCGCTTTCGTCACCGGTGTACCCTCCAATATTCCTTCGCAGCTTCGTTCTGGGGTTTACCTCCATCGCGAATTGCTCCCCCGTTCGTGACAAAAAACGACAATTCCCGGGAATCCTAATCCCACTGGGTTCGTCTGAGATAAAAGGACGGGCCGCTGAGCCAAAAGGAGGTCTAGCAGGCTTATATGAAAACCGCTTTGCAGATTCTGATCTTTGCGATAGCCGCAATGATGCTGGCTCAGCAAGTGCCCACGTTTACATCAAAGGTCAATGTCGTTTCGCTTCTGGCAACGGTCCACGATCATGACGGCAGGGTTGTCAAAGATCTGCCCCCGGACGATTTTGTGCTCAAGGTGGACGGCATCCTGCAGACAATCCACTACTTCTCACAAGAGGCGGATCTTCCTCTTACCGTCGGACTTTTGGTTGATAGCAGCCGAAGCCAGACAGGAGTATTGGAACCAGAGCGCCGCGCTCCCATTTACCGGCCGTTGAGAGCTGCGGTTATCGGGGCGGCGAAAGAGCATGGCAAGCTGGAACTGGAACGTATGGCCAGGGAAACCGGCGGGGCTTCCTACGAGGTCACGAAGAGCCAAACGATTGCAGAGATCTTCTCACAAATCGAGGATGCACTTCGCAATCAATATAGTATCGGCTTTACGCCGCGATCGGCTGACGATGGAAAGTATCACAAGATCAAACTGACAACCCGGGACCGCCATCTGGTTGTCAATTCAAGGGACGGATATTACGCCCAATGACACTTACACAGCGGCATCGCTTTCCCCTTTCGCGACAGGAGAATCTCAGACCATGGAGCAGCGGATCAGTGTCGTAACCCTTGGGGTAAAGGACCTCGGGACTTCAAGGCGATTCTACGTCGATGGTCTCGGCTGGAAGCCGGTATACGAGGACAAAGAGATCATCTTTTTTCAGGCGGGCGGAATGATTTTCGCACTGTTTTTGCGGGACAAGCTCGCCGCAGATTTTCTGGCCGATCCAGCAACATTCGGACCGGCGGCCATGGCACTGGCTTACAACGTCCGCGCGAAGAGCGACGTGGATCCGCTCATCAAACGGGCTGCGAGCGCAGGAGCAAAAGTTCTAAAGCCGGCGCGAGAGGCGTCTTGGGGTGGTTACTCGGGCTATTTTGCGGATCCCGACGGATTTGCATGGGAGGTGGCGTGGAATCCAGCGTGGCGGGTGGCGCCGGACGGCAGTGTGGAGGTCCGCTGAAGAGCACGCCAGACTATCAAGATTGATTTTGGGGTGCTATTGCAGCTTTGCGAACTCGGCTCTGGCTTGCTTCAAGATGGGGGCCTCGGGATCTCCATTCTTCCAGAGCGTCAGAAAATCCTGATAGGCTTTGCCGGCAGCATCGTTCTCATGGCTCTGCAGTTTTGCCCGCGCCAGTTGCAGATGCGCCAGCGACGCCAGTGGGAAGTTCACGGCGACGCTGCGGTGATCGAGGATTTTCTGGAACTCTGCGGCCGCGTCTTCGCCCTGCCCTGCCTTCAGGTATGCGAGACCTCGAATGTAAACCGGATACATGGTTCCGAAACCAAACTGTGCAGTCTCTCCCAATTCGTAGGGCGAAGCAGCTTGCAGTATTTCAACGGCTCGCGCCGCGCTGCCATGATCGAGTTCGAGCGCCGCGCGAATCGTGGGCAGCCAGTAGGACTGGATCATGGTGTTGAGTGGGAACTGCTGGTCGAGCAGGTCGGCCAACTTGCGGGCGCGTTCTTGGTCTCCTGAGCGTGCCCACGCGAGCGCGGCCTGTACATTTGCTCCCAACCCGGCGTTCAATTTCAAGGCCTCGGCGGCCACGCGCTGCGCTCCCTTTCGATCGCCGAGCTCAGCTCTCCGCAGGGCATCGTTGACTTTCCATCCGGCGGCGGTTTCGGCGGCATCGCTGCGCCGGGCGGATTCCACAGCGCGTTCGGAGAGGCTGCTGGCCTGAGCCAGCCGGCCGTAATACGCCGCCGTGTCGGACTCGGCGGAGATCAATTCGTCTTCGAACCCGGGTTTGCCCGCGGCCCAGGCGACTTGCGCCTGCATGGTGGCAGTGTCGCCCTGGAGAAATGCGACGAGATACCTCGGGGTGCGCAGACCGGAACCGTCTAACCCGTGAGCCGCGGCTTGGTCCAAGAGAGCCTTCACATCGTCGAGCCGACCCAGCGCCAGATAGCATCCCGCCAGGTTGCCGATGGCGACCGTAGAATCCGGCGCCACCTGCAGGGCCTTACGCATCACCTCGGCGCATTTGTCGTAATATCCCATGGTTGCGTAGTTGAAGCCAAGATTGTCGTACGCGGTCGCATCATTGGGATACTCGTCCATCCACTGTCGATAGGTCTGGTTAGCTTGCTCCAATTGTCCAGTGGCCATGGTGTAATACGCCGATTCGATATAGAAACGCTCTCGTTCGGTCACACGGTCGCGAAGGTCATAGGCTTTCTTGAAACTCCGGCTGGCCAGACTGAGTTCGCCGAAGTTGACATAGCGAGTTCCCAGAGACGCATAGGCCACGGCGAAATTTGGATCCAACTGTACCGCCCGCTGGAGACCGGGAAGCGATTCGGGCTGGTCCGAGGCCCCGGCCAGGGCATACGCTTTCAGGGCTTCCAGGGATGGAGTTGTGGCCTCCGGGAGTGGCTTATTAAAGCGATTGACCGAGGCGAGCGATTCTCCGAGTTTCTGGCGCAACCGATTTCCAAGAGTCTGCAACGCGGTGAGGATCTGGTCCCGGTTTTCCGCTTCCGCGTCCGCGCTCGCCAGCGAATCTCCAGTTTGGCAATTAATGGCCCGCAGTCCGAGAAGATAGTGGTTGCCCACACTGGCAATCGAGCCCTCGAGCGTGGCTTTGCTGTTGGAGCGGATGCAAACCTCGCGGGCTACATCGAACGTGAGCCGTCCGGCGCTCCGGTTCATCCTCTTCTCGGTCGCCGTCACTCGCTCACTGGAAAGAATGTTGAGGAACGGCGACTGTTCCAGCTGAATGGTCAGTGCCTGTTTCAGGATGTCATCGAATGCCGGATCGCTCGTCGAGTTGACGAAGTCTGCCACGACAACCGTGTCTTTCTCGGCCAACCGCCGCTTGGAGTAAGACTTGGTTACGAACAGAGCGGCCCCGATCGCAGCGATAAGCAGAACAGCTACGGCCACTGCGGGCCATCCACGGAGGAACAAGGAGGTGTTCTGCGAAGCCCGCTCCGGCTTCGCATCAGCAGGCAAATTCGTATCCCGGCCATCTACGGGAGCGATGAAACGATACCCCCGGCGTGGGATGGTTTCTATGTAGCGCGGGCTCTGTGCATCGTCCCCGATCGTCGCCCGGATCTGGCGGATACAGTAGTTCAATCCCTGCTCAAAATCGACGAATATTTCGTTTCCCCAGAGTTCATGACGCAGTTCGTCTCGGGACACAACCTGTCCCGCACACGAGACCAGCAGGGCAAGGACCTTGAAGGGCTGTGGCTGGATGCGGAGAATTACTCCTGCTCTGCGAAGTTGCTGGGTTTCGGCGTCCAGTTCGAAGGGACCGAAGCGCAGGATCTTGCCGGATTGCGACGGAGAGCTTATCAAGTCAGCTCCCTAACCAGAGGTTGCGGGGGATTATATCACCGGTTTCGCCGCCGTCCGCTCCTTGCCAGCGTCCCTCATCTACTATTTCAAGTCTTGCGCGATCAGTCTGATACGCCCTCAGGTCAACTTCATCCACAACTCATTTGCATTGTTTGGCGGCCCGACATAGCATCGCGGCGTTTTTAGGAGGTCGCTATGCGATGCGGAAATTGCGGACTGGAAATGATATCGGGAGCGGCGTTCTGCCCGAGCTGTGGCAGGCCTGCCGGGCAGTCTTGGGTTGGAACGGAGAGTGCGTCCCGGACCTCCGCCGTTACCAGCTCAGGTCTGCAACCCAACGTGGCCGGGTCTCTTTGTTACCTGGTGGGATTCATTACCGGCATCTTCTTTCTGGTTGTCGACCCGTATAAGCGGGACCAGTTTGTGCGCTTCCACGCTTTCCAGGCGATCTTTTTGAGCGCGGCCTGGTTTGCCGTGTACTTTGTACTCGCCATATTCCTGGTGATTCTCCCCGGAATACTGTGGCGCGCGGCATGGTTTCTGCACTCGCTCCTCGACCTGGGTTTTTTCCTGCTGTGGCTGCTGCTGATGTACAAGGCCTACAACAAGGAAGAGTTCAAGCTGCCTGTGATCGGAGAGCTAGCCGCAAAGCAGGCCTAGTGAGTGGCGAACTTCCGTCAGAAAAAGTAAAGCCATCCGGGGACGCAACATGCGCTCCCAAGGAGAAAAAGATGAACCAGAAAATAAAGCGAGCGTTATGGGGCAGGCTGCTGTTGATCTGCCAGTTTGCGGTCTTATGTGCAGCGTTGGTTGGCAGTCGCGCCGCCGGGGCGCAGTCACCACCCCGGGATTTTTCCGCTGATGTGATTCACACCGTGGGCAAGAAGGTCACAAATGAAAAAGTCTACTCCAGCGAGAAAGCAGTCCGCATCGAGAAGGAGGAAAAAGGCAAGCAGAGCATCACCATTATGCGTCTGGACCGCAAAGCCGTCTACGTTTTGATGCCAGCGCAAAAGACCTATCTGGATATGGGAAGTCTTGGCGAAGGCTCCATGGACTTGGCGAATAGCGTCGCGGGAGCAAAAGTGCAGCGTGAACCGCTTGGCAGCGAACCAGTCGGTGCCTACCACTGCGACAAGTATCGCGTTCAGACCACATATGAGGGCCACGTCTACACGGGCCTTGAGTGGGACGCGAAGGAACTGAGCGGTTTCCCCGTCAAGCAGGGCGACGAAAAAGGAGGATGGTTCAAGGAGTACCAGAATGTCCGCCTGGGTCCGCAGGACCCTTCGCTGTTCGAGATTCCTGCGGGCTACAAGAAGATGGACATGGGGGGCATGACCTCGAACTAGTGACGCCGGCGGATCGCGGTCGACAGCCTGCAGGACAGCTGCGAATGAACCAAGGCCAGCAGAAACATAGAATGCGTCGAAAGACTCACATCGTCAAAATCTCGCATGAAGAAGGTTAAAAATGATCAGCAGGACGAAACGTTTTGCCGTGTCAGTTCTCACGCTGTTTCTTGCCGCGGCACTCGCGCTCGCGCAAGAAGCTCCCGATGAGCATGCGCTCGTCAAGAAGTATCCCGGATCAGAGTCCATGGGCGGACCGCCGACGGTGCGCGAATTCGACGAGTTCGAATTGATCGTTGGGCCGATCAGCAAGAACGGCCAACCCTCCAAAACGCAGCATCTGGAGGGAAAAATCTTCACGGCCGACTACCGCAACCCGGTCAACCGGTCGGTGCTGGAGATTTACAGGAATTATGAACAGAACCTGACCCGAGCCGGTTTCCAGACGCTTTACGCCTGCGACGGCGTGCAGTGCGGCGGGGGGCAGGACTCGAGTGCGCACCCTTCATTTCGCGATCCCTCGTATGTGCGCCGCTATCTGGCCGCCAAACTGTCGCGCCCCGAAGGCGATGTGTACGTCAGCATCGCGGTCCAGGCACAGGATCCCCGCAGCACTGGGGACACGATGCTCGACGTGGTTGAAGTCAAACCGATGGAGAACAAAGATCTCGTTGATGCCGCGAGCCTGGCCGACAGCGTTTCGCGGACCGGCCACGCCGCGGTCTATGGAATCTACTTCGATACCGCTAAGGCCGATCTCAAGCCGGAGTCGGATGCCACGATCAAGGAAATCGCCAAGCTGCTGCAGCAGGATCCGAAACTCAAACTCTACGTCGTCGGACACACGGACAATCAGGGCACGCTGGAGGCGAATATGGATCTCTCGATGCGACGCGCCAACGCGGTAACCCAGGCCCTCGCCAGCAAGTATGCAGTGACAGGGGCGCGCCTGAAAGCGCTGGGGGACGGCCCTTCTGCCCCGGTGGCTTCAAACGACAGCGAAGATGGGCGCGCCAAGAATCGCCGGGTCGAGCTGGTCAAGCAATGACGACGCCCCTCGCCTTCGCAGGGCGTCAAGAACGGAGAATCCTCATGAACAGGATCGGCGTAAGAACAGTTTTCGTTGTGTCGGCGGTGTTATTGGCCGTCAGTCTTGGTGTGGCGCAAGACAAAGACGTTGAGGGCAGCAAGGATCACCCCCTCATTTCCCGCTATCCCGGCTCCGTCATCACGGAATACTCGGCGACGGAGTTTGACCAATACACGTTGCCGTTGGGAAAGCTGCAGCAAGACCAATGGGCTAAGAGTCAAAGCCTGGAAGGTAAGCTGACCCGCATCCACTATGCAATTCCGATCGGGCGGTCAACCCTTGAGGTTTCTCGCAACTATGCCCAGGCTCTCCAGAGCGCTGGCTTCCTGACGCTGTTTTCCTGCTCCAGCGGCGAGCAATGCGGTGGCGGAGCCGTTGGCAACGTGGGCTGGTGTGGAGGTTGTTCGCCGCGTCAATTGTCGGCGAAGCTTTCGCGCTCCGAGGGCGATGTGTATGTGAGCTTCCACATTGAACAGGACAATCCCAATGTCCAGGCCCAGGTTCAACTGGACGTCATCGAGATGAAGCCGATGGAGGCAGGTTTGGTGACAGTGGATGCGGCGGCGCTGGCCGGCGACATCACCCGCACCGGCCATTCCGCCGTCTATGGCATTTATTTCGACACTGGCAAGGCGGACGTCAAGCCAGAATCAGACGCAGCTCTAAAGGAAATTGCCAAGCTCTTGCAAGAGAACGCGACTCTCAAGCTGCACGTGGTCGGACATACCGATAACGTCGGTCAACTAGCTTCCAACATGGATCTTTCGCACCGGCGCGCCGACGCCGTTGTAAAGGTTCTGACCACGAAATACAGCATAGCGGCCGCGCGACTCGATGCGCAAGGTGTTGGCCCGCTCGCTCCGGTGGCTTCAAACGACAGCGAAGACGGACGCGCCAAGAATCGTCGCGTCGAACTGGTGAAGCAATAAGACTATGACGCGAATGAAAAGGAAACTCGCCATGCTCGCGGTCGGCGCAGTCTTGCTGACCAATTCCGCCGCTGCGCAAGACGCCGATGCCATGTCCCGCTGGGGACAGACCACCGGTGATGCGCTGATTCGATTCTTGCCGAATGCAGCGCCGTGGGGCATGACCGTTGATCGCGACCCCATGTTTAGCGCCTTCGCCAACGAAACCTACGATTACAAGGGCGCAAATTCCCTGGTTCGCAAGTATCCAAGTTATGTGGTCCATCGGACCTGGTGGTTCGACGATGCGGGACTCTCCCAGCAGACGGCAGATCTGGAAAAGGAAAAAGCAGCCTTAAAGCAAGAAGTAGAAACGGCTGGAGAGGAATTCTATAAGGTCCACGGCGCAGAACTGAAGGCCTTCCAAACGACTCGTCTGGCGGAAATGGAAACACTGTCGAAACAAATGGCAGATCTTATCCAGCAGGGCAAATCCGAGCAAGCCCAGGCAGTGCTCAAAAAGATTGAGGAAGCCCCCGCTGTTTATCCACCTTACCAGGCACTGATGTCGTCGCTCGATAAACGGCAACAAGCACTCACCGACCGCGAGCGAACCCTTACCAACCGCCGGCGCCAGGTCAGTTTTCGGATCTATACCAACCGAACGCCCCTGACCACAGCCCCTAAGTACGCCCCGAAGCCAGCGGGCGCCTTGGCCGGGCATCCTTTCTATAGGCAGGACGAGGGAACCTTGAAGGCCGGCGATTGGGACACATCCCTCGTGGATCTGGCTGTATACGTCGGGCCAACAGGTTGGGAGAATCCGCGAGTAAAAATCGGACAGAAAGAACTGGCGGTGAAGTGCATCGTGGTTTGGGCCTGGATTGAATCCCACCCGGATACAATCAAGGCCGACGAAGCCGCGGTAAAAAAGGTTCTCGAGTCGGTGGACTACAACGGCTTGGTCAAACTCGTCGAGCCTTGAGTGCGACGGCGCCTTTCCTGACCTTGAGAACTTCATTTCCAGCAAGAGTACGCCGGACGGCGTCGGTATTAGCGCTTTAACCGAGCGCGGCCATGTGTTGTTCGGATCACGTGGAGCAATGGCGTGGGGTAGACGCCAAACCAGATCAGCAGGTTCGCTGCATCTCGACCAAAACTGCGCGGGGAACCAAAACGCGCCCGTAGATTTCTCGAAGCACATCGGGACGGCCGAGGCGGATGAGATAGTTGAGCGGGCTGGTATCGGCAACAACGATCATGCCCGAGATTACCCAGCCTTCGTTGCCAGCAAACGATCCAACGTGGCCATGTCCTTCTCGAGATCCTCGACGGTGTAGTCGTAGACTTGATGCTGCTGCAGGAAGGCATCCACCTGCATGCGGGTTCCGAAGCCGAGAAGTTGGCGAGCTTGTTCCATCGTCAGCCTGCCGTCCCGGTACGCTCCAGCTACTGACTCTTCCAGCAGCGAGCGAGCCGCATCGCGGCCTGCGGGCACGAGATGCCGGACGAATTGGTCGGGGATGTCGACGGTGACCTGCATGGAAACAGGGTAGCAGTGCGAGCGGGGAAATACCACACAAAGTCCGACTGGGGCGGGTGGCCCAGCCTTCCGCTCGCACCACTATGAAGTGGGTGCCCCATCCTTGCGCGTTCTTTGCGCAAGGGTGGGCGGCAGACTGATCGCACCATGGGCTTTGCGTAACCCACCTCTGCGACGCGCAGGCTCGTTTCAACCCTCGCGTTCAGCCACGACAACGAGCTTCACCGCGAGGGCGTGCATTCCGCATGATCACGAAAAATGCCCTAGCGCGGCCTTGGATTCAATAGGCGCTCGACGCGCTCGGGTTCGCATGCAATGACCTTTAGATAGGCTTGCGTTGGTTGGTCCGGCTCCGCGCGGCCTTGCTCCCAATCCCGGAGAGTGCCTAGAGGGATGTGGTAGTGGGCTGCAAATTCCTCTTGTGTCAAGCCCAGGGCGCGGCGAATGATTTTCGCCT
>Ga0116217_10005637_pt1 | contig 10978 bp, 9 predicted proteins | sample Sb_taG_6_FD_89697 | JGI IMG/M metagenome (GOLD analysis project Ga0116217, IMG submission 89697) | Peat soil microbial communities from Weissenstadt, Germany - Sb_50d_4_PS metaG | ecosystem: Environmental > Terrestrial > Soil > Wetlands > Peat | place: Germany: Weissenstadt | collected 2010-09-21 | reverse complement strand
GCGAGCAAATCCCCAATTCCCTGCGGTTTCGACCTCATCGTAATCCAGGGCGTATTTTAGTTCAAACGTCGCGTGGTAATCGTGGGCGAGGCGGCGGATCTCGTCATTGCCGACGATGGGAAGGCGATTGGGAGGCATGATGACTACATCGGGAGCCATGGTGGCCGCACATCCATCCGGATCCCCGGCGTTTGCCGCTCCGAAGTATTCCTCCCCCAGCTTCTTGATCGCCTTCGCGTCATCGTCGGTGGTTGGATTGGTGTCCATGAGTATTTACCCCCGTCGGTGGCATTAGCTCAGAACGTCGGGATTGTATATGGCAAAGGCCCGCAGCCGCCTGCAAGCGTTATAAACTGTTGGCATGAAGCCGGAGCCCGCGCCCGTCCGCCGCATGAAGACCTACACCGGGGCCACCGGCTACGTGTACCAGTACTACTTCGTGGGCAAGCGCCCGGCGCCGCCGCCCGAGGGCCCGGCGGTCGAGTTCATCTTCGACGTCAGCGCCGACCGCAAGACCACCTTCTCCACCAGCGTCTTCCTGAAGCCGGAAGCGCTACGGGCCTGGGGCGCCGTGCACGACCGCGAGCTCACCGAGACGGAGCAGTACGCCGCCGCCAAGATGCGCCTGCTGCGCGCCTTTGACGAGGTGGAAGGGATGATCGAGCACGGCCGGAGGCTGGTGATCGACGGCGAGAACATCAGGGAGCTGCTGGAGCCGCTGGGAATCGGGTGATCGGGTCATCGGGCGATCGGGTGATCTGAAATGCGGACCCCGCTTCACGTGGTCGGGCGGGCATGGCCTGGTGTGATAACGGTCACACGCCCATGTGATTGTGGGACTACTGCCGGTTGAGCGCGGTCCCTACTATAATCCTTTGAGCATCCCGCCTGGGGCAGCCCGTCCGGAGTGGGGCCGGTCTGCGTGGCGGAAACTGAGAGCTTATGCCCCTGTTCTGGTTGCGCGTCGCGGTGGGCTTTTACGGCCTGGGACTGCTCTATGCCCTGCTGGCGCTGGTCCGCCGCCACGAGATCATCTCCCGCATCATCATGCCGGTGATCGGCATCGCTTTCGTCCTGCACTTCGTCTCGCTCACCGAGCACTACGTCAACGTGGGCCGCCTGATGCCGGATTCGATCCACACCTCGGAATCCCTGCTGGCGTTCCTCATCATGGTGTTCTTCACCGTGGTCTACGTGCGCTATCGCACCACCGCCCCGGGGATCTTCGTCTTCCCGCTGGTGTTTCTGCTGACGTTCTCGGCCGCGGTGGGTCTGAAGCCGCCGCAGTTTACTTCGCCGGTGCTGCGCAGCGGCTGGATCTTGGTACACGTTGCGCTGATCTTCACGGGCTACGCCGCGCTGTTCTTCAGCTTCGCCGCAAGCTTGCTCTACCTGCTGCAGGAGCGGACGCTGAAATCGAAGCGGGGGGGCGGGCTGATGTCGCGGCTGCCGGCGCTGGAAGTCATCGACCAGATGGGCTATCGCTCGCTCCTGCTGGGCTTCCCCTTCATGACCTTCGGGATCGTGGCCGGGTCGGTGATCGCGCAGTCGGAGTTCGGCTCGCACTACTTCCTCGATCCCAAGATCGTGCTCTCGCTGCTGATGTACGCGGTGTACATGCTGCTGGTGTACACGCGCTGGAACTCGGGCTGGCGCGGACGGAAGGCGGCGTATCTTTCGACCTTTGCCTTTCTCGCGGCCATCGTCGCCTGGGCAGCGAATTACGTTAGCGGTGTGCACAGGTTTATCGCCCCATGAACCGCTTCCTGCTCATCGGCGTGAACCACAAGACAGCGCCAGTCGAGGTGCGCGAGCGGCTGGCCATCCCCGAGTCGCGCTTGCCGGAAGCCACCAAGCGGCTGGCCGGGCATCCCGGCATCGAGGAAGCAATGATCGTCTCCACCTGCAACCGGGTGGAACTGCTGGCGCGCGCACAGAACGGCACCGCCGACTTGCGCAGTTTTATCCGCGATTACTTCCAGGTCGAACCCTGCACTGTGGAGCAGCACCTCTACGAATACCGCGAGCGCGAGGCGGTGCGGCACTTGTTCCGCGTGACTTCGAGCCTGGATTCGATGGTGGTGGGCGAGCCGCAGATCTTGGGACAGGTGAAGGAAGCTTACGCGGTGGCGCGCGGTGTGGGCGCCGTCAACTCGCACCTGGACGCGTTGGTCACCCGCGCCTTTGCTGTGGCCAAGCGAGTGCGCTCTGAAACGGCTATCGGAACCTCAGCCGTGTCAGTGGCGTCAGTAGCGGTGGAGCTGGCGCAGAAGATTTTCGGCTCGCTCGAAGGTCGCGCCGTGTACCTGATCGGGGCCGGGAAGATGAGCGAACTGGCGGCGCGGCACCTGCTGGCGCACGGCGCCGGGTCCATCTTCGTAGCCAACCGCACGTACGAGAAGGCACTGGAGATGGCGGAGCGCTTCCACGGCAACGCAATACACTTCGACAAGCTCTACGAGACCGCCGACAAGGCCGACATCGTTATCACCTCCACCGGGGCGCCGCACGCCATCTTCCGCCGCGAGCACGGCGAGCGTTTCCTGGCCCGCCGCAAGAACCGTCCCATGTTCTTCATCGACATCGCCGTGCCCCGCGACGTCGATCCGGCGATGAACGATCTGGATGGCATCTTCGTCTATGACATCGACGACCTGCAGCAGGTGGCGTCGGCGCACGTGGCCGACCGCAAGAAAGAGGCGGAGCGCGCCGAGCAGATCATCGAGATCGAGGTCGACCGCTTCGCCGCCCGCCTGCAGACCAGCCACGTGGTGCCCACCATCGTTTCCTTGCAGGAGCATCTGGAGAACATACGCCAGGCGGAAGTCGAGCGCCTGCGCGGGCGCTTCGGCCAGACCACGCCCGAGCAGGATGCGGCCATCGAAGCGCTTACTCGCGGCATCATCAACAAGATCCTGCACACTCCCATCACCACGCTGAAGAGCGCGGCGCGCGACCAGGGCGAAGGCCCGGTGGTGGAGCTGATCCGCCGCATCTTCAACCTCGAAGACAAAACCAAAGCCGCCTCCGACGGCTCCAAGGACTAGATGGCGAGGCTGCGCATTGGCTCCCGTGGGTCGCAACTGGCCTTGTGGCAGGCGAACCACGTCTCCGGCCTGTTGCGCGCGCAGGGGCATCAGGTCGAGATCGAGGTCATCAAGACCACCGGCGACAAGATCACCGAGGTCGCTCTGGCGCAGGTCGGGACCAAGGGCATGTTCACCAAGGAGATCGAAGAAGCGCTGGCCGAGCGGCGCGTGCACCTCGCGGTCCACAGTCTGAAGGACCTGCCGACGGAGCTGGCGACCACCTTTACGCTGGCCGCGGTGATGACGCGTCAAGACCCGCGCGACGTCTTTCTCTCGCTGCGCTACAACCGGTTCACCGAACTGCCCCAGGGCGGGCGCGTAGGTACCAGCAGCCTGAGGCGGCAGGCGCAGATCAAGTCGGTACGGTCGGACCTGAACATCTTTCCCCTGCGCGGCAACGTGGACACGCGGCTGCGCAAGCTCGAGAGCGGAGAGTTCGACGCCATCATCCTGGCCGCCGCCGGCCTCAATCGCCTGGGACGCACCGAGCGCGTGCGCGAAGTCCTGCCGGTGGACGTCATGTGTCCTGCCGTCGGGCAGGGAGCGCTGGGCATTGAAGCCCGCGCGGACGATGCCGCCACGGTGAAGGATCTGGCCTTCCTTGACGACATTGCTTCCCGTCGCACCACCGCCGCGGAGCGCGCCCTGCTGCGAACTCTCGGCGGCGGCTGCCAGGTACCCATAGGAGCGTATGCTGAAGCTGTGGACGGCGCGCTAAAGCTGACCGCCATCGTGGCCCAGCCGGATGGCTCCGAGGTGCTGCGCGAGCAGCAGACGGGCAGCGATCCCGAAGAACTGGGCGCGCGCGTGGGCAAAAGACTGCTGGCGCGCGGCGCCGATGCTATCCTGCGCGCAGTGTACGGAGAGGCGGCGGCAGCGCCGCAACAGCCATGAACGGCAAATCCCAACCTAAACGTTCGCACGCGGCCGAGAAGCCGCTGGCGGGCGAGCGCGTGCTCATCACCCGCGCCAAGGACCAGGCCGGCAGCCTGGCCGAGGAACTGGAAGCGCTGGGAGCGGCGGTGGTCGAGATCCCCGCCATCGAGATCCGTCCGCCGGCATCTTACGTAGCGCTCGATGCCATGCTCAACAACATCGAGAACTACGACTGGCTCATCCTGACCAGCGTCAACGGCGTGGAAGCGCTGTTTGCGCGTATGCAGACCCTGGGATTCGGCCCGGAGAAGCTGCTGCATCTGAACATCGCCGCCATCGGTCCGGCCACGCGCGAGAAAATTGAAGAGCGCGGCCTGCCGGTGGACGTGATGCCGGAGAAGTACGTCGCGGAATCCGTCGTGGAAGCCCTGTGGGAGCAGGTGCGCGGCACTCGCGTGCTGCTGGTGCGCGCCAAGGTGGCGCGCGACGTGATCCCGGAGGAGTTGCGCAAGGCGGGCGCGCGGGTGCACGTGGTCGAGGCTTACGAGACGGTGGTGCCGGAGGAATCGCGCGCGCGCCTGCAAAAGGTGCTGAGTGATCCGCGCCAGCGTCCGACGGCCGTAACCTTTACCAGTTCATCGACGGTGCGGAACTTCGTGGCGTTGCTGGGGTCCGACGAGCCGGCGAAAATCCTTCATGGCATCACCACCGCCTCTATCGGCCCGGTGACTTCGGCCACGCTGCGCGAACTGGGTTTGCACGTGGACGTCGAGGCGCAGGAATTCACCATCCCGGGGCTGGTAAAAGCGCTGGTCGAGCGAAAATAGCTCTTCGGCCAAAACGCCACGGATTAGCACGGATGAAACCCGGATAGGAGTCCCATCCGTGACGATCCGTGGAAATCTGTGGCCTTTTTTTCTGAAATTCAGAAGTGGTCGTCCTGCCGGGCTTCGACCGAAGCTGGCTCGGCGATGCCGCCGGAGATGCGTCCCCAGGCGCTGGTCTGCCAGTTGTCGCGATGGCTGGCGGGCGGGAACCAACCCGGCAGACTGAAGTGCAAGTAGTGGCCGAGCGCGTGGACATACGGTTCATACATCCCGCGCAGCTTGTCCAGCTTGGCTTCAGCGGCGCTGCCCTCTTCCAGCTTCCATCCCGCTTCCGCCAAGGCGGCGCGCAATTCGGACACCTGCTCCGAGGGCAGCCGCTCGCGCCCATACGCGGGCGCGGCGCTGAAGATCTGTGCCAGATCGACGACCGCATGCCGCGCTACCGCGAAGGTGAGCTGGGCCTGGCGCCGGGGCATGTTCTCCATCCCGACGATCGCCAGCGTGCAAGTATCGAGGATGGTGGTCAGCGCGGCCAGCCAGTTTTGGTTATCGTGCTGCGAGCGGAAATAGCAGAGCACGGGGTAGGACAGGTGGCTCTCCAGCAGTTCGGCCGACCAGCGCTCCCAATCGCGCAACAACTGATGTAACGCTTCCCGGCCGTGATCGGACGCATGTCTCCGCAGCAGTTCGATCGCGGAGGGCGGCGAGCCGGCGCGCGCATCCAGGAGCGTGATGTTAACCTCGCGCCGCGAAAACGCCTGAAAAATCGTGGGCAGATAGCCGATCACCAGCGCCAGAAAGCCGAAACCCATCCCCGACTCCACCACGGTGACGAAGCGCGCCAGCGGGCTGCGCGGCGTGACATCGCCCAAGCCCAGGGTGAAGAACGTGGTGCCGCTCATGTAGAGGTCGGTCCAGAATCCGCCGGGCAGGCCAGGGGTCGCCACGATCATGCTGGAGCCGGAGGCCCAGTGCACCAGGGCAAAGCCGGTCACCAGCAGCACGGCCCAGGCCACGAGCAATCCCAGCAGCGACAGCGGGCCGAAGTAGCTCAAGCAGGATTCGCGGCGCTTCACCGGCTGTACGTGGCCAAGCAGCGCGGCCCACGGTTTCCAAGTCGCGCGATAAAAAAGGCGTGTGAAGCGGAAATGCCGGGTGACGCGCCGCGGCAGAACGACCGTCTCGAAGGCTTCCCAGAGCACGGCCACGATGATCGCGATTCCTGCGGCGGCGGCGATTGCGTGCATGGTGCTCCTTGCGCCTAGCGCGCGGGCTCCGGGGTCTCGCGCGGCGTCAGCGCGATTTCCAGTTTTTCGGCGCCACGCAACGCCACCAGCCGGGTGAGCGCGCCGATGCGGACGTCGGTGAGCAGGCGCTGCAAGTCGTCGATCCCGCTGACACGCTGCCCGTCGAAGGACACAATGATGTCGCGCTCGCGCACCCCTGCCTCAGCCGCCGGGCTCGCGGGCTCGACCGTGAGTACCAGGATGCCGCGGTCCTGCTCGATCGTGTGGAAGCGCACCAGCTTGCGGGGCAGGGAAATGGTCTGCCCGACCACGCCGATGTAGCTGCGCTTGATGCGGCCGTCGCGGATCAGCCGTCCGGTGACGAACTTGGCGGTGTTGATGCCGATGGCGAAGCAGATGCCCTGCGCCGGGCGGATGGTGGCGGTATTCACGCCCACCACGCGGCCGTCGGCGGTGACCAACGGCCCGCCGGAGTTGCCGGGATTGAGGGCCGCGTCGGTCTGGATAATGTCGTCGATCAGGCGGCCCGCGCTGGAGCGCAGCGAGCGTCCCAGCGCGCTGACCACACCTGCGGTCACGCTGGATTCGAAGTCCAGCGGATTGCCGATGGCAACCACGAGTTGTCCCACGCGCACCTGCGCCGAGTCGCCCAATTCCGCGGTCGCCAGCTCGGGGGCGTCGATGCGCACGACGGCCAGATCGCTGCCGGGGTCGTCGCCGATGAGCGTCGCCGGGTAGCGGCGGCCATCGGCCAGTGCAACGTCGATGCGCTCGGCGCCGTGGACTACGTGGCGGTTGGTGAGCAGGAAGCCGTCCGGCGTGAACACAAAGCCCGAACCGCCGCCGCGGGCCTCGCGCGCGCCCCGGGGCGTCGCCACCCGGTGCCGCACTTCCACGTTGACCACGGCAGGGCTGACCTTGTCGGCCGCCGCAACCACCGCCTGCGAGTAGGCGTCGAGCAGGGCGTTGTCGTCCAGCGTTTGCGGGCCGGAGAGAAATTCAACTGAGTGCATGAGCAATGGATGCGGCAGGCAGGGTGGAAGGTGCAGACAGCATTCAGCAATCAGCACTCAGCATTCAGCAACCCAGGAAAAGCCGCCACGGATTCAACGGATCTGAACGGACTAACCGTTAATCCGTGGCTGTCGGTTTGTCGTCCTCTTTGCTGTGGCAGATTGCTGAATGCCGACTGCTACTCCAGCGTGCAACTGCAATCGGCGGGCGGGACGTACTTCTTCAGGAAGTTGGCTACGCGCTTGTAAGCGTCGATCTGGTTCTCGATGCGGGCGAAGCCGTGGCCCTCGTTTTCGTACACCTTCAACTCCACCACCCCGCCGCGCTTCTTGATCGCCTCAGCCACTTGTGCGGATTCTTCTTCCGGGCAGCGCGGATCGTGTGCTCCAGCCAGCAGCAGCAGCGGCGCCTTGATGCGGTCCACAAAGAAGATGGGCGAGCGTTGCTCCCACAGCGCCTTGTTCTTCTCCGGATCGCCCATGGTGGCCAGGTCGTATTGCTGCAGCAAGGGATCTTCGTTCTTCACTTCGGTGAACCAGTTGACGAAGGGCACGATGGGCACGCCTGCGGCCCACTCGTCGGGCTGCTTTGTGACGCCCATCATAGTCAGATAGCCGCCGTAGCTGCCGCCCATGAGCACGATCTTCTGGGGATCTGGATAGCCAGACTTCTTGATCCACTCGGCCGCGGCCAGCACGTCGGCCAGATCGCCGCCGCCCATATCGAAGCGGTTGGCGTCCATGAACTCCTTGCCATAGCCGGTCGAGCCGCGGTAGTTGGGCGCGATCACCAGGTAGCCGGCGTTGGCCAGAAATTGCACGATGCGGTCGAAGTCGTTCTGCGTCTGCGCCGTCGGCCCGCCGTGCACGTACACCACGGCGGCGTTGCGGCCGTCCCGCGGCATGTTGTAGGGCACATAGACGAAGGCGGAGATGGTCCACTTGCCGTCGGTGCTGGGGTAGTGGACGAGGAACGGCTTCACCAGGTCGCTCGAGCGCACGCCGCCGACCAGCGAGTGCGTCACCTGGTGCGAATGTTTGCCGGCGAAGGTATAGACCCAAACGTCGTTCGGCGAATCCGCACCGTTGTGGTAGTAGAGCAGCCGCGAACCGTCGCGCGTGAACGCCGATTCGGCGCCGCCCAGCGAGTTCACGCCCGCGGGCAGCGGAAGTGTCTGCGAGCGGTGCGTGGCAACATCATGAAGCACCGCCTGGATGTCGCCGTCCACGTTGACGGTCCAGGTGACTTGGCGTCCATCGGGCGAGAAAAATCCGGCCGAGACCTCCCACTTCTCCTGCGTGAGCCAGTCGATCTTTTTCGACGCGATGTCGAGCAGGCCGACGTTGTCGTAACCGTTCGCGGCGTTCGAAGTGATCAGCAGCTTCTTGCCGTCGGGAGACCAGTCGGCGGCGCTGAAGTTGTGCTCGCCCTCATGCGGCGTGACCAGCGTGCTCTTGCCGGTCGCGACCTCGGCCACGAAGATGTTGGAGTCCTTGCCGGCGGCGTGCTGCTGGGTGTAGGCGATCCACTTGCCGTCGCGCGACCAGATAGGATTGTTATTGCCAAGATCGGCGGGCGTGTCTGTGGTCAGGTGACGCACCTTGCGCGTAAGGATGTCCATCACGTCGATCTCGTAGGTGGACGAAGTCTGCGGCTTCACCTGGTAGGCGAGATGGCGGCCGTCGGGCGCCCACGCCGGGCTTTCCTCCGAGATCGCCGGCGTGTTGGTCAGGTTGACCACGTCGCCGTTCGCGGGCGACACCAGGAAGATGTCCCACTGCTCGTCGCCGTCGTGGTCGGAGATATAGGCGATCCACTTGCCGTCGGGCGACCACGCGGGCGAAGCCTGGCGCTGGTCGCTGATGGTCAACTGCACCGGCCAGCCGCCCTCGGCCGGCGCCAGCCACAGATTGTTGCGGCCGCTGATGTTGGAGATGAAGGCGATCTGCTTGCCGTCGTGCGACCAGGCCGTCCCGCCAACGCGGCGGATCATGTACAGCTTCTCGATGGAGAGCTGCCACTGCTGCACGTCGGGATTGCCCTTGCTCTGGATCTGCCGCGGGTCGGTGATGAAGGCGGCGTCTTGCTCCGCAACCAGGTTCGTAGCCATGAATATAAAAATAGCAAATGCCAACAGAAGGCGCATGAGGGCTCCCGGACGTAAAAGAGCAGTGTATAGGATGTCGCGGAGTTTTGAAGGGGCGCGGCTTCAGCCGTGGCGCGCAATTGCTACCTAATCAATTGTCATCCCGAGCGAAGCGCAAGGGAGCTTTGCGACCGAGCGTGAGTCGAGGGATCTTGGGGTTGTGTGTTGATCTGAGATTGGACAAGCGAAGGAAAACCAAGATCCCTCGCGTCGTGCTCGCTGCGCACTCGCTCGCACTTGCTCGGGATGACAATTCTAAGGAGGCCTTAACGGCGCGGCTAGAAGCCGCGCCCTTTCAAAGCAGCCCCTACGGCGTGGCCCCCTTATGAATCTCCACCGTGCTCCAGGTCTTGTCGGCGGCGTGGCACAAATTCTCCAGCGGACACTCGGCGCACTTGGGCGAGCGCGCCATGCAGAGCTGGCGTCCGTGCCAGATGACCTGGTGGCTGAAGTCGATCCAGCGCTCGCGCGGGACGATGCGCATCAGGTCCTGCTCGATCTTCTCGGCGTTTTCTTGGCGCGTCAACTCCAGGCGGTGTGAAATGCGAGTAACGTGCGTGTCCACTACCACGCCGGTCGGATTGTGGAACCAGGTCCCGAGCACGACGTTCGCGGTCTTGCGCGCCACGCCCGGCAGCGAGAGCAGCTTCTCCATATCGTTGGGGACTTCGCCGCCGAAATCGCTGACCAGCATCCTGGCCGCGCCCACCACCGACTTCGACTTGTTGCGGAAAAAGCCGGTGGAACGAATGTCGGGCTCCAGCTCCTCGGGCTTGAGCGCGGCGAAGTGCTGGACGGTGGGATATTTCTGGAACAGCACCGGCGTCACCATGTTGACGCGCACGTCGGTGCACTGCGCCGAGAGGATGGTCGCCACCAGCAGCTCCCAGGCGCTCTTGTGGTGCAGTGCGCAGGTGGCCTTGGGATAGCGCTCGTCCAGCCGCTTGAGGATCTCACGCAAGCGTTCCGGCGCCAGGGGATCGTACTTGGAGGCTCTGGGTGCCCCACCCTTGGTTTTGGGTGCCCTACCCTTGGCCGGGGTCCCCAGCAAACCCGCCTTTGGTTTGCTGGGGTGGTTGGCCGGTTTTGCCAAGGGTGGGGTCTTATACGCCCGCGGCGGCGCCGAGGGCTTGAGCTCACGGCGCGCGCCTTCGTGGCGTCCGGTCTTGGCGGGCTGGCGGGGGATCATGCCGCGCGCCATCAGGGAACCCTCCGTAGGCGGGACAGATTACAATGGATGCCACACCCGCTACAATTCCAGCGAACACGGGGGTTCACGCATGACCGCAAGCAAGGCCGGCCTGGAGACGGCGCAGATGGCGCAGGTGCCGATGACCATCGAGGGCGCGAGCGCGCTCCACAACATGGCGCGCTTCCGCTGGACCGCGTGGCGGGCGCTGCCCGACGCCGAGCGCAAGGCCATCGCCGAGGAGGCCGCCGCCGCGCTCGCTCCCGCCGAGGAAGCGGGCAAGAGCGCGATCTACTCTGTGCTCGGGCACAAGGCCGACCTGATGCTGGTGCATTTCCGCGATTCCTTCGACGAGCTGAAGTCGGCCGAGCTGGGGATGAGCTCCCTCAGGTTGCACGCCTTCATCGAGCCCACGACTTCGTATCTCTCGGTGGTCGAGCTCGGGCTCTACGATTCGAGCGTCAAGCTCTACCACTCGCTGGCCGAACGCGGCATTGAGCCGCACACGCCGGACTGGGACCGCGAGGTCGAGGACACGATGGCCCGCCAGCGCGAAGCCATGCGGGCGCGGCTCTATCCCAAGATCCCGG
>Ga0116217_10005636_pt1 | contig 10981 bp, 10 predicted proteins | sample Sb_taG_6_FD_89697 | JGI IMG/M metagenome (GOLD analysis project Ga0116217, IMG submission 89697) | Peat soil microbial communities from Weissenstadt, Germany - Sb_50d_4_PS metaG | ecosystem: Environmental > Terrestrial > Soil > Wetlands > Peat | place: Germany: Weissenstadt | collected 2010-09-21 | reverse complement strand
GCGAACTGTTCCGCATGTATTCGCGCTACGCGGAATCGCAGAAGTGGAAAGTGGAAATCCTGGAGAGTTCGCCGAGCTCGCTGGGCGGCCTGAAGCAAGTGGTCGCGTCGATTTAGGGACAAAAAGTTTACTCGAAGCTGAAGTTTGAAAGCGGCGTGCACCGCGTCCAGCGCGTGCCGGCCACCGAGCAGCAGGGGCGTATCCACACGTCGGCGGCGACCGTCGCGGTGCTGCCCGAAGCCGACGAAATCGACATCAAAATCGAAGCGAAGGATTTGCGCATCGACACATTTTGCTCCTCGGGACCGGGCGGGCAGTCGGTGAACACGACGTATTCGGCCGTGCGCATTACGCACATCCCGTCGGGCCTGGTTGTTTCGCAGCAGGACGAAAAATCGCAGATCAAGAATCGCGCGAAGGCCATGCGCGTTTTGCGCGCGCGCCTCTACGAAATGGAGCAGGCCAAGCAACACGAAGCCATCGCCGCCGAGCGCCTTGGACAGATCAAGACCGGCGACCGCTCCGAAAAAATCCGCACTTACAATTTTCCGCAAAATCGCGTGACCGACCATCGCATCGGGCTGACGCTGCACCAGCTCACGGAAGTCATGGACGGAAAACTCGGCCCGTTCGTCGACGCGCTCATGACACACTACGAGGCCGAGCGCCTGAAGCAGGAATTGGTCGAGGCGTAAAAGTGGCACACGCTTCAGCCTGTGGGTTTTGGTTGCGGTAGGATCGATCGTGCTCCGACCAAACCTCACAGGCTGAAGCCTGTGCCACCCGGGCCGCCTTTGTGCAAGGTTGCGCACGAAAAAACTTTTGGATGTATTTGCAATATGACGCCCCACCAGTCACCAATCACCAGTCACCAGTCACTCCTCACCGCCCTCCGCGACGGCATCGCGCAGCTCGAACGGCAGCCCGTGCCTTCCGCCGCGCTTGCCGCGGAGTTGCTGCTGATGCACACGCTGGGGCGCGACCGTGCCTGGATTTACGCTCATCCGGAACACGAACTCGATGCAACCGCGCGCGCGCAATATTTTTCCCTGATCGCTCGGCGCGCGAGCGGAGTTCCAACGCAGCACCTGACCGGCCATCAGGAATTCTGGGGCCTGGATTTCGAAGTCACGCCCGACGTACTGATTCCGCGGCCTGAAACCGAGCATGTAATTGAAGTTGCGCTCGAACGCTTGGGGGTGAGTGCAGAAGCCGCCACACCGCGTCGCAAAGAAGAATTTCGCATCGCGGACGTGGGCACCGGCTCCGGTTGCATCGCCATCGCGCTGGCGCACGAATTGCCCGCCGCACAGATCCTCGCCACTGACATTTCCGCCGCCGCGCTCGAAGTCGCGCGCCGCAACGCAGCGCGCCACGGCGTTACATCGCATATCGATTTCATACAATGCAATCTCGCTGATTTTCTCTTACTCGAGTCACGAATCACGAGTCACGAATCACGCTCTCTTGATCTCATCGCCAGCAACCCCCCTTACATTGGCCGCCAGGAAACGGCGACGTTGCCGCGTGAGGTCCGCGAGCATGAACCCGCCGTCACCCTTTTCGGCGGCGAAACCGGAACGGAGATCTACGCGCCACTAGTCACGCAAGCGGCAAAGTTGCTCAAACCCGGCGGCATCCTGGTGTTGGAACTCGGCCACGATTCCGCCGATCAGGTGTCACGCCTGCTCGACGCTCCTGAGTGGACCAGCGTCGCCATCACCAACGACCTTGCAGGAATCCCGCGAATTGCATCTGCGCAGCGCCATTCCAATTGACCATCGTCAGCGGAATTGCCGCAATCGCACAGGCAGGAGTGCCTGTGCTACTCAAACATCTCCCCAAGTACATTGGTTGGCGAACCTAGTAAGTTGCAGCGTATCCGCGCATCCTCTTCTCCTTCACATCCTCCACTTCCTTTACTTCCTCTACTTCCTATTTTTCTGCGCTAGTATTCTCCTCAGGCGGAGAAAACATGGACGAGACGAAAAATCCCTGGACGGTGTTGTCGCGGGCGACGGAATACGAAAACGAATGGATTCGCGTGGACCACCACGAAGTTTTGAGCCCTTCGGGCGGGCCCGGCGTGTACGGGACGGTTCATTTCAAGAATCTAGCGACTGGAGTCGTCCCGATCGACGAAAACGGGAATGTCATCCTTGTGGGGCAGTACCGGTTTCCACTTCGCGCCTATAGCTGGGAAATTCCCGAGGGTGGCGGCGCGCATTCGGTCGCCGCTCTGGAATCGGCGCAGCGGGAACTTCGCGAGGAATGCGGTCTTGCCGCCAAGTGTTGGAAAGAAATTCTGGGCATGGACCTTTCCAACAGCGTTTCCGATGAACGAGGCACGGCGTTTCTGGCCTGGGAACTTTCCGAAGCGGCCTCCGAACCGGATGAAACCGAATTGCTGCAGGTTGCGCGCGTGCCCTTCTGGGATGCGATTGAACGCGTCAAGCGAGGCGAGATCCGCGACGCGATCAGCGTCGCGGCTCTCGTTCGTGTTGCTTTGATGGCGCTGCAGGAAGAATTGCCTGAACAAATTGCAAAAGTGATTGGCCGGAAAGAAGGGCGTTAAACCCCGAACGCTCGTTGCCCCCAACTGCCATCTTGCGGAAGACTTAACCTTTTCTGAGTTCGTACGCGGAAGGGAATATTTTCTTTTTGGATGCCGCGGGCGCGAATGGTCATGAGCCGTTTTCTCAAGCGTTCCGGATCCATTCCCGCGGAGGAACAGACCGCTTTAAAATCTTTCTTGTCTTCAAATAGAAATTGCTCTGCTTTGCGGCTGAAACTCAGCGGACCGCACATCCATTCTTCCAGAGTTTTCGTGATCACGGCGCGCCAAAGTCTCTCCTCCGCCGTTCCTTGATCTTGAATATGCAAGATGGAACTTTTAAACATGGTCTTGGCCCCCAGTTCAAATTTTTGTTCAGCTGAGTACGATGGTGTGTGCAGGTAAAGGACCACAGCCCCGTCAAAGCCAAAGAGAAACAGGGGGTTGACGAAACATTTAGGACGATTTGCGCGGTTTTGTTCGGAACACATAGCTTGGCCGCTGGTCAAACATTGCTTCTTTGGTCACTTCCGTTTCTTCCGGCGGCTTTAGCACGACCGGTAGCGGCGCACATCCATCCGGGCGAGGTTCAAAATTTTGGGAATTTTTGCGCTGTTGATATATAAATTACAAATCGGTTACAAATGGGACGCTAGGCTCGCACTCAAGTTTCACTAGAATTCGCATGCCTTAGTCACAGCAAGGCTTACGCACAGCTGTTCTTCGCTCTATATTCGCCTTGGTGTATAGTAGCGGCGAGCAACCATGCCGAAGCTCGCCACTTTCCGGGCCAAGCGCGAATCCGCCGGGGAATCCTCGTCCTCCATTTCCTCTACATCCTCACCCTCCTTTACTTCCATTCTTCACGTCGATATGGACGCATTTTTCGTTTCGGTCGAACTGCTGGACCGGCCCGAGCTACGCGGCAAGCCCGTCGTCGTCGGCGGGCAACCGGATCAGCGCGGCATAGTTTCCACGGCAAGCTACGAGGCGCGAAAATACGGGATCCATTCGGCGATGCCGCTGCGGACGGCCGGGCGGCTGTGCCCGCACGCGGTTTTTCTGGAGCCGCGGCACCATCTCTACTCCGAGTGGAGCGACCGTGTCGCGGCGATCCTCGGGAAATATTCTCCGGTCGTGGAAATGGCGTCGGTGGACGAGGCGTACCTCGACCTCGCCGGGACGGAGCGGCTGCACGGCCCACCGCTGGCGGCTGCGGACGCCTTGCTGCGTGAAATTACGGCGACGACCGGACTGCCGTGTTCTGCCGGCCTCGCGCGAACGCGCCTCGTCGCCAAAGTGGCGAGCGATCAGGCCAAGCCGCGCGGTTTGGTATGGGTTCCCGCTGAAAGCGAAGAGGCGTTTCTCGCGCCCTTGGACGTGCGGCGCATTCCTGGAATCGGCAAAGTCACCGAAGCGGCTCTCAAAGCGGCTGGCATCGAAAAAGTCGGACAGCTTGCCGCGACAGCGCGTGAGAAACTCGAGCAAAATTTCGGCCGGTGGGGCACGGCGCTTTACCGCAAAGCGCGCGGCGGCGACACCTACGAATTTTTCGTGGATGCGGAGCCGAAATCCATTTCGCACAACCGCACGTTTTCAGAAGACACGCAGGACCGCGCCTTGCTCGACGCCACACTCAGCCTGCTGTGCCAGAAAGCGATGAAGCGGCTGCGCGAAGCGGGACTGAGCGCCAGGGTGGTCACGGTCACGATCCGGTACGCGGGATTTGAAACGATCACACGCGCACACACGCTGCGCGAGCCCACCCATCTCGACCCCATCGTGTTTGAAACGGTGAAGAAATTATTCGAGCGCCACTGCGATCGCTCCCGAAAAGTAAGGCTCCTCGGCGTGGCGCTCTCTTCGTTCACGCACGGCGGCGAGCAATTGGACCTGCTCGACGCAACGCGTCGCGAAAAACTTGAGCGCCTGGCGCAAGCTACCGACGCCTTACGCGATCGCTTTGGATTTTCAAAGATTCAGTTCGGCGGCTCGATGACAAGAACGCTCAAGGAAAAGGAAGATTGAGTGTCAGTCCGAATGAACTGAAATTCTGGGGTGCAGCCCGGCTACCTCAGGACGGAACCTCGCTAAAGCGATCGCGTGTGGCTCTCGGGCGCGCTAGCCCGGAGTTTAGCCTTCAGATTGCCCGGGAATTTGGTACCACCGCATTTTTTATTCTCTTGGATTCGCTGCTTCACATTGATGTGCGGGATGACGCAAGGCCCGGACTTTCATGCTCGTTCCGTGCTCATTCACGAGCACATAAAGTTCCGAGCATCTTCCGCAGAGCCAAAAATGCTCGACGCTTTGGAAGTCTGCGCGAGATTGACCACACGGCGGGGACTTGCAAAATCGAACAAGTTGCCCTTCACGATAGTCAAATGGCACCCCGCAATCAGGATTTGAACATTTTGCGAACATGCCCGCTCCTCTCGGTCGCTTCCTCCAGCGGCCCTTGCCTGCCAGTTCGAACGGCGGGCGTAAGCGTGAATCGCCGGCCACCCTCGTGCTTCTTCTAACTTGTTGCCTTCGCTTCAACGCGGACTGATTGGGGGCGAGCGGCCTTGGGCATTTCGAGGTTTAAGATACCTTCCTTAAGGGTTGCCCTCACTTTGGTCGCATCTACCACTGCGGGTAGGTCAACAACCCGCAGGATCTCCTTGGCACAACGCTCCGAATAGACCGTCTTACCTTTCTTGCTCTCTTCCTGCGCTTCGTGCTTGCCGGTAATTGTCAGACGTCGCGGTTCGACATCGATCGTGAGTTCTTTGGCTGTGAAACCGGGCACCTCTGCTCGAACGGTCAAGCTGTCGTCCGTTTCTGCGATTTTCAGGTGTACGGGGTGAAGCAGTTCCGTCTCTGCCCTGAACCAGTCCTCCAAGTCGCGGCCCAACAGGGCACCGCGGCCTTGGAAAAGCTCGAAAGCGCGCCGCGCGATGGATTCCTGGAGATCGTTGATACGTTCGAACAAGGTCTCAGGTTCGACCACTTTTACCGGTGTCGTGGCCGGAGCTGAAGCCGCCGCTTTTTGAACTGCTGTCGCCTTTTCAGCCATTCCCTTTTCTCCTTTGTGAAATATGGCTAGCAGCCGCAAGGGACGGCGAAAGTCTCGCAGCCTAACCGGGCATGTGTATAGCCGTTCTGTCCCATGGAAGTCTGTCAAGAAGTTGACATGCCTTAAATTCCACGGGAGTGCGTTGGAAACTGGATTTTGGCCAGTTGTCCGTGATTCCCTGGTTCAAGGGACGCAGTTGATCTGCATGCCGAAATGCTTGCGCGGGGGCCTTAGAGGGCCTTGTTACATGCCGTCGTGTCTTGCTAGGATTCTCCCTTCAGAAAACTCAAATCCGTGGGAATGACAGGACTGGTCGTATGACACCGAGGAAGCGCGACGCATTCGATGTGGAATCATTTCTCACCTCTCTTGGAATAGTGGCAAAGATTAAAGATTATCGTGAGAACGAAGTCATCTATTCTCAGGGTGATCCCGCCAAGAATGTCCTGTTCATTCGGAAAGGCAGCGTGAAGCGTACAGTAGTGTCGCAGTCTGGCAAGGAAGCGGTTGTAGGCATCCTGGGGCGCGGTGATTTCATAGGCACTTGGTGCCTATCAAATCATCCCGTTCGCATCGCAACGGTGACTGCGATTCTACCGACCAGCGTACTGATGATCAGCAGGCGGGATATGGTTCGCGCGCTGCATGCGGACCACATACTCTCTGACCGTTTCGTGTCCTATCTGATTGCACGGACTGTCAGGATTGAAGAGGATCTGATCAACCAACTGTTTAACACCAGCGAGAAGCGATTGGCGCGCGTGCTCATGCAGCTCACTCACTACGGCCAGCATCAGAAGTTCGAAACGGTTATGCCGAAAGTGTCCCAACAACTGTTAGCCGCGATGATTGGCGCCACGCGCCAGCAGGTCAGCACTCTAATGAATAAGTTCAGAAGATTAGGCTTCATCGATTATAACGGTGAACTAAAGGTCCATCACTCCCTGTTACATTTGACTCTCCGCGACTAAGAAACCGGCTTCGGACCCTTTAACCCAACCCTTCATCTTATCGGCCAATGGGGCAAGCTCCTGTGCAGTTGCCAACTCGGAGGCTATTGTCGAACCAGCCCACCGTATTGCAAGTCGGATAGAACCAGATAAGTTCTATAAGATGGGAATTACCCTACTGCCGCATTCTCTGAATCCTTTGTCCATCGCTCCGACTGGCGCATAATTCAGGCATGACCTCGCGCGAATTGGCCGAACAAATCTGCGCGACCCTGCGCAGTCACGGGCATCGGGCTTACCTCGTGGGTGGGTGTGTACGCGATCTGGAACTGGGCCGGGCGCCCGCGGATTACGATGTTTGCTCGGACGCGCGCCCGGAGCGCGTGCAGGAACTTTTTCCGCGCAGCCTTGCCGTGGGCGCGAAATTCGGCGTGATTCTGGTGGTCGAGAGCGAAGTGCAGGTCGAGGTGGCGACGTTCCGCTCAGACATTGGGTATTCCGATGGCCGCCATCCGGACCGAGTTGTGTACTCGGACTCGCCGAAGGAAGACGTGCGGCGGCGCGATTTCACGATCAATGGATTGTTGATGGATCCTGCAACGAGTGAAGTTCTCGACTTCGTTGGAGGGCGCGCCGATTTGCGCGCGGGCATCGTGCGCGCGATTGGCGATCCGCGGCTGCGTTTCGCGGAAGATAAATTGCGCATGATGCGGGCCGTGCGGTTTGCCGCGCGATTCGGCTTCCGGATTGAGCCGGAAACGATGGCGGCGGCGCGGAATCTCGCCGCGCAAATTACGCAGGTTTCTCCCGAACGCATCCGCGACGAACTGACCAAGCTGCTGACCGAAGGCGCCGCGCGGCGCGGGTTCGAGCTGCTCGATGAAACGGGATTGCTCGCCGTCGTGCTTCCGGACATTGCGCGGATGAAGGGCGTCGAGCAGCCGCCGCAGTTTCATCCCGAAGGCGACGTGTGGATTCACACGCGCATGATGCTCGAAGAACTCAAACCGAATTGTTCGCCCACGCTCGCTTGGGGAGTGCTCTTGCACGATGTGGGCAAGCCGCCAACCTTTGCCCCGGCAACTGGGCCTGGGACTCGCATCCGCTTCGACGGCCACGTGGAGGTCGGCGCGCGCATGGCCGAACACATTTGCCGCACCCTGCGCTTCTCGAATGAGGACACCGAACAGATTGAAACGCTGGTGGCAAATCATCTCCGCTTCAAGGACGTCCACCAAATGCGCATTGCGACGCTCAAGCGATTTGTGCGCCTGCCGCGATTCGAAGAGCATCTGGAACTGCACCGCCTGGACTGCTTGGCCAGCCACGGGAGTCTCGAGGCCTATACTTTCGTCCAGCAGTTTCTTGTGGAAACTCCCCCCGAAAAAGTGTATCCCCCAAAGCTAGTCACAGGTGATGATCTCAAGGGCATGGGCCTTGTACCGGGACCCCGATTCAGGGAAATCCTGCTGGCCGTGGAGGAGGCCCAGCTCGAAGGGCGGCTCCATGACCGGGAAAGCGCCCTCCAATTTGCGCGATCGATCAGCCAGCCCTGAGCGAGAGGGGGTAAAATTAGGTCAGGCGGGCCAAACGCCTCACCTTAACCGCTCAGCTTAAAGTAGGGCCACCACCCGGTTCCAGCGGGCTCACGAGGTTTGTATTCTTGCCGATGTGAGCTATACGCCAAGGAACTGGGGGACGCGAATGTGGATTCCGGGCAGCGCTTCTATTAAGGGTTTTATTTTTATTGCCTTACCTAGGATCATTTCGTTTGTGCGCCAACTTCTGATTCTTTAGTGGCATACACTAAAGGTTGTTGCTAATCATCGTGTTTCTTTGTGGTATCTTTTGCGTTCATCCCGCATCTAAGTTAAGTGTCGAGTCAGATTGACGCTATTTGCCTTAGGAATTTAAGGGGGACCCAATGAGCGACAAGTCGATTCCAATTCCGAAAGAGCTTCCGATTCTGCCCGTTCGAGATACGGTGCTGTTTCCGGGAGGCGTTCAGCCGTTGACCGTCGGGCGCGAGGGGTCGTTGGCTTTGCTGAACTCCCTGCACGGCGACGAAAAGCTGCTTGGAATTGTGGCGCAACACGATCCCCGAGTCGAAGAGCCCGCCGCTGCGGACTTGCACCTGGTTGGCACAGCCGCGAAAATACACAAACTGGTAAGGATGCCCAACGGGAATGTGGTTGTTTTCCTGGAGGGGCTGCAACGTATTCGTGTGGTGGAACTGGTCAGCTTCCGGCCGTTTCTCACGGCTCGCGTGGAAATCCAGCCGGATCTCGTCGGCGACCAGGACGCGGAACTGGCGGCGCTCGAACGCAACGCTCGCGAACTGTTCCGCGACGTGGTGGCGCGCTCCCCGCAACTCTCGGATGATTTGCAGACCGCGGCGCTCAATATCGAAGACCCAGTTCGTCTGGCGGATTTCATCGCCGCGAACTTGCCTTCTCTTCCGACATTGCTGCGCCAGGAACTTTTGGAGACGGCCGATGTGCGGCGCCGCCTCGAAACCCTGATTCGCGAACTCTCCAAGGAGCTGGAAGTCCTGGAGCTTCGCAACAAGATTCAGGAACAGGTGCAGGAGCAGGTCAGCCAGAGCCAGCGCGAATACTTGTTGCGCGAGCAGCTCAAGGCGATTCACAAGGAGTTGGGCGAATCCGACGACGGTCAGGCCGAGATCGACGAGCTGCGCGAAAAGCTCGAAAAATCCGGCATGTCCGCGGAGGCGCGCAAGGAGTGCGACCGCGAATTGAAACGCCTCGCGAAGATGACTCCGGCGTCCGCCGAGTACATGGTCGCGCGCACCTATTTGGAATGGATGATTTCACTGCCCTGGGCAAAATCCTCCGGGCTCGAGGAGATCGACATCCCCAAGGGCCAGGCCATCCTGGACGAGGACCACTACGACCTGGAAAAGGTGAAAGAACGTATTCTCGATTACCTGGCCGTGAAGAAACTCAAGCCCGGCATGAAGGGCCCGATCCTGTGCTTCCTCGGGCCGCCAGGAGTGGGGAAAACTTCGCTCGGGAAATCGATTGCGCGGGCGCTCGGCCGCAAATTCGTGCGCATCTCGATGGGCGGGATGCACGATGAAGCGGAAATCCGCGGCCACCGACGGACGTATATCGGCGCGTTGCCCGGACAAATCATCCAGGGGATCCGCCGCGCCGAAACCAACGATCCGGTCTTCATGCTGGACGAAGTAGACAAACTCGGGCGCGATTTCCGGGGCGATCCCTCGGCGGCGCTGATGGAGGTGCTCGATCCGGAACAGAATGGAACATTCCGCGATCACTATCTGGATGTGCCGTTTGATTTGTCCAAGGTGATGTTCATCGCCACGGCGAACATGATCGATCCGGTTCCGGAGCCGCTGCGAGATCGTATGGAAATCATCGAGCTCGCCGGCTACATCGAAATCGAAAAGATCCAGATCGCCAACAAATACCTGGTTCCCAAGCAGGCGGACGAGCACGGGCTCAAAGTGGGCGAACAGATCGAGTTTACCGACGACGGTTTGCGCGAGATTATTCACAGCTACACGCGCGAAGCCGGCGTGCGGAATCTGGAACGCGAAATCGCCACGTTGATCCGAAAGCAGGCGCGGCGCATCGCCGAGGGAAAGACCGAGAAGCTCGTGGTGACGCCCGAGGTGGTGCACGAAGCGCTGGGCGTGCCGAAGTATCGTGCCGAAAGGGAAGTCGAGGAACGCGTTAAGACTCCCGGTGTTTCGGTGGGACTCGTCTGGACGCCATCCGGCGGCGACATTGTCTTCATCGAGGCAAGTCGCATGCGAGGCGGAAAGCAGTTCACCATGACCGGGCATCTGGGCGAAGTGATGCAGGAGTCGATGACGGCGGCGCTGACGTGGGTTCGCGCCAACGCCGAACGCTACGACATCGATCCCGACTTCTTCCGGAAGCAGGACATTCACATCCACGTGCCGTCGGGCGCGGTGCCGAAAGACGGACCTTCGGCCGGCGTGGCGATGGTCAACGCGCTGGTGAGCTTGCTCTCCGGCCGTCCCATCCGCCCGCGCGTGGCCATGACGGGCGAGATATCGCTCTCCGGCATCGTTCTGCCGGTCGGCGGGATCAAGGAAAAAGTGCTGGGAGCGAAACGTGCCGGAATCCGCGAGGTGATTTTGCCCGCGGAGAACGAGCCGAATGTGAAAGAGGACTTGCAACCGCACATGCTCGAGGGAATGCAGATTCACTTCGTGCACACGGTTGACGAGGCCCTCGAAATCGCGCTCTCGAAGCCCGTTCCGGTTGCGCCAGCGCTGAAGAAGGGCCAGTTGCCGCCGGTCGGACCTGGGCCTCTGGTGCCTCCAGTACACTAATCGACCAAAACCTAAGGAAAAAGCCCGGCTCTCGTTTTGAGCCGGGCTTTTTTTTGTAGCACCGCCACCAT
>Ga0116217_10005635_pt1 | contig 10983 bp, 9 predicted proteins | sample Sb_taG_6_FD_89697 | JGI IMG/M metagenome (GOLD analysis project Ga0116217, IMG submission 89697) | Peat soil microbial communities from Weissenstadt, Germany - Sb_50d_4_PS metaG | ecosystem: Environmental > Terrestrial > Soil > Wetlands > Peat | place: Germany: Weissenstadt | collected 2010-09-21 | reverse complement strand
TTCTCTGGCCTGGCTTCAAGATTGCCCGACGGCGAACGGAATGTTTTGCAACTGCCTCGAGAATAGCCGGGGCTTCTTCGAGCGCGTGCAATTCAATAAACGGAGCGAGGGCGATTTTGCCCGCCAACACCATCTGCAACGCGGCGGGATACTGGTCCGGTGGGCAGCCCCAGTTGCCGCGCGCGGTTGCATCCAGAGCCATCAAGTTCGACAGGCGGATCTCAATCGGCTTCGATGCGAAGCCGACGACTCCCAGATACGCCCCATAGTCCAGTAGGCCGAAAGCAGTGGCCTGGCCAGCCGGTGTCCCGCTCATTTCGAAAATTTTCAAGCCGATGCCTTTCCGCCCGGATTCCTTAACGAAGGTACGTACGGCCGCCTTCAAGCCCTTCAATTCCGTCGACGCGGCATCGAGCACCAGCCCGGCACCATACCGCGCAGCCAGATCGAGTCGCTCACGGTCTCTGTCTATTGCAACGACAGCCGCACCCAGCGCGGCAGCAATCTGCACTCCGAATCCACCAACCCCGCCGGCGCCTACGATCACAACCACGTCTTCCGCCCCGAGTTGGGACCTTCGAATCGCTTCGTAGGGTGTGCTCACCGCATCGGCGACAACCGAAAGCATCTCGAGTGTGAGACCGGAGGGGAGAGGTTCAGGCACGGCACATAGGCCACGGATAGGCACGAGTACGTGCGTGGCAAAGCCGCCATTGCCGTCGTTGCCCGGCATGAATTGTTGGCGACAGATCGTTGCTCGCCCGGCCTGGCACGCCGGGCATACTCCACAAGGAATCACAGCCGGAACAATCACGGATTGCCCCAGCCAGGCACCGGCATTCTCGCCTGCAGCGACGACCCGGCCGGAGATTTCGTGTCCCAGAATGAGGGGAAGCGCGTGACGGGTAGGGACATCACCGTAAGCGAAGGCGATATCGGTGTGACAGACGCCACACCCTGCGACCTCGACTACCACCTCATCCGAGCCGGGATCGAGCCGTGGGAGATCGCAAAGCTCCAAAGCAACTCCCGGAGCCGTGAGTTGGAATCCATGTGCCCCTCGTACGCTTGTCATGACAGTTTGGCGTCCTCGATGATTCTTTGTGCCGTGTACCGTCGCGAGCGCCGGCGCGACCTGATCATGCCATTTTGTCCGCTGATCATCGTCCCTGTTTCCGTCGGTAGAGCGGATCGAAGGGCAGGTTGGAAATTCGCTTGCGGTCTGGCTCGACCGTCGTGCGAGCTTCAGTCGCCTTCAGACTCTCGATGCTCCGCTGCGCGAGGGCTTGGTAGACCGCCGTAGCCTCCTTCTTCCACTCGATTTCCTGGTCGCTCAGCCCACGTACCACCTTCGCCGGCACTCCAATCACGAGGCTGCGCGGCGGGATTATGGTGCCTGCTTTCACATAGGCGGCTGCCGCGATAAAGCTGGATTCTCCTACGATCACTCCGTCGGTGACGACGGCGTTCATGCCTACCAAACAGTTCCTGCCGATGCGGCAGCCGTGAAGGACCGCACCGTGGCCGATGTGACCATCTATTTCGACGACCGTGTCGGCGCCGGGAAAACTGTGCATCACGCAGGTGTCCTGCAGGTTGCTTCCTTCTTCCATAATGAGGCGTCCGAAATCTCCGCGCAGGCAGGCGCACGGCCCCACGTAACAGCGCGGCCCAACAATCACATCGCCGATGAGCACTGCGGTGGGGTGCACAAAAGCAGCGGGATCGATGACCGGGACAATTCCGTCGATGGAATAAACCTGTGCCATTACACGTGTGACCTTTGCCGAATGACATTGCAAATACCTGCGCTGTAGCCCGCGTCCAGCCGTGACGAAAGGGTAGCTCGAGTCGTCTGGCTGCGGGGAAGACTGCCGCCCCCCGAATGACCATGGGCTACCTTTCCTGCAATCCGATTTCGGGCCACGAACAGGGCTTTGTGCAACATTGGATCGCCTGGTTTCGTCACACTCCGTATTTTTTGCCAGTCTCGATGAGCGCGTGCAAATTCTCTGGTTTGGCATCGTACATCGGCGCGCTGGTCGAGAGGATGTAACCGCCATCCCGCCCCACATCGTCAATCAAGCGCTGGACGTGGGTCTTGACGTCTTCGGGCCCGGCAGACATGAGCATGGAAGCAGGCACGTTACCACCGATGCAGGCCCAGCCAGCAAAACGCTTCTTCACTTCCCGGAGGTCGGTGCGATCAAATGTCCACAGCGTCTTGCCGGCCGGAATATCAGGGTCTGCGACAATGTCGAGCCGTTTGTCGTAACTGCCCTCCGCGAAAAGAATGGGAACGAGGCCCTCTTGAATCATGCCGAGGATCACGGCTTTCAACGTCGGCCAATAGAAGGTCCGAAAATCTGCACTTGACATGAAGGCATCCGCGCCCTTGTGGAGAGGGATGAATACGAGTGGGTTTCGGCCCTTGCCCGCGGAACGCACGGCGCAATCGATGGCGATGGGCACGAGCCTTTCCACGGCGGCTTGCAGCTTCTTGGGCTGGCGGAACTTGTCGAGCATGATCGCCCGTGTGCCACGCAGCGTGTCGCCGATCGTGTCAAATGGTGCTTTCGTAAAGCCGCCTGAAAATCCGGGAAGGCCGAGGTTCGCCGTCGTCGCGCGATCGATAGCCACGCACGCTTGAAGCCACTCGCGCGCAGCCCGACCGGCTTCCAGTAGTTGCCTGCAGGCTTCCTCCATCTCTGGCGAACCGAAGGGAACCAAGGACGGACCCGTGTAGGGCAGCTCCTGAATGTCCGTTAGCGTGTCTAGCGTCTGCCAGGGGCCGAGCTTCGCAAATATACGCGGAAGGTAGCGGCGCAAGAAAAAGTCGGTCGGGTCATTGCTCAGGAGATCGTACTCATCGGCCCGCATATATTCGTCTTCCACGCATTGGAAATGCGATGTGGGCGGCAGGCCATGGCCCGGCCAGCGATACAGCTTGTAGTCGAGTATCTCAAATGCCTTGCCGGGACCATAAAGCAGCGAGCTGCCCCTTACGTCCGGCATAAAATCGGTGTGGTATTTCCTGAGTGCGTAGCCGAGTTTCTCGTAATCGTACATCGCCTCTTGGGCCGTGACGCCGGCGTAGGCAAACGGGTAGAAGCCTGCCGACGGGCACACGGGTATGCGCTCCGGCTTTCGGAGCTGGACGGCATCGAGAAGCATCTGCACGCGGTTCTGATAGGCGAGCTCGACGTCCCGGCTGGCAAATGGCAGCCCCTCCGGAAATTTCCATTGCCGCGCGCGCTCTTGGAACTTTTCCTCAGGCGTCAGCTTGTTCCACTGCTTTTCCATTGTCATGCTCGCACTCTGACTTCCGAAATCTCGGATCACGGGCTTTGCCGATTGCTTGCCGCCGGCCCCGGAAGCCGCAACACTTTTCTACGATCTCCTGCGGAATGGCTTGGCTTTTGAATCGGGATGGAGTGGGCTTGGTGGGCACGACCCACACCCGTTTTTCGACGCCCTCGACGGCCAGCACCTTTCCGTCGTAAAGCTTGTGGCATACGGAAAAGCTGCTGCGCCCGCTCAAACAAGGCATCAGTGCAGGCATCGAAAAACTCGAAACAACGGGGGTAGAACACAATCCCGTCTGGATCGCAATCGTCGAACTGGATGCGGATCGTCCTCCGATTGGTCAGCATCAGGCTGGACCGGCCGGATTTTCGAGCAGCATGGCAATGCCCTGCCCTCCGCCGATGCATGCCGAAGCGATGCCGTAACGCAGTTTTGAGTGGCGCAGTTGGCGCGCGACGGTTATGGCCAGGCGCACTCCAGTCGCCGCAAGTGGATGCCCGATGGCGATCGCGCCGCCATTCACGTTCAGCTTTGCACGATCGAGCTTCAGTTCACGTTCGACGCCGATAGTCTGGGCGGCGAATGCCTCATTGATTTCAAACCGATCAATCTGATCGAGCGTCATTCCGGCACCCTTCAGCAACCTGCGGATCGCAGGGACTGGCCCGATGCTCATGACCTCGGGGGGCACTCCGACCGCTGCCACACACGCGACCCGAGCGAGCGGCTGGAATCCGCGCGAGCGGGCGTAGTCACCGGAACTTACCAGGGCGGCGGCGGCGCCGTCAACGATCCCAGAGCTGTTGCCTCCAGTTTGAACGCCGCCGAATGCCGGCCGGATTTTCGCGAGCGCCTCGTAGGACGACGGCCGAATGTGCGTGTCATCAGCCACTTGATCGACTCCCTTTGGCAGCTGGATTCCTCGCGGTTTGTAACCCTGGAGTTCAAACTTCTCGCTGACCACGGGCACGATTTCTCCCGCCAGGAACCGGCTCTTCTGGGCGGCTAGAGCCCGCGCGAAGCTGGTCTCGGCGAAGCGATCTGCGTCCTCCCGCGTGATGTTGTAAGTCACCGCGAGTTTTTCCGCCGTCTCGCCCATCGTTATATCGGGGGCCGTGTCGCGCAGCGTCTCCCAAAGGGCGTCTTTAAACTCCACTCGCCCCATGCGAAAGCCCCCGCGGTGTGTGTACGCCGCGATGGGATTACGGCTCATCGATTCCGCTCCGGCGCACAGGGCCACGGAGATCTTTCGAAGAGCAATCGCGTCGGCCGCTTGGCTAATGGCTTCGATCCCCGTGCCACAAACACGCTGCACCATTAGTGCTGGGCGGTCAACTGGCACGCCGGAATACAAACCGATATGCCGGGCCAGGAAGTAACCATCGAAACTCGTCTGTGAAACGCTGCCACCGATCACCGAATCCACATCTTGCGGTGCGATCTGGGTCCGCTCAAACAGCGAGCGGGCTGCTTTGATTCCAAGATCAATCGCAGAAACCAGACCTAACGCAGTGTTGTATTCGACAAATGGTGTTCGCACTCCGTCCAAAAGCCAAGCATCCTGGTATGCGACAAAAGTGCCTCCTTCGTTTCCCATGCTTCCCCCCTGTCTGACCTACAAGATGAAACAGACGATTGCGATCCGTGTTTGGGGTTGCGCCTTACACAATCTGCCAGTTCGTCAAGGCGATTCGGTACCTACGAAGGCAGCCCGATCCCCGGCTCCTTACGCTTCTCCCTCGGTCGCCCGTTGATTCAAGACCAACCAGGTGCCCCGCGATTCGTTGCATTTAACAGCCTGATCTATCGCCCCAAACATGTGCAGCATTGAAGAGCCCATTCCGATAAGAAGACCCGCATGGATCGCGCCGCTCGTCATCAACCACAACAATGTCAAGGCAACTTCCCACTAGCGTTTTCTCCCAGAGATGTCCGCCACTCTTCCCGCACGCCTCAGGGAGCGGTGGCTTGGTGACCGGTAAGTTGGAGCAATACTGCGGCTTCTCGCCGATGGCATCGACAAAATCTGCACCCCAAAACTCTCCGTCGGCAGGATGACGATTACAGATTCTCTCGTCTGTGACGATGATCACTGTCGAATGTGATGCCTATGCCGGAGATGGTTGTTAGCGAGGCAGCTTGCGAGGGCAAAGAAATGACGAAGGGCTCATACGAATGCCGCACTCTCCGGTACTGGGACCGCGAGCGCGCCTTCGCTCATAGGTAGTAACGGACAACCCATTCGGCCACGCAATGAGGTTTCTCGCTGTCCTGACCCTCCACCGATATCCCGAAGACGGCCTCGATGGCGTCTGGAAGGTCCTTCACGGAATGGAGACTCACGCGGGCACGAATCTGCGAATCGGCGCGTACAGGAGATGGAAACCGGACTCGATTCAAACCGTAGTTGATGGCCATCCGGACGCCGCTTCGCATCTGAATCGCCTGTTTCATGAAGTGGCTCACAAGCGACAGTGTCAAGAAACCGTGCGCGATCGTCGTGCCGTAGGGTGATTCTCTTTGTGCACGTTCGCGGTCCACATGAATCCACTGCTGGTCCTCGGTGACTTCGGCAAACTGCCGAATGCGGTCCTGCGTTACCGTGAACCAATCCGTCACGGCGATCTCGCGACCTAGGAAATCATTCAGGGAACGCGGAGTCTCGACCATGAGTGGAGGCATGAAATCTCCTTTTCAAGTAGCCTAGTTGCAACAACGGGGCTCCCCGATCATTGCGGCGTGGAACGCGCCGGTGGGCTTGGCCCAGTTCCTTAGCTCACGTCATTCTTGACCAGCCCGAGTTTTTGTAACACGGTGACTGAGAGAGTCTACATCACTGATCGGCCCGGCTGTTCTATATCACTTCAGGGTAAGTTTCGGCTCTTCGTGATCGAAGGAAATCGCAGCTAGCCGTCGATCAGCTCGAAAGTCAATTGTTCCATATACTCCCGAGTTTGGGTTGGAGGGAGAAACACGCGGAGGGCTAATCCAATGATCTACAAAGATTTCGAGTGGCGCGCCCGGAGGGATTCGAACCCCCGACCCTCTGCTTAGAAGGCAGACGCTCTTTCCAACTGAGCTACGGGCGCTCTCTCATTAATTTCTCATATTACAAACGCTTACGCTACAACCTGCTCTACATATGCGACTATAGATCTCGAACGTATGGGCGATAATAGCGGCAAAGTTCTGACAATTCGAATGCAGCTCAGTTCGGCCACGCTCGTAGCGTGGCCGGGATAACACCCTGAAGTTTGTCACTCCTTGTACTGCTTCCGCTCTTGGATGGCCCTTGTTGTCATGTGATGCAGATCACCTGGCCCAGTGATGCTGGTCACCGCCTCCAAACGCGCCCTGGGCGCATCTTACGGTTGTGGCGGGCTTGGTGACGACGCTCACCACGGCGCGTCAGTCGAGCACTAAAGCCAGTCCTTAGAGGAGTTTGAGTATGACCCAAGCAACCGAAATTGAAATGCCCATTCCGGGCACGTATATGTTCGACGGGAAGGCGGCCATGAAGGGGTACGCGCTGAACAAAATGTGCTACTCATTCAACAAAGCCGAAAACCGCGAGGCCTTCCTGAAAGATGAAGACGCATACTGCACGAAATATGGACTGAACGACGAGCAGCGCAAGGCGATCCATGATCGCAACGTCCTGGCAATGATTCACGCGGGCGGATGTATCTATTACCTCGCCAAATTTGCCGGGATTTTCCACCTGACGGTGCAGGACGTGGGCGCCCAGCAGACGGGGATGACGGTTGAAGCTTTCAACAAGATGATCAAGGCTCAAGGAGAATAACTTATGGCACGCGTCGTTGGTGGACTCACGACTTCGCATATCCCGGCAATCGGGAACGCGGTACCCCGGGAAAAGGAATTGCTCAATGACCCGTACTGGAAGCCGTTCTTCGCCGCGTATCCTCCGGCGCGGGCGTGGCTGCAAAAGGTGAAACCGGACGTCGCCGTCGTGATTTACAACGATCACGGGCTGAATTTCTTCCTCGACAAATTGCCGACGTTTGCGATCGGCGCGGCTTTCAAATACGAACATGCCGATGAGGGCTGGGGTATTCCCACAATTCCGCAGTTCCAAGGAGATCCCGAACTCTCGTGGCACATTATCGAGTCGCTGGTGCACGATGAATTCGACGTCACTACATGCCAGGAAATGCTGGTCGATCATGGCTTCACGGTGCCGATGTCGCTGTTCTGGCCAAACAACTCGTATGGCGGGGTCAAGACGATCCCGGTGTGCATCAACACGGTTCAACACCCGCTGCCTTCGCCGCTCCGCTGCTTCAAGCTCGGGCAGGCGATCGGCCGCGCCATCGAGTCCTATCCCAAGGATCTCAAGGTAGTGGTGCTGGGCACGGGCGGCATGTCTCATCAGTTGGATGGCGAACGCGCCGGCTTCATCAACAAGAAATTCGACATGCTGTGCATGGACAAGATCGTGAACGAGCCGGAAATCCTCACGCGCTACTCGATTCACGAGCTCGTGCGCGAGGCGGGAGCACAGGGCGCGGAGTTCATTCTCTGGCTGGCGATGCGCGGGGTTCTCTCCGGCAAGGTGACGAAGATTCACAGCAGCTATCACGTTGCCGTCTCCAACACGGCGACGGGGCTCTTAGTGCTGGAGAATGCCGCCTGATCAAAACTGGATGTGTTTGTCTCCAAGGTCCAACGTCCTCGAAGGCTCTTTGAAACGAATTCGCCCCCAGATCAAGAGCATCAAGCGCTTCGTGGGTAATCGGCAGATGTCGAATCTTGCCGACATCATGATGGCGCGCGGTGATGACCGGCGGTAGAGAATGTGCACGCCGATCAGAAGCTCGGACGACGAAGTGTAGATTCAACGAGCCTGCCGGAGTCGGGGGAGGGTGCGGAAACCCAATCCTTTCAGTTCACTCGTCCGGTTAGGTGCTCCTGCCCATCTCACCAATAGACAATCAGCATTTGCATGACACATCAGGGGAGCTTCCATGCCACCTAGCTGTTGGAGATGTCGATTGCCTTCCACAGGTGTATATTTCCAGTTGGGTTAAATATCTGTCGCGATTCTCATATTTTTCTTCAGATGCAAGGCGGCCGATTCAGCCAGGTGGCTACGCTTTTGCCAGTCTGAGCACAATAGCTGCGGCCCTTTCCTTCGCGTTTTGAGACATAAGGGGCAGCCTGTCTGGCGAGTTGCAAAAAGCGGCCTCAATAGTTTCGATGCGCATACTAATCGTCGAAGACGAAGAAAAAATGGCAAGGGCCCTGCGGACCGGGCTTGAGGCGGACCAATTCTCGGTGAGCCTTGCCGGTACAGGAGAAGAAGGATTCTTCCTGGCTTCGACCGAGACATTCGATCTGGTCATACTCGATTTGATGCTTCCTGTTCGGGACGGCATGGAAGTATTGACGGCCCTGCGGCAGAAGGGCTTATCCACACCCGTGCTAATCCTCACATCGAAAGACACGGTTCGAGACCGGGTTCGCGGTTTGGAGGGCGGCGCCGACGATTACCTCGTGAAGCCTTTTGCGTTTTCCGAATTGCTCGCGCGTATTCGAGCGCTTTTGCGGCGGGGCAGGCCGGAATTGGGCGACAAATTGAGGCTCGCAGACCTTGAAATGGATGCGGCTGGGCGCGTCGTGTCTCGCGGCGGGAAGGAGTTGACGCTCACGGCCCGCGAGTTCGATTTGCTCGAGTATCTGCTGCGGCAGCAGGGCCGAGTCGTTTCACGCGAGATGCTCGCTCGGGATGTGTGGCAGGAGACAGCGCGCTACACGCCTCTCGACAACGTCATCGACGTTCACGTCGCCCACCTGCGGCGGAAATTGGACGACCCATTCCGCAAGAAACTTCTTCATACGGTGCGTGGCGTGGGTTTTGTGCTGCGCGAGGAGACTCTTTGATGTGGCTACGTCCCAAGCGCGTGCGAACGCGGCTCACGCTCTGGTACGTCGGAATGCTTGCCGGCATCCTCGCCGTCTATTTTGCAGGCGTGTCCGTGCTTCTCTTCTGGCAAATGGGCGGAATTTTGAAAAGACTTGCCGCGGAAGATCTCGAGACGGTCAAGGGCTTGCTATACGTAGAGAATGACGGTCAGATCAACGTGCGCGAAGACTTTCACCACCACACAGATTGGAAGCAGGTCCAGGAAAGACTGTTGGAAATACTCGCACCCGATGGAACCATCCTCTATCGGAATGAACGGTTGGGCAGCCGCACGATCGGTGGGGCTCCCTTTAGCGGAGAAGGCGAAGTTGGATACTCAGGGCGGTCTGCCAGAATGTCCGATGGCACTCCGATCGTACTTATCAGCCGCAAATATGACCTCCAGGGCCGAGCGATCCTGATTCGCGTCGGATACAGCCAGGACCTGATCTGGAATGAGCTGGAGGAAACGCTTCTCATCTTGGTTTTGGCATCACCGTGGGTGCTCGCCGGCACCGCCTACGCCGGATACAAAATGGTGGGCCGTACGCTCGATCCGGTTACAAAAATGGCGAATCGGGCCGAACAAATCAATTCGGAACGGTTGAACGAAAGGCTGCCCATCGATAACCCGGAGGACGAACTCGGGAATCTCGCGCGAGTTTTCAATGAGATGCTGTCCCGAATCGAGCAGTCCTTCGAACAGTTGCAGCGTTTTACAGCCGACGCCTCGCACGAACTGCGCACACCTCTCGCGGCTATCCGGAGCATCGGTGAGGTAAGACTGCAAGAAGACGCGAAGCCGGAAGAATACCGAGACACGATTGGCAGCATGCTTGAGGAGGTCAATAGACTCACGAGCATAGTCGAGAGTCTGCTCACCCTCTCGCGAGCAGACGCGGGACAAATCCGGTTGCAAGTATCGGTTTTCCCTCTGATGGCTCTCGTGCGAGAAGCGGCGTCCCTTCTGGAAGTTCTCATCGAAGATAAGCATCTGACGTTCACGCTTGCGGGCGATGAGAGCGTGGGAGCACAGGCCGACCGGCTCTATGTGCGTCAGGCCGTTGTCAACATTCTGCACAATGCTGTGAAATTCACGCCTGCCGGGGGAACAATTTCGGCGCGCATTGAATGCACGAATGACTCTTGTGTTCAGCTTTCGATCAGCGACAGCGGCCCGGGAATACCGCCGAGCCAATCGTCCCAAGTGTTCGAGCGCTTTTACCGTGTGGACGAATCGCGAACGGGCGAGAACATGGGCGCAGGCTTGGGGCTCTCCGTAGCCAAGTGGGCCGTGGAAGCCAACAACGGCGAAATCGGAGTTAACAATGCTTCTGGCTCGGGCTCAACCTTTTGGATACGCTTGCCCGCCGTGGGATGCCCCTTTCCCGTACGGGCGCTGCCTCATTGAGACCTAAATGCTGAATCTGCGCTGAACTTGCGCCTGACTTGTAGGGCTGGTGAAGCGCCCCTCGACCGGTGTAATTCCCTGATTCAGCGGTTTTTGCATTGATTCCGCCTCGTGTCAGCCCGCCCAAGGCTTCACAAAATCTTCAGGATATCTTCAGTAGTCCCTCTCGGGAACCCGGCGTACGCTGAAGCTGGTCGCGTTGGAGTTGCAAAAACGCGGCCTTGAATTCGAATTGTGCTGTCGGAGAGGCAGCCGTGAACCGATTATTTTGTGGCTGCGTCATTGATGCCGGCGGTTGAATTCCTGTCTCAGCCATTTCAAGAGTCAAGCATCGATATGA
>Ga0116217_10005626_pt1 | contig 10989 bp, 8 predicted proteins | sample Sb_taG_6_FD_89697 | JGI IMG/M metagenome (GOLD analysis project Ga0116217, IMG submission 89697) | Peat soil microbial communities from Weissenstadt, Germany - Sb_50d_4_PS metaG | ecosystem: Environmental > Terrestrial > Soil > Wetlands > Peat | place: Germany: Weissenstadt | collected 2010-09-21 | reverse complement strand
CTCGCTCGGGATTCCGCGATTGACTGTGAAGCCTATCGCTTAACCCGCCGAACCGCCGGATGCGGACCCGCATGTCCGGTGGTGTGGGAGGGGAGGAGCCGTGAGGCTCACCCCTATCCCAATCTGGCTCCCCGAACGTGTTTCGAACTCGGGACCTTCTGGTTCTATAAAAGAGGATGTCAAGAGAAAAAGCTCTCCCGCGAGTTGGATGCCGCGAAGAGTTTCGGCATCCAGCCCCTTGTGGCTGAGCAGGTGGCTCGAGGCGTAGTAGCGCGAGCGTGTTCTGGCAGTGAAACAACGTTTAGATGCCAGGGCCATAAATTTCCCAATCCTCCTTTCCCTCATATTAGGAAGGGTTCTTCGGAACGGCCCGGAGCGGTCCAGGGCGCGCCGTTTCGGCGCGGCGTAGCGAACCCTGGACGGCGAGGACCGTTCTGAGACGATCTGCGATGAGGGAAAGGAGGAGCTCCAACTCGATTCGATTTCTGAAGCGCAACAAGCGAAACGGTTGCATCTGTATGTGGCAACCATAGTTCTATCTGAGACTCGTGGCCTATAGCTTTGTTCGGTTATCCGAGGGGGCATAGGGTTGACAATGAGACTTAGTGCCTGAGCACATTCGATGCCTACCAAAAGGTTGGATACTCTCCCTCGAACCGAGCGCTTCGCGAAACTCGACTGGCCTGCAGCAGGAATGACCCTGAGGTTGGCATCGGCTCTCGTTACACGCTCAAGCTGCTTGCTGTTTCAGTTTTGCAGGATCGAAGCGTTCTCCTTTCTTCCAGATCTTTAATGCAATGGCCGCAATCTTGCGCGCCAGAGTCAGGCGCGCCATGGGGGGTTCCATCCCGCTGGCCAACAAATTCTGATAGAACTCTCCCAACGGATCATCCTTCGAGGTGCCGGCCCGCGTGGCCGCACTCTTGAAGAGATTCTTCAGATCATGATTATGGTTGACGTTGAGACCGCGCAGTGCCGGTGGTTTCCGCGCATGCTGCAGGTGTCCCCCTGTGTACCGGTATTCGCCGCTGGTCCGCGTCCGCAAGCCCAGCCCGCAGTAGTTCCACAGTTGTCGCTTTGTACGGAAACGATGCGGCGTCTGGAGGAGGGCGATCAGAAGGGCGACCCGGATCGGGCCCAGCCGGGGAATCTGTTCCAGGAGCTCACGGGCGGGATGCTTCCGGCTTTCCGCCAATAACTCCTTCCGCGTTTCCTTCCGTATCCCCATCAAAAAGTCGAGTTGTTGATAGGTCTGCTCGGCCCGGCGGCGCACGCCGGTTCGCGCAGTTTTTCCAGCCAGGCGGCGCGATGGCGCGGGGCATAGACCTGCTGGCCGGCGCAGGGAATCGCCCAGCTCCGATAGATCGCTTTGAGGCGATTCATCACGCGCGTGAGATCTTTGCTGACGGCGAGATAGCTGCGACTTAGTTCTCGCAGTGTGCGGACCCCCGACTCTCCGTGGTACACCGGCGTGAGAAGTCCCGCGCGAAGCAGGTCGCTCAGTTTGCGTGCATCCACCCGATCGTTCTTGTTGCCGGCTTTCAGCAGCGCGTTTTTCCGCGGATCGCATACGACCACTTTGGCCACGTGCGGCTTCAGAAGGTCGTACAGCCAGGCGGCACTGGTCCCTTCCTCGAAGGCTACCCATAAGCTGCCACGCAGTCCCTGGATGAATTCCAGCACCGTGGCTGCTTTTGTTTCGATGATGCATTCCATCAGCACCTTTCCGGCGGCGTCACTGACCGCAATCGAGATGCTTGCCTGGTGTACGTCCATGCCAATATACTTTCTGCTGTCCATTGCGGGTGCTCCTTTCGTCGGTCGTGAGCCGACGCCTCAAGCCTACTTTGAGAAGGGGCGCCCTTTTATAATGCGTTGACGGCGGGATCGCCCGGACCCGCAGAATTGGCCGATACTTGCCCAAAACGCCTCAAAAGTAACCGCTGTTCACCATGCGCCCGGTGACTATCCGGGCGACAAGGAGGGCGATGTGCTAACGGTGGAGTTCACCGTCCTGGGAATTCCCTGTCTCGGTCTCAAGGCCCGGCGTTCAGGCACAGTGAGGCATTTTCCTTTCAGATCGCGACGGAAAATCAGGAAGAGACGGACCGCTACTGGAACGCGATCGTCGGGAATGGCGGCGAGGAAAGTCAATGCGGTTGGTGCAAAGACCGCTGGGGCCTCTCCTGGCAGATCACGCCGCGCACGCTGACCGAGGCGCTAGCGGCTGGTGGCACTGAGGCAAAGCGTGCTTTCGAAGCGATGATAACAATGACAAAAATCGACATCGCCGTTATTGAGGCAGCACGGCGGGGCTGACTACCGCAGAGGAGGACCGATGAAGCGCATATGGACGATCATAGGGGTAGACGACGTCCCTCGCAGCTTCGAATGGTACCAAGCGCTGTTCGGTTAACCAGCCCGCGCGCGGAGTAGATACAACAACACGGCCGCGAGGAGTCCAAGCAACACGGCGATGGCGATATATGGCGCGATTACGGCCTCCCACTTTCGGTGGCGCTTCTCACGGGACAATCGACAGCCGCAACCTCCGCAGCGGACAAGCCGGTCGTCGTTAATCCTGCCACACTCGGAACAATGCTGCGCCATCAGCCGGGGACTATATCCTGTTCACCGAGTGAGCGCAACCGTCTCAATGCTCCAAGGCCCGCGACATCTGCATTCCGGTCAGCCAGCCTCGACGAGGCTAAACCAAGAACCTTTCGCCGTCTGTGAAACGTCCCGGCGGAAGTTTCACAGGGCGTTTTTTGGCTTACTGGTTCTGGCCGTGCCAGTAGATTGACGAGTAGATTTAAGCAATCTACCACCGGTTGCGGCTAATGCCGCATAAAATCAACTAGTTCCCGCCGCCTGCTCACCGCAGGCTACCCTGCTACCTGTGCTCCGCAAGAAGTAGATCCCGTGCGTGCCGGCCGTGGGATCATTAACTTACGAACGCAGTATGTAGCCGCGATGAACGCGGTAACATATCGAGGAAAATCTTCTGCACATGCGAGTGCGGTGCCGCCGCATCACTCCTCGCGATGCAGGCGGCGGGCATCGAGACGCCCCACAGCGACCAGGATGCCGAACAGGATGGCCTCCGGGCGTGGCGGGCAGCCGGGAATGTAGACGTCCACGGGGAGGACCCGGTCGACGCCGCCGGCGCTGGCGTATCCCTCCCCGACGATGCCCCCGGAGGCGGCGCAGGCTCCCACGGCGATGACGATGCGCGGGTCGGGGACGGCCTCCACCGTGCGGCGGACGGCGGTCTCCAGGTTACGTGTGACCAGGCCGGTGACCACGACGCCATCCGCATGGCGTGGGGAGGCGACGAAGTCGATGCCGAGACGGCGAATGTCGTACACGGGGTTCAGGAGGGCGGAGAGCTCCCAGTCGCACGCGTTGCAGGAGCCGGCATCAAGGTGGCGGAGGTGCAGCGATCGGCCGAGCACTCGGTGGATTTCGGACGAGGCGCGTACAGCTTCGGCATCCCGGCCGGGTGCCACTGCCGGGATGGCGGGGGCGTCGGCCACGACCTCGATCCGCAGATCGTCGCGATGGTGCGCCGCGAGCTCGAAGTCTCGTCCCATGACGACCGCGTCCGCCCATGGATCCTCGGCACACCGGCCGCAGAAGACACACCGCGCGAGGTCCAGGGCGACGTGGCGGCCTCCGGCGTCGAGACGCTCAGAGAGCGCACCCGCGGGGCAGACGGTGGGAGGGGGCAGGTGGCTTCCGGGGCCGAGCACGGGCGCCCCGCGGAAGCGGTCCGGCGGCGCGCTCGGCTCGGCGGGGTAGCGGATCGTGACCACCCCGGTGCGAAGCGCGTTCAAGAGAATTCGCAGCATGTCAGCGATCCGTGCATGAGTAGCAGAGCTCGAAGCTCTTGTTGACCAAGGGGAAGTCCGGGACGATCGCCGTCTCGGCGGCCAGGGCCACGGCGGGCCAGTTGTGGTAGCTCGGCGACCGCAGGTGGTATCGCTCTACGCGCCCGCCGACATCGGTGCGAAGCCAGTGGACCGCCTCGCCTCGCGGCGACTCGATGGCCGCGATCCCAATCCGTCCGCCCGGTAGCGGCTCTGCGAGGGCCACCTGCAACGGCCCAGGATCGAGCCGCCGGACGAACTCGCCGATCAGCCGGATCGACTCTCGGGCCTCCAACGCGCGAACTGTCACGCGAGCCATCGTGTCGCCTTCAGAGGCGGTCGCAACGTGCACGCTGGGCGGCTCGGGACCGGCGAACGCGCCGTGAGGATGGTCCCGCCGGGCATCCCCGTCCACTCCACTTGCTCGGGCCGCCACTCCCGCGACTGCGAGGTCCACTGCAGCCTGGTGGGGGAGAACGCCGGTGTCGTCGAGCCGATCGACGACCGACGGGTTGGCTTCGATGCGCCCCATCAGGCCGTCGAGTCCGGAGAGAGTTTCCTGGAGCGTGACGGCGAGGGCTCCCAGGAGGTCGTCCGGGAGATCGAGTTGCACGCCACCCGGGACCACCAGGCCCCGGAGGAAACGATGGCCGGCGAGGCGCTCGTTCATCTGCTGGAGGCGCTCCTTCAAACGCATGCCGGTGGCGGTGCCGTAGTGGAATGCGGCGCCGGCGCAGATGTTCCCGACGTCGCCGACGTGGTTGTACAGGCGCTCCAGCTCGAGTGCAATGCTCCGGATAAGCCGGGCCCGCGGCGGAGCCTCGACGCCGGCAATCTGTTCGAGCGCCTCGCAGTAGCCCAGGCCGTGCGCGACCGAGCAGACCCCGCAGATACGCTCGGCGATATAGAAAGCGTCGAGTGGCGAGAGCCCCTCCATCCGCTTCTCCAGCCCACGATGCGTGTAGAACAGGCGCGCGTCGAGATGGAGCACGGTCTCGCCGACCGATGTGAAGCGGAAGTGCCCCGGTTCGATGATGCCGGCGTGGATCGGGCCGACGGGGATTTCGAAGACGCCCTCGCCCTCTGCGACGAGGTGCGGAAACTCGTCGGCAGGCTCGACCGGGACGCGGCGCGACCCGTCGAAAGTCTTACGGAGCGGGAAGACACCCTGCGGCCATCCGTCGTGGACTACGAGCGGGCGGGGATCGGGGTGGCCGGTGGGAATGATCCCGAAGAGGTCCCGGATCTCACGCTCGTGCCAGTTCGCGGCCGGGACCGCTGTCGTCAGGGAAGGCACCTCCGGGCGCGCCGCATCCACGGAGACGAGAAGGGTCACGAACCGGTCCGGGCCGCCGGGCGCGGTGGGCTCGAAGACGTAGCGTACTTTAAGATCGCCGTCCGGGGTCGCGGTCTCGTCGGTCGCCACGACCGTGGCCAGGGCCATCGAGTGCGGTCCGATGAGCGCGGCGGCTGCCGCCGGCAGATCGCCCGTACGACCGAGACATACCGTAAGGTCCGATGGGCGCGGGCCAGCGTCCGCATCGATGGAGCCGGTTGCGTATGCCCGTAGCGTGTCGGTGAGGGCACGGTCAGTCATCGGACGATCTCCGTGGCGCGCCGGAGAAGCCCGTCGAAACTCGCGGGAATGGTGAGGCCGAGCAGGATCATGATCCCAGCCAGCAGCATCATTCCAAGTAGCGGAGACCAAGACTCCGGCTCGCGGCTGGCCGCCGCCGCCGGCTCGCCGAAGGCCATCGAACCGGCATGGTGGAGCAGGCCGGCGAAGATGACGACGACCATCGCGAGGAAGACCGCGATCGCAACCCAATGACTGTCACCGATTCCGGCGCGCAGCACCAGGAGCTCGCTGACAAAGATCGAGAACGGCGGCACGCCGGCCAGCGACAGCGCGGCGAGCAGGAGGAGCGTTCCGCCGATCGGGGCCACGCCGAGCAGGCCCCGGATGACGCGCATGTCCCGCGAGCCGTAGCGGGCGATGGCTTTGCCGGCGGCGAAGAACGCGAGGGCCTTGGTGATTCCGTGATTCACGACGTGCAGCAAGGCGGCGTAGGTCCCGATGCGGCCGCCGAAGCCCAACCCGAGCGCCACGATTCCGACGTGCTCGACGCTGTGGTAGCCGAGGAGGCGCTTGAGATCGTGCTGAGCCAGGATGAACGGCGTTGCCACGACCACCGAGATGAGGCCAAAGACGAGCAATACCCCCGCCGGGAACGCCGGGCCGCACGCGGCGGCGGCGATCGTCTGGAACCGGATGATTCCAAGGAGCGCGCACTTGATAAGGACGCCCGAGAGCAGCGCCGAGACCGGCGTGGGCGCCTGGCTGTGCGCGTCCGGCAACCAAAGGTGCATGGGCGCGAGACCCGCCTTGGTGCCATAGCCCACCATGACGAAGATGAAGCCGATCCGGACGATGCCGGGGTCGAGCGTAGGAGCGACCTTCATGATCGCCGACCAGCTCAACGCGCCCGCGCCTCCCTGGAGGCCGGCGGCGGCGGCAGCCGCATAGATAAGCACCGTGCCGAAGAGGCCGAAGGAGATGCCGATGGTCGTCACGATAATGTACTTCCAGGCCGCCTCCAGGCCATGCTGATGGCCGTGGTAGCCAATGAGGACAGCCGAGGTGATGGTTGTCCCTTCCATAGCGATCCAGAGAACTCCCAGGTTATCGGCGAGGATTGTCACGACCATCGTCGCAACAAAGGCGTGCACCAGCGCGAAGTAAGACCGCAGCAACTCGGATTTCATGTTGCCGACCGCCAGCGCCTGCTTAAGCCACCCCACCGTATAGATGGAGACGGCCAGAGTGAGGACGGCGACGAGGAGGAGAAAGACCAGTCCGAGGTCGTCCACGCGGAGGAGACCGGCCGACCGCGGGCCGCCGGAGGTCACCTCGCGCGCCAGGACCAGCGTGAGCGCGAGAAGGACCGTCGAGCCGCCAACGTCGATGGCCGAGAGGATGCGGCGGTCGCGCGTCGTGAGCATGAGCAGCGCCGTGGCGGCCGGGACGAGCGGAAGGACCCACAGGAGCGTCTCAGCCACGCATCATCCCCTGAGCCTGTCCAGATCCGCGATATCGGCGTCGACCGTTGAGCGGACTCGGAGCACCATGATCGTCATGACGAGCGCGGCGAGGATCACGTCGAGAATCACGCCGATTTCGATAATGAGCGGCATGCCCTCGGTCACCGACATGGCCGTGAAGAAGATCCCGTTCTCCGACGCGAACAGGCCTACCATCTGGGTCAGCGCGGTCTTCTGCGTCGCCATGGCCAGCACACCTGTCAGGGTGAGGGCGATACCGACCGGGAGCGCGTTGCCGGTGATCGCCTGCCGGACGGGGCCGAGAGAGGCGCTCAGTTGGAACGATACCACGACGATCAACACCGCCAAGGCGAGCGTAGCGCCAACGGGGATGACCGGCTCCACCTCGCGCCGGACGTTCATTCGCTGGACGACCCAGTGCAGCACCCACGGCAGCACTATGGCCTTGACGGCCAGCGTGACGCCGGCGATCACCCAGAGGTCCACGTTCCCGGTGGCCGTTGCGAGGACCGCACCTGCGATCGCAATAAAGAGCGACTGCGCGGCCACGGCGTAGATGGCGCGGTAGATCTGAGCTGCCGCGACGATGAGGATCATGGTGAACAGCAGCAGCGCGCCGAGGTCGTCGATGATGGTGTGGACCGTCTCAGTGCTCACAAGATCCTCAGTGCGAGCGCTGTGAGGGCGCACACGAAGCCGACGCCGAGGTACTGCGGCACCCGGAAAAGCCGGAGCTTGGCGTAGGACGATTCGACGAGCGCGAGGTAGGTCGCGAGCACCAGGATCTTCGCTGCGAACGCGCCGGCTCCGAACAGGAGGCCGGTCGCGCCCGCGCTATCCGCTGGCACGGCCGGGAAGAAGAGGGCCGCGACGAGGCCGAGGGTCACGATCTGCCGCATGTGCGACGCGAGCAGCATGCAGCCGAGCCCCGGTCCGGAGTGTTCGAGCAGCATGCCTTCGTGCAGCATCGTGAGCTCGAGGTGAGTGTCCGGGTTGTCCACGGGGATGCGGCCGGTCTCTGCCGGGAGCAGCACGAGCATGGCCGCAAAGCCCAGGAAGTCCGCCGCCCGCCAAGCGACGATCCACGACGTCCCGCGGTGCGCTGCAAGGGCGCCGAGCTCCGTCGTGCCGGCGGTCAGCGCGGTCGAGAACACCACCATCATCAAAACCGGCTCGACCAGCGGCGCGATCGTCATCTCCCGCGATGCCCCCATGCCGCCGAATGCGCCGCCGGCGTCGAGCGCACCGATCGCCGTGAGGAAGCGGGCCAGCGCGAGCAGGCCGAGAAGCATCAACGCGTCGCCCAATGGAAAGGCCGGCGGCCCCGCCCGGACGACCGGAACGAGTGCGCCCGCAGCCACCGTGGCAGCCAGCACCAGTACCGGAATCGACCAGAAGAATCCCGAGGCCGTGTCCGCCTGCACCGTGCCCTTGCGGAACAGCTTTATGAGGTCGCGGTAGGGCTGCAGGACTCCGGCCCCCTGCCGGCACTGGAGCCGGGCCTTCATCTTTTGAATGACGCCGGTAACCAGCGGCGCGAGCAGCACCAGGAGAGCCATTTCGAGGAGCACGAGCCCCAGCGGTCTGACGCCGGTCATCGGTAGATCACCCCAATCAGCAGAAGCGCTACGAAGAGGGCGCCGAGCACCAACCCGATGTACCCGTAGATGCGGCCGGTGCTGCGGGCGCGAATGGTTTGCGAGAGCGCCGAGATCCCCCGTTCGATGCGGTGGTAAATCTGCGTCTCGGCGAGGTCCACGATCTCCCCGGCGTACTGAATACGCTGGAGGACGTAGGGCGTCCCGGCGGTCTCCCGGGTCACCTCGCGCCGGGGGTGGTAGAGCGCGGCGAACACCAGCCGGAGGGGCTTGGCAAATGCAGTCGCGGTGTAGTCGAACCGTGTCGTGGGGCTCATCCCGCAGGTCCACGTCGGCGCGGCGCGTGCCGGGGAACGCCGCAATCCGTGGCGCAGGATCCACGCCATCGCTGTGAGCGCGATGAGGAACGCGGCCATCATCGTCATTGAAATAGCCGTGGCGTCCGTCCCGGACGGCGCCGTCGCCGTGGACAGCACCAGCGGTCCCCGGGCCGTCACGACGGCGCTCGCCCCGGGGCCGTGGAGCAGCGCGGCCGTGGGCGCATCGAGCAGGCGCATCGCGTAGCCTGGCGCGACACCGAGGGCCACGCACAGCGCCGCAAGCCACAGCATTCCGGCAATCATCGACGGTGGCGCCTCAGTGGCGTGCTCCGCGTGGGCGGTTCGCGGACGGCCCAGGAACGTGACACCGAACGCCTTCGCGAAGCACGCAGCAGCCAGGCCTCCGGTGAGCGCCAGCATCGCCGCGGAGAACACGACGACCAGCCCGGCCGGGCCGTGGATGCGGCTGCCGCCGCCCAGGAGAGCCTGGAATGTGAGCCATTCGCTGACGAACCCGTTCATCGGGGGCAGGGCGGAGATCGCGACGGCTCCGAGCAAGAACAGCCCCGCCGTCCAGGGCATACGCCGGGCGAGCCCGCCGAGCTCTTCCATGTTGCGGAGGTGCGTGCGGCAGAGGACGCTGCCCGCGCCGAGGAAGAGTAGGCCTTTGAAGGCCGCGTGGTTGACGGTGTGAAGGAGTGCGGCGGTGAGCGCGAGGGTCGCGAGGGCGCCGCCCGCGCCGTCCTGGCGCCAGAGAATCATAGCCAGCCCCACTCCGATGAGGATGATCCCAATGTTCTCGACGCTGTGAAACGCAAGCAGGCGCTTGAGGTCGTGTTGCTGTAGCGCGTAGAGCACACCCAGCACGGCCGAGGTTGTGCCGACGACCAGCACCGTCCACCCCCAAGAGGACGGGAGCGGCCCGGCGACTGGGGCCAGGAGGTCGAAGGCGAAGCGCAATATCCCGTAGATCGCGACCTTGAGCATGACACCCGACATTAGCGCCGAGACGTGGCTCGGGGCTGCAGGGTGCGCGCGTGGAAGCCAGACGTGGAGAGGGACCACGCCCGCCTTGGTGGCGAAGCCTCCGAGCGCCAGGAAGAACAGCGTCGTTCGTGTCGTGCTGTCCAGGTGACCCGCCGCCACGCGCAGGGCCGCAAAGTCGAACGCCCCACCCCGCTCAGTCAGCGCAAGGAATGCGACGAGCAGCAAGGCCGTGCCTCCGTGAGCCATCACCATGTAGAGGAGACCGGCCCGCGCGTTCTCGCCATCCCGGTCGTCGGAGACGACGAGGACGTAGCTGGAGAGCGTCATGCCTTCCCAGCAGAGGAGGAAGGTCAGCGCGTCGCCGGCGCAGCAGAGGAACGTCATGCAGCCCAGGAACACATTCAGCGCGAACACTTGCGCCGCCTGCCGCGCCCGTCCCGCGTCGGGCGAGTGTGCACGGAGGTATGCCGGACCATAGATCGCCCCTGCGACGGCCACGAGGGAGATGACGAGCAGGAAGTAGGCCGAAAGCCCGTCCACCGAAAGCGATAGCCTAGCGAACGGGAAGAGAACCGGGAGCGGCCGTGTGAGGGTGCGGCCCGGCGTGCCGAGGAGAATGTTGAACGAAACACCGAGGCCTGCCGCGGCCCCCGCAAGCGCGGCCAAGTGACCGACGCTGAGCGCCACTCGGCCCGACCACCGTGCCAGCAGGCACGCAAGCGTCCCCGCTCCGTAGCACGCAGCGATCAGGTTTAAGCCAGAATCGACGCCCACGTTGCCCCGCTTCGGTCGTGGCCAGACCTCCGAACGGCGCGCCGTCAACTCGACGGGCAACCATCGTGGAGCCACGCCGACCGCGCGCCCATCGTACACTCACTGCACCCGGGAATTTCCATTTTGACCTCCCGGCCCAGTTCAGTATACACGCACAACCAGTTGCGGCCATCCTGTTGCGGCTTGTGGAATGGTTTGGAACTCGGAGGCTTCCGCAGCTACGCTTTTATTTACATCGGAGTCCGCGTCCGTCTCTTGGGTAGGATCCCGTCTCCCGAGAGGAATTCACAATGATCACGTCGAAGGCGAATATTACTCCGGCCGGGCGTATGCGCCAGCCGGACCATGGAAGGAGTCACCGGCGCGCTTGTGCACTGG
>Ga0116217_10005621_pt1 | contig 10992 bp, 7 predicted proteins | sample Sb_taG_6_FD_89697 | JGI IMG/M metagenome (GOLD analysis project Ga0116217, IMG submission 89697) | Peat soil microbial communities from Weissenstadt, Germany - Sb_50d_4_PS metaG | ecosystem: Environmental > Terrestrial > Soil > Wetlands > Peat | place: Germany: Weissenstadt | collected 2010-09-21 | reverse complement strand
TGTTGGCGATGCGGTCCGCGCCGACCTCGCGCGGGTTGTCGTAACGGATCGGCATGCCCGTCTCGATGCCCGGCTCGATGAACACCGCACGCACGCCGAAGTAACGCTCGGCCATTCCTTCCAGCGTTTCATTGAGTGGGGGCACCACGGAGCTGATTATGACGCCGCTAATCTCGCGCGGATCGATCCGCGCCAGAGTGAAAAGTTCGCGCGTCAAGATCCCGTACTCGTCCACAGTCTGATCGCGCGCGGTAGTCAGCCGCCAGTTGGCGATCAGCTTGTCCTCGCGAAAGACGCCGAGCACCGTGTTGGTGTTTCCGACATCGAGTGCCAACAGCATCAACGCTCCTCGGCCACGTCGCCCGACACGACAATCGCCGTTTGTCCGTCGTCACGGGTGACGCGCAGCAGCCCGCTCGGCTCGAGGCCTGCCGTCGTGCCCACGAAGCTCTCGCGCGCTGTAGTGATCTTCACGCGCTTGCCGTGCGCGTAGCTCGAGACGCCGCAAAATCGGTTGAGGATCGGCTCCGGGCCTTCCGCGACGAAGCGATTGTAGTAGCTCTCGAGGTGGCGCAGCAACCGCGCCACAAGATCCACACGGGAGAACGTCTTTCCCGTCTCGATTCGCAATGAGGTGGCAATCTCGCTCAATTCATCCGGCATGCGCGTGTGATTCACGTTGAGTCCGATCCCCACAATCACGAAGTGGACGCGGTCGGGTTCCGCATGCATTTCCGTCAGGATGCCGCCGGCCTTCTTGCCGCCGATAAGCAGATCGTTAGGCCAACGCAAATCCGGCAGAAGGCCCGTCATCTCCGCGACGGCGTCGCGCGCGGCAAGGCCCGCCGCCATGGTGAGCAAGGGCGCCTGCTGCGGCGGCATCGGCGGCCGCAGCAACGCGGTCAGGTAGATGCCGCTGGTTTTCTCGGAGTGCCAGACGCGTCGCGCGCGGCCGCGGCCGGCCGTCTGCTCTTCCGCCACCACCACCGTGCCGTGCGGCTCGCCCTCGCATCCGAGACGGAAGGCTACGGCGTTCGTCGAATCTGTTTTGAAAAAATGGTAGATGCGGCGGCCGAAAACCGATTGGCGCAGGCCGCGTTGCAGAAGCTTCGGCGCGAGCACGTCCGGCACACGCTCCATTTGGTAGCCGGTGCGGGGGTGCCCTTTAACTTTTACGCCGAGCGCGCGAAGTGTTTCAATCCAGCGCCACACCGTGGAACGCGAAACGCCGATCTCGTTGGCAATCTTTGCGCCGCTGATGACGATCATGGCGTTGTCAGCCAGCAAGGTGAGCAGGGCATCCACCTTGCGATCGGTCGTGCCGGGCAATGGGCGAAGGCTCATGTGTGATGCCGTGAAGGTACGACTAACTATCGCGCATTTCGCGCCGAGTGACACGGAATCTGATGCTCAGCCGGCCGCGGCCCCGCCGGATGATTTTTCCAGTTGCGCGAGCCGAATTCCGAGTTTTTCGCGCTCGGCCCTGCGCTCTGCCAGGGACTGCTCGGACTTCGCTATCACTTCCGCCGGGGCGCGTTCGCGAAACGACGCATTCCCCAGGAGTTTATCTTTGGCTTCGATATCGGCCGTCAGCCGCGCAATTTCTTTGCGCAGCTTGGCGATCTCAGCCTGCAATTCTTCTCCGGATTGAGCGTCGAGGAGAATGATTCGCAAATCGAATCTGGCTGTCGAGCGCACGGCGCTGTCCGCCGCGTCAGCGCGGGCCGGACCCGTCCCCACGGGTTCGCCGGTGCGCAACTCGGAGAGCGTGGCCAGTCGCGCGATCGTTTCGCGGTGTGCGCCGACCAGCGTCCGTGCGGCGCTTTCCGCTGAAGAAAACTCCGCAGCCACTTTTTTCTTCGCGTCCACCTTTAATTCCGCGCGAAGGTTGCGGGCGGCCACGATAACCTCTTGCAAGAGGGCGAATTCGGCCTCGGCTGCGTCATCGTGTGCTTCTTCGCGCGGCTCCGGAAACGATTCGAGGGCGATGGACTTTGCGCCGAGACCTTGCGGCAACCGGTGCCACAGCTCCTCCGTGATGAACGGCATGAAGGGGTGCAGGAGTTTGAGCGACGCTTCAAACGAAGCGAAAAGATTCTTCCATGCGGCCGAGGCCCGCGTGCGATCCTCGCTCAGCAATAGCGGCTTGAGCCATTCGATGTACCAATCGCAGTAGTCGTCCCAGAAAAAGTGGTAGACGACATGCGCCGCCTCGTGGAATCGAAAATGTTCCAGCGCGTCGTTGATTTGGCCGGTCGCCGCGGCGAGCCGCGGAAACAGCCAACGATCCGCCAGCGCCGTCTCGCCAGCGGACGCATAAGGCGCGCCGGCGCGCACTTCCGGCGCCGCGAGCGCTTCCAGCGTGGTTCCCGTCGCCGTCTCGAATTTGTCCACATTGAGAAACAGAAATCGCGCGGCGTTCCAGATTTTATTTGCAAACGCGCGGTAACTCAGGATCCGATCGTCGCTCAGAATAATGTCTGTTCCCGGCGCCGCCATACTCGCCAGTGTGAACCGCATCGCGTCTGTGCCGAATTTTTCGTTAAGCGCGATGGGATCGAGGCCCGTGCCCTTGGACTTGGACATCTTCTGGCCTTCCGCCGTGCGCACCAACGAGTGCAGATAGACCTGGCGAAACGGCACGTGTCCCGTGAACCGCAAGCCCATCATAATCATCCGCGCAACCCAAAAAAACAGAATATCGTAGCCGGTGATGAGCAGGCTGGTCGGATAGTAGGTCTGATAGTCGATAGTTTCCTCCGGCCAGCCCATCGTTGAAAACGGCCAGAGCGCCGAGCTGAACCAGGTTTCGAGCGTGTCGGGATCCTGCACCAGGTCGGGCGAGCCGCAGAGCGAGCACTTCTCGGGCGCCGTCCTTGCGACGATAATCTCCTTGCAGCCCCGGCAGTGCCAGGCCGGAATCCGGTGTCCCCACCAAATCTGGCGGGAGATGCACCAATCGCGAATGTTGCGCATCCACTCGAAATAAACTTTGCGCCATTGATCGGGAATGATTTCGATGTCGCCATTTTCCACCGCGGCGATCGCGGGCTCGGCCAGCGGCTTCATCTTCAACCACCATTGCGTGGATGCGCGCGGCTCCACGACCGTCCCGCAACGGTCGCACACGCCGATCGCATGAGTGTGCTGCTCGACACGTTCGAGCAGCCCTTGGGCGTCCAGGTCCACGACGATTTTCTTCCGCGCGTCGTACCGGTCCAGGCCAGCGTATCCACCCGCCGCCGCGCTCATTTTCGCGTCGTCCGTCATCACGTCAATTTCGGGAACATTGTGTCGCCGTCCCATCTCGAAATCGTTCGGATCGTGTGCCGGCGTAATCTTCACCGCACCGGTTCCAAATTCACGGTCCACCGCCGCATCCGCGATGATTGGGATCTCGCGATTCATCAAGGGCAGCCGCACTGTTTTTCCGACCCATTCGCGATAGCGTTCGTCTTGCGGATGCACCGCGACGGCCGTATCGCCCAACATCGTTTCGGGCCGCGTCGTGGCCACGACGATGTGACCGCTGCCATCCGCGAGCGGATAGCGAATGTGCCACAGATTCCCTTGCCGCTCCTGGTGCACGACTTCAAGATCGCTTAGCGCGGTGAGACATTGCGGGCACCAATTGACGATGTAATGCGCGCGGTAGATGAGCCCGTCCTTGTAGAGCCGCACAAAAACTTCCGTAACCACGCGCGACAGTTCCGGCGAAAGCGTGAATCGCTCGCGCGACCAGTCGCAGCTCTCGCCAATCTGCATCATCTGGCGCGTGATCGTCCCGCCGGCCTCCTCTTTCCACTGCCACGCTTTCTCGAGAAACTTCTCGCGCCCCAGCGCCCGATAGTCGATCCCTTGAGCCTGAAGTTGCCTTACCACCACGCGGTTAGTTGAAATCGAAGCGTGATCCGTGCCCGGCAGATAGAGCGTGTTGTACCCGGTCATCCGTTTCCAGCGCGTCAGGATGTCAATTTCGGTGTGCTCCAGCATGTGCCCGATGTGCAGCGATCCCGTCACATTCGGCGGAGGAATAACGATCGAAAACACCGGCCCCGGCGCGTTCGCGTCGGCGCGAAACAATTCCTGCTCCACCCACACGCGCGCCCAGCGCTGTTCCAGCTCTTGCGGTTCGTACCCCTTGGGGATCTCTCTTGGCATGATCCAACCTGTTGAATGGAATTGATTACTATACGGGCCGCCACGCACGCGGTCAAACCTCCGCGCAAATGGTTCTGTCTACACCCTTGATTTTCTTTAACTTGGATTGGCCCGAGACGCGGAACATTGCGCGGGAATGGCGACTATGGCTTATCTATTTCGCGGCGTACCAGCGCTTCGACGATGGGTCTGAGTACTTCGCGTGTGATGATCTCGATCACCTGCGGCTGCAACTTCGCCATGACTCTGCCGACCACGGCCTCGATAAGTTCGGGCTCGACCGTCCGCCCGGCCGGCGCCGCAGCGGGGGCAGAAGTGGCGGGAGCTTGGGGCTTTGCTTCTTCCGTCGGTTTCGGCGCTTTGCCCGCTCTCAGATGTTCGAGCGCGGGGCCCAAATCTGCCAACGAGGGAAGTTCTTCGAGCGCCATCCTCGACGGTGAAGTGACTTCTTCCTGGTGAGCCTGGGGCGGCTCAAATGATTCCGGCGTCAAAGGCTCAAAAGCCTCAAGCGTTTCCGGCGCCGGGGCAAACTCGATCAGTTTGGCTGGAGCCTCGGAGCTGGCAGAATCCTCAGCCGATTCGGCGGCTTGCGAATCGCCGGACGGAGGTTCAAATTCCGTCCCCGGGTGCGGAGGCCGCTTCAGTTCTGCCTCCAGCCACTCTTCAGGGTTTGCGGCCAGGCCGGGGGCCTTGCCCACTTCGACGTGTAACGTCTCTGGCACTTCCTCCACCAGAGCCGGAGTCACAAGCTCCGACTCCGCATGCGTTTCCGCTTTGGACTCCAATTCCTGCAATCCTTCAAATTGATCGCCGTGTTGCTTCGCCGTTCCCCAGTTCGGTTCCGCGGCGTTCTCGACCACCGTGTCCCCGAGCGCGGCCTCTTCCGGTTCCAGCGGACGCCAAAAGGCGGGTTCGCCGAGAGACGAGTCCCTCTGCTGGGTGACGGCTGTATCTTCTTCCTCGGTGCTCGTCGCCCGCGCATTCGCTTGGCCGGCCCCTTGCGCGCCGACCGTATCGAGCGCTTCGCGTCCCATGGCCACGAATTCGCCCTCTTCCGCTTCGCCTTGAAACGTAGCAGGAAGTGGCGCGATTCGGGTCGCAGGCTTTGCCTGTGCCACAGTTCTTTCGGCTTCCGCGGGAACGGCTGCAGGCACGAGGTTCCCCGGCGCGGATTTTTCCAGGAGTCCTCTAACCAGCGTGAGAAGGGGATCCGGCGGCACAAAGGGTTTCTTTAGAACGCCATCGGCGCCCACCCGCTTTGTTTCGGTCTCGTCCAGCGGATCAAACGCGCCGAGCAACAGCACGACCGGAATGTGCAGAAAACGCGGATCCTTTTTGATGTACTCGCAGACTTCGTAGCCGCTGCGCACGGGCATGAAGACGTCCGCGAGCACGATATCCGGTAGGAGATCGGGCAAACGGCGAACAGCCGCCTCTCCGTTGCCGACCGCGGTCACCTCGATTCCCTCGTCCTTCAGAATCAAGGCCACCATCTTCTGAATGTTGCTGTTGTCGTCAGCTACCAGAACTTTGGGCACAGCTTATCCCTTTGGCCCAGCCATTCACGAGGCGCAAAAATCCTGGGCGCGCAGTTGCATCAGTTTCTATTGGTAGCATTCCGCCCAGGGACAGTCAATACGAACCACTTTCCTCTGTGTCCGACTGAGACAGTTGGCTGCCGGAGCAGTGGGGCAGGCAGGTTACCAGGGGATGAGCTTCTTCAGGCCTTTCTTCTTCTTCGGAGCGGCGTTGCTCAGCGAGGAACTGCTGCTGGAACTCTGCGAAGAACTGGACGAGCTCGCGCTTTGGTCAGCGGCGGGCGGAGTCTGGCCTGAGCCGGCCGCGGGAGCACTCGAGGAATCAGACTTCGGCGCCGGGCTGGATGCGTCCGGGGCTGGCTGATTCGGATTGGGCGTGACTGGAACAACTGTATTGCTTCCAACGGGCGCGTCCCCTGTAGAAGTGGGGGCGGTGCTTGCGGGGGTTTCAGAGTCTGATGTGGAGCTCGGGGAAGTACCCGAGTCAGATGTGGACGGCGCGCTCGCATTCGATCCCGGTTTCACCACTTCGACGACAGCCGTCGATCCCGGTCCTATTCCGCTGCCACCGGCGCCCATACCGGTCGGCGTCAAGGTTTCGCCCCCTTCCTCGCCTTGCGGAGTTAAGTTTGGTTCACCGGAGCGGGCTGCGGTGGAAATATCGGGGCCGTTCTTCAGGGCGCCCAACGGTCTGCTGATGAGACTGCCTTTCGGGTGCGGGAGGTTCTGTTCTTTCTGCATCCGCGCCAAGGCCGTAGGATCCGGCTGCGGGATTGGCGCTCCCATTTTCGTCAGCCTGTCCTTGGCGTCGGCCGCAAGCGGGGAGAGCGGATAATCCTTGACGATGCGCGTGTAGAACACTTTCGCAAATTCCTTGCGTTCGTTTCGCTCGTAAATTTGCCCCAACATCCAATCGGCGTCGGGGGCTTTACTGTAGAGCGGGTAGCGAGCCGTCAGTTCCAGCAATCTCGCCGCCGAGGCGCGGTCGGAGTGGCGATCGTAATAAAAAGTCGCAACGCGGTATTGGCCCTCCGCGAGAACTTCCTGGACTTCACGTAGCCGTTGCTCGGCCTGCGGCGCGTACGTGCTGTTCGGATATTTTAGAAGCAGCGTTTGAAACTCAGATTCCGCATCCAGCGCTTCGGTAGTGTCACGATCCGGCTTCATCATTTGGCGGTAGTGCGCCATGCCGACCTGCATCTGCGCGTACGCCGCCTCGTCCAGGAAAGGGAAGAACGTGATGAAGTCCTTGTATTCGAGGATCGCCTGATTCAAGGACCCCGGCCCACCCTCTTTGTAATAGGAATCCGCGATGGCCAGCTTGGCCTTGGCCAGGTACTCGCTGTCCGGGTAGGTGTTAATGAGCGTTTGCAGATTCAGTCTGCCGACGTCGTAGCGCCCGTGCTTGATGTCGTCGAGTGAGCGGTCATAGAGCACTTTGTCCGGGTCCGCGGTGGTGCCCGGAGTGCCGTTCTTCACGCTGTATTTTTTTCCGCACGCGCTCAGAAGCAAAGTCGCCGCGAGCGGCAGCAGCCATAACCTCGACGAATGCTTTTGCAATTGATTCCCCTTAAACTTTTTGTGCGCGCGCGTCGGCGGCCAGCCGCTTCAAGGTCTGTACGGCGGCCGCGGGGTCGGCGGTGTGAAAGATCGAAGTCCCGGCAATCAGGATTTCGGCCCCTGCGCGCACCACATCGGCTACGGTTTCCGGTCCAATTCCCCCATCCACCTGGATCCGGAACGACCCATTATACCTCTCTCGCATCTCTCTCAACTCACGAAGTTTATCCAGAGAATGAGGGAGAAAACCCTGTCCCCCGAACCCCGGATTCACCGACATCACCAGCACGTGGTCCACACGATCCAGCACATCCACCAGCAGCGACACCGGCGTCGCAGGATTCACCACCGCGCCGGCCCGTTTACCGAGCTCCCGGATCATTTCGAGCGCCCGATCTAGGTGGGGCGTGGCCTCCTGGTGCACGGAAATCATGTCTGCCCCGGCCTCGACGAACGCCGGAATAAACTGCTCTGGGTTCTCGATCATGAGATGCACATCCAGTGGCAGACGGGTTGCCTTCCGCAAAGATCTCAGCACCGGGACCCCGATCGAGATGTTGGGCACGAAGTGCCCGTCCATGACGTCAAAGTGAATCTCTTCGGCGCCGCCGCTTTCAACGGCACGCACCGCTTCGCCGAGAGATACGAAGTCGGCAGCCAAGATAGAAGGGGCGATGGAGACAGGAAAACGCACAAGTAATCCGCTGCTATCTTAGCATAGGGCGCCACGCACCGGCGGGCAAAGTCGCGCTGACACGGACCGCGGGGCGCTCACTGTGCGACCGTCAGCGTCACCGCGACATCGGCTTCGATTCGCGTTCCTGCCGCCGGGACCTGCTGAACCACGGATCCGCTGGGAGCCTGCGACGCCGGCGCGTAGTTGATCTGTGCCGGATGCAGGGCCGAGGAACCGAGCACCCGGTCCGCGTCGACTTCATTTAGGCCCACCAGTTCGGGCATGACGTATGCCGCGGGCGGATCTCCTGCCGATATCAATAAGTCCACACGAGGCGCGGCCGCTCGGTTTCCCGCAGGCGGGTCCTGTCCCACTACCTGGTCCGCCGGAAGCCCGGGCAAATAGCACGTGGAAAGCTCGCCAAGCTGCAGCCCCGCTTGAATCATTTGGATTTGCGCCGCGTGCAGACTCTCTCCCGAAAGTGACGGCACCGAAATCGTTTGCGGCCCGAGGCTCAAGACAACGCGAACGTCCTGCCCGGTCTTCATTTCTTCGCCGGCTGGGGGGCTTTGCTGCATGACCGCATTCGCCGGCAGTTCACTGAAGACGCGGTCCGTGATTCTCATCTCCAGCTGCTTGGAGGCCAGGAGCGCCTTCGCGTCCGACGCGCTCTTGCCCACGACGCTCGGCAGCTCCACTTCGCTGCCGCGGATCGCGAAGCGGATAGCCGTCACCGCGCTCAAGAACGCCGCCGCGCCGAGGATGAAAACCAGCAGCGACATCCGCAGCAGCCACTCCATTCGGTCGCGCAAGTTCAAGGAGCGCCTCTCATTTTTATTCGCCGTAATTGTCGCACAACTTCATGCAGGTCAAATCTTGAGCTTCGCGCGAGATAAACCGGCGTCGTCCTAAGTCTTACGTGATGGGCAAGGCGGATTCTACACCACTGACTATCGCAACGCCGCCGACGGGGTTCCACTGGGCGAGTAGTATCCCGTCTTTGCCGAAATAAAATAATCTTTTCCGAGTTTTCCAAAGCGCGAGTCCAGCTCCAGTTCCAGCTTTCGGAATTTGCCGTCCGCGGCTTTATTCGTCGGATAGTAGCCCAGGGTGTAGCGCGTTTTCAGCCGGGCAATCAAATCCTCAAACGCCCGGTCGAGCGAACCTTCCTTATCCACGTCAAATAGTTCGCCGCCGGATTGGTCCGCGAGTTTCTGGACGTTGACCAGATCCTTCGAGGCGCCTTCCTGGCCGTGGCCTTGCCCGCCACCGTGACCGCCGTTTCCGCCTCCGGGCCAACCGCCGCCTCCACCGCCCCCTCCAGGCCAGCCGCCGCCACCGCCGCCTCCGGGCCAACCGCCACCGCCTCCCCCACCGCCCCACGTGCCGTGGTGCCCGCCGTGACCGCCGCCGTTACGATCGTCGCCTTGGTGCTCGCCCGAGAGTTTCAAGCTGTACACCGGCGAATCGGCCTTGAGCACGGCCTCGGTCACCGCATCCGGTTTCGTTGTGCCCGGCATCCGCGCGCGGTTGTCGCTTATCAGTGCGATTACGCGGCGCATCGCCGGGGCCTGGGCGCGCAGATACTCCGCCGCGTCGTAAATCGCGTCGTTGATGTCGGTGGATCCGCCGGCCTGAAGGTTATCCATCGCGTCGGAGATTTTCTGCTTGTCGTGCGTGAGCTCCACCAAGTGAGTGACTTGCGATGAAAACGAAAACAGCGCGACTTCGTCTTCAGGCTTCAGCGCGCGCAGCGCCACTTCCGTCGTGTCGCGCATCGTGTCCATATAGGGACGAATGGATTCGCTGGTGTCCACCACGAGCACCACGGCCAAAGGTAATTCGTCCCGGCTGAAATGAGCGATCTGTTGCTGATTGCCGTCCTCGCGCAAAACGAAATCGTTTTGCGTGAGATCGTCGATCACTTGGCCATCTTTGTTTTTTACGGTGGCATCGAGCAATTCGAGTCTGACGTCAATTTTGATGACGGGGTACTGCGGTTCCGGGGCCGCTTGCGGTGCGGGCTGTGCCGCAGGACGCGGTGCCGGTTGCGGCGGCGCCTGTTGCGCATCGGCAGGCGGATGGATCGGACCCGCCTCCTGCGCCGCGGCGCCCGCGGCCATCACCCAAAGCGCCAAGGCCGCGCACACACACATTCCGCCCGCGCAGACTGCCCGAAAAATCCCTCGCTTAGGTACCTCATCCTTGCGCATGAATCGTCACACCTCTCCGCAATGCTATGCACTTTTAGAGACTGTTACATAGCACAGGGTTGTCCCCGGAAACAGTGCGGGGCCGAAGATTTAGGAACTCCGTTCGATCAACGCGGCGAAAAATCCATCGGTGCGCGTCTCCGGGGGAAACGTGCGGAAGTATCCATCGGAATCTGCGATCTGGTCGACTCGCGCGCCGTCCGCAAGGCTGGGCGCGAGAGTTGCGGCGGCGTTCAGCACACGGAATTCGCTGCGGCTGCTCAACGCCTCGCGCACCACCGCCTCATTCTCTTCCGCTTCCAGCGAGCAGGTCGAGTAAACGAGTTTTCCCCCTGGCGCGACGCAGTTGAGCCCGTTGCGTAGGAGCAGGAGTTGCCGCGCATGCAAATCGCTGAAATCTTCTGCGCGTAGTCGCCAGCGAATTTCGGGATGCCGCGAGAGGGTTCCGGTCCCAGAACACGGGGCATCCACGAGCACGCGATCGAATTGCCGATCAAACGGCAGCGGCATGGTGGCATCCAGCGCATGCGTCACCACGTTTGTTGCCCGGGTTCGTTGCATTTGAGCCTCGACGGCCCGCAAACGGCTCGCGTGCAGATCGCAGGCGATCACGCGCCCATTTGGCCCAGTGGCGCGCGCCAACAATGCTGTCTTGCCACCGGGCGCGGCGCACAGGTCGAGAACGGATTGGCCTCTTTTGACGCCGAGCAGCACCGCCACTGCCTGCGAAGCTTCGTCCAACAGCGAAATCTCTCCCATCGCATACGCCGCTGACCTCGCCGGTGCGCCGCCGGAAATGAGCAGCGCATCACGCAATAGATTGCCGGAGCGCACGCGGAGTCCT
>Ga0116217_10005614_pt1 | contig 11003 bp, 10 predicted proteins | sample Sb_taG_6_FD_89697 | JGI IMG/M metagenome (GOLD analysis project Ga0116217, IMG submission 89697) | Peat soil microbial communities from Weissenstadt, Germany - Sb_50d_4_PS metaG | ecosystem: Environmental > Terrestrial > Soil > Wetlands > Peat | place: Germany: Weissenstadt | collected 2010-09-21 | reverse complement strand
TTATGTAATAAGGGCTACTTACTTTCCGCACCACTCCGCATAGTTCCTACCCTCGTTTACGCCATAACCGAATATCAGCCGAGGTGTGCTTCGCAGTACTCTACGACCGTAATATTTCTTTTCCACCTGCGGAAGGGAGGGTCACGTTATGTTACCAATGCCTTGGCCGAAGAGTTAGCTAGCTGAAATCAGCAGGGCCAATCGGCCTGCGAGCCTGATCGATCGTTGCCAGAACCACAGCGATCTACATGGTAAGATTGAGCGACGGAATAACGGATGGTTGCCCTGACTTCCATGTCGATTGAAAGGTCGCTGTGGTTAGGCAACGCGCTGTTATGCGCCGCGCTCATTGTGCGGTTGTATGTCGTCAAATTAGCTTCGACTTACCGCTTCTTTTTTGTTTCCCTGGTTTTTAGTTTGGTTCGTACCGGTTCACTGTGGCCGATTAATGATCGGTCTCCGGCCTACGCGAACGTCTGGAAGTCAACCGAGCCAATCTCGTGGATGCTGAGCACACTCGTCGTCCTTGAGCTGTGCTCTCTCATTTTCAAGGAATACCGTGGAATTCAGGTGTTGGGACGCCGGACTATATACGCGAGTCTGGCAACCTCGGTTTTGATATCGCTGATCCTCTTGGCGCCAACGTGGCGGCATTCCAACGAGGGGATGCTCTCGATTTCGCGGTTCCTCATGGTCGAACGCGGCGTCGACTCCGCGTTGGTTATCCTTTTGCTCCTTTTGTTGGTATTTCTCGCGCTGCTCCCGATTCCTCTGAGCAGAAATGTGGTGATTCATAGCATCTTGTATGCGACGTTCTTCATGACTAGCTCGCTCGGAATCTTTATTGCAAATGTGACCAGTCCCCAAACCCGCCTTGTGATCAGCACCTGCCTGCTAGGGGTCGCATTCCTCTGCTTAGTGGCGTGGATCGGTCTGCTGAGCCCGGAGGGAGAGACCAAGGTTGCGGTGATGCCTAAACCGCTACCCGCCGCCTACGAGCAGAGGCTGGTGGAGCAACTGTCGAGCATCAACGCGACGTTACTCCGGGCCAGCTCCAAGGTGGAATCCGCGCGGTTGGTCGGTAAGTAAAACCATTTCAACGCCGAGACGCCGAGGCGCCGAGAAAATCGATTGTGTGGGGAACGGCCTGGCGGTTCGGAATCGAGATAGTTATAGGGGAGACAACCGCCGCCGTCGCCCCTCAGTCTGCCAGGTCAGTGTTTGGTTACAACAATCTCTGATACGCTGGGGCCACTGGCCTCGCCCCCGAACCTTTTCACAGTCCTCGTGCGAGATCTCATCCTTCTGAGGTCCAGCAGTTACGGTTTCCTGATTCTTCTCGATTGCCGTTTTTCCTGTCATAGCGATTCTCCGTTTTTAGTGCTCAAGCGCAGCTGATTTTCAGTCCTGACGGCATTAGGCTATGGGAATCGGGGCCCGTGATTCCGCGTGACGAAGTGACCGAGATCAGGGTTCACCGGGATACTGTTTTTCTGCACGCAATAGGTGCCCCCTGCCAGAGCAATGATTCCCGACGATGAGTACGCACTATTGAATCCGCTGTTCTATCTTGCATTACCGGCCGCGGTAGTTGTGTCGCTGGCCTGCGCTCCGGTCACGCTCTCGGTCGAGGGCGTCAAACGGCTGCTGCCGGATCAGGTGATTCAGGTGGCGCATTGAAATTGATGCGGCACTTGATTACGTGCTCTTGGCTTTCTGCGCTATCCATCCCGCTAACCAGCCGCCCGAGCCGCTGACCCACACGACCGCGACGTGCCAGAACATGATGTGTGGCGCATTGAGGATGGGGCAGTGCAGTTCCAGCATGCCGAGACCCGAGAGGCCGGCGAGCGTGCCGGCGGTGATGCCGGCGGCGCGATAGTCCAGGATGAATCCGCGCCGCAGGATCAGGGCAATCAGGAGCGCGGCCGGGACGGCGCAGGCCAATCCGGCCAGCAGGCACTTCACGCCTTCCGGTACGAAGTTCTGAAAGTTGTAGTCTTGGAACAGGCAGGCGAAGGCGACGAGCGGCGCGAGAATGCCTATCGTTAGAGCGATTGGGCCGCTCCGGGTGCCGCCCGCGGGCCTCATCTCGCGAACACTGGCTACTGCTGCGATGCACGCTCCGGCGAGCACTACCGAAAAGATAACGGCACGCTGAACGAGGCTCAGGACTGGCAGACCGCGCACACCAAGCGCCCAGGCACCGCACAGGGCAACGGCCGCAAATGCGGCGACGAACAGAGACACGAAAGCCCATGCGGCGCGCATGGGGCGCACGGAACCGAATGAACGGGGCAGCGAGGCTTTTGCCCGCGCGATAGCCGCGGAGTTGTCACTCTGAGGCGCGGTGCGATTCGCAGCCTGAGCGAGGATACCGTCCATGTCTTGCGGGGTCATTCAGTCCATCCTCGCGGCTGCCGTTCCAAATCCCATCTCCAACAGCACCTGGCGCAGTTTCTGGTACGCGCGGTGCGCCTTTTGTTTTACCGATCCTACACTCGACGAAGTCGCGCGCGCCACCTGTTCCAGAGTCATTTCTGAAACCTTCAGCATGACGATCACCTCGCGCTGGCTCTCGGGCAGAGTACCGAGCAGAGCTTCGAGATCGGGTCCCGGCGGCGACGAACCGGTTCCCTGTGCGGGATCAGGGAGAATGTCCACCTGCTGCTCGCGGATTTCGGTGCGGCGGACCTTGCGGTAACTATCCACCCTGGTATGGCGGGCGATGGCGTAGATCCAGGGCAGCACCGGTTCACCGGGCCGGTAGGAGTGCCGCGCTTCGTGAATGCGTAACCAGGTCTCCTGCAGTAAATCGTCGGCATACCGCCGGCTCACCACTTGAGCCATGAAGAAGCGATGCAACTGCGGGCTGACTCTCTCGATCAGGACTTCGGCGGCAACACGGTCCCCTTGCTGGTACGCAGCCATCAGGGATTCCAGGTCCTCAACAGGATGCGGTTGCACGAGAGAGATCGGCTCTCCCAAACATTAGCAAAAAGCGGGAGCGCAAACCCTCTAATGAGTTTCGGGGTGACGGGGGAGAAAGTTACTGTTTCGCGAGTATTATTCGTGACGCAACGCCTCGAGCGGCTCTACCGCGCAGGCGCGTTGGGCGGGCACACACGCTGCGACGGTAGCGACGCAGGCCAAGACGGCTACGGCGACGGATACCGGTCCAGGCTCGAAGGCTCGGACGCCATATAGCAAGCCCTGCACGAACCGGCCCGCAACAAACGTCAACAGAAGCCCGAAGGCGATGCCGGCGAAAACCAGACGAAGCGCCTCGCCGACAACCAACCACCGCACGTTCGCCCGGGTCGCGCCGAGGGCGACTCGTATGCCGATCTCGCCTGTACGGCTGGCGACGTGATATGCCAGCAAGCCATACAGACCCGTGGCCGCCAGCAGCAGGGCGAGCAGGCCGAATGCGGATGAGAACCAGGCCAGAAGGCGCTCCTCGAGCAGTGAATTCTCGCGCTGCTGTTCCAGATCGCACGCGTATTCCACGTACTCATGGCCGGCGCCGCGAACCGTGCGGCGGAGCAAATCGACGAAGCCGATCGTGAGGCCTCGCGTGCGCGCGATGAGGACGCCATATTTCGCCGAGTACGAGTACTGCCAGATGTTGATATATGCTACCGGCGACTTTTCGTCGCGGGCGTAGTTCAGCCGGGTATCGGCGGCGATGCCGATGATTTCGAGATCCTGGTTCTCCGGCTCGGTCCCCACGCGTATGTGACGGCCGACCACTCTTCCGTCGGGCGACAACAGCCTGGCGAGCGACTGGCTGACGATCGCGGTCCGCACGCCCTGCGCGCGGCTGGTACGCTCGAAGTCTCGTCCCGCAAGCAGCGGAATATCCATGGTTCGCAGGAAACCATCCGACGTCCAGAAGACGCCAGCCTTACGGCTGTCCGTTTCCTGATCGGTGATGAAGCGAACCGGTTGTGGATAACCGCCGGACAGCGGTGCGAAATTTGAGTAGCTTGCCGATTCGACGCCGGGGAGGGATTCGACGCGGGCCAGAAGGTCGCGATAGTAAGCCTCGGGGGAGAAGTTCTCATAACCGTGCGGCACCGGAAAGAGCTGCGCTTCTACCACGCCGCCTGTCTGGAGCCCGAGGGGAACATTGCGCAGGCGCTGAAGCGAGGAAACGAACAGGCTCGCTCCGGCCACCAGCGCGAGGGTGAAGGCTACCTGAACGGAAATGAGTACGCGCCCTGCCGCGCTAGTCTGAATTCGGCGGCTGGACTGCTTCAGCGATATTGCCATGTCTACGTCGCTGCTACGCCAAGCCGGAAGCACACCGAATCCGATGCCGGTGATGAGTGCCATTGCGGCCGCAAATGCCAGCACTCTGAGATCCGGTGATGCACTCAAACTGAAGTTGATGAACGCGGCCTGCGTCTGTGTCATGAGGACACGATCGGCAGCATAGGCCAAGCTTGATCCAAGAATCGTTCCAGTGAGAACCAGCAATAAACTCTCGATGGCAAGTTGGCGGGCCACGCGCGCCCGAGACGCGCCCATTGCCAGGCGCACGGCCAGTTCCCTCCGGCGGCGCACTCCGCGTGCCAGGAGCAAGTTCGCGAGATTGACGCAGGACGTGAGCAGCACCAGGAAGGAGATTCCGAGGAGCACGTATAGCGGCCGAGTGAACCGATTGCGCAGCATATAATCCAAGCCGGTCGCACCAGAAACCAGATCCAGCGTTTGCGAAAGAAACTCACGCCTGCGCGCGCCCTGGTAATCGGGCAGGACAGATTCTTGGAGCAGATGCTGTTGCGAGAACCTCAGCCGCGCTCGGGCCTGTTCCATGGAGACGCCATGCGCCAGGCGTGCGAAGACGTGGACCCACGAATAATGCCGGCGCCCCGAGGTCACGTGTGCGTCGCTGGGATCTTGCGCCGCGGGAACGATGGCTCCGGGCCAGAATCCAAGCAGTACGCCGTGAAATTGTGAGTCGGCGACGCCAACAATCGTGAACGCTAGGCCATCGATGCGAATGGTGCTGCCGAGAGCATCCGCCCGGCCTCCGAACGCGCGGCGCCAATAGGAATCCGTCAGGACTGCTACTCTCGCACTGCCTTCACGATCGTCGGCGGGTTGAATCATGCGGCCGATTTCCGCTTTCAGGTCCAGCGTATCGATGCATCAGCCGGTAGTCGCGAGGATACCAATGGGTTGCGGGTCACCGTGCGCCTCGGTCGTGAGCAAAGGTGTAGAAACGCCGCAGACGCCGGCGAATACAGGTTCTTTGTCGAGATCATCCAGAATTGTGGACGGCAGCACCGTGTCTATTCCGGCCAGCTCGTGCGGCGCACGCACGCCGGACACCGGCCGCAGCAGAAGCGCGTTGAGCAGGCTGAAGATCGCCGTGTTGGCGCCAATTCCAAGCGCGACGGACACGACGGCCAACGCACTGGTTACCGGTGCGCGCCGCAACACACGTAAACCATACCGGACGTCCCGGGTAATCTCGTCCAGAAACCGCACGTGCCACTCCGGTCTACGAATTGCTTGCCGCCACTGCCGTCTCCACATTGCGCGAGCCCAGAATCCCTTCGCTCACCATCTTTGCAGTGACGGGCGCCAACAGGATTCCGTTTCGGTAGTGGCCGTAGGCCAGCCACAGGCCGGTATCTCCGGCGCGGTGGATCAACGGCCCGTGCGAGTCAGCGGCGGGACGGAAGCCGGCCCAGGCGGCCATTGGCTGGTGGCGGCGGATCCACGGCAGGAGCTCGCCCACGCGTGAAGTGATGCCGTCGACGGAGTCTTTGTCCAGCAAGCGGTTGAAGCCGACCTGCTCCGACGTGGTGCCGGCAATCAGCACGCCGGTGGAGCGCTGTAACAAGTATGTATGGCCGCGGCGAAGAATGGGGCTTAGCGTGCCGGGTTCTAGTTGATAACTGGTCAGAATCCCTTTGACGGGAAAGGCCGTGGGCAATGGGGGCAGGGCAGCGCCGGAAATGGCGATACCCGTGGACCAGGCGCCGGCGGCCAGAACCACGGCGGACGCATGCAGCCTTTCCGCCGGGCTTTCCACCAGGACCGATCCTCGCGAAACGTGAAGCGCGGTTGTGCGCCATCCTTCGCGAATCTCAACTCCGGCGGCGCGGCAGGCGACCGTGAGCGCGCGCATGACGTCGCGCGGGTCGACCAGTGTGTCGTCCGGATAGATAAGCGCTCCGGCGTATTCGCGGTCGCACAGCGGGATCAGATCGCGGAGGCTTTGCCGGTCGAGGATGGTGGACTGGATGCCCAGAGCGCGCTGTTGTTCAGCACGGCTCGAGAGAGCCTGCCACTCGTCCTCAGCGAAGGCGACGTCGACGCCGCCGCAGACTCGATAATCGATGGTTACCCCGGAGGCGGCGTGAAGGTCGTCCACAAAGCCGGGGTACTGACGCATGCTTTCGAGAGCGAGGTCGAGCCAGGGCTCGCGAGAGACAATTTCGCCACCTGGCGCCAGCATGCCCGCACCGGCCCAACTGGCTTCGCCACCTACGGAGCCGGCGTCGACGAGCGTCACGCGCAATCCGGCGAGCGCCAATTTCCAGGCGATGGAGGCGCCGATGATGCCGCCGCCGATAACGATGGTGTCGGGAGAAGAAGTGCTCATGGCTACCTATCATCGTAAGGCAATGGCGGGACAGGAGTGCCGATGCCCCTGCTTCGATACAATGAAACGGTGATCCATCGGCACATTCTGTTCAACGACCAGGTGCGGGATTCCTCGGAGAAGCTGCTGGCGCCGGGGCAGGTGGGCCTGCTTGCCGGGTGGGGCGTGTTCAGCACGATCCGCGTATTGGACGGCGTATTGTTCGCCTTCGAACGCCACTGGGCGCGAATGGTCAAGGACGCAGCCCTGTTCCACGTGCCGATGCCGTGTACCGCGGAAGAGGGACAGCGAAGGCTGTTGGAACTGGTGGAGGCGAACCGGGCGTACAACGCATCGTTGCGCGTAGTGGTGGTACGCAACGACGGCAGCGTGTGGGCAGGACCGTCGGAGCGGCGGAGCGACCTGATGGCTCTCACTTCGGACCTGCACCACTGGGGTAGAGGGGTGAACCTGGCCTTGATTCCAAATGCGCGCCATGCGGCATCGCCATTCGCCGGGACAAAGATTCTCTCCTGGGCCATGAACCTGACTTGGGTGGAGGAGGCGCAGGCCAAGGGTTTGGATGAAGTGATCCTGCTGAACGAGAGGGGCGAGGTTTCCGAATGCACGTCGGCGAATATTTTTATCGCGCGCGGAAACCAGGTTTGGACGCCGCCTGTCAGTTCGGGCTGTTTACCAGGTGTGACACGCAGTGTGCTGCTCGAAGAGGTGCACGTTCCGGGATTTGCAATCGGCGAAAAGGTGCTGCTCCCAGCGGAATTAGAGAGCGCCGATGAGGTCTTTATTACCTCGACCACGCGCGAGCTGTTGCCGGTGCTCGAAATAGAGGGCAAGCCGTTGAAGCAAGGGGACCGCGCGCGCCACGGCCTCCAGGCGGAGTTCTCAAAATACGTCGAGCGCTACGTGGCCGAGCACCGCACGGCGCAAGCTCCCGCGCGGTAACAGCCGCACCGCTGAGTGTTTTCCTAATTCCAGCGAATTCCCACCAAACGATCTTATAAATTGCTATTATTGACGGGTTAAAGCAGGCGTTTTCGCATCAGTTATTCCTCGCTGGTAGATGACTTAGCGGTTTTGCACCGACATGTTCCTGCATTCCATTTGGCAAGACGTGCGCTATGGATGGAGAGGCCTGGCTCACCAGCCAGGTTTTGCCTTGCTTGCGATTGCGGCGCTGGCTCTGGGAACCGGCGCGGCCACGACAATCTTCAGCGTGATCAACAACGTTTTATTAGAGCCGGTTCCATACGCGGATGCGAAGAACCTGGTGGTCATCTCGGTGAACGATCCGGCGCGGGGCGCGCAGGGCGCGCGCCAACTTTTCTCGATTCCCGAATTTCTGGAGTACCAGCGAGAAAACAATGTCTTCGAACAGGTGTTCGGGACGCTTCATATCGATGTCCTGTACACGGGCGGCGAAGGGGCGGAGCGCTTTTCCGGCTCCATCGTGACGCCAAATACTTTTCGCGTGATGGGCGTGCCACCGCTGGCGGGCCGCGCAATTACGCCGGATGACGGCAGGCCAGGCGCGCCGCCGGTATTCACGATCAGCTACAAATTGTGGATCAAGCGGTTCCAGCGCGAGCCCGTTGTGGGGCGCACGCTGGTGTTGAACGGCAAGGCGCGGATACTGGTGGGCATCATGCCGCCGCGATTCAGCAAACACGCGGATCTCTGGATGCCGGTGGAGCCCGACCCTAGCGACCCGGAGCTGAAGAACGGGAATTTCCTCATGCACGCGCGTCTCAAGCCGGGAGTCCCGATGCGGCAGGCGGAGGCCAATCTGGATTTGATTGCGCACCGGCTGGCGCGGACGTACCCGAGGCAATATCCGGAGAAGTTCGCCATGCATGTGGAGACGATGACGGATTTCGGTGTAGCCAACTTCGGCAAGGTGCTATACATGCTTGTAGCCGCGGTTGGGCTACTGCTATTGATTGCGTGCAGCAACGTGGCCAATATGCTGCTGGCTCGGGCATCGGCGCGCGAGAAGGAAATGGCGGTGCGTGCCGCTCTAGGCGCCAGCCGCTGGCGCATCGTGCGTCAATTGCTGGTGGAAGGCTTCCTGCTAGCGTTGAGCGGCGCCGCCGCCGGGTGTCTGGCGGCCTATGGCGGCATCGAGCTACTGGCGCGTGAGATTCCCTGGAACCTGATGCCGGAAGAGGCGGTAATCCGCATCGATTACCGGGTGTTGTCGTTCAGTATGGGTGTGGCGGCGTTGACCGCGATTCTGTTCGGACTCGGCCCAGCCTTGCGGGCGGTAAAGCCGGAGATTGTCGAGTCGCTGAAGGATTCTGGCAAGGGCGTAAGCGGGGGCTTTCGCCGCAGCCGGCTCAGAAACACGCTGGTGGTGCTGGAGGTGGCGCTGTCGCTGGTGCTGCTGGTGGGAGCAGGGCTGCTTATGCGGACGTTCATCGCTCTGCGGCAGACCGATCTGGGTCTGAATCCGGACAATATCCTGGTGGTACGCACTCCGCTGCCGCGCGCGCAATACAGATCGGCGGCGGCGAAGCAGCATTTCTTCCAGGCGCTGCTGCAGCGCCTGTACACACTGCCGGGTGTAGTGGCGGCTACCGAAACCAGCAATCTTCCACCGTATGGGGGCGTCTTCACAGAAATCGATGTGCCCGGCGCCGCACACTTGGAGAAACGGCAAGGCATTTTCCAGTTGTGCAGCGAGGGCTACTTTTCCACGCTGGGAATCCGGTTTCTGCGCGGCCGCGCGCTGTCGGAGATGGAAGTCAAAGATGCGCGCCGGGTAACGGTGGTGAACCAGACGCTGGCACGAAAATACTTTGGGCAGGAAGACCCAATCGGCCGCGAGATCAAGCTGGCCATGCTGGCGACAGAAGTGGACCCGCCGGTCGAAAACCCGATGTTCCAGATCGTAGGCGTAGTGGCGGACGTGAAGAATCAGGGCATTCAGGAGCCAGTGATGCCGGAGGCGTTCATTCCGTACACGATGACGGGATCGTTTGAGCGTGGAGTTCTGGTGCGGACGACGGGTGATCCCGCCGCAATGTTAAACGCGGTGCGGCGTGAGATTTGGGCGGTCGACCGCAACGTCGCCCTTACTCTAACGGGAAGCCTCAAAGACATTCTGAAGGAGTATTCTTACGCCGAGCCGCGCTTCAGCGTGGTGTTGCTGGGGATATTTGCCGCCGTGGGCATGATGCTGGTGGCTCTTGGGGTGTACAGCGTGGTGGCCTACACGGTTTCGCGGCAAACGCATGAGATCGGGATTCGCGTGGCGCTGGGAGCGGGCCGGGCGCAAGTGCTGCGCATGGTGCTGGCCATGGGCGGCCGCCTGGTTGGGCTGGGTGTGATCGCGGGTATTGCCACAAGTTTTGCGGTGACGCGCCTCATTCGGAATCAGATTTGGGGCGTTTCGCCGCACGACCCGATGACGCTCGTAGTAGTCGTGGTGGTGGTGTCGCTGGCAGGATTTGCAGCGTGCTATTTCCCGGCGCGCAGAGCCACCCGTGTGGATCCGATGGTGGCGCTGCGGCACGAATAGGGGAGCCAGGAGAAAAGGGTTTACTCCCCGTTGCGCGAGCTTTGGAAGTGTAGGCGATATTGTCCGGGCGCGATCGCCACTGACCGCTGGAAAACATTGCGCATGGTATTCACGTTATCCGATGCGGTGGAGAAGCAGAGTGGAAACTGCGGCCCAAAAAGGAAATGGTTCCAAGTGACTCAGTGAACAGCCCCACTCCTGCCGGCATGCACGGCATAAGCTTGGCGATCAGGAGAACCGGACGTCATCTTCTTTGCTCCCCGCTGCTCCTTTTGTAGAACAACGGATCAGTGCTCCAAAGCCCGCCTGCCAGTTCTTCCTGCTCGGAACCGGCTGCTCGGAACGGCCTTTCACTCCCTCCCAACAACTTCCCGTTGCCGGGTTGCCATTGGAAGATTAACGATCCTGGCCTATTCCTTCGCCGCCCCGCCGAACTTCGCGCCGAACCCGTTCGGTCTGCCACTCCTCCCCCGCCGCCTGGTTCGCCCCGGCTGCGGGGAATTCAACGCAACAAACCCGTTTCCCAGCTCTTAGTCCAGCGTTTTCTTCCGGTGATTGAGCCTCCGCTCCCCTTTGGGGTTCTTAGGCCCCTCTAGATCGAAGCGTTCAGCCCACTCGCCTGTCGAAAAGCTCGCCTGTGTGCCCGGCCCGATTCCCCTTCGCTCCCCGCCAGCTTCCCGTTTTAAAGTTTCGCCAGCGGATCAACGTTCCAGGCTCGCTACCGTTCACCAGGTTGACTGTCCCATGAACCTCTTGGAACCATCTACATAATGATCCGAACGTTCACATCCGTCAAACAAAATCTTAACTTTCGAGAACATTTTCCTCAGTTTTATGACGGTTTGGTTTCATACAGTTACTCAC
>Ga0116217_10005605_pt1 | contig 11011 bp, 11 predicted proteins | sample Sb_taG_6_FD_89697 | JGI IMG/M metagenome (GOLD analysis project Ga0116217, IMG submission 89697) | Peat soil microbial communities from Weissenstadt, Germany - Sb_50d_4_PS metaG | ecosystem: Environmental > Terrestrial > Soil > Wetlands > Peat | place: Germany: Weissenstadt | collected 2010-09-21 | reverse complement strand
GTCTAATTTGATAGTCTTTTCATCCAGCCATCCAGGCGACAATGCCGTTCCTGGCGCTCAAATCAGCTTCTTCACATATTATCCAGCATCCTCATCGGCGATTCAACTCGCTCACGGGCAATCCTTCCAGTACGTTGTTTACTTTGCCTCGGGATTTTTCGTAGTCGGATCTTTGGTTTCACAGTGATCTTCGTCAGCAATTAGCGGATCATTGTCATCGTTTTTCGATTAGTCTTTCCCCAACTTCCCGGAGCAAGAAAGACTTTAGCTCAACGTAGGACGTAGCAACAAAAGGGAGCGTCAGGCCCCTGTCGGTGATGAACGTCGATGAATGCCACTTCATTACGATCCGGTAATGTCTGAGGTACACCTTGTTGACCTCTGCCCATTCTCTCTTGGTGTATGCGAGCACGGGGTCCGAAAGTAATTCGTCAAGGGTATGACCGATGAATGCTTTGTTTCGCCTTCTCGTAATTATTAGGTTCGTCAGCCATCCGAGAAATATCGGAAGTAAGAAGGAGTAAAATCCGACTTGGTTAGTGAAGTATGGTGAATACTCGTTTGGATAGAGCTGGCTTGCTACCCAAACAAAAAATACGATGGAGGAAACCACTGTCGGAAGATAAACAATCAATCGTCGCATCGAGTTAGAGAGTGGTGAGAAGAGGAAAATTCCTCTGTCGGAAAGAAAGCATGACTTGCCGTTCCTTAGCTCGAAATAAAACTCTGACCCGGTGTCGGACTTTTTTTCATAGAAGGGCAACGACTTCCCGAGCTCGACGAGAATTTTTCAGCCTTTCCCAGATTATCTTTGGGTGGCCGCTCAGAGATTTAGGCGAGCTTCTTCCACAGCATTTCAGCGTCATCGCGAGTAATGTCGACAACATCCACGATAGTGAACATCGATTTTGCTTCACGGGAGTATCTCTTCATCTGGAGAACCGTGTCGACGAATTCATCATGCGTGATTCCGTACTCTTTCGGGCGGAATAGGAGGCCCATCGCATCCATCTCTCTCTCAACTACTGCCTCCTCCTTATTCTGGAAGTGCGTCAGAATGTAAATTCCAGTCCCCACAACCTCTCCGTGTACGAATGGACGTTTAGTCAACTCTTCAAGCGTGTAGAAAAACAGGTGCTCACTTCCCTCCTCCGGCCTTGGGGTCTTTGCTTCGAGTTGAACGGTGTTTGTGTCGATATGAAGCTGGACGAGAGTCTTTATCCCCCTGTCGGTAACATTCTTGATTTCATCAGCGTTACCCACAAGTGTGCTCAAGATCCGACGCGACTCGCCAGCAATTTTGTCATCATAGAATTCGTCGATCTTCTCGTGTGCCAGCCGCCAGTCAAAGAGAGCTGTCCGGCATGAGTAGATGTCACCGGTACCTGCGGTGTTGAGACGCTTTGGAGCAGACTGGATGGCGGGATAGTCGATTATGATCTTATCAGCAATGACATTTCCGAGATAGTTCACCTTTCCGTCGAATCTCACCGCGGCAGCTGGAGTTGCGTACGCGTTTACGGAAACAATTGTCGGGATGAACACAGCTTTGCACCCCCGCTTCCAGGCGAAATATTTTGCAGTATCAATCGCCTGACCGCCGCCTATTCCAACGACAGTGTCAACCTTCGGAAGTTCCTTTACTAGCCTGTCGAGATATTCAACTTCGAGGCCCTCAGTCATGACGACCTTCGCTGGCTTGCCACCTAAGCGATCTTTCACAAGATTCCATGGAACATCCATGGTCATAACTGCAAAATTTCCAAAGGTTTCCCCCTGCCCATCCACTTTTCCATAAAGTACACTGGTCATGAAACTGCCTCGCCACCTTCCCGCTAAAAGAAATTGCTGTCGAGCTTATTCCGGCGGGATTTCCTTGAATACAAGATTCAAGTCGATTCCCTTGCTTTTTCGATAGGCCTTTGCAACGTAGAAGATGACCAGTCCGCCTACTGCGAGTCCCACTGCGATTGGGTAAGACGCAGGTGCACCACCGATGAACGCGTTGGTGAAGGAGCCGTAGACGAGTATTGATTGCACTATTGCTGAGAAAATCCCTACTAGCGTTATCACTGGAATATTTCCAACCTTTGCTTTCACCCAGCCTGGCGACTGTTCGAATACCGCTTTTGCTCTGTAGGGGAACAGAATCCCTGCGAAGCTCGTGATGAAGAACACAAGATTCAGCAAGATGGTAGTGTTTGCGAATGCGACACCAAAGTTTGTATAGATAAATAGGATTAGGAGCAATTCTCCCAGACCTGCTGTGAGCAATATTGCTTTTACAGGCGAGCCAAACCTCGGGTTTACATCTGCGAGCTGCTCAGGACCAACGCGGTCAAACGACCAGGCAAACATGTTTCGAACGACCGGGATAAAGTCAGTTGGTGTGAGCCAGATCCACGCCAGACCGAACGCGAGGGCACCTAGGATTTCCAAAATTGGATTCTGCTGGAGTATTGTGAAAAGCGAGTTTACAGAGACCGGAATGGGCAGTACTACGGAAGAACAACCGCAGTTTGCCAGATAGTTTGTTGCTGAGAAGAAATCATACCCAAACGCATGATAAATTCCGAAGGCCCATGCGGCAAACAGAATTCCTCCAATAATGAGGCTTCCAACGATCGCAAGAGGCATGCTCTTGGAAGAGGATTTGGCTTCTCCTGCACTGTAGGCAGCGAAGTTGAAACCGATGAGTCCAGCCATCGCGTAGACGAGACCTCCGATGGTTCCCGAAAATGTCCAGCCGGTCTTATAACCGGCCGCTACGGCACTATTGATGAGACCTTGATAAGTTACTCCTTGGGAGGCGAACATGTTGTTGAAGGTGTTGATGAAAGTCCCATTGGAAACTGTTAGCAGGTAAATAATGTTGACAATGGTTCCGAGCATCACAATGAAGAAAAGCACTTTCATAAAGTTCCATACAGCACGGCCGAGAACCATCAATATCGTGACACCTAGAATTAGTATCGTGCCAGTTACAATTTCGCCGGCGTGAGTTGTGAACCAGGCTGAATTTGTAACGAGCGATTGATTTCCTGTCATCTCTCCGATCGTGGCAACGAAGATATTTAGAGCACTTGAGGGAAAGACATATCCCGCATCTCCAATGAAACTGATCACTGTTAAAGTGAACAGCCAATTCGTCATGAAACCAAGTGCTGGGTGAATCACTCTGCTAACATACACGTAATCGCCTCCGGTTCGTGGCATTGCAGCTCCGAGCATAGAATACAGTAACGCGGGACCTAGCCCGACAAGCGGAATCGCGATGAGGAAAGCGAGAAACATGTTGCTCTGTGGGAAGGCAAAGGGACTGAGTGATACGATGAATACTATGCCTACGGCGGGCATTATCTGGCCGTAACTCAGGTTGAAGAGATCAAATGGAGACAGCGACTTTGTTAGACCGGTCGCGTTTCTGACAAAAACTTGCTTCTTTTCTTCTGGGGCTGGTGAGGATGCCACGCTCCGCTAACCAATGAGCGTCCTATATAACCGTCTCGTGGGATTATTTTTTTCTAAAATGTTTGAGAGAATCGGATTGGCCTGCTTTCAGACTATTTCGGCAACTCAGAGAGACCACTTGGAAGTCATGGCCACATTCCGAGCGATTTTATCGCGTCAGCAACGCGACCAATTGAAACAGCAAGCGCACCTTCTCTCATCCCGACGCTGTACTTCATCGATGCTTCGTAAACTCCCTTGAAACCGTTCACCATCTTTTGCTCCAACTTCTGGTTCACCACTTCTTCAGTCCAGTGTTCTCTGGACAAGTTCTGGACCCACTCGAGATAGCTGACAGTCACACCGCCTGAATTCGCGAGGATATCGGGTACCAAAAAGATTTTGTTTTTGGCGAGGATATAGTCCGCATCTGGCGTCGTCGGCCCGTTGGCAGCCTCGCAAATAATCTTCGCCTTGACGTTCGAAGCATTCTTTGCAGTTATTGCATTTTCAAGCGCGGCGGGGATCAGAATATCAACTTCTGTCTCGAGAAGCTCTTCGTTGCTGATCTCAGAAGTTCCTTCCAACCCCACGACGGATCCTGTTTTGTCTTTGTGCGATTGCACCTTTGCCGGGTCGAGTCCAGATTTGGACGAGATTCCTCCCTTTGAATCACTGACGGCGACAACCTTCACGCCAAGCTCCTGCAGGAAGATTACAGACCACGATCCTGCATTGCCGTAGCCTTGAACTGCTGCAGTTGCCCCTTTCAGTGGTAACTTGATGACTTTGGCCGCTTCGCGCGCACAGATCACGCAACCGCGGGCGGTAGAGTTGTTTCGCCCTTCGGAACCGCCTAAAGAAATTGGTTTTCCGGTCACGACTTCCGGGACGGGGAAACCGTGGATCTGGCTATAAGTGTCGAGAATCCATGCCATTGTCTGCGAGTCAGTGTAGACATCGGGCGCGGGAATGTCTTTGCGGGGACCGATGAAATCCGCGATGGCAGACGCATATCTCCTTGTAAGCCGCTCCTTTTCTCTAGTCGACATATTCTTTGGATCGCAAATTACTCCGCCTTTTGCGCCGCCGTACGGAATGTCTACTACTGCACACTTCCAGGTCATCCAGGTGGCGAGCGCCTTAACTTCGTCGAGAGAAACGTTTGGGTGGTATCTGATCCCTCCCTTGAAGGGTCCACGTGCGTCGCTGTACTGCACCCGATAACCTTGGAAATTCTTGATCTTGCCGTTATCCAGTCTGACCGGGAGAGATACCGAAAGGATTCTCTTCGGCTGGGACAGCGTTTCGAGAATATCCGCATCGAGACTTAGCAAACGGGCGGTACTGTTCAATTGTTTCATGGCGTTGTCGTAAGGATTCAATTCTTTGCTTGACATTTTTTTCACTTCTAATTTTGTTGAGGAAACTTTTGCCCACCAAGATGCTCGGGCAGGTAAATGTTAGATCTGATGTTATTTAAGCAGAGAGCGACACGGCCAGTTCATTCTTGATGAGAACCCCAATACACGGAAACAGATTTGATCTAGGAACATTCGAGGACTCATGGCGATAGAAACAGTGAATCTTTGGATCGCGTACTGGCCATCCCAGTGGCAGGCGGCAACTGATAACGAGACCATCATCGACATGATCTTCGGGATATTTTCCTCGCGCGAAATAGCCATCGACAAAATCAAGGCGAGTATTTCAGAAGAAGAATGGGAGTCCTTCAACGACCAGTTCGTCTTTGAAAAAGTTGAGCTGGATAGTTATCATCCGATTCCGCATATCTGATCGTGTTCTACTTAGCGACATTCTCTTGATTTTTCAGTCTACGGGTACAAAACTACCTGATGTGGGCAGAGTTAGAGCAGTTCTAGCCGGTTATTGAAAAAGTAGCTCCGTTGCTTTACTATAGCATTAGAAATTGCTAGAAGAGCTCGTTTCAAGCTCTTCGGTACGCAGAATTGCACCGTTGCACGATCGCGCGGGGAATGGCATAATAAATCAACGGAGGTGAGGAAATGACTTCGGTAGTCAAAGAGATACACAGGTACACGAAGAGCAGACGGACCTTAGGGAAGCTCCTTTGCGAATCAGGAAGTTATCGCGAGTACCTCGACCTCACGAAGATCAATATCGCCCCAAGTGCCAGCAAAGCGACAGCGGGATAAATCAGAAACTTGTCAGGAACGGCTGAATAGTTGATGCTTACGTCAGACTTTATCTGATACACGGCCTTGGAATTGCTGTTCCAGAGAGATTTATTCAGGTTGAAAAACACCAGAAAGTACGTCGAAGTCGGATCTGGGATGAAAGAGAATGACGCTGGAACTCCGCTCTTGGAATCAATTGCAGTTGAATTCACTGCGAGGACTGGCGAGTTTGAAGAATTGGTTATCGTGTAATTATTCGAAACCCAGTTGTTCCGCGATGAATCGGTGAAGATATAAAAAACTACGCAGCACTGAGAACTCTGAAGAGTCCCTTTCATCGTTCCGTTGCTGTTGCCGTTTAGAAAGTGACTTACCGAGACTCCGTAGTCGCTCTTGGGAGAAACTGCACTGAGATCGACGGTCGTGTTGAGTATGGAAGTGCGCTGAGTTATCTGGGAAAAAGCAATCGCGAACAAAATCATTCCGACGAGAAGCGATCCTACTGCTGCAAGCAGAAACATTCGTTCCTTTCTCAAAGCTGACGAAAGACATAAACCGAATACTCTTTTGATGTTTTCTTAAGCTGAGAAGAGATCAGAAATCACAAATTAGAAAATTGGATGGACTGCCGACTGGAAGAGACAAAGGCCATTAATTATTTACGCGGATCTGGTCAGATTCCAGAGAGGCGATCCCATCTAGCAGTGGATATTTTTTCCACAGCTTCCAGAAGAAAATTCCGAAGACTCCAATGATCATGACTGCAGCAATAATGCTGATTGCCGTAACCTTGACCAATCGCGCGACCTTATATGCAAAAGAGAGTCGGTTATATCAAATCAACGAGCAGAACAGCCTGTTCGCTGGTTGAATTACTCAGGAAAGAACTTGAGCAATCCAAGCCTTGAAACTTGAAAACTTAATCATAATTGATTTATTACTGGGAATCTCTCGACCCACCACGATCGAAGACAATTGAAAATCGTTGCAATTCTTTATCCAGGTGGTCCTGCTGCAAAAGAAACCCCCGAGCTTTTGGGGTGTGCCGAGAACGCACTGGGCTTACGCCCATTTCTTCAGAAAAAGGGAATCGAGTTTATTTCGTCCTCTGACAAAGAAAAGGGGCTCGACAAAGAACTTCCAGACACTGATGTCTTGATAACCACGCCCTTCTGGCCGGCTTACGTAACGAAAGAAAGGATTGACAAAGCCCCGAAGCTTCGACTTGTTCTGACTGCGGGAGTTGGCTCGGATCATATTGACCTCGCAGCCGCGGCAGAGCACAACGTAACTGTAGCAGAGATAACCGGATGCAATGTAGTCAGCGTTGCTGAACATGCGGTAATGCAAATCTTGGCGCTCGTGAGAAACTATATTCCCGCCTACAAGGACGTAATCGAAGGCGGATGGGACATTGGGGAGATTGCTTCAAAGTCACACGATCTCGAGGGGAAAACAGTGGGAATTGTGGGCGCCGGTCGAATTGGGCAGAGACTTGCCATCAGGCTTAGGGCGTTCGACGTCTCAATGCTGTACTATGATTTTAGGCGCCTGAGTACTGTTGAGGAACAGGTTCTGGGCATACGGTACGCGCTCCTGGACGATCTGATTCCGCAATGTGACGTGATATCTATCCACTGCCCCCTGACTCCGGAAACCGATGGCCTGTTCAATCGCGAGCGACTTTTCAAGATGAAAAAAGGAGCTTACTTGGTAAATACTGCCCGGGGGAAGATTGTGAATACGCAGGCTCTTGTGGAGACAATGGAAAGTGGTCACCTCGCCGGCTACGCGGGAGATGTTTGGTACCCTCAACCGGCTCCTCCTGATCATCCTTGGCGACACATGCCAAATCATGCGATGACTCCGCACGTCTCTGGTACGTCGCTTGAAGCGCAGAAGCGTTACGCAGATGGTGTTCTCGATTCGCTGACTCGTTTCCTTGACAAACGACAGATAGAAAGAGACTACCTGATCGTGGATGGCGGTAAAGTGGTTAGTCCCAGCTATTCTTACGCTTTCAAGAAGACATGACATACTGCAATTTTATCTAGAATTCAAGTGAGCCATTTTTCTAGACTTTACTGTTGCTTAGGGTTGGGCTATCGAGATTCTGAACAACGCCTGAAGTAAATTTGAACAATCTATTTACCCACATTGGTGAAGGCCATTACCGAGAGATGGAACGAAACGTGTCGGAGCTGCTGAAAGAAGAACGAGGGAAAGATAATTCCCAGCCAGAAAACTCTCAGATGAACAGAACTGTTTGAGACTTTAGATTCATATTTTTCCGAGTTCGTTTTCCTACTTAAGCGAATTATTGAAACAAATCGGCGGCACGCGCGTCTGTTATGAAGTCCACCGTTCAGCTCCGACTAGGCACTCTTTCTAACGATTCCTTCGCTTAAGAAAAATAGAGGAATGAGCAGAAGAATCACAATCCCAGAGCCACCGAGCCACGCCGTAGAATAGCCCGACGAAACGGCGAGATATGAGAAAACGAGAGGCGGTCCAAAGTTTCCAAACAGAGATAGGCTGTTCACCCACGAGATTGCAAGAGTGTCGTACTCCTTCGGTTCCCTGTTGAGATCTTTTGCAGCTGCAAAAGCGGTAGTCAATCCAATCCCAAAAATGATTCCAGCTAGAGTGCAGCCTATAATAGCGGCATTCAAACTATGTACAGCGCATATTAACAAAGCTCCGGCTATCCCAAAGTCAGTCACGAGCATGAGCAACTTGGGCTTTTTGATCCTGTCATATTCTCTACCACCTATTAGAGCAGAGAAAATCGGCATGGCTACAACAATTGCCGCAACCAGCGCTGCGAGAGACGGCGCTATTCCAAGGCTGTCATGTAAGTAGTAAGCCATGAAGGCTCCTATGAGATTATTTCCTGTTGTCAGGCTGAGCGTTCCAACGCCCAGTAGTATCAGGCTCTTATCCTTAATTATGTTCGTCAGTCTGGCCGTATCAACCTTAAAGGAGAGAGTGTGCTCGTTAGGTACAAGGAACAGTACCATGATTCCGGTAATCACTCCGAGCACTCCGCTCAGCACGATACTTGGTCGCCAGCCGGTCACGGTTGCGATAATTGTCCAGCCGAACAAACCAAAAATTCCACCCACACTATAAGCAGAGTTGAACAGTCCTACGTTAATGCCTGATCTGTGATGCCCTAAATAACTGGCTGCGATAACTATTGAAGGAGAGAACACGAACGCCATTCCTGCTCCTACAAAGAACCTCAGGACCGCTGCCTCAGGAATGGATGAAGTAAACGACACGCCAATCGCAGAAAGTGAGGATATCAGTATGCCGATAGTTACCACCCTTTTTGGACCCCACTTTGCTGCAAGGATTCCTCCCGGAACCTGAAATAGCCCGATACCGAGATAGAAACTCGAGGTAAGCGTTCCCAGCCCTGAGACCCCACCCTTCAGATCGGCCTCCATAAGATAGTATATTGCGCCAACATTCAACCAGTTTATGGCGTACACGGCTCTCGCAGCGACAAGAGTTGCGACAGATCTCCCTGAGACAATACTATCGCTATGTCGTGTCGTCCTCAATCAGGCCACGCCTTTGTTGAGTTAGTAGTTATTTACCTTCGCAGCCCAGACCGTAAGATTTTCGAGGACACTTTTCAACGTCTGTCTTGTGGCTTCATCCTTCAGTTTTAACTCACTATCAAAGGATTCTCTTGCCCTTCCGAGAAGGAGTTCAGGATCGTTGATTGGATGCATGTTTAGATCGACCATGATCTGCCTCAGGTGTAGTTGCGACCTTACACCTCCACGGACTCCAGACGACGCACTGATTATTGCCGCCGGTTTGCTTTCCCATGAGTTATCTCCGCTAGGTCGATTGCCCCACTCGATTGCGTTTTTGAGTACAGCAGTGATCGAGTAGTTGTGCTCGGGAGATGCGATAAGAATTGCATCTGTCGCTTTGATTTTTTGTTTGAATTCGCGAACGATTTCGGGCGGGTTTCGATCGCTATTCTGAGAGTAAAGTGGAAAGCTTGACACATCAAAAATTTCAAGAGTGGTATCCTCCAGAAGCATTTCTTTCGCTGCTTCAAGCAGAGCTGTGTTGAATGATCCCTTTCGGTTGCTTCCTGAAATTCCTAGAATCTTCATTGGAAAAAAATTAGAGAACATAGCGTCTTAATTGTTATTACGACATATGCCGCGTGCACTTTGGTCCTGCTGAATACTGGTTAGCGATACGCGCCTACGTGCAAAAGGGAAATCGTATTTGATCTTGTTACAATCGAATAAATATTTTCACGTTTCCCAATTAGGAGAAGACCTGTCCGCCATCGACGATTATCGTCTGACCGGTGATCAGGTCACTTTCATCTGAACATAGAAATACCAAAGTCCCGAGAAGGTCCTTGGGCAGAATATCTTTTTTTATGCTTCTCTGGTTCCGTAAGGAATCAATTCTTTCCTGACTGCGAAGTTTGCCCGCTTCGCTCAAGACAAGTCCGGGCGCAATTGCGTTTACATTGATTGAGAATTCTCCGAGCTCCCGAGCGAGGGCCCTTGTCATTGAAATTAACCCGCCCTTTGAAGTGACGTAGTGCAACAAGTACGGGACACCGACGTGAAATACGCCGGACGCCTGGTTAACGATCTTTCCCTTGCCGCGAAGTTTCATGAACGGGACAACGGCTTTAGAACAAAGAAAAGGTCCCTTCAGGTTTACAACTTGAATTTTGTCCCATTCCTCAGTAGAGATTTCAAGAATACTCTTGTAAGCCAGCCCATAGTAAATCGCTGCATTATTGACAAGGATGTCGACGCTCCCAAATTCATCCACCGTCCGACTAACCATCGAGTTTACGCTCTGTTCCAAGGAAACGTCAGTTTTTATTGCCAGGGCTTTATTTCCGTGGGCGCGAATCTCACCAGCCACTCTTTCCGCGTTTTCTTCGTTTATCTCTGCAACGACGACACTCGCTCCCTCCTCAGCAAGTCGAATTGCATACTCCCTACCTATCCCCTGTCCAGATCCTGTCACTATAGCGGATTTGCCATCGAGCCTGCGTTCATTCAATGAAAAATCACCAACGTCCTAAAATAATATGCGCGAATCTGACTCCTTTCAAAAAACTTCACATGTCGCGGGCTACTCAATACCAGCGTGCCTCAGCATGGCCGCAACGCCTTTCGCGTTGTTTGCTAACCCTATCTTTACTCCCAATTCTGCTTTTCTTTGATTCTCTTCAGTTGAGCAGTACCTTTCAAGGACCCTGCTTCCCAGAGGAGCATGCTTGCCTTCATCTTCTATCTGGGGGAGAACAGCTTCGTCCCTGAATTTCTCGTCGAGACCTGGTAAGTCTGCAACCTTCCTCATCCAGTAATCACCGACTGTTTCCCCGGCAAAGTTTCTCGCTG
>Ga0116217_10005602_pt1 | contig 11019 bp, 9 predicted proteins | sample Sb_taG_6_FD_89697 | JGI IMG/M metagenome (GOLD analysis project Ga0116217, IMG submission 89697) | Peat soil microbial communities from Weissenstadt, Germany - Sb_50d_4_PS metaG | ecosystem: Environmental > Terrestrial > Soil > Wetlands > Peat | place: Germany: Weissenstadt | collected 2010-09-21 | reverse complement strand
GCGTCGCGAGGTCGGGCAGCGTGCCTTCCGCGCCGCGCCACCAGTCGCGCACGGTGTCGCGGAACTTGCCGTTCCATTCGCTCCAGCCCGCCGGGAACTGCCCGAGGTCGTAGCCGCCCCAGCCGGTGTCCCAGGGCTCGGCGATCAGCTTCACGTCGGCCAGCACCGGGTCCTGGCCGATCGCCTCGAGGAACGTCCCGTGTGGGTCGAAGTCGCTGGCCCCGCGCCCCAGCGCCGCCGCCAGGTCGAAGCGGAAGCCGTCCACGTGCATCTCCTGGACCCAGTAGCGGAGCGCGTCCATGACCAGCCGGAGCGGCTGAGGCTGGTGGAGATCGAACGTGTTGCCGCAGCCGGTGTCGTCGACGTAGCGAGCGCGGTCGTCGGCGAGCCGGTAGTAAGCCGCGTTGTCGATCCCGCGGAAGCACAGGGTCGGTCCCCACTGGTCGCCCTCGGCGGTGTGATTGAAGACGACGTCGAGGATCACCTCGAGTCCCGCCGCATGCAGCGCGCGGACCATTCGGCGAAACTCGTCGAGCTGACCGCCGGCGTCGCCGCTCGAGGAGTACTCGTTGTGCGGCGCGAAGTAGCCGATCGACTGGTAGCCCCAGTAGTTGCGCAGCCCGCGGGCGACGAGCTGGGCGTCGTGCACGAACTGGTGGACCGGGAGCAGCTCGACCGCGGTCACACCGAGCCGCTTGAGGTGCGCCACCGCGGCCGGGTGGGCCAGGCCGGCGTAGGTGCCACGCAGCTCCTCGGGGACGTCCGGGTGAAGCCTCGTGAAGCCCTTGACGTGGACCTCGTAGAAGATCGAGTCCGCCGTCGCGTGGCCCGGGCGGTGATCGTCGCCCCAGTCGAAATCCGCGGCCACCACCACCGACCGCGGCACGCACGGCGCGGAATCGGTGCCGTCGGCCCGGTCGGGGTCGTCGGACACGTGGCCGTACACCGCCGGGTCCCAGCGGACCTCGCCCGCGACGGCGCGGGCATATGGGTCGAGCAACAGCTTGGCCGGGTTGCAGCGGGCGCCCGACGGCGGATCCCAGGGCCCGTGGACCCGGAAGCCGTAGCGCTGGCCGGGCGCGACGCCGGGCAGGTAGCCCTGCCACACGAACGTGTCGCCCTGCTCGAGATCGAATCGCGTCTCCCGGCCGGCGTCGTCGAACAGGCACACCTCGACCGCATCGGCGACGCTCGAAAACAGCCCGAAGGTCGCGCCGGCGCCGTCGTGCCGAGCGCCCAGCGCCGCCCGCGCGGCCGGCTCGACCCGGCGGCTTGTCGACTCTAACGCCATCGTCTGAGCGGCAGCCTCGCTCGGCGCCGCATCGCCCGCAAGGGAGCGGGCATGTGGGCCAACCGGAGGTTGGCATCCGTATCGGTCGGCAGGATGATCCGAACATGCGCCCCGGCGACATCTTCGCAGGCTCGAAGCTGCGCCGTGCGGCCAAACGGGTCGACAGCTTCTATTGGGGCTCGGGCATCTGTGACGATGTGCCGGCGCTCGCCTGGTACCTGGTCGGAGCGTGCGTGCCGCTGACGTTGGGGATCGCGGCGCTCGCCGCGCTCGTGCTCGGCGACGGCGCTCGCGCCGAGCAGGTCGCCACCCGACTCGCGAGCGTGCTGCCGCCCGGAGCGCGCGACCAGGTCATCGACCTCGTGCTCCGGACTCACCGCAACTCTCCCCTGCTGCTCGCAATCGCGGTCGCCTCGATGGTGTGGGCGGGCGCCGGCGCGACTGGCGTGGTCGAGCGCGTCGAGTCGCGACTCCTGGGTGCGCCGCGCCTCGGCCCGATCGCGCTGAAGCTTCGCCACCTGGGTCTCGCCGCCGGCATGGTCCTGATGATCGCGCTGATGGCCGCGGCCGCGACCGAGGCGACCAACCTGAGGGAGCGCCTCGGCTTCCCGGTCCCCGGGTGGCTGTTGTCGGTCGTCTCGGCCGTCCTGATCGCCGCGATCTGCTCGCTTCTGTACCGGTACGCCACCACGCGGCGGATCGGCTGGCGCGCGGCGATCCGCGGTGGCGTTCCGGCCGCCGTCGTCCTCGAGTTGACGCCGCTCGTCGCCGGCTACTACGCGAGAGCGGTCGCCGGCCGGACGCCCGTCCAGGTGTTCCTCGTGCTCGCCGGCCTGCTGTTCACCTGCTATCTGGTCGCGCAGGGCCTGATGATCGGCGCCGGGCTCGCCGCCGGCCGGGAGCTGTCCGAGCAGCGCGCCACCGAACAGGTAACCGCGATCCTGCTGGGGCGATGAACCGGCGGCCGTGACTCGGCACGGTCACGAACGCGCGGGCCGATTGTCGTGTCTTGCAGGTCCGTTGGGAACGCGTGCCGGCGCCCCGCCGGCAAGCTCACTCGTGCGTCGCGCCGGGAGCCGGCTCCCGTTCCGCCGCGAGCAGACGCTGCAGCTCCTCGAGCTGGGACCTCAGCTCCCGGTTCTCGCGTTGGAGAAGCACGACGCGCCGCCGCTCGGTCACGAGATCCTCGGCCATCTTGCGCAGCGCACGCCCAACCCGCTCGGGTCCGACCTCCTTCACGTTGTGCCTGAGAGTGGCACCGCCTATGCAGGCGGGCAAGAGGGCCGGCACCCAACTGCCGGGGAAGCTCTCACCACGATTTCGCGCTCCCCCCGGGGGGAGGCGCCCACCACGATTCCCGGCTCCGCCCAGGGCCCGCGGCCGAACACCGGTGGGCACCCGGAGCCGCCGGGTGCGGACAGGGTTGCATGTACGCCCGTCGATGGTGAGACTCCTCCGAAATGGCCGCGGGGCGGACCACGACCAGCACGCCGGAGCACGGGCGCCTCGAACAGGCCCGCACGGGTACCGCACCCTGGAAGGCCTGGGGTCCATACCTGAGCGAGCGCCAGTGGGGGACGGTCCGGGAGGACTACAGCGGCGGCGGCGACGCGTGGAACTACTTCACGCACGACCACTCACGGTCGCGGGCCTACCGGTGGGGCGAGGACGGAATCGCCGGGGTATGCGACGAGCGCCAGCGGCTGTGCCTCGCACTCGCGCTCTGGAACGGCGCCGATCCGATCCTGAAGGAGCGGATGTTCGGGCTCCCCAACGGCGAGGGCAACCACGGCGAGGACGTCAAGGAGTACTGGTTCTACCTGGACAGCACTCCGACCCATTCCTACCTCAAGTGCCAGTACAAGTACCCCCAGCGCGCGTTCCGTACATGGACGGCGCGCCCGGGCTCTCCACCGCGCGCGCGTCTCACGCGGACCTCGGCGAGTGGTTGTTCTGCGCGGACGCGACCGGAGAGCTGCTGTTCTGCGAGAACGAGACCAACAGCCAGCGCCTGTTCGGGACCCCCAACCCCTCGCCGTACGTGAAGGACGGGATCAACGACTTCGTCGTCGACGGCGTCGTTGATCCCGTCAATCCCGAGCGGGCCGGCACCAAGGTGGCGGCACACCACGTGCTCGAGCTGGCGCCGGGCCAGAGCGCTCAGGTGCGGGTCCGGCTGACCGCAGCGACCGCCACCGGCACCCGCGCGGCTGACCCGCTTGGCTCAGGGTTCGATCGCGTGCTGAACGACCGAAAGGCCGAGGCCGACACGTTCTATGCGACCGTGATCCCGCCGGCGCTGAGCGCTGACCAGGCTCTCGTAATGCGACAAGCCCTGGCCGGACTCCTGTGGGGCAAGCAGTACTACGAGTACGACGTGCACCGCTGGCTGCGCGAGCACGGCGTCGACCCGTGGGGGCCGAACGCGCCGGCCAGTGGTGTCCGGAACGTCCAGTGGTTCCACATGATCGCGGGCGACATCATCTCGATGCCTGACAAGTGGGAGTACCCGTGGTTCGCGGCCTGGGACCTGGCCTTTCACTGCGCGCCGCTATCGCTGGTGGACATCGACTTCGCCAAGGAGCAGGTCGAGCTTCTGCTGAAGACTCGTTACGTGCATCCCAACGGGCAGATGCCGGCCTACGAATGGAACTTCGGCGACGTCAACCCTCCCGTAACTCCGTGGGCGGCGCTTTACGTCTACGAGCGCGAGGCGGAGATCCGAGGCGAGGGCGACCGCGAGTTCCTCGCTCGCGTGTTCGACCGGCTGCTGACCAACTTCACCTGGTGGGTCAACCGCAAGGACCCCGATGACCGCAACCTGTTCCAGGGCGGGTTCCTGGGCCTCGACAACATCGGGATCTTCGACCGCTCGGCGCCGCTGCCGGGCGGCGGCCAGCTCGAGCAGGCCGACGGCACCGCCTGGATGGCTCTGTACTCCCAGTGGATGCTCCAGATCGCCATTGAGCTGTCACGCGAGGAGCCCGCCTACCTCGACATGGCCCTCAAGTTCGCATCGCACTTCATGTGGATCTCGGTCGCGATGAACCCCCCCGAGGGCGACTCCACGCTCTGGGACGATCAGGACGGGTTCTACTACGACGTCATGCGGATGCCGGACGGGGCGACGATCGAGCTCAAGGTGCGCTCGCTGGTTGGGCTGTTGCCGATGTGCGCCGCGACCGTGTTCGAGCCCGACGTCCTTGACCGCTACCCACCGATTGTCGACCTGATCACCGAGTTCATCGGGCGGTTCTCGGATTCGCTCCCGCAGCTCGCCCATTTGCCCGGGCCAAGTCCCGAGGGCAGGCGAATCACCTCGCTCGTCGACGAGGCTCGCCTGCGCCGGATACTCGCGGTCATGCTCGACGAGGAGGAGCTCCTCGGGCCGCACGGGATCCGTGCGATCTCGCGACGTCACCTCGAGCAGCCGGTCGTGTTCGAGTGGGGCGGCCAGGAGTACAACGTCCATTACCTCCCTGCCGAGTCCGACACCGGGATGTTCGGGGGCAACTCCAACTGGCGCGGGCCGGTGTGGTTCCCGATGAACGTGGTCATCCTCCGAGGGCTGATTCAGCTGCACCGCTACTACGGCGACCGCGTGAAGGTCGAGTGCCCGACCGGCTCGGGTCGTGAGCTGAACTTGCTGGAAGTCGCCGCCGAGATCGCCGGCCGCCTCACGACCACGTTCACCGAAGACGAAAGCGGACGCCGGCCGGTATTCGGCGGAAACGAGACGTTCCAGACCGACCCGCACTGGCACAACCTGATCCCGTTTCACGAGTATTTCCACGGCGACAACGGCGCCGGCATCGGCGCAAGCCACCAGACGGGCTGGACCGGCACCGTGGCACTGCTGCTACTGATCGCAGGCGGCCTCCGGACCCCGGCCGACGAGATGGCGGCCATGGGGAGTTGAAAGGAGACGACGATGGCGCAGCCGTCGCTGACAGTCCGCGTCCTTCTCAATGCGCGAGGCCAGTGGGAGGTGGTGCTTCCCGGTCGCCGCCGCCCGCTCCGCTGTCGGGACCCCAACGAGGCTCAGCGGGCTGCGTACGTGTTCGCCGAGCGCAGCCGGCCCTGCGAGGTCGTCGTGCACGACGCCTACCACCGTGTAGTGCGCCGGGACCTGATCAACGGCCACCGCGTCTCCGGGGACGCCGTGCCTGCGCGCTCGGGCACGCCAAGAGCCTCCGTAACATCTGAAACCAACGGCTAGGAAGGGTTTTCATGGGTCCAGTCACACATCAGACGATCAGGCTCAGCAAGGGCAAGCACACGTCCAAGGACCACGGCGCGTGCGTGATGGAGCTGGCCTCGATGCTCGCGGACGAGCCGTTCAGCGACCATCCCGGCTCGGTCTGCCCGGTGATCGGCTCGCTGCTGAGGGCCTACAACGACTCGATCGATGACCGTCGCCGCCAGGACCTGTACGCCTACGCCGCCAAGGTCGTCGGCAGCCGTGGCTCGGCGCAGCTCGAGCGCGAGCGCGCGGAGCGCGTGTGCGCCTGGATGTCGAAGCCGGGTGGGCGAGGCTGGACGCGGTTCCTGCTGCCGGCGCGGTTGCGCGCGGTCACCCCGAAGCCTCCGCTCGACGTGCTCGGCGCGAGCGCGGTTCGCTCGCTGTCCACTCATGACGATCGCACCCACGCGAGGATGCTCGCGCTGATCGACAGCCTGCTGGCGATGGGCGGCCCGGAACACGCGCCGCCAGCCCCTGATCCGGCGGGCGCGTCGAGCCCGAGGCAGCCGGAGCGCACGCCCGCCCGCTGACCGCGGCTTGCCCGAGACCGCTCCCGACCCACCGCGGATTCCGGCCTCGGCGGGGGCGCTGATCCGAGACCCGGACGGGCGACTGCTGATCCTGAAGCCGACCTACAAGAAGGGTTGGACGATCCCGGGGGGGCAGATCGACCCGGACGGCGAGTCGCCCTGGGATGCGTGCCGGCGCGAGACCGAGGAGGAGTGCGGCCTCGTCGTCGAGCGCGGCCGGCTCGTGTGCGTCGACTTCCTCACGCCGAAGCCGAGCCGGCCGGGCGGCATGCGATTCCTGTTCGACTGCGGCACCATCTCGCATGCCGGCCTCGCCGGAGTCCGGCTCCAGGAGTCCGAGATCGAGGACCACCGGCTCGCCGAGTTCGACGAGGCGCTCGAGTTGCTCAGCGGTCCGCTCCGCCGGCGCCTGTCGCAGTGCGCGGGCAGCGATCGATGCGTCTACTTGGAGAACGGCCGCCCAGTTCCGGGCGTGGAGTGAAGAAACGTGCCGCGGGCTGTCAGACCGGAACGGCCATGTGCGAAGAAGTGCCCGGACGTGACATGCGCCGCGAGCTCCCTGAGATTCTGGTCGTTCCAGGCGGGCTCGATGCTGCGAAACACACCTGGGGTCGGCTGGTCGTCATACCAGCCGACCCCAAACCCGTCGCCGTTGGTCGCCTCGGCGCCGAGTTCGGAGTGCAAGCTCTGGTCGATTAGCGAATGAACCGGCGAATACAGCGCCGTCTCCAGCAGGACGGGTGAACCGGTATAGGCGAGCCAGCGACACATCGGAGGTTCCTTTCGCGCGGAGGGGTGCGGGCATAGCGTCTCCCCCGTCCCGCCCGCGGGCAAGGTGGCGTGCACGTGTCGCCCCGACAGGCCGGCATCCGAGTTGCGTGAACGCGCGGTTACGAGACCGGCACGCGACCGCGGACCGAGGTGCCGCGTCCGCGGCGCCCGGTGATCTCGACCACGCCGCCAACCGCCTCGATGCGATCGCGCATGTTCACGAGCCCGCTGCCGGACCCGTCGCCCTCCGGGTCGAACCCGACCCCGGTGTCGTGGACCTCGAAGCACAGGTAAGGCCCGTCCCGCGACATCGTCACCATCGCGGTTGCGTCGGGGCCGGCATGCTTGACGACGTTCTGGATCGCCTCGAGGCAGCAGAAGTACACCGCGACCTCGACCTCCTCCCGGTAGCGTCCGATCCCCGGCGCCCGGACCGAGACGGCGAGAGGGGAGCTCCGAGCGGCCGAACTGAGCGCCTCGCGCAGGCCGCACTCGTGCAGCAGCGACGGGTAGATGCCGCGCGCGAGCAACCTGAGCTCCTGCAGGACGTCGTCCATCTGGCGCCCCACGGAGGCGAGCGCGCGCTCGCCCCGCTCCAGATCCTCCCTGATCGTCTCCGCCGCCATGTCGAGCTTGATCCGCAGCCCCACGAGGTGCTGCTGCACTCCGTCGTGCAGGTCGCGCTCGAGCCGCCGGCGTTCGGAGTGGGCCACCGCCATCAGTCGGATCCGCGACGAAGCCAGGTCGGCCGTCGACGCCTTGAGCTCGGCCTCGGCCTGGGTCTTCTCCAGCCGGATCAGCGCGGCCGCGCCGGCGGCCTGGACGAACTGCTCGTAGCCCGACAGGTCCTCGCTGTACATCACCGCCGCCAGCGGCTCGTGGTCGCGCTCGATCCACGTGATCGCCGCGGCTTCGGGGAGTTCCTCGACCGGCACCCCGGCGGAGTCCACATAGGTCCGCCGTCCGGGTCTCCGATAGGCGACCTTGAGCGACGGGTCGCGAAGCGCCGCCGCCATCAGCGCCTCCGGGTCGGCCGCGGGCATCCGGGCCAGCTCGTTGACGAACTCGGCGAGCGCCTGCCCCATGAACAGGCGTTCGTTGCCGAGACCGACGAGGATCGCCAGCGGCAGGATCGCGACGAGCCCGATGTAAATCGTCCCGAGCGTTGTCCAGACGTGTAGCCCGGCGGCGTGGAACAGCATGCTCGCCGTCAGCAGGACCGCGGCGGCCGACGCCGTGACCCAGACCGGCGTCAGCGAGCGGCGCACCGGGGCCGAGGCGGCCCGCGCCCGGCGTGCGAGCAGCACCGGGGTGCCGCACGTGACCGCGAGCCACGCGACAACCATCGCGGCCTGCACCGCCGTGACCGCCTCCGTGGCCGAGCCGAGCGAGAACACGTTGTTCGGGCAGTGGGGACCGCATTGGACCAACGGAGTCCGCAGCGGTGGTTGGAGCGTCATCGCGACCCCGAGCAGCCACAGCATCGCCATCGCGCCGCCGGTCAGCCATAGGAACCGCAGCTCGGTGCGCGACGGCAGGTGCCCGGTGGGGTGTGCCAGGATCAGATACGCGAATACCAACGGCATCAAGCCGGTGAAAAGGACCCCGACGCTGAACGCCACACGGTTGCTCGAGCCGTTCAGCAGCCACAGCGACGAGAGCAGTCCGACGGCGATCAGCAGCCCCCCCATCCGCCACTGGATCTTGCTCGTCTGCGCATACAGCCCTGCCGAGATCAACGCCGAAATCATCACGACGCGGATCTCAACCGCGAGACCCGGCGGCAGCGCCCCGGGGTTCTCCGATGTCAGCAGCCCGACCGCGGTGGCCGCCGACGCGCCAACGACCGCGACGGCACCGAGCCGCAGGGGCAGCGGCATCGACGTCCACAGCCCCGCAACGCCGGCACCGATTCGGGCGAGCGGGCCTCTCGCCCCGGCCGCACCGCGGCCGGTGGTCGATTCGGCGCGCTCGAGCGCTCTGCGTTCCGACTCGCTCGCGGCAATCTCGGTACTCACGACTCAGCCTCTATCCCCGGGACGGCCTTCCGTAGTACGTGGGCGGTACCTATCAACGCTAGGTTGCATTGCAACCCGTTGCAAACAGTAGTCCTTCGGGATCTTCGGCCTGGGAAATTCCTGTTGCCATCCAGCGGGGGGTTTTCACCCAGATGAGGTGATGTCTGAGCGGGCCACGGGCCCCAGCATCCGTGCGAAGCCGGTTTACGCCACAGAAGGACGGACTATGACCACAGCAGTCGGACCTTTCCCGGGTACGCGCGGCACCGGGGAGCTGGACAGCGGTCGGCAGGTCGCGGACGTGTTCGTGATCTTCGGGATCACGGGCGACCTGGCGAAGGTGATGACGTTCCATTCGCTCTACCGCCTCGAGGCGCGGGGTGTGTTGAGTTGCCCCATCATCGGTGTCGCGGTCAGCGACTGGTCGCTCGACGATCTCCGTAGTCACGCCCGCGCCGCGATCGAGGCGTCCGGCGAGCAGATCGACGACCGCACGTTCGATCGGCTCATCGGGCGGATGTCCTACGTGAGCGGCGACTTCGGCGACGCCGCGACGTACGAGCGAGTCGCCCGCGCGATCGGCGACGCGAAGTGCCCGGTGTTCTATCTCGAGATCCCGCCGTTCCTGTTCGGCCGCGTGATCAAGGGTTTGACGGATGCAGGACTGACCAAAACCGGACGAGTCGTCGTCGAGAAGCCCTTCGGCCACGATCTCGAGTCGGCTCGGGAGCTTGCGGCGGAGATCCATCAGTACATCGACGAGTCGCAGCTGTACCGGATCGACCACTTCCTTGGGAAGATGGGCCTCGGAGAGTTCCTGTACCTCCGGTTCGCGAACTCCAACATCGAGCCGATCTGGAACCGCAATCACATCGCCGCGGTTGAGATCACGATGGCGGAGAGCTTCGGGGTCGAGGACCGAGGGCATTTCTACGATCCCGTCGGCGCGCTGCGCGACGTGGTCGTCAACCACCTGATGCAGCTGCTGGCCGCCGCCGCAATGGAGGCCCCCGCCGGGGATGACGCGGACACGCTCAAGGACGCGAAGTTCGCGGTGTTCCGCTCGATGCCCGCAGCGGACCCTGAACACTACGTCCGTGGGCAATATGACGGCTATCTCGACATCGACGGGGTCGCGTCCGGTTCGACCACCGAGACGTACGCGGCGATGCGCCTCGAAATCGACAACTGGCGGTGGGCCGGCGTGCCGTGGTTCATCCGTACCGGGAAGCGACTGCCGTTCACGCAAACCGAGGTCCGGCTCGTGTTCCGACGCCCACCGCGGCTTGGCTTCCTCCCGTCGATTGGCAACCGGGCGCCGGTCGAGAGCCAGCTCGTTATCAAGCTCGACCCGATCACCGGCATCCGGCTGATCCTCGACGCGCACCGCGCCGACAAGGGCGGGCCACAGGAGATCACGCTCGACATGGAGTTCGCGGAGGAGGGTGGGGAGGGCCCCACCCCGTACGAAGTGCTCCTGCACGCCGCGTTGGAAGGCGACAGCGCGCCGTTCACTCGGCAGGACAGCGTCGAGGAAACGTGGCGGATCATGATGCCGCTGCTGGAGCACCCGCCTCCGGTCCATAGCTACGCGCCGGGCTCGTGGGGTCCGAAGGAGGCCGATGAACTTCTGCGCGGCATCGGCACCTGGCGCGGCCCATGGGTGGCGTCATGAGCAGTACCAAGGCCAAGAAGAACGCGCAGCACGACGGCCGCGCGGCCGCAGTCGGCGCGGCCACCGGCACCGTCGCATCGCTCCCGCAGAGCGCCGCGGCGCCGTCGCCATTCACCCCGATCGCCGACTACGCGTTCCTGTCGGACTGCCACACCGGCGCGCTGGTCGCGCCCGACGGGGCCATCGACTGGCTGTGCCTGCCGCGGTTCGACTCGCCGAGCGTGTTCGGGTCGCTGCTCGACCGCGGCGCCGGCGCGTTCCGCCTCGGCCCGTTCGGAACCAACGTGCCGAGCAGCCGGCACTACGAGCCCGGCACCAACACGCTCATCACCACCTGGAGGACGCCGTCGGGATGGGCGACCGTTCACGACGCGCTGACGATGGGACCCCGGCGCGGCGAGGACAAGATCACCCCCCACACGCGGCCGCCCACCGATGAGGACGCGGACCACGTCCTGATCCGGACCGTCAGGTGCATCGACGGCAACGTC
>Ga0116217_10005599_pt1 | contig 11022 bp, 6 predicted proteins | sample Sb_taG_6_FD_89697 | JGI IMG/M metagenome (GOLD analysis project Ga0116217, IMG submission 89697) | Peat soil microbial communities from Weissenstadt, Germany - Sb_50d_4_PS metaG | ecosystem: Environmental > Terrestrial > Soil > Wetlands > Peat | place: Germany: Weissenstadt | collected 2010-09-21 | reverse complement strand
TGGGCTGGACGGGTGAGCCAGGCTTGATGTGCTGAGGCAGCGGCGGGCGGCCCCCGAAAAGAGCAAAGGCCATCTACTTCTCTGCCCCGTTATCACTCCCCAGTCGTTTTTTGAGTGTATGCTGCCCAGATGTACCCAAGACTCACGCTCATCGACCGGGTCGGGACAGGCGCCGACCGAGGATGAGGCACGCGGCCGGGGAAATGAGATTCCTGCTAAAAGGAGAACCTTCATGAACCGAGTGGTTTTGGCAATGTTCTCGATGATGCTCGCGGGAGCCGCGATGATTGCCGGTGCGGGTCCCGCGCCGCAATCGACAAAGGTGCGTGCGGAAGGCTGCGTGCAGGCGGGCATCGAGACCGGTTGCCTCGTGGTGAAGGACGTGAAGAGCGGCAAACTTTATAACGTGCATATCAAAAAACCGCGGCCCGAGATAGGAGCCGGAATCAAATTCACGGGTGTGTTGCACGAAGGCGTAACCTACTACATGCAAGGCATCGCCGTGAACGTGACCACCTGGGCGCCTAAGGATTCTTTGAAATGCACCAAAGGCGAGGCGACGGGTGGCCGATAGGTTGGGCTGCAAAGGGTGCTGGGTGCCGCCCCTCCGGCGCCGTGGAGATGAGGAGGCCACGAGCCCGACGGGTGTCGGGACACGCGTCTCGTGCCCCAGCGAAGGAAAACGGGCAGGCGGGGCAGACAGGACAATCGGGGTAAGCGCGCGAAGCGACCGGATTAACATAACAAGTAAAGTACAATCAATCGCAGTGAATAGCACTTGACAATACAGGTTAATTGGAACAGTGTGATGGCAGGCCGAGGGTGTCTCCAGGCCTGGAGTCCGAGAGACGTAACCCGAATCACTTCCTTGGCCTGGAATCCGATGGAGGCGCCATGTTTGCACATAAACTGTCGATGTACTTGAAGAACGACGGCGCTCTGGCATTCAAACAAAAGATCGAGGGGGACATTATTCCCTTGCTGCGCAAGCAGAAGGGCTTCCTCGATGGAATTACCTTTCTCTATCTGAACGGAAGAGAAGTTCAGGCCTTCAGTCTGTGGGAGTCCGCCGAGCATGCGGAAGTGTACAACCGGAGAGCGTACCCGGAAGTGGTAAGAATGCTGGCCTCTGTGACGGAGGGTATGCCTCTGGTACAAACCTTCGAGGTCCTTACCTCGACCATCCCCAAGACTGTTGCTGCCGTTTCCCGCTAGGCGTTGGAACTGCGCGCTCTTCGCGAAGGGTCGCTGGTGCCAGGCCCGAAAATAATACCTTCTAAATGTTAAAACAAACGGTAAACATTTTACCGTGCTGTACGCACTATGTTGAGGGGACCCTGTTCTTGTGCCATTGATGAGAGAGCTAGCAGTGACCCGCGATCAGGAGGCAAGAAAAAAGCGGATCCCGCTCCCGCCTTTTCCGGCTCGCCACTAGGCACTCGTCACTCGCCACGATCTTCAAGTATTCCCGTCTATCCGCAAGAACAGGGGTAGCTTATCGTCCACGTAACCAGGGTGCGGCGCGGCCAACGGAAAAACAGCTTTCTGGAATCGCCCTTGGGTTGTATAGTGTGGGCCTACCGGGAGCTAAAACTGCCGTTGTGGATAAGCTCCCGCCCGCAGTCCGTTGCGCCTGACTCGCGCATTCTGCTTGCTGTCCCCCGCGGAATCGCCAGGAAGGCTGCAAGAGCGGGGGGTTCCCGAACCGGAGACAACTAACAATTCAAGGAGGTCCTATGGGACGCATGGGGTGGTCTATCTCATCCCTCGGAGTTTTGCTATTGCTGGGCTTCGCGCAGAGTGTTGCTGCGCAGACGCCACGAGCGAAAATGCACGTCGTAGTTCCGCAATCAAGCGTGGCTCATCCGGGTGATGCAGGTGTGAAAGCGCACACGAATCTACTGGTGATGATGCCGGAAAGCGGCCCCATCGCCATCAATGCCAATGCTCAGCCCAATGAGTTGCCGCCGGTGCCGGGCCTGTTCTTCGAGACACCCGCCTCGCTCGCGTGTGTTTATGGCCTTGTGAGGCACCCCCAACCGGGCTGCAATCCCGACGAGACGACGCAAACGGTCAAGGGAGGTTCCGGTGCGATCGCCATTGTCGATGCCTTTGATGACCCCAACGCGGTCAGCGACCTCGCCACCTTTTGCGCAGTTTTCGGCCTTCCACCGGCCGATCTTACGGTCGTCTATGCCAGCGGCACTCAGCCAGCGCTCGATCCCACGGGCGGCTGGGAGTTGGAAGAGTCTCTGGACATTGAATACGCGCACGCCATGGCGCCCGGGGCAAAACTTTTCCTTGTGGAAGCGGCTACCAACAGCGGCGACGACCTCATTACCGCCATTAACGTGGCAAGCACACTCGTATCTGCGCACCACGGCGGCGAAGTCAGCATGAGCTTCACATTTGGAGAGTTTTCCCAGGAAACGCAATTGGACGGGCTCTTCACAACTCCTGGCGTGGTCTATATCGCCGCCACGGGGGATAACCCCGGAGCAGAGTGGCCGGCAACTTCGCCAAACGTCATTGCTGCCGGTGGCACTACGATCTCCCGCAATTCCTCCACCGGCCAGTTCCTCCTCGAATCCACTTGGCAGGACGCCGGGGGCGGACCAAGTCTTTATGAAGCGCGCCCGCACTTCCAGGATGGCATTGCCGGAATCGTGGGTCCGGCCCGCGGCACTCCGGATCTTTCCTTCGATGCGAACCCGAACACCGGAGTCTGGCTGGTGGACACCAACCTGTACCAAGGCCAACCCGGCGGATTCTTCATCGTCGGTGGCACGAGCGTTTCGACGCCTGCCCTGGCCGGAATTATTAACAATGCCGGGAGGTTCCACTCTTCCAGCCAAGCGGAGAACGCCGAGATTTACCGGAGCTCTTTCTTCGGCGGGAATGGTTTTCGCGACATTCTCTATGGCAACTGTGGCGTCAACATCAGTAACTTCGCCACGCCTGGATGGGATTTCTGCACCGGAGTCGGCAGCAACGTCGGCTTGAGCGGAAAGTAATCCAAGGTCGACCATTTTCTCGCTTGAATCCATCGCATAAGTGGCTCTCGAGAGACCCCCGCTTCACGGACTGCGGCGGGCGAAAGTCCAACGAGAGCCACGCAATTCTATTTTCTGTGCTTCCGACCGGGTCGGGACGGGTGCCGCTCCGACCCCATGAGATGCGGAGCTTTTCCGCAGGGTGCGGAGTCCCGCAGCTACGTAAACCGGCACCGGGCAAGAGCGGCGCGCCGCCCGCACGGTTATACTTAGACCGGAATATCGATGAACAAGCGAAAGGCTGAGGAGACCGTCCGGGTGCGCGTTTTCTTGATCGTTGTGCTGATTGCATTGGCATGTTTGCCTGGGCCGCGGTCGGTGCTTGCCCAGGGCCAAAGCAACGCTCCATCCGCCCCGGAACCCGCGAAAAAGCCGCCCACCCAAGCGCCACCCGAAACGCACCGCTTCTGGGACAAGGAGAACGACTGGCTATTCGCGGGCGTCGGCGCGTCGCGCACGCTGGACTATTTTTCGACGCTGAACTTCCGTCGCCGCGGTGACCAGGAGGTATTGCTAACCAATGCCGTCGTCGACAATCATGCGGCGTTCGCGTCCATTGAAGCCGGCGCCACGGGGCTCTCGATCGGCGCGTCTTACCTTTTTCACCGCTATGGTCACCACAAGTTGGAGCGCTGGGTATCCATTCTGCATATCGGCGCGGCGACCGGCGGAGCGATCAACAACTATTGCTTGAAGACGGTTCACAAGGCCGCCCCCGCGCCGCAACTTACACGGAGCCCCTGAACAGGAGAGGATTTCCAGCCCGGTGGATCAAAGGGAATTTCTGCGGGCGATATTGCCTAGCATGGCGCCGCTGGGCTTGATGGTTCGGCGTTGCGTGGCCAAATCGACGGCAACGATGCCGAACTTGGGCTCGAAGCCGGACATCCACTCGAAGTTGTCGAGCAGCGACCAGGCGACATAGCCGCGGACATCCACGCCGTCGTCAATAGCGCGCTTCAGGCCGGCGAGGGCGCGTTGATAATACTCCACGCGCCGCGTGTCGTCGGTGGTGGCAATGCCGTTTTCCGTGACGATGAGGGGCACACCGGCTTCCTTGCTGGCGTAGCGCACCACGTGCTCGACGCATTCGGGATAAAACTCCCAGCCGACCTGCGTGAGCTCTGCGCCTTGCGGGGCGGGCAAATCCCTCTTTCCGACAATGGAGCGAGAATAAGTTTGCACGCCCAGATAGTCGCATGTTCTTGCTGCGTCGAACCACGGACCGTAGACGTCCGCACGTTTTTCGGCCAGGTGACTGTCTGAGGGAGCCGGCTGATCGTCCGACATGGCGAGATTGAATCCCACGGGCATTTCGCTGCGCACCGATTTCATCGCGGTCTTACCCTTGTGGTGGGCGGCCAAGATACCATCGCGGATCTTGTATGGATCATCGCCCAAAAAGAAACCCGCGAATTCAGGAGCACGGAGCTGCTGGCGGACGTTTGCGAGACTCTGCTGGAAAACGTCGCTCATATTTTTGCCCTGCATCTCCGGCAGGTTGATCCAATTCAGCAATTGGGGAACGTCCGGCTCATTGAAGGTGGAGGCATAATCCACAAGATCGCCCAGGTGCTTGGTGGCCTTTTCACAGAAGCGCGCGTAAAGATCGGGCGCAGAGGGATTTTGCCAGGCGCCCTTATAGGCAAACCAGCGCGGCAGGGAAAAGTGCGAGTAGGTGAGCAGCGTCGTCAGATGGTGCTCGCGGCAGGCGGCCAGCATGCGGCGGTAGTGTTCGAGTTCCGCGTTGGAGAAGAAACCCTCGTCGGGTTCGATGCGCGCCCACTCGAGCGAAAAGCGGTAGGTGTTGAAGCCAAGGTCGGCCAGCATGCTGATGTCCTGGGGATAGAGATGGTAGTGATCGCAGGCATCGCCGGAGGGTTCCTTGAAAATGCTCTGGGGCAAATGTTCCACGGTCCAGAGATCGCTGTTGGTATTGTTGCCCTCAACCTGATGGCCGGCGGTGGCGCAGCCCCAGAGAAACCTATCGGGAAAGGATTTGGACTTATCCGCGGGGCGAGGGGCGGCGCCTGGGGGCGGAGCCGCGTCAGCCGCATGAGCGAAAGATGTGTTTCCGAAGATCCCCGCCAGTGCGGCGGCAGAGGCGCCTTGTAAAAGATTGCGGCGCGTAATGGGTTTGCATGTCGATTCAGTGGGCGGAAGTTTTGGCTGATTCATCGATGAGCTCCTCCTGGAGAATTTCCAAGGAATTTTGTTGGCAGGTGGCCGAGTCCGAAGGGGGCGGAAACTGTTGACATGGCGGACGAGGAGAGGATAGCAGTTCAGCATTTATAGGGGAAGGCATGGAGGGGCAGAGGAGTTGAGTTTTGATTCGTACGGATTCTTCGAGTGCACTTGGGCCTGGCCGCTAGCGCGAAGGCACCCGGCGGCCCCACACTTCAAGCTGGAGTTGTTTCTTCCGGAGCGGCGACGGAGAACTTCTCCAACACATCAGTGAGCTGCTGGATTTTAATGGGCTTCGAGATGTAGTCATCCATCCCCGCGGCCAGGCATCGCTCACGGTCGCCCTGCATAGCGTGAGCCGTCATAGCGATGATCGGCAAGTGCCTGCCGGTTTTTAGTTCCCGAGCGCGGATGGCGGCGGTAGCCTCGAACCCGTCCATCTCTGGCATCTGCACGTCCATCAAGACCGCATCGAAATCTTCTCGGTCGAGTGCAGCAAGGGCTTCGCGCCCGTTCGATGTCACCGTCACGTGGTGGCCGTGTTTCTCCAGCAGGCGCGCGGCGAGCTTTTGGTTGATGACATTGTCCTCCGCCAGCAAAACGCGCATCTTCTTACCCTCGCGCATCGTGTGGCGCGTGATCAACGCGGCAGGTTCAGGTTGCGATCCCGGCATTCCTAGAACGCGCGCGATAGCCTCAAACAACTCTGATTGGCTGACGGGTTTGGTGAGATAGGCGGCCACGCCAAGCTCCCGGCAGCGTGCCGCGTCGCCTCGCTGCCTGGCCGAAGTTAGCATAATGACTTTGGCGTTTCCGGCCAGCTGGGGGGACTTACGGAGTTGCTCCACTAGAGTGAAGCCATCCATGTCTGGCATGTTCAGGTCAGTCAGGATCACCGCAAAGGAATCCTTAGCCTCTTTCAGGGACTGCAAGGCGACGATCCCGCTCTCCGCGAGCTTGGGTCTCATCCCGCGCCGGTTCAGCATCTCCTCAAGGATGCGCCGGTTGGTGGCATTGTCATCAATAACCAGAACAGCCAGGCCCTCAAGGCGCGGTGGGGCAACGATGGAATTGGGTTCCACCGCCTGCTTGCCTGCGCCCAGGCTAGCCGTGAAGTGAAAGGCGCTGCCGTGTCCCGGCGCGCTTTCCACCCAGATCTTGCCGCCCATCATCTCCACGAGCCGCGAGGAGATGGTCAAACCCAGCCCGGTGCCGCCGAACCTGCGTGCCGTGGAGCCATCCGCCTGGGAGAAAGCCTCAAAGATGAGCTTTTGTTTTTCCGGGGCGATGCCTACGCCGGTGTCTTGGATGACAAAGTGCAGCCGGAGCTCATTCGAGCTGCTGGAATCCAGTGCAACGCTGAGACCCACTTCGCCTCGCTCCGTGAACTTGATGGCGTTGCCAATAAGATTGATGATGATTTGCCTCAAACGGCTCGGGTCGCCCACGACCTGCTCCGGAACCTCGCGGCGGATATCGAAGATGAGTTCCAAACCCTTCTGATGGGCGCGCAGGGCCAGCGTCTTGATGGTAGGGGTCAGGGAGTCTCGTAAGTTGAACTCGATGGATTCCAATTCAAGCTTGCCCGCTTCGATTTTGGAGAAGTCGAGGATATCGTTGATGATGGTAAGGAGCGAATCGGCGGCCGCCTTGGCCAGGCCAGCGCATTCCCGCTGATCTGAGTTGAGCCCGGAATCCAAAAGCAGATCGATCATGCCAAGGACGCCGTTCATGGGAGTGCGAATTTCGTGGCTCATGTTGGCCACGAACTCGCTTTTGGCGCGGTTGGCGGCTTCGGCAGCCTCTTTGGCAATCTGCAGTTCCTGCTCGGCGCGCTTGCGTTCGGTGACATCGCGATATCCCCATACCCGCCCGACGCTTTTCCGATTAACGATTTGGGGCTCCGAATGGCGCTCGAAGACTCGCCCATCTTTGAGTTTGACCACATCGTCAGTCTTTGCCGTGGGGTCGTCATGGCCAGTCTTGATCTTGCCGTCGAAAGCTCCCGGATCAATCAGTTGAGGTTCAATGATTCTTACCAGAGCATGCCGATTACGGAGCATCAAAATGTCTTCTGGAACCGCCCACATGTCGGCGAATTTGTGATTGTAGGCGACAAGGCCGCCTGTGGAATCGACCACCAGGATTCCGTCGGCGGTTGAGTCCAGCGTGGCGCGGATGGTTTCCGTCCTCTCGCGAACGCGCCTTTGCAAGGACGCCACCCAGAGCGTGCCCAAGAGAATGATGAGGAAGCAAACCGCCAGCAACGCAAGGATTCGGCTGGCTGTCCACCACGAAGGACTTTGGAGTACCACGACATCCCGAGGCGACCGGAGAAGGACTCGAAACGACACGGGCTGTGCGGCGCCTTCGCGCTGGGCCGAGAGATATTTGTCCACTTGCACAGAGCAAATTCCGGTGAGTTGAAGCTCGCTGCCAGCCCGCCAGGACGCTATTTCTTCGGCTCTCGTTTCCCTTGGCAGGGCCGCGAAGAAGAGCATTCCTCCTGCCGACATCACCAACGTGGGATGCTCAGAGGCCAGATCCAGGTTCACCAGCCAGCCCTGAATTTGAATAAGTTCAGCGTCATAGTCACCCTTCATCGCGTCTTGCGCGGTGACGGATGCGGCGGCGATCGGTTGGCCGGTGGCCGCCAGCTTGAAGGCAGCGTCGTCAAGCATCAATGAGTACTCGCCCATGGCCGGGAAGCCCACCACATCCACCACTTCGCCGAGTTGCACAAGGGTTTTCTGAACGCTCGGGATGAAGAGTCCTTGAGAACCATCTTGGATGTAGAGCCACCTTCCGGGCCACTGCAATGTGACTTGCCCCCTCACATGAGCACGATGGACGAACCTGGCGCCCGGCGCGAAGCGCAAGAGGCTGTTGATGGGACGTACGGGCAATGAAAAGGGATCGGCCGGGGCCGGCTCCTCTATCCTTACTTGAGCGAGGGACGGGAACATCAAACGCGCCCCAACCATTTGGCCGTTTTTGGTCCACACTGGAGCTGCGTTGCCGTGAACGAGCACCGTTGCATCGACCAAGCGAGCGTAGTCGGCGCCCGGCTCCAACGGCGTGATGCCCCGGATCATGCCGTCCGCCATGGCGAGTGTGATCGTGGCGTTGTGGCCGGACTTTGCCACCGAATGAACAACGCCTTCAACTTCCACCCACTGGCTGTCGTCCGTGCCGGTCATCAAGTGCGCAAGGCTTCTCCGGGGGGGGTTGGACGGCAGGTGAGACTGCGCGACCACATGGATGTCAGACCCCATGACGATGGGCGCGTAATGTCCACTATCGCTCACGCCTCGCAGATCGATCAGGGTGCCCGGATGGAGAGGAAGTACGGGCCGTGGCGGAACCAAAACACAGATGCAACTCGTCCCATCACAACCAAAAAAGGCGCCAGTCTTTGGATCCGTATCGGGATCGTAATAGGTCACGACGAGCCGCAAACGAAGGGGATAATGTCGCCTGGCCTCTTCTGGTAGCAAGCTGTGCGCCGCGCGGGCGGTGGTCAAGGTAGGCAACGCCATCTGCAACGGGTTGGGTTGTTGTCCGTAGGCGCTAGCTAAGCTAGAGAATACGGCGAGTACCGCCAAAAGTGACCATCTGGCACGGGCTAAAGCGTGTCGCGAAATGTATTGAACGGGTGCCATTTACGAACGCAGTTTACCGATCTGGGACACCAGCCTACGGGCTGCTCCTGAGGAAATCACAGAGGATGTTCGGAGCGCCTGCCGGCAATTCCCCCTTGAACAGATGATCCTCAACCAGTCTTCCCTCGACGCTCATTCCCGAGCCGCAAGACGTCGTTCTCTGGAGCTTCATCGGCCACATAAGGCCCCGCCTTGAGGACAGCCCATTTCGCGTGGTCCAGAAAGGCACACTTCGTAGTTTCCCTCAAGGAGAAGGACGAGCAAGTTACGGGCCTATTTCATTTGCGATGGCAAATTGACATGGCATCCCGGGAAGTTCAGTGAGCCAGCTTGCTCTCGATGACTAATTCATATTGGGGAACAAGGGTGACCTTGTCCAGGCGAGCCAGTTGATCGCGTTCGGAGAAAGTTGGCCTGTACTTCTGCTCCAGATAAATCGGAGCATCTTTCCTTAAGGGAAGAATTTCCAGCGTCAGGTCGCCAGCCGTGTGTGACTCCAGAAAGCGGCGCAGGCCGATGGTCCATGGCAGCCCATTGAAGAAATTATCTGTCAGCAACTGCGAAGCGTTCTGTAATCGAGCAGCGTCACCCACATATTCGATTTTCAGGAAAAGATCGCGGAGACCCTGGAGTGGCTCTTGCGGCAAACGCAGGCACCATTTCGCGGCCTGGTCGAAGGCCGCTTGATCGGGAGCTTGCGCAACGCCAGTCGGCCTCCAGGATAAAGGCGGTCCCAACTTGATGGGAGGCGACCGGTGCGCATCCTGAATCTTCTCGTAAACGATTTGCGGATCGTGTGATGAGAACGTTGCGGAAAACTCGCCGGCATTGGCAAGTGTTTCCACTGCCTGCAAGGGATGATTTGCGGCCAGCATGCCGTCAGGCGCGGGGAGCAGCCGGAAATGAAAATCCGCCGCGCCATCGGAGCGCAAAAAGATTTGCTGCGCGCTGGCAAAGAACTGCTGGCCGGTCAGCAACAGATATTGCTTATCGCCGAGTTGCACCTTCCAGGCGTTTTCCGCATCCGTTTCCGACAGGAGAATCAGACGGAACGTCTTGCCACTGGCCTCTTTCCACTGCACAAAAGGAGTTACGCCATCTGTTACATCTCGCAAGCAAAGCACTCCTGGATATTGGGTGGCCGCCACGCCTTTCTGAATCTCCAGGAGAGGCGGGTTATCGAAGGCAAAATCGGCGCGCACACCAGGGACGCGAAAGAAGTAATAAGTCACCTGGTTGGTATCCTGCAATCTGGTGAACAACTGCGCGGTGCTGTAGGCGAGAGTTACGCCGCCCATAGGCAGTTTGAAGGGCCACACAAAATAGGCCCCGGAAGGAATATCTACCGGTTCTTTCGGGAGCAGCAGCGACCCTGACTGCAACTGAATGTTCAATTGCAGCGCCTTGCGAGCAGGCATTTCTGCCCCGCGAACATAATTATTGAGAAAAATGAAACCACCATCGCGGTCCGCGCGGACCGATACACGAACAACGGAAAGATCCTCCGGCCCTTTGGGAAGTTGCGCGGGAGGGTACACTCGCATGGGAGCAAGGTCTGCGCCGAACTCATTTAGAAAATAATTGAAGAGTTTCAGTTTTCGGAAGGATTTTCTCTCCTGGCCAAATTCGCCGAGCGGCGCCTGAAAATCGTAGGACTTCACGGGCACGTCGTTGGGATAGTGCGTCGCTTGAGACTCCTGCAGCGTGGTCCGCTTGCCGTCTGGATTTTCGCCGCCTTGAAACATGTAGGTTCCGTAAAGACTGACTCCGGAGCCGAGCATCACGGGAACCATTGCGGCCACATCATCGGCAGTCAGAACCGGCCGCCGGTGGTAGGTATCCTGAATACCGCCGCCCATCTCCGCGGTGATAAAGGGCGTGGCGGCACCTGTCACACGGCTCGCGTCATCCACTGGGCTCGCACCGATGCTGCCCACGTCTCCCGACACGCGGCTCTGGAACCGGAACAAATAGACTTCCGAAGCGGGAAGAGCCTGCAGAGAGGAATCCCAAGGGGCATCCGGATAACCGCCGAAAACCGGCAGCACTTCTCCTTTTGGCACCACGGCATTGTCCCATCCCGTCACGCTGTAGTACGGGACATCCAACCCGTTCTCGATGGC
>Ga0116217_10005598_pt1 | contig 11023 bp, 9 predicted proteins | sample Sb_taG_6_FD_89697 | JGI IMG/M metagenome (GOLD analysis project Ga0116217, IMG submission 89697) | Peat soil microbial communities from Weissenstadt, Germany - Sb_50d_4_PS metaG | ecosystem: Environmental > Terrestrial > Soil > Wetlands > Peat | place: Germany: Weissenstadt | collected 2010-09-21 | reverse complement strand
GTCGATGAAGGTGGCGCGGCCGGTCGCCCGTTCACGGATCAACACTGAAAACCGGGTGACGCCGCCGACAAGGTTCACGTCCATGAGGCGCACGTCGGCCTGTGGATTTTCGCCGTAGGTCAGAATTCGGCGGTCTTCGATTCGTCCGACGAGCTCCTGCACGGTCGGATGATCGACGCACATGACGGCGAAGCCGTAAAACGGCACGTTCCCGACCAGCGCCAGAAACGCGTCCTTGATCGCGTCGAAAGTCTTGAAGTGGTCGAGGTGCTCAGGATCGATGTTGGTGACAACGGCGATGTCGGCCGGGAGCTTGAGGAACGTGCCGTCGCTTTCGTCGGCCTCGACCACCATCCAGTCGCCAGCCCCGAGCCGCGCGTTCGTCCCATAGGCGTTGATGATGCCGCCGTTGATCACCGTAGGATCAAGCCCCGCGGCGTCGAGAAGCGTCGCCACCAGGGACGTCGTAGTCGTCTTGCCGTGCGTGCCGGCCACCGCCACGCATTGCTTGAGCCGCATGAGCTCTGCGAGCATCTCGGCGCGGCGGACGACCGGGATGCGCCGCGCGCGCGCCGCCACGACCTCCGGATTGTCACGCTTCACGGCGGACGAAACGACGATGACCGCGGCGGCGCCGAGATTAGCCTTGTCGTGTCCGACGAAGACCGTCGCACCGTGTTCGCGCAGGCGCTTGACATTGGCGTTGTCGCTGAGGTCCGAGCCCTGAACCTGATGGCCGAGGTTGAGCAGGACCTCGGCGATTCCCGACATGCCGATGCCGCCGATGCCGACGAAGTGAATGGGGCCGATCTGGCTCGGCAGTTTCATGGCTCCGACCTCTCCCGCGCGGCCGGCGGGCGGCCTCGACTCACGAGCGGGGGGAAATAGGCCAGTTCGCGCAATTTGGGAAATGGCGCTTGAGTTTAGTCCGAGCGCCGCGTCCAGGCCGCGCTTTGTCCGGGCGGAAGGCGGTCGGCGGTCGGCCCTCAATCGCCTTCGTTGCGAAGGTCGGCCATGAAATCCTCGATGCTGGCGAACGCCCTGGCCCGACGGCCTTCGCGTTCGGCGATGGCTCTGCTGGTTCCAGCGTTCGGCGCGTTCACCTCAAGCGGGAACCAGTGCTCGCCTGCGCCCACCATGAGCAGACGGATGGCGTCGGATATCGACAAGCCCATATCGGCGAGGGCGGCGGCGGCGCGCTCCTTCACGCGATGGTCGCTCCTGGCGCGAACAACGTCGGTTATGGGCATTGCGATGATCCTGTATGAATTTGTAACTCTGTCGAGCTACAGAGATTTCACAGGCTGGACAAGCGGGGTGCTCACAGAATCGAGCGATCGATGGCGAGTTCCGCCTCTGCGAGGGTTTCTGGCCGCCCGACATGGACCCAAAGGCCGTCGAGGCGAACGCCAAAGAGTCGGCCCTTCGCCGCCGCGGCGTGAAAGTAAGGCGCAAGGCGGAACACTTCCTCCGTCTCGCTTGCGAACAATTGCGGCTTGACGATCCCGACGCCGGTATAGACGAAGGGCGCGACGTGACGCGGCTCGCGCGGCTGAAGCTGTCCGTCATGCATCATCGCGAAATCCCCCGGCCAGTCGACGCCGACCGCGCCGGCGCCGGCTGCGACCAACAGCAGGATATCCATCGCCTCCGGGTCGAACGTCCGGGCAAGGCGCGCAAGATTCGATCGCGGCCCCTCGATCCAGAACGCGTCGGTGTTGCAGATCAGGAACGGATCGCCGCCGATCATCGGCAGCGCGCGCTTGATCCCGCCGCCCTGATCGAGCAGCTTCGATCGTTCGTCCGAGATGAGGATTTTTGGCGCTCGCCGCTTGGCCAGATGCGCCTCGATCTGGTCGGCAAGCCAATGCACGTTGACGATCGCCAACTCGACGCCGCTCTCCGTCAGGCGATCGAGACAATGATCGATGAGGGTCCGGCCGCGAACCTTGACCAAGGGCTTCGGCAGCGTCTCGGTGATCGGCCGCATCCGCATCCCCAGTCCGGCGGCGAACACCATGGCCGTCTTGGGAACAGGCGGGCTCATCGGGGCATCAGGGATCAGGGCTCAGGATCGGATTTATCAGGCAGCGGGCCGAGCGCCCGCGGCAAGTGGTCCTGATACCAGAGCGCGAGTGGCCGAAGCAACGGATGCGCGAGGTTGCGCGCCAGGTAGCGCTCGATCCGCGGCAGGTGGCGCAGGTAGTCGGGCTTGCCGTCGCGCTTTTGGAGGCGGGCGAAGAGGCCGAGGATCTTGGTCGCGCGCTGGGCGCCCATCGCGGCATAGGCCGCCGCAAACCGCTGGGCGTCAAACGCGGGGTCGGCGGCCGCTCTGCGCCGCATATAGAGGGCGGCGAGGCGCATCTCGAGATCCTCCGGCACGTCGACGCGCGCGTCCTGCAGCAGCGAAACGACATCGTAGGCGGGCGGGCCAATCACCGCGTCTTGAAAATCGATAAGGCCAATACGCTTCAGCCCCTGCCGGTCCGGCAGCCAATGCAGATTGGGCGAATGATAGTCGCGCAGCGTCCAGGTGGCAGGCTCGGCCAGGATCGGCTGAAGGAGCTCGCGCCAGATCGCCAGGAACTGCACGCGCGCGCCCGACGGCAGCGTCACCCGAGCGATCGCAGGCGCATACCAGTCGAGCGCCAGTTCGACCTCGACCAGCATCGCTTCGATGTCGTAGGCCGGCAGCTCATAGGGTTCCTCGCCAGCCGACAGGTTTGGCGGCAATTCGCGGCCGTGCAGATCGGCCAGAAGGGCGATCGCCGGCGCATAGCGCGCGCCATCCGGAACGCCGTTTTGAGCGATGGTGGCTGAGCCGAAGTCCTCGATCAGCGCCAGGCCTTCGTCGATGCTATAGGCGATGAGGGCCGGCGCCGAGTAGCCGAGGCCACGCAACCCGTCGGCCATGGCGATGAAGGCGCGGATGTCGGGCGAGAGCTTGGCGATGGCCGCGTAAGGTCTGCCAAAGCGCAGGATGGGCCCTTCCGGCCGAGGCGGGGAAATCATCAGAATCGCCGTCTCGCCGGATGGCTTGATGAGCCACTCATAGGCGCGAACGGACGCGTCGCCCTGGAGGAATTCGCGCCTTGCGTCGCTCCACCCGGTGCGTTCGATGATCCTTGCGACGCCGAGCGCCAGCGCGAGGCGCGGGGCGATCGCGCCGAATCCGCGCAATCTCAGCGAGCGAAATTCAGGACCGCGGCTCGGATCAAACCGGATGTCGATCTCGAGACGGTCGGCGGGCAGCGCCTCCGCCACCTTCTCCGGCCACTCGACAATGGCGATCGCGCCGTCGACGGCCTCCTCCCAGCCGAGATTGGCGAGCTCCGTTGGGCCTCGCAGCCGGTAGAAATCGGCATGGACTACCGGCCCGCGCGGGGCGTCATAGGCCTGCATCAAGGTGAAGGTCGGGCTCGGCGCCTCGAGTTCCGGCGCCTCAGCGAGGACGCGGATGAGGCCGCGGGCGAAAGCGGTTTTGCCGGCGCCGAGATCGCCGGTGAGACCAACGAAGTCCCCTGGCTGAAGCCAGGCCGCCTGCGCCGCGGCGATGGCCAAGGTCGTCGCCTCGTCCGGCGCCTCGAAGGTCCAAACGCCCGCTTCCTCCCTCACGCCGATGAGACCGCTCATACCCTTCTACTGGACCGATTGCGTCTTGAGCGGCGCCATAAGTTGCGGGCTCGGCGACCACGCCGCCATTGGGTCTACGGGAAAGATGCAGGTGACTGTCGTGCCCTCCCGGGGCGCCGTGTCGATCAAGACCCGGCCGCCATGCAGTTCGACCATGGCTCTCACGATCGACAGGCCAAGGCCAGGGCCGCGATGCCGCGAGCCGTTCGGAAAAGTCTCGAACCGCTCGAATACGCGATCGATCATCTCGGGCGGAATGCCGCGTCCGCGATCGCTGACCTTGAACACGATCTCGGCGCCGCGCCGCATCGCCGCCAGCGTGACTGTCTGGCCCGCCTCCGAGTAGTTGATCGCGTTGGAGAGAAGATTGAACAACACCTGGCGCACCCGCCGGCCGTCAGCGCGCAGGGAGCCGACGCCGTCGGTCATGACGATGCGCAATTCGATCGCTGCTTCGCTCAAACGATCCTGCACGCCTGACGCCGCCGCCTTCATCGCCTCGGCGACGTCGACGTCCTCGAGCCTGAGCTCCATCGCCCCTGCGTCGATCGAGGCCAGATCGAGAATATCGTCGATGATGGCGAGCAACGCGTGCGACGAATCGGTGATGAAGCCGGCATATTCGAGCTGTTTCGGATTGAGCGGGCCCACGCCTTCGCCGGCCAGGAGCTGGGTGAAGCCGATGATGTTGGTGAGCGGCGTGCGCAGCTCGTAGGAGACATGGTTGACAAAATCGTTGCGCAGCTTTTCGGCCGCGATGAGCGCCTGGTTTCGCTCAGTCAGAGCGCGCTCGATGTTGACGCCGGCGGTGACGTCGAGCGAGGTCATTAGCGTCGCTCCGTCCGGCAACGGCAGGGCGGCGCAATCGAGGATGAGCCCGTCCGTGCGTTCGATCCGGACCGCTCGGCTTTCGCGATGCTCGGGAAGATCGACGATCACCGCCCTGAGCTCGTCGAAAAGCTGGGGATCGTAGCACAGCGGCTTGCAGCCGCGCGCGATCTCGTCGATATGCGGGCGGTCGCGCAAGGCGGCCGGATCGATTTGCCAGAGTTCCGCAAAGGCCGGGTTGAACAGCTTCGTGCGCCCGTCCGCCCCGAACGCCGCCACCCCTTCCTTGAGCGCATCGAGCGTCTCGCCCTGCACGTGGGTGAGCGCGGCGACCTGGGAAGCGAGCGCGTAGCTCTGCGTCGCGTCGTCATAGAGATAGGTGACGCCGCCTTTCGGATTGGGGCTTGTAACCACCCGCAGCGCCCGGCCGTCGGGCAGATGCCACACGGTTTCGCTCGGCTCGATCGCCTGGTAAGCGTTCAATTGCTGCGCCTTCCAGGCGCGGAAGTCCACCTGTTCGGGCAATTGTCGCTTAGCGCGCAGCCGATCAAGGATTTCGCCGTCGGTCGGACCTTGATCAAGGAATGCCGGCTCAAGCGACCAGATTTGCCGGTAGGCCGCGTTGTAGAGCGTCAGCCGCTTGGACTTGTCGAAGATCGCAACCGCCGTCGACAGCCGATCGATCATGCGCGAATAGTCGTCCTCATTGCGCTCCATATCCGCCTTGAGCGCCACGATTTCGGAAACGTCGCGAGCGACCCCGGCCGACCCGGCCGCGGTGCGCGTCTCGATCGCGTCGAAGGTTCGGCGCTCGCCGCCGACAACCGCCGAGGCGCGACGCTTCCAGGCGCCGGTCTCCTTGAGCGCCGCCGTCGCTTCGCGGCGCATCGCCGGATCGAACATTTCGCCGCCCCTCTCGATCGCAGCCTCAACGTCGGGCGCGTCGACGGCGCGGGCGTAAGGAATGTTGCACCAGACGATCCGGCCTACGGCGTCGCGCGTCCATGCCGGGATGTCCGCGGTTTCGAGCGCGCGGCGTAGGCCGTCGAGAGCGCCCTCGGCTTGAGCGAATTGATCCCGCAATTGCGCCAATTGAAGGCGCTCGCCCGAGACGTCGCGGATGCGCATCACCGCGCTGCCGGACACCGGGCGCCCGTCGAGTTCGAGATGGTGGCCGCGCAGGCTGACCACGGCGGCGGCGAACGCTTCGCCGCGGGTGAGCAGCCGCTCCGTCGCCTGTTCAATCCTGGCGGCCTGGGCTGGATTGAGCCATGAGCCGAAGGCAAGCACGCGCGACGACAGCGGCGAATCGGCGACGAGGGCGAAATCGCCCTCGATTGTCGGCTCCGCGTCCAGACGATCCCAGGAGATGAGGATTTGCGGCTCGCTGCGCAGCATCAGCGCCGTGCGGTCGAGTTTGGCGTTGGTCCGTGCAAGCTCTGTCTCGAGCTCGCGAACGCGGCGCGTCCAGATCCTGCGGCCTATGAGATGAAGAACGGCCGTTATCGTCGCCAGCAGCATCAGCGACAGGATGACGAGGCCGGCGACATTGGCCTGGACCGACGCCATGTCGAACGCCAGCCGCGCGGGTTCCTCTAAGGACTGGGACAGGTCCTGCGCGCACGCCAGCGCGCCCGCGAGCAGGTAGAACGCCAAGCCTACGCCCGCCTTGGCGGCGACCGCCGGGTCCAGCCTTCGCGTCCGCCCGCCGATTCCGGAGCGCTCCGCCCCGCTGAACCCCCGCAACGAATCGCCTCCTTAAGAGACTGACGACGATGTCTCGCGCCGGCCGGGTCGCCGTCCGACGCTTGCCTTCCGCCAAGAAGGTGCGAATCAGCCTCTCACCAGGATTACGAAATGTTTGCCGCAAAGTCGTTAACCATGAGCGTCGAGGCGGGAAGGACAGTTCCCGGACCCCACGCTATCCCTCGTGGTTACGGGGTCCCCTAGCGACAAGATATGGCGATTTGCGCCCGTCCGCCGCTGTCGCGGAGGCTGCACTTTTGTTTAAATTTGTTTGTATTCTGGGCGGCCAGAGCATTTTCCGTTCACGTTGCATCGTATCCTGCGGCGGCGAGATCGTTGGCGCACTCTTGCCGGGTGAGGGTGGCGGCGCCGAGGGCGAACAGCTTCCGCTGCCGCTGTTCGCCCTGCCGGCTCAGGCCCTTGGTTCGTCGCTTGCCGGCGGAGGAGGTTTCGCGCGGGGTCATGCCGGCCCAGGCGGCGAAGTCCCGCCCACGGGGGCCCTGTCCATACGTGACGATGCCGGATCTGCCTCTAGTTCTTGATGAACGCGCCGGTGCGCAGATCGGTCAGCGCCTGCCGGATCTGGTCCTGCGTGTTCATGACGATCGGCCCGTGCCACGCGATCGGCTCGCGCAGCGGCCGGCCGGAGATGAGAAGGAAGCGCACGCCCTCTTCGCCCGCCTGGACGACGACCTCGTCGCCGGCGCCGAACACGATGAGCGAGCGATTGCCGACTCTGTCGCGGACCAACACCTCCTCGCCGTCGATCTGCGCTTCGCGCAGCACGCCAAACGGTTCGGATGAATCGGCGAATGTGGCCGAGCCTTCGAAGATATAGGCGAACGCCTGGCGGAAATCCTCGACCTTGAGGCGCTTCTTCTTGCGCGCTGGCACTGTCACGTCGAGATAGCGCGGCTCGGCGGCGACGCCGTCGACTGGCCCGGTCTTGCCCCAGAATTCGCCGCAGATGACGCGCACGCGCGTGCCGTCGTCGTCGATCCCCTCGGGGATCGCGTTTGCCGGAACGTCCTGGTAGCGCGGCTTGGTCATCTTGAGATGCGCGGGCAGGTTGGCCCATAGCTGGAAGCCGTGCATGCGGCCTTTGGTGTCGCCGGTCGGCATTTCCTGATGCAGAATGCCGCTACCAGCTGTCATCCATTGCACGTCGCCCGAGCCGAGCTTGCCGCGGTTGCCGAGACTGTCGCCGTGATCGACGCTTCCCGCCAGCACATAGGTGATGGTCTCGATGCCGCGATGCGGATGCCACGGGAAGCCGGCCAGATAGTCCTCGGGCCGATCGCCGCGGAAATCGTCCATCATGAGGAACGGGTCGAAATCGGACGTGTCGCCGAAGCCGAAGGCGCGGCGCAACTTAACGCCCGCGCCCTCCATGGTCGGAACGGACTGGCTGATGCGCTTGACGGGACGAATGGACATTAAGCCCTCCTGGTCGAACTGAAAAAAGATTTGGCCTCCGAAATACTGCGGGAGTTCCAGAGTTGAGACCGACGAGTTCTTTGATCGGAAACCGTGCTGGCGGCGAAGATAGGTATAGGGGGCAACCGCCGCAAGTCTATCAAAAGAAGCGATCGAATCTATCGGTCGGGGTGAAGGCTCAACCCCCTCGCCTTGCGCCGGCCGGCCGTCCGCCGACCCGCGTCGCCGCCTCGGCCCCGGCGGCGGCGGCGCGCTCGAGCGCGGGCAATATGTTTGCGCCGGACAGCCGCTGGCTGAGAAAAGCGGCGACGAAGGCGTCGCCGGCGCCGGTGGTGTCGACCGGCTCGACCTTGGGCGCGGCGACCCGCCAGCGTCGCGCGCCTTCCGCCGCCTCGCACCCCGCCGCGCCACGCTTGACGACGACCAGCGGGTAGTGGGCCGCAAGCCGCGCGCACTGGGTTTCGGGATCGTCCGAGCCGGCGAGGATCGCGGCTTCCTCTTCGTTGGGGAACAGAATGGCCGCGCCTTGAGTCCAGGCGAGAAACTTGTCCGCCCCGACCTCGCGCAGGAATTCCGCCGATGCCGGATCGACGCTGATGGGCTTGTCGCCTGCGCGCCGCATTGTGTCGAGCACCGCTGAGCGCGGGGAGGGAGCGAAGAACGAATAGCCGGACAGATGGATGAGCGCCGCGCCCTCGATCAGCGCGTCGGGAATGTCGCTGGCTTCGAGCGCATCGTTGGCGCCGCGGTCGGTGAGGAAGCTACGCTCGCCGTCCGCGTCGACGAGGGCCACGAGCCGCCCGGTCTCATGCTTAAGATCGCCGATGAGATGCGGCGCAACCCCGATCGCTTCGAGGCGCGCCGTTTCGCTTTGGACGTCGCTTGAGCCGACGCGGGCGACGAAGTCGACCTTCGCGCCAAACGAGGCGAGCCAAGCCGCCTGATTGGCCGCCGAGCCGCCGGGCTGAAAGGTGATCGACGCGCGCCGGTCCGAACCCCGCACGAGCGGCCCTTCCGGCTGGACGATGACGTCCGTCATCACGTCGCCGATGACGAGAATGCGGGGCGACGCGATCATGACGGCGCGACGGGCGCGCGGATTGCTGGGACTGGCGTCAAGCCAGCAGTTTCACGAAATTGCGCCTGCGGCCGAAGCGCTCCTTGACGGTTGAGACATAAGCTGTCTGCTCGAGGGGAGGACGCAAGCGGCCCATGCGGGCGATGAGGCGAGCGGCCTCCTCGTAAGCGCGATTGCCGCCCCCGTTCGCGAGCTCATCGACCCGCTCGGCATAGACTTCCAAAGCCTCGCGCGGATGGTCGGCTTCGCTTTCGCGAGCGAGGCCTTCTTTCACCGTCCGTGAGACGCGATGCTTTCGCGTCATCGCCCAGGCCACGTCGAATCGCTTCTCGTGCATGAGAATTTTGACGCCAAGATCGGCGGGGTGGCCGAAGGAGAGCCCGGTCTCGGTCGCCGCCCAGCGCTCAACCAGCGCGAGCGCCTGGTCGCGAGCCGCCTCGCCGCCCGCCTCGCGCCAGCGCAGGTAGACATTGAAGTCCGGCGCGCGCTCGAAAGCGCGCTTGAGAACGGCTTCGGCTTCGCCTCGGCGGTCTGCCTTCATGAGAAGGTTGGCGGCGAAGAGGACGAGGCGCGCGTCAGAAGGGCCGTCCTCGAACGTCCAGAGCCCCTCCTCAGCCCAGCGCAGCGCCTCGTTCGCGCTCTTATGCTGGAGGCAGAACTCGGCGAGCTCGAGGTATTTCCAGGGCGACGACAGGTCCTTGGCGCGCAGCGCGATCCGCGCCTCGACATCGCCGTCGCGCTCGGCGAAGCGGTCGAGAATTCCTGAGAGGCCATTATAGTCTCCTTCTGCCTTCTGCCCGCTGCGCCTGGTCAGCGGCGGCAACTTCTCCCACGCTTCGGTCGCGAGCCTCCGGTATTCGGCCAATCCGGCTTCGCCGAGAACCTCGGCGTAGAGCCAAGCCGCGCCGTCGAACGTTCCATAGCCGTCCCCGGTCTCCCGCTCAAAGAGGTCGCGGGCGAGCGCCACCGGGTCGGGACCGGCCCCGCGGGCGGCGCGGAGGTGGATGTCCCGCGCGCGCTCGAGCAGGGCGCCGCATTCGCCATCGGAATCATCAATGGACTCGATTGCCCTCTCGATCCGGTCGATCGCGCGCTCGGCCAGCTTGAGGACGAGTCGGTCGTGCCTGGAATCGAGAGCGTCGATGGCGTCGAGCGCTTCGTCGACGCCCTCGGCCCAGCCGCCAACCTCCCCATACTCAATATAACCACGGGCGGCTGTCGCCTGGTCGATCGCCTTGCCCAGACGCGTCGCGAGCGTCTTCTCGTCGGCGCCGTCGGCGGCCGAGGCGATCTCAAGCTTGCGGAACAAGGCCGAGTCGCGCTCGGCAAGTTCGACGATCATCGCGATGAGAACTCCGTTCGGCTTACCCGCGAGGTGGGCGCGGATGCGCGCAAGCGCGCCGGCGCCGACTGACTCAGGGCCGGAATCGCTCTCGTTCGCAGCGAGCCCAGTCGCGACCATGTGCTTGCAGAAGCCATAGTCGTCGAAGGCGGGACATGTGCACTCGCCCTTGATCGTCTCGCCCTTGCCGAGGAGATTGACGCGGTAGTCCTCCGTTCCCATGACTTTCGCCAGCACCCGCCTGGGTTCGATGGCGAGGATCTCGACGCGCCCTTCCCGATGATAAGCTTCGCCGCGGGCGAAAGCCGCGCCTGCGAGGCGCCTCAGAGCCTCGACGTCGAAGCGCGGGAGATTTTCGACCGTCATGCTACAGCGCGCCTTCCTCGCCCGATCGCCTTGTGCGCCGGCCGAGCGGCGGACAGCAGCGAACGGCGTCCTGATTCGCTGATTAAGGATAGCACCGGACAGCGGTGCGGCGAATGCCGAAAGCCTGACCGATCGGACGAGCTACTCTCCGGCCGCAGCGGCAAGCGTCTGCACCACCGCGATATTTTGCAAAAGGTCTTGCGGCAAGCCGTGCCGCTCTTTCAGATACTCAGAGCTATTGTGAGAGATCCACACCTGCCCTCGCGAATCTTCCGCAACCAGAATCTTCAGCGGAAGATCGATGGCTGCGCTCGGAGCCGCCAGCATCAGCGGCGTGCCGCCCTTTGGATTGCCGAAGATCAAAAGTTTGGTAGGGGGCATTTTCAAGCCAGCCTTCTCGGCTTCGCCACTGTGGTCGACGAGCGCGAACAAGGTCACTCCTTTGGATTGCAGAATGGTCTTCAGCTTGTCGACCGTCTCGCCCACGGAGTGATGGCTCGCAATTTTGACGATCCCTTCTTCTTTCTGCATGGGCCAAGGCCTCCGATGACAAGGGAGAGGAAATCGCGAAGACCAGGGCAGAGCGATCACGT
>Ga0116217_10005593_pt1 | contig 11030 bp, 9 predicted proteins | sample Sb_taG_6_FD_89697 | JGI IMG/M metagenome (GOLD analysis project Ga0116217, IMG submission 89697) | Peat soil microbial communities from Weissenstadt, Germany - Sb_50d_4_PS metaG | ecosystem: Environmental > Terrestrial > Soil > Wetlands > Peat | place: Germany: Weissenstadt | collected 2010-09-21 | reverse complement strand
CCGAGGACGCTTCCCGCATCCGCAAGAACCCCGACATCGCCGATCGCCTAAGATCCTTAGCTTACAATATGATCCGCGCCGATGGAGGCTCGAACATAGGAAACGCTCGCTGGCGCGCCGGCCTCGATCTCAACCTAATCCTCCAACTGCCGCGCCTCCATTGAGAACTAAACAGCCCTGGGCTGCGGCGTCAGAACGGGTGGTACTGGAACATCCAGGTCTCGGTCAGGGTCTCCCCGCCGGACTTGAGAAACGCCCGCAGCTCGACCGGATCGGACCCGTCGACGATGAGGTCGAACTGGGCCCGCCAGTGGCCGGCGACGCCGTCAGGGACGGCCTCGATCAGTTGGTAGGGCCCGAAGGTTCCGCGCGAGGCCGACACGACAAGGTCGGGCTTGACGCCGTAGGGCAGGGTGGCCAGCGGGCCGCCCAGGAACTCGACCATGAACTTCCGCACCCCCTTCGGGCGCGGCAGGCCCGGCTGACCGCCGCGTCCGAGGCGGGTGGCCCATATGACTGCAAGCTTGCTCGGATAAGGCTCGCTGGCGAGCCAGTGCAGTCGGTAGTTGAGATTGAGCTCGGCGCCTGCGGGGACCGGGTCGGCCGGCACCCACATCGCGACCACATTGTCGTGGATCTCATCGTCGGTCGGGATCTCGCACAACTGGATCGACCCCTTGCCCCAGCCCTCGCCGCCCGGGCCCGGCAGCGGCTCGACCCACAGGCTCGGGCGCCGGTCATAGAAGACGCCGTCGAGGTAGTGGTCGAACACCCGGTCGCGCTGGAGAAGGCCGAAGCCGCGTGGGTTGTTGTCGAGAAAGGCCGAGACCATGATGCGGGGCGGATTGTTGAGCGGCCGCCACAGCCGCTCGCCATTGCCCGACCACATTGCGAGGCCGTCCGAATCGTGGACTTCCGGGCGCCAGTCGATCGCGGTCTGCTTCTTGGTCTCGGAAAACCAGTACATCGAGGTGAGCGGCGCGATGCCGAAGCGCGAGACCTGGGCGCGGGTGAACATCGTTGCCTGGATGTCCATCACCACGCCCTTCTTGCGCGTCATCAGGAACCGGAACGCGCCGACGATCGAGGGGCCCTCCATCAGCGCGTAGAGCGTGATCGTGTCCTCGTCCGGCGCGGAATCGATGTAGAAGTCGGTGAAGTCGGGAAACTCTTCCGGCCGGTCGGCGACCGCAACGTCAAGCGCAACGCCGCGCGAGGACAGGCCGTATTGTCCGAGTTCGCCAATCGAGCGGAAATAGGCGGCGCCGAGGAAGGCGACCCAGTCGTTCTTGCGCCAGTCGAGCGCGCCGTCCCGCGCCTCCTGGACGCGCAAGCCCGCGAATCCGGCGCCTTTCGGCAGATCGCGCGCCGGCGAATTGGCCGGCATTTCGAAATAGGACTGTTCGTAGATGATCTGGCGTGACGCGCCGCCGTCGACGACGTGCATTCTGACCGCCTTCTGGAAGAACAGGCCGAGATGGAAGAACGTCACCGGAAACCGGCCCGGCCCATTGGCGAACAAAGCAAAGTCGTCGCGGTAGCGGATTTTTCCCCATTCCTCGTAGTTGATCCTCTGGAGCACCTCGGGCGCCGGGCGGGATGGGGGATCGTACGGTCCGTGCGCGCGATCCCGCGCCTGTGTCCTGAAAAGGTCATAACTGAATGGGACCGGCGGATCGAATTGCAGTCCGTCGGACTGGGCGCCGAACGCCGCCGCAAGCGGATTCATCGCCGCGGCGGACGCAGCCGCGCCTCTGAGCAGCGCGCGGCGATCTAGGCTTTCGGACATAAGGACCTCTTCGATCGGACGATCTGCTTACGTGATTCTCCTTGACCGGAGAATCCGCCTCTTGCTCACAGCCGCACGAAAGTGAGGTAAACCGACCCCCGGCCCTCAGAGCGCGCCTTCGCCTCATAGCGTGTCGGGCGCCATTCAGGCCAGGGCCGGCGCCAATCGTCGGCTCTGGTCGCGGCCCATCGGAAATGGGGCGAAGCGAGAAAGCGTCTCAGCGTCCAGCCGGCGTAGTCGTCGACGTCGGTAGCGAAGCGCAACTCGGCGCCGCCGCGCATGATCCGGGCCAGCGCTTCGATCATGCCCTCAGCGATGACGCGCCGCTTGTGGTGGCGCCGTTTTGGCCAGGGGTCGGGGTAGAGGATGAACACGCGCGAGAAGAACCCGTCCGGCGCGGCCTGGATAACGGCTTGGGCGTCTCCGCGCCACAAGCGCACGTTAGAGAGCTGCTCGCGCTTGAGGCCGGCAACCGCGGCGACGACGCCGTTGAGAAACGGCTCGCAGCCGACGACCCCAATACCCGGATTGGCCTTCGCTTGGTCAATGAGATGTTCCCCGGCGCCGAACCCGATCTCGAGCCACACTTCGCGCGGCGGCGCGGAGAACGCACGCTCCGCGGCCAGCGCCTCCGGCACAATCGAAAACAGCGGCAGCGCTTCGGCAAGCAAGCGCTCCTGGCCCGCGCGAAGCGCCTTGCCGCGGCTGCGTCCATAGAGCCTTCCAACCAGCGCTGCCCCGGCGTTTCCGCCGTTCCCCGCAATCGGCAACACTGATGCGACGCTGGTCAGGCGAGTGCGCGCAGCGTATCCGCGAGATCGGTCTTTTCCCACGAAAAGCCGCCGTCGGCTTCCGGCGCGCGGCCGAAATGGCCATAGGCCGAGGTGCGCGCGAAGATCGGACGGTTCAATTTGAAGTGCTCGCGAATGCCCCGTGGAGTCAGATTCATGACGTCCATCAGCGCCGTCTCGAGCTTCGCCTCGTCGATGCGCCCGGTCTCATGCAGATTGGCGTAGATCGACAGCGGACGCGCCACGCCAATCGCGTAAGACAGCTGGAGCGTGCAGCGATCGGCCAGGCCGGCTGCGACTACATTCTTGGCCAGATAGCGCGCAGCGTAAGCCGCCGAGCGGTCGACCTTGGTCGGATCCTTGCCGGAAAAAGCGCCGCCGCCGTGCGGAGCCGCGCCGCCATAGGTATCAACGATGATCTTTCGGCCGGTCAGGCCGCAATCGCCATCGGGGCCGCCGATGTAAAACTTGCCGGTCGGATTGACGTGCCAAACCGTTTTCGCGGTGATCCAGCCCTCGGGGAGCGCGGCGGTAACATATGGGCGCACGAGGTCGGCGACGTCGTCGGATGTCAGCGATTCGACAAGGTGCTGATGCGAGACGACGATCTGGGTCGCCTCGACCGGCTTTCCGTATTGATACCGGACGGTCACTTGGCTCTTCGCGTCGGGTCCAAGCGTCTTTTCGGCGCCGGAATGACGAGCCTCCGAAATCGTTCGCAGGATCTTATGAGCGTAATACAGCGGCGCCGGCATGAATTCCGGCGTTTCGCGGCAGGCATAGCCGAACATGATTCCCTGGTCGCCCGCGCCTTCATCCTTATTGCCCGCGGCGTCCACCCCTTGCGCGATGTCGGCTGACTGGGCATGCAGCAGCACCTCGCACTTCGCGTCGCGCCAGTGAAAGCCGTCCTGCTCATAGCCGATGTCCTTGATCGCCTTGCGCGCCGTCGCCTCGATCTCTTCGTTTGAAATCTTCGGCCCGCGGACCTCGCCGGCCATAATCACCCGGTTGGTCGTGGCGAGAGTCTCGCAGGCCACACGAATTTGATAAGGATCGACACCCGCTTTTGCCCCTTCACGAAAGAACAGATCGACAACTTCATCGGAAATCCGATCGCAAACCTTGTCGGGGTGCCCCTCGGACACGGATTCACTGGTGAACTCGTAATATTGACGAGCCATACTGACGATCTCCTGCTGGCGCCGGCCGCCACGACTACGCGGCTCCCGGGTTGTCTCTGGCCGCGCGGACGCCGCTTTTGACAGCGCCCGTTCGGTGCGTCAAGCCGTTTTGGCTAGTTTGTTCGGTTTACCGAACGGACGAATCGTCGCTAACGGCCGATTCAGCAGCATTCTCGCCCTCGGGCGACGCCAAAGAAATGACGAGATCCACAATGCGGCGCCGAACCTTGGGGTCACGGACGCGTAAGAAAGCGCGATTGAGCTGCAATCCTTCAGTCGAGGCAAGAAAATCGACGACGTAGGATTGCGAGGATTCTTCGGCAAAACCAGGCTCTCCCGAATCCGCCGGCGCGCCTTCGAAGAAATAGCCTGGAGAGACTTCGAGGACGCGGGCGGTATGCTGTAAACGACTGGCGCTGATACGGTTCGAGCCCTTTTCGTATTTCTGGATCTGCTGGAACGTCACGCCGAGAAGCTCGCCGAGCCGGCTCTGGCTCATGCCGAGCATCGTCCGGCGCATTCGCAATCGCGCGCCGACATACACGTCGACAATGTTGGACGATTTCGACATCATATTCAATCTCATGCCCCAACAACCGTCTCGGGCGCCTAGCGCGCGCGGGAATCAACTGACCTTAGGGAAATGAGATAGCTGACACTCGGATAACGCGCAAGGGAGCAATTTTACAATCGCCGGTCTTCGTTTACACGCGACGCTTTCCCGCCAAAGCCGCCGCCAGAAACGCCAAGCCGATCAGCATCGCGCCGGCCGACCCGAAGCGAGACTGCCAGGTGGGCGCGAGCGGAACGGGCAGTTCGGCGTCCAAGACGCCCTCCACGCCGAGCGGAGCGGCGGCGATTTCACGGCCGAGGCCGTCAACCACTGCGGAGATTCCCGAATTGGCGTCGCGGACAAGCGGAAGCCCAAGTTCGATCGCGCGCAACCGGGCTTGCGCGTAGTGCTGATAGGGCCCTGGCGTGAGGCCGAACCAGACGTCGTCAGTAACGTTGAGGAGCCAGCCCGGCCGCTCGGCGCCAGACACAAGGTCGCCGAGCTCGATAGGAAAGATCGCTTCATAGCAGATGAGCGGCATGGCGTCCGGCAAGCCGGGAATATGAAGGATGCGGCGGCCCGCGCCGGGTTCGAAGCCGCCGGGAATGTCGACCATCTGGGTGATATGCGCCCGCTCCAACAGATCCGCAAACGGCACATATTCCCCAAACGGCACCAGATGCTGCTTGTCGTAGCGCTGCGCCGACAGCCCGTTGCGGCCGACAATCTCAATTGAATTGAAGTAGCGGGGCAGTCCGTTTCCGTCCTCGCGCCGCGCCGCGCCGGTGATCAGCGTCGCGCCGGGCCCAAGAAAGTCGACGATGTCAGAGAGGGCTTGCGGGTCGCGCGACAGAATGAACGGAAACGCCGACTCGGGCCAAATCAAATGGGTGACGTCTCGAACCCCCGATCGATCCGGCGAGGTTGCGCGCTCCGACAAATCGAAATAGCGGCGCAGGATCGCCTGCTTGTTTTCCGGGCCGAACGAGGCGTCGTCCTGGCCGATGTCGGGCTGGATCAGGCGCAATTTCACGCCGGGCAACGTGGCGCTCGCCGGCGCCATGAGCCTGAACTCGCCGAAAGCGGCGATGAACGCAAGCGCGAGCGCGGCGACGACCGTCGGCGTGAGATTGAGCCGGCTCTCGCTCACCCGCCATAGCGTCGCGGGGGCGGCGAAGATCGCGATCGTCAGGAACGTGAGCCCGTGCAAGCCGACGAGGGAAGCAGTCTGGGCGAGCGCGAGATTGACGCCGAGCGCCATGCCGAGGTCGTTCCACGGAAAGCCGGTGAACAGGAGGCCGCGCGCCCATTCCGCGGCCCCGAGGCCAAACGCGAGGGCGAAAATGCGCAACGGCCCCGGCGACCACAAGAGACGGGCGAGCGCGAATCCGAAAGCCGGAAACACGGCGAGCACGGCGGGCAGCGCCACGACGGCAAGCGGCAGGGCCCAGGCGAATTTGTCCGCCTCGACCAGAAGGGCCGAGCCGACCCACCAGAGGGAGCTGAGAAAATAACCGAAACCCATCCACCAGCCGGCGCCGAATGCGGCCCTAAGCGAAGCGACGAGCGGCCGTCCGGACCCACGATCCTGCGCTCCGTCGATGAGCCATACGGCGATGGTCAACGGAATGGCGATCAGGGCAAACAGCGAAAACGGCGGCAGGGCCAACGCGCCGAGCGCGCCCGAAACAAAGGCGATGGCGCGCCTCTTCCAGCCCCAGGACAGAATGATCCCCTCAATGAGCGAGGCCAGACTGTTGGCGCGGGGCAGCATCGTGGAATCGGCAACGCTCAAGGAATAGCCTCTCCTCATCGGTCGAATCGCCATCGCTGACCATAGCCCGAACGCTGGCTCATGTTCGAATCGGGGCCGACCGAATCGACCAACGCTGCGGCCCGAGCCTTGAGCGTGGCCGCCCAACGGGCGCCGGCCGAACCCTCGGCGAGCCGGCGCTCGGCCCGGGCCAACCAGGCAAATAAGCGCAAATAGGCGCAACTAAGCGCAAATAAACGAAAATAAAAATGCTTTCTTTTACTTACGTTTATTTTTTAGAATCGAGACTTTTCAATGGGTTACGAGGGATTCAAGTAAAAAAATCCAGAGCCGGCTTGAGCGTCTGCGTGAGAGGCCTCGGGCGCATTCGCCTCGCCTGTGGATTCGGGCCCACCCGTAGGCTCCGCTCCCTCCCCGTCGGCTTCGCCGGGCTCGTCGCCCGGAATCTCGCCGATCTTCTTCAGGTGCTCGCGCGCCGCCGCCGCCATCGCCTCGTCGACGCCGAGGTTGTCGGCGATGCGGTTGATCTTGTCCAAGAGCTTCTTGCGCGCTTCGTCGTCATAGACTTGGTGGGCGCCGGCGACCGACTGATAGCGATCGAGCCGGTCGAGCACCTTGAGATAGGGCGTGATGGCGGTCACGTCGCCGGCGGCGACCGCTTCGGCCGCGAGTTGCATCACGGACGAGAGACGCTCCAGTTGGAGCTTCGCGTGGTCCGCGCCGCTGTCGACCGCGCGTTGCTGCAGCTCCGCGGAGACAATCTGCCGGATGCGCGTAATGGTCACGCCTTCCTCGTTGGCGATTTCCTCATAGGTAAAGCCCTCGCGCAGCCGGGCGAAAACGCGCCGCCGCCGGAACATCATGCCCTGAGCGCCCAACCGGCGGCGCCGCACAGGCGCCCCTTGCTCAACCATCCAACTCTCCTTCCGCGAGCGCTCACGCCGCCGATTATCGAAAAACAACACAGGATAACATATATTCTGGTAAATCGTAAAGCAAATGTTGCAAATTTCGTCTGCCAGTTCATAAAAATGTCGTTAAATCAATTGGTTCTGACATAATTACCGCGTCGCCAGTCGTCTTCCAGAAAACGCCGCCAACGCGCCGTCAGCCCGATCGAGGCGGTTATCGCAGAGCCCTGCCGTCATGCCCCCGGACTAATGATCCGGGGGTAGTCCCGGCTATCCACGCGTTGGGTCCGGTTGAAACGGCGAGAGGCGCGCTCCAAAGGACAGAAAGGTTTGTTTCCGGAAGCCTTTGCTGACGGCGGGCAACGTCGGACTCGTCTTTGCGGCAGCACGGCGTGGATGGCCGCGTCAAGCGCGGCCAGGACGATAGAGGGTCACAGCGCCAGAGTGAGGTCGAGTTCGAGGAATACCGGTGGAGGCGAGCGACGACGCGATCCTCGGGAAGGAAGTGGCCTCCCTTCATGGCCTCCCTAAAACGAGGCGCCGTCGCCGAAACCGCAACGGCCGTCGTAACAAAATGGGCGCTGTCGCCGTACCCGCCGCAACTGCGTAATCGTCATCGTAACTTTGCCTGGTTGTGGCGACATGAATTTGGCCGCCTCGCTCGACTAGCGCCGCTTGCGTTCCGCACGTCGCCACATCCGACGCCCGAATTGGCGGCGCGGAACGGCCATGCCCCCTTCTTGTATGGAGGTTGCTCGTGTCTCAACCCGAACAAGTCGATGTTCTGATCCTTGGCAGCGGAGGCGGAGGCAAGCTCACGGCCTGGCACATGGGGCGATCGGGACGACGGACCGCAGTCGTCGAGCGCAGATGGATCGGCGGCTCCTGTCCCAACGTCGCATGCCTGCCCAGCAAGAATGAAATTCGCAGCGCCGACGTTGCGTATCTGGCGCGCAACGGCGCTGAGTTCGGCGTGATGACCGGCCCGGTCAAGGTCGACATGGCGAAGGTTGTTCGGCGCAAGCGCGACATGGTCGACGCGCTCATCGCCGCGCATTTGAAGAACTACAAGGAAAGCGGCGCCGAATTGATCATGGGGACCGGGCGCTTTGTCGGGCCGAAAACGCTCGAGGTGAGCCTGAACGACGGCGGAACGCGCACGCTGACCGGGGCCCAGGTTTTCATCAATGTGGGAACGCGCGCAGCCATTCCGAACGTCCCGGGCCTCGAGGCCGCCAAACCGATGACCCATATCGAAGCGCTCGAGCTCGACATCCTGCCGGCGCATCTGATCGTGATCGGCGGCGGATATGCCGGGCTCGAACTGGCGCAGGCCTATCGGCGCTTCGGCAGCGAGGTGACCGTCGTCGAGGCGGGGTCTCAGCTGATGGGCAGGGAGGACGCCGACGCCTCGCATGAAATAAGGCGGCTCCTCGCCGACGAAGGCGTTCAGATCCACGTTCCGGCCGAACTCCTCGAGGTGAGCGGCCAATCGGGAAACGCGGTCAGCATCGCCCTGCGCACGGGCTCGGGCGAACAAACGATCGAGGGCAGCCACATCCTGGTCGCGGCAGGGCGCGTTCCGAACACCGCCGGCATTGGGCTCGACAAGGCTGGCGTCGAGCTCACCGACCGCGGCTATGTTAAAGTCAACGAGCGGCTGGAGACGAGCGCTCCGGAGGTCTGGGCGCTCGGCGATTGCGCTGGCAGTCCGCTGTTCACCCACATATCCGAGGACGACTTTCGCATCGTTCGCGACAATCTGGCCGGAGGGCGGCGAAGCACGCACGATCGGTTTGTTCCCTACTGCATGTTCACCGATCCGCCGCTGGCGCATGTTGGATTGAGCGAGCGCGAAGCGGAACGTCTGGGCGTCAAGACGCGCGTCGCCAAGCTGCCGATGAGCGCCGTGCTGCGGGCGCAGGCGACCGGCGAAACCGAAGGCTTCATGAAGGCTCTGGTCGGAGAGAGCGACGACCGCATTCTCGGCTTCACCATGATCGGCGCTCAGGCCGGCGAAGTGATGGCGGTTGTGCATACCGCGATGATGGCGGACTTGCCATACACGAAACTTCGAGAGGCCGATTTCACGCATCCGACCTTCGCCGAGGGACTGGGCTTCCTGTTCTTGAACACGCCGCCCCGGCAAACGCAGCCGGTCCGCGCCGGCGCCGCCGTGGCGTGACGCGGATCGTTTGAAGCAGGAGCGTGAGCGATGCCTTCGAGAAATGCGAGCGTGGCGCTTGTCCATGGCGCCTGGGCTGACGGGTCGAGCTGGGCGAAGGTGATCGCGCCGCTAGCGGCCAGCGGCGTGAAGGCGGTCGCCGCGCCTTTGCCCCTGACGTCGTTCCGCGACGACGTCGCGGCGCTCGACCGAACGCTCGAGCGGGTGGAGGGGCCAGTCGTACTGGCGGGCCACGCCTATGCCGGCGCTGTCATTGGAGCGACCCGCAGCGAGAAAGTGAAGGCGCTCGTCTATGTGGCCGCGCTCGCCCCGGACGAAGGCGAGACGGTCGCGGACGTGTTCTATCGCGGCAAGCCGCACCCGCAGGCGCCCAAGCTCGCGCCGGACGCGCATGGGCTGATCTATTTGCCCGAGGCGGCCTTCGCCGCCGCGTTCGCGCAGAATGCTTCCAAGGAAGAGCTTGCGGTGCTGGCGGCGGTCCAGCGGCCGATCTCGCCCGCCTGCATCACCGTCAAGGTGGAGCGGCCGCTGTGGAAGGACCGGCCAGTCTGGTTCCTGGTCGCCGAGCAGGACCGCATGATTGTCGAAGACAACCACCGCTTCATGGCTGAGCGGATGAAGGCTCGGATTCGGTCGCATCCTGTCGATCACACGCCGCTGGTGACCGCGCCCGCTGCCGTTCTCGACATCATCCGCGAGGCGGTCGGCGAGGTCGTCAAGAGCTGAAGCCCTCCCTTATTGATGAGCGAAAGGACACGCGTCATGACCGCCATCCACTATCGGACCGCCAAGGTCGACGGCCGCAACGTCTTCTATCGCGAGGCTGGCGCGGCCGGCGCGCCGAAGCTGCTCCTGCTGCACGGCTTCCCAACCGCCGGCCACATGTTCAGGGATCTCATCCCGCGGCTCGACGACCGCTTCCATATCGTGGCGCCCGATCTGCCTGGATTCGGCAACTCCGATATGCCGGATAACGCGAACACGTTCGCTCGGATCGCGGAGACGATCGACCGCTTCACCGAGACCATCGGCTTCGACCGCTACGCCGTCTATGCGTTCGACTATGGCGCGCCGACCGGGTTCCGGCTCGCGGTCAAGCATCCGGAGCGGATCACCGCCATCATCTCGCAGAACGGCAACGCTTATGAGGAGGGCTTGAGCGACGGCTGGAATCCGATCCGGGCCTATTGGCAAGACGCTTCGCCTGCAAACCGTGAGGCGCTGCGCGCCTTCCTCAAGCCGGAGACGACGGTGTGGCAATATACGCATGGCGTGTCCGATCCGACGCGGGTGTCGCCGGACGGCTATACGCTCGACAATTTCTATATATCCCGGCCCGGTGCGCCCGACGTGCAGCTCGACCTGTTCGGCGACTACAAGAGCAACGTCGCGCTCTATCCGACCTTCCAGAATTATTTCCGCACCCACAAGCCTCCATTGCTGGCGGTGTGGGGCAAGAACGATCCATTCTTCCTGCCGCCGGGGGCCGAGGCGTTCAAGCGCGACATCCCGAACGCGACCGTGCGCTTCTTCGCCACCGGACATTTCGCGCTGGAGACGCACGCGCCGGAAATCGCGGCCGCCATTCGCGATTTCCTTCCCGGCTAAACCGCGCCCAAGGGAGACGTCGGAATGGAGAAGTCAGTCGCGATCGTCACGGGCGCAAGCCAGGGGATCGGCAGGGCTACAGCCGTTCGCCTTGCCCGCGACTTCTCCGCGCTCGTTCTCGTCGCGCGCGACCGCGCTAATCTCGAGCGCACGGCGGAGGCGGTGAAGGCCGCGGGCGCGAAAGCGCTCGTCATCGATACGGATGTTGCTCAGCCAGCGGCCGCTGAGAGCGTGG
>Ga0116217_10005591_pt1 | contig 11031 bp, 6 predicted proteins | sample Sb_taG_6_FD_89697 | JGI IMG/M metagenome (GOLD analysis project Ga0116217, IMG submission 89697) | Peat soil microbial communities from Weissenstadt, Germany - Sb_50d_4_PS metaG | ecosystem: Environmental > Terrestrial > Soil > Wetlands > Peat | place: Germany: Weissenstadt | collected 2010-09-21 | reverse complement strand
TTGGGGTGCAGGCGGAGTTTCTGCAGAATCTCGGCCGCTTCCATCGCGACCACCACTCCGGCTCCGTCGTCGATGGCGCCAGTGCCGAGGTCCCAGGAGTCGAGATGTCCCGAGACCACGACTACCTGCTCGGGATGTTCGCTGCCCTTGAGGTCGGCAATCACGTTGTAACTGATCGCATCGGGTAGCTTCTGCGGTGTCAGGGTAAGCCGCAGGCGGACTTTGCCTTGCGCGAACAGATGAGCGATCAGGTCGGCATCTTCAGCAGTGACGGCGCCCGCGGGGATTCCGGCGGGGAGGCTGAAGCCGGTGTGCGGCAGGCGGAAGTCGGCGCTGCCGACGGAGCGGACTAACGCGGCCACGGCGCCGAGATCAGCCGCGGCCTTGGGGCCGGCACCACGATAGCGCACGGCTTCGCCGTAGGCCGGAAAGGCCATTCCGGCAGCGGCTTTCTGCTTGTCGAAAATCTCGTTGAACAGGACGATCTTACCGGCGACCTTATCGTAGCCGAGTGCTTTCAGTTCGTCGAAGTTATTGACCACCACCACGTCGGTGGTGATGCCTTCGCCGGGAGTCGATGTGCTTCCGCCCAGCGCAGTGAGGACGATCTTCTGCGTGGTGCCGGAGGCTTGACCGGCGTATTCGGTGAGTTCTGCCGTTTCCGCGCCGCGGACCCAGTGCGGCACTTTGACTTCCTCGAGGTGAACGTCCAAACCGAGCTGGCGTAATTCCGCGGCCACGTAATCGACGGCCGCTTTTGCCTGCAGAGATCCGCTGGGCCGCGGGCCGATGTTCTCCGTTAAGTGAGCGACCTGGCGGTAGGCGTAGTCGTCGGTCAGCGCGGCGGTTTTGATCGCAGACAATTCCTCGAGCAACGGGGCAGGGAAGTTCTCCTGCTGTGCCTGGGACGCCTGCGGCTGCGTCATGAACGGGGCGGCCGCGGGCTTGGTCTGCTGGTTCTGGGCCAGGGCCGCGGTCAGAAGGATTAGGGCATTGATAACCGGGAAGAAGAGGATGGGGCGGAAAGAAGTTCTCGTCATGGTCGTTGGTCAGTGTATCTGACGAGGGCGTACGGAGGATACAGCCCGATTTCCTGTAGAGGGCTATAATGGCGCCACAGCAAAGATTAGGAGGGCTGTAAGATGAGTCCTCATAGCATTGTGTTCCTCGCTTCGTTCGTCATCGCGATTCTGGTGGTTGGCCTTCTCTACCGTCTGCTCCATCCCAGCCTGCGCGGTCTTCTGGACGAGATCATCGGCTTACCGGCCGCTACGGATTTCTATCTGCGCGCGTTTGCCATTGTCATTGTGTTCGTGGCCCTCGCCGCGGTGTTCGGTGCCGGCCATGGCGACATCAAAGACGGTGCCCGATTCATGGAATATGTCTGGTCCGTTGCCAGCAGCATGCAGGACGTTTTCCAGAACCTGATAATCGCTCTTCTCGTGTATGTCACGCTGGCTACCGTGTTGATGGCGGCCTTGCGGCGAAAGCACTGACCAGCGAATCATTGAACAGCGAATCATTGAGCAGCGAATCAGTGAACAGCGAATCATGACTAACGAGCACTACCTGATCGTTTCCTACTTCCTGTTTGCCTTCGTGTCCCTGGGACTAGGCGTAGTGGCATACCGCCTACTGCGCACTCCGTTTGGGGCAATTGCAGATGCGGTCGCCGGGAAGTCCAGCAGTGCGCTGTTGAAGCGGGTTCTGCATGTCTCCATCACCATGGCGGCGGTTCTGGGATTTCTGAGCGTCAGCTATACCCAGCACGGATGTGTGAATTATGAGTATGTCGTCAAGAATCGCGATTACCTCGTCCAACTCAACCGGGAACAGATACAGAGCACGGGTAACTGGATCGTCTACGCCGTATTTGCATGGTGCGCGGTAGTGGTGATTTGTCTGGTTGTCTGGCGGAACAAGCAAGACGTTAGCCCACGAGAGTAGCCGCCTTGCGACCAAGGCGCACGGGAGGACAGCACGATTATTTTTTCAACTCGGCGGGCCAGTTGAGCACCAGCGTCAGAGGATCGCTGCCTTCTTTCAGGTTGCCGATGTTCATGAGGAATTTCTTGCCGTCTGCAGTCACATCGAACGGTCCGTTTTGCCGCTGGATGGCGCCTGCCTGAAACAGCGTGTGAGGCACGCCCAACTGGGGCGCTTTGCCGAAGAGGTTCACGTCGACGGCGACGATCTTGTCGGTGGAGTCGAGGAAGAATAACTCCTTGCCGTCCCTGCGCCAGTGCGCCGCCGAGCCGCCACTGGTTGAGACCTGCCACTTGGCGCCACCTCCAGGAAATGCGGTGATGTAAACCTCGTTCCGTCCGGATTCATTGGTGCTATAAGCCAGCCACTTCCCATCGGGTGAAACCGCGGGGCCGGTCTTCACGAACGCGGTCTGGACAATTGGTAAGGGCGTACGATCACCAAACAAGGGCAGCGCCCACAGGTCTGTGCCAGGCGGGTTCGTGGAGCGCCTGGAGTAGACCAAGTAACGCCCGTCCGGCGAGGCACTCGGGAAGGCTTCCTCCGCATCCTTGGTGCTAGTCAAGCCCTGGTCCGCGCCGCTGCCGTCAGCCGCCTTGGAATAAAGGTGAATCCCGCCCTGCGCGCCGGAGTGGTAGAAAATTGTCTTTCCGTCAGGCGACCATGCGGGGGCCACCTGGTTGGAGGCGCCGAAGGTTAGTCGTGTCCTGGTTCCGCGGACCAGGTCGAAAATCCAGATCGCTTCGGTGCCTTGCGTGCCGTTGTAAAGGTTTACCGCCAGACGCGTGCCGTCGGGCGAAAGACTGGGAAAGAAGTATCGGTCGGGCGCGGCGACGGCACCCAGTTGCTTTCCATCTCTCGCAAACCATTGCGGAGTCCAGGTTCCAGAGCTCTCGCCGGATTCATAGATCATGCTTCCATTTTCAGAGGTCGAAAAAATGGGGTGGGTGACGGCTCCATTGATGGCGATGTGTTCGGCAACCGGAACCGCTTCTCCCGTCACTTGCAACGTACGCGGGTCGAACGGGCACGCCATTAATGTCGCCTCGCGCAAGAACAGCAGGTAGCCGGAGGCGTACTCCGCCATAGTCTCGCTCTTCATCAGTTCTTTCGCATTGAGCGAGCCCAACTCTCCCACATACAAGGTATTGCCTTGAAGGCCCTGAGAGGTGCGCGCCCAGTAGAGGTAGTGTTTTCCATCGGGCAGGAAAAACGGCCAGCGGTGACTGTTTTCCCCCTTGGCGCTGTCCAGCTTCGAGGCTGGTTCAGGAGTTCCGCCGGTTGCGGGTACCCGCATCAGAGTCGAACTGGTGGTTGGGGTGAATAGGATGACACCGTCTTTGCTCCATGCGCCGCCGCGGCCATTGCTGGCGTCGCAGACGGTCTGCGGAGGACCACCCTCGGCGTTAACCCTGCGCAGCTTGCTGCCCCCAAAGAACCCGATCTCGCGGCTGTCGGGCGACCAGAAAGGATACATGGCGTCGTCAGTTCCGGGCAAAGCGTGCGCAGTCGCCGAATTCAGCGCACGCACGTACATCATCACCTTGCCCTTATCATCGCGGGCGGTGAAGGCCAGGCGCGAGCCGTCCGGCGAGAGCACGGGTGGACCCGATTCAACGGCCATTAATAAGAACGTCGCGCCCGGTGGAGGAAGAATCGAGGAACGCACGACCGCTTGCGGTTTCGGAGTCTGGAATACGTAAGCCGCTCCGGCGCTCAGCGCGACGAGCGTTGCGATACCGGCGACGATCCAGGCCAGCCGTGCGCCGCCCGCGACTGGCTTCGATGACCCGCCCTGAGGAACTGCCGCTTGCGGATCGGCCTCGCTCAACGCTTGCAACTGAATTTCGACGTCGTGCATGCAGCCATAGCGCTGCTCCGGATTCTTCGCCAGACACCGCCACACGGTTTCATCGAGCCGCGGCGGAGAACTCGGCAACACCGCCGAAATGCGCGCCGGTTCCTTGTCGAGAATTGCGCCCAGCACGCTGAATTGCGACTTGCCTTCAAAGGCGCGGCGCCCGGTGAACATTTCATAGAGCACACAACCGAAGCTGAAAATGTCGGAGCGCCCGTCGGCCTCTGCGCCCTGCAACACTTCCGGCGCCATGTACTGGAAGGTGCCCACCACCGTCCCTTTCTGCGTCAACGGCGACGCAGAGCCGCTGAGCGCGGCCACGCTCATGGTCGGTGTGGTGGGGGTCATCAGGCCGGCTCCTGACGCCGAGCCTAGGCCGGGTGCGGGCTTCGCCAGGCCAAAGTCCATTAGCTTCGGTCCATTCTTAGCCAGCATGACATTGGCAGACTTCAGGTCCCGATGCACGATGCCGCGCGAGTGCGCTTTCGCCAATGCGTCGGCAATCTCGATGGCAGTCTTCAACGCCTCGGCCATCGGCATCGCACCGCGGTGCAGGCGGTCGGCTAGCGTCTCGCCTTCCAGGTGCTCCATGACCAGGAAGTCGACGCCATCCTGCGAGCCGACGTCATACAACGTACAGATGTGCGGATGATTCAGCGACGAGATTGCTTTAGCCTCGCGGTCCAGGCGTTGACGCAAATCAGGGTTGGAAGACAGGTGTGCGGGAAGAACTTTGATGGCGACATCGCGCCCCAGCCGCGTATCGCGGGCGCGATACACTTCTCCCATTCCGCCGGCGCCGAGCGCCGACTGAATTTCATAAGGACCGAGTTTCGTGCCAGGGGTCAAGGCCATGGGTGCGCACGATTGGTGCGCACGATTATAGTCCACGGGCAAAAATCTCCCGCTGGTCCAGCGATTCGTCGATGGTTCCGCAATCCTGCACCTTTACTTGTCGTACTGGAACGACTTATTCGGATACGGCGGAGCTTTTGGAACTGGTCGCGGATCTTTCTGGATCTCTTCGCGCAGGAACTTTATCGCTGCATCCAGTTGCGCGTCACTGCCGCCAAACGTGGCATGCGGCAGATTATCCACCTCCATGTCAGGATCGACGCCGTGACCCTCGATCAGCCATTTTCCTTCCGGTCCATAGACTCCCGACTCAGCGGCGGAAGCAATGCCAGAGTCCGCCAGGAAATTGCTGAAGGAAAGCCATATCTCGCCTCCCCAAGTCCTGAAGCCGATGATCTTGCCCAATCCGAGGCGCCGGATTCCTTCCGTAAAGGCTTCACCATCGGAAGCAGTCAGCCGGTCGCAAAGCACCACAATGTGTCCGCGAAAAGCGTATTGCATATTGGAGCTGGGATTGCCGATGCGCGGCTGCCAGAAGAACCACGCCTTGCGCAGCAGCTTGCCCAGCACCCATGAGTCGATGTTACCTCCCTCGTTGTGCCGCACGTCGATGATCAGGCCGGGACGGTCGAACACGGGATAAAACTCCCGCGCCCACTGCTCGATGTCGTCGGAACCCATGGCGCGGAGATGCACATATCCAATCTGCGATTGCGCGTCGGACTCAACCTTTTGGCGCCTCGAATACTCCCACTCGGTGTAACGGAGGTTCGACTCATCTTTCTCCAGGAGCGGCGTCACCACGACGTCCCGAGTTTGACCGGCGGCGGATTTGACGCGCAGCAGCACTTGACGCCCCGCCTTGCCGCGGAGCAACGCCCGTTCATCCGCCACGCTGAGCGAATCTTCTCCGTCGATGCTCAGGATCACCTCGCCCTCGCGCACCCGTGAATCAGGCCGAGCCAGCGGTGGCGCCTGGTTCGGCAAGTCGGCGTCATGCTGGTAGATGTGCTGGACCACAAATCCACCCGCCGCTTCATCCCGCCGGAGGACGGCGCCCAGGGTGGCGATGTCCACCTGGTCCGATGGCTTCCGGAAATCACCTCCCACTACGAAAATGTGCAGCGCGGAAAGTTCGCTGACCATCTGCGCGATCACGTCATTCAGTTCGTCGCGGTCCGATACGCGATCGACCAGAGGAAGATAGCGATCCCGTATGGCCTTCCAGTCCCAACCGTGCATGCCGCGATCGTAAAAATAGTCTCGTTCCAGCCGCCAGGCATCGAGATACATTTCGTGGAATTCGGCGCGTGGCGTGACGGCAAAGGTCCAGTGCGACATGTCAATCTTGGCCTTGGCCAGCGCCTTCGGGTCCGCCAGCGCGGCGGCCTTGATGTCCGAACCAAAGATGTAGAAGTCGTCGTCTTTGCTGACCAGCATTTTCTTGTGGTCGAGCGACATCTCATATTTCTTGACTTCGCTCATCACCGCCTCCGGCGGGTCGGCCTTGTTGGCGATATCCACGCACTGCAGCGCCTGTTTCGGAGGAACGTCCTCGTTCTGTTGCAGCCAGCACAAGCGTTTTTCCGCGGTTTGCAGCGAAGAGTAATTCCCCGGCGGCACGGGAACTTCGGCCAGACGCGACGACAATTCGGCGAAGTCAATGTTCACGACAGGGGGAGGAGTTTTCTTCTCCGCAGACGTCTTGTCGGCCTCTGGCTTTTTGTTGGCTTCCTTCTTCGCATCTTCTTTCTTGGCGTCTTCCTTCTTCTTCTCCTCATCAGACTTGGTTTCGTCTTTTTTCGTCTCCTCCGGCTTGTCGGGATGAAGCTCATCCACCGGGGCAAATGGGGAACGCAGACCGGGCGTCAGAGCCAGTTCGTAGATCTTGGTGGAGCGATCGAAGTTCGGGTCGGGCTGGCGGGATCCCCAGGGCGAGGATACGGTGGTCTTCAGCATGCGGTCCGACAGGAAATAGAGCCACTTGCCATCCACGCTCCAAGCCGGGCTGAAACTGTTGTAGTGGTCCGAGGTGATGCCCTGAATCGCTCCGGTCTTAACATTCAGCACTTTGATCTGCGTGAAAGTATTGGTCGCCGTTTCCACGTAGGCCAGCCACTGGCTATCGGGCGACCAGGTGAGATCGGCGAAATCGTCCACCAGGGATTGAGCGATGCGTTTCGACTGTTTGGTCGTGGTGTCGTACAACCACAGTTGCTGGTCCTTGTCGCGGGAGGCAAGCCAGCGCGCGTCCGGCGAAGGGATACCCTCCCAGCGCAGAACTTTGGCATCGTTGGTCCATGGTTCGGACGCGCCGACGCCGTTGGCCGGGTATTTCCAGAACTCGGTTTCCCCGGTCTCCGTCGAGAGCGCGAGGATGCTTTTGCCGTCGGGCATGTAGCGCGCTTCGCGGTAGCGGATTCCGGGCTTGCCGGCAACTTTGACAATTCGTCCTGTCGTGGCGGGCAGGGTGAAGACCTCTCCGCGTGCCGTAAAAACGGCGGAACTGCCGTCGGGAGCAAGATGGGCGCCGGTAAGATACTCCAGCGGCTTCTTCACCCAGCGATCGCGCAACTGGTCGAAGTCAGAAACCAGAGTGATGGGGATGACGGCATCTTGATGACTGTTCAAATCGAGCAGCCAGAGGTCGGCGCCGCACTGGTAAACGATCCTCCCATCGGAGATCGATGCCGATTGGATGTCCCAGCCCCGCTCGTGCGTCACCTGTTGCAGGTCGTGCCCGTCCGGGTTCATGGAGAAGACATTCATCACGCCGTCGCGGTCCGAGAGAAAGTACACCCGTCCATTCCAGAACATCGGATTGTGCGAGGTGCCCGTCCAGTCGCCCGTCAGGATCACGGCTTCGGCGCCGGCATCGTAGCGCCAGATGTTTTCGGCGGTCCCGCCCTGATAGCGCTTGGTCTGGCTGGGCTGGCGCTCATAGCGGGTGAAAAAAAGTGTTTTTCCGTCGGGCGTGTAGGCGCCTTCGGCAGACTGCGCCAGAGGAACGATCTCACGGTGCCCATTATTGTCGATGGCTACCAGTTTAGGATCGGGCAGCGTTGAGTATCGATACGTGCGCACCAGTACGCGCCCGTCGGGAGTCCATCCTGCCACAGCCGCGTCGCCGTCCCAAGTCCGCCGCTGGGGCAGGCCGCCTCCGACAGGCATCGTGTACACATCCATAGGGCCTTCATACTGCGCGCTGAACGCGACGGTGCGTCCGTCGGGCGAAATGGCGGGATAAATTTCCATACCCGGATGCGAAGTCAAGCGCCGCGCGGCGCCTCCTTTCACCCCAACGGACCAGAGATCGCCCTCCGCCGTGAAAATAATGGTGTCGCCATGAATCGCGGGATAGCGGTAATAACCGGCGTGCGCGGCCTCCGGGCTCGCGGCCTGCAAAGGAACTACGCAGACCAGGGCAATGGCCGCCGAGAGAATCGTTGCACGATAAGTTCGATCGGAAACCTGAGGCATGGAGGATTCCATTCTCGGAACGCGGCAACCCCCGGGGCGCGGATCAATACCCAGTAGTCAACCCAGCAGTCAGCGTGTTCGCGGAACCATTTGGAATTGGCCGAATTACGACTCAGCTTTTCGGCACGCGAGATCATACCACCGGCTGAGTAGTGGCCCAGTTTGAATTTTGAATCTCACAAGGCGTCATCCCGAAGCGCCCGCGTCTTTACCAGCGGGCCGAGGGATCTCCCGTGGCACCCAGCGTCGTAGCGGGAGATCCCTTCGACTGCGCTCAGGGCAGGCTCTTCGCTCCGCCTGAAAAACGGCTGCGCTCAGGATGACGCCAGCGACGACGAGCAACAATGCTATCTGAAATTCAAACTGAGCCACTACCACCGGCTGGACTACCTTTTCGCCAGGTATCTTCCGACGACCGCGGCGCACGCTTCGACAAATTCCTGCTCCGGTGGGGTGAACGTGCCGGAAAAATAGCTCTCGATATCGAGCTCAGCTACGAGCTGGTTTTTGACCAAGATGGGGACCACGATCTCGCACTTCACCATGGTCGATCCCGCAAGATAACGCGGATCGGTGGAGACATCGTGCACCACTACGGTCTGCCCGCTGCGGGCCGCCGCGCCGCAGAGTCCCGTGTCGAGGGGAATGCGAGCATTGGGCGTGAAGCTGCCGGCAAACGGACCGACCAGCAGGATGCCGGAGTCGGCCGGGTCGACCAGATAAAAACCGACCCAGTTGTAGCGCGCCATCTTTTCATGCAGCCGCTGGGAAATACGTTCCATGACCGACTGCGCCGTGGGAGCGCTCTTGGCAAAGTCCTGAAATTCCCGAAGAAGTTCTTCGTGCGCAGTCAGCATGTCGCGGCTCTTTCTCTTTGCCGAGTATTGGAGGATCTCCATCAGTTTAACCAAGAGGGAGGCCAAAGCACCGCCACGTTGTTAACGTGTTAAGGTCAACCTGTTAAACTTTTCCTCCATGTCGACGTTCGTTCTGTTACACGGCGCATGGCAGTCGGCCGGAACGTGGGACCTGCTGGCCCTGTTACTGCAAAAGCACGGTCATACCGTGATGACGCCGGTCCTCAGCGGCCTGGGCACAGATCAAAGCCGTCTGTCTCCCGAAATTACGCTGCGGCAACACATCGAGGATGTTGCGCGCGAGTTGTCAGAGTGCCCGGACCCGGTGATCCTTGCCGGCCACAGCTACGCTGGGATGATTATCAGCGGTGTGGCCGAGACCAACCCGACTCGAGTGCGGCGATTGGTTTTCCTGGATGCCTTCATCCCAGAAAATGAGCAAAGCGTTCTGGACCTGCTTCCGCCTGAGATTGGCACCCATTTTCGCGGCGTCGCGCGAGAGCATGGAGAGGGCTGGCGGTTGCCGGGCGGGGAGGGCCAACTTGATCTCTGGGGATTGAAGCCGGGCGCGGCGCGTGATTTCGTGCGCGCCCGGTTGTGCGATTTCAGTCTGCGCTGCTTTGAGGAAAAGCTTCCTCTTCCGGCCAATCGGAAGGCCGGCATTCCTGCCACTTTCATCAGTTGCGTTGCGGAGGGATATCCGGCGAGACCGGTCTTTGCGCCGTTTGCGGAGAAGGCTCGTGCTTCCGGCTGGGAAGTCGCCGAACTGAAGACTGGCCACGACTGCCACGTCGAACGTCCTGACGAGGTCGCGAACATTCTGCTGTCAGCAGCCCGGTCGCAATGAGAGTGCTCTAGCAGGCTGCTGAAAACTCGGACCACTGCCCGGTTTGAATGGGCGCGGCTTCTAGCCGCGCCGTAAGTCCGCAAGAATCAATAGCGGCTTTAGCCGCCGCGCCGGCATTCAGTCATCGAAAAGAGTTTTTCAGCAGCCTGCCAGGGCTGGCCAGGCCAAGTCTAACCAGATCAACAAAAAAATGGCCCCATCGCTGGGGCCACGTTTCAGAGGCTACGGATTTGGTGGGCTTGTCAGGAAAGGCGATGCAAGTCTCCGTTCCGCCAGCCGGAACGGTTCGGGTAGTGACGCGGAGAATCGAAGAGAGTGTAGGTCATGTTGCTAGAGTTTGCGGCCTCTTATTACCAGGGATAGAAGCATTTGCCCCGCCAAAGCTCGAAACCTCGTGATCCTGCTCACGCTGCGACATAAATAAATGACGAGTAAGGACTTACTTGGTGTGTGCAGGTGAGAGTGCGAGCCGGGGTGGAAATCAAAGGAAAATTGGAAGTGCAGAACAATGCATATTCCATGCACGCGGCTACCAAACGCCGCAAACACCAAGCCCATGGCGGGTTCTGGCCAGCCATGGGCGAGGATGAAAGGAAAATTCTTGCCGCTTAGCTGTTGCCGGCGACGGTACGCAGCTTCCCCGGCAGAAAGTGATAGGGAGGCCATGGACCGCTGATGGTCACTTCACAGTTCTTCAGCTGCTTGGCGGCTGTGCTGTAGCGGTTCTGGTACTTTTCCACGCTCTTGGCGTCGATCAGGTGGGCGATGTCGATCAACATGCCCTCGGGTGCGACCTTCTTGCAGCTGACTTCTTCCTCGAGCGGGTTAAACAGTTTGTGTACCTGGACCGATAGTGCCCGAGCCTTGGTCTGGCGTTCGCGCTCGCGCGATGCCTTTACCTTCAGCTTGGAGAGGTAGTCTCCGCCGACCGTGTCGGGCAGCTGGACGTCGATCATGGCCTCGCGCAGAGAGCCATCCCGGACGACCAGCTTAATGTGCATTTCGGACTTTCCCCGCAGCTTGGCGACGCTCAGGCCAAAGGCCCGCCGGTTGACCCGGACGGCCTGCCGAAGTGCGTCATCGCTGTCGAAAATGGTGCCGAACTTGAAAGGTAGGACGGTGGAGTTGCGGAAGCAGTTGCTGACCAC
>Ga0116217_10005589_pt1 | contig 11032 bp, 13 predicted proteins | sample Sb_taG_6_FD_89697 | JGI IMG/M metagenome (GOLD analysis project Ga0116217, IMG submission 89697) | Peat soil microbial communities from Weissenstadt, Germany - Sb_50d_4_PS metaG | ecosystem: Environmental > Terrestrial > Soil > Wetlands > Peat | place: Germany: Weissenstadt | collected 2010-09-21 | reverse complement strand
CCCCGCTGTGCACGTCGCTCTGATGGAACGGGAGATCGTACGGAAGCGTCACTGGCTCGATCGCGTTCAGTCGCTTGTTCGCTGCCTGCAACCTGGTGCCGTGGCCTAGCTCGACCCAACTTGCGCTCCCGCTGGGGCTGCGCCGAGCTGGCATCGCGGGGATGCTGCTCACGGCCCTGTTGTTCATCGGGCCGGCCGTCCTGGTCATGCTCGGCCTCGCCGCGCTCTACCTGCACTACGGCGCCAACCACCAGGTGCAGCTCCTCTTGCTCGGAGTCGAAGCCGCCGTGGTCGGGATCGCGGCGAGAGCAGCTGTTGACCCTCGCAGCGCTAGGCCGAGGCGGCATTATCGACATCATCATCGTCACTGCGTCGTTGGTGACCGGCATCCTCGGTGTCTATCCGCTTCTGGTTTCGGCGGGCGGTGGTGCCGTTGGCTACGGTGCTTGGTTCGTCATCCATGCCCGGCGCAGTCGGCGTGAGGGAAATGGCCGGCTCGCCAGTGTGTTGCCCTGGCTGGCCGCGCTCCACGCTCCCGTAATGACGACGGGACTGGTGCCACTCGGCCTCACTTTCCTCAAGATCGGCGCCGTCGCCTTTGGCAGCGGCTACGTGCTGCTCCCGTTTTTGCATGCCGACTTTGTCGGGGGTGCGTTCCACCTCACCGAACGCCAGGTGGCGGACGGATTTGCCATCTCGCAGGTGACACCGGGTCCCGTCTTTGCAGTCGCAGCCTTCCTCGGCGTGCAGATCGCGGGCATCCCCGGCGGCGTCGTCGCTGCGGTAACCATCTTCGCCCCCTCACTGGTGTATGCGCCGCTTGTCAATGTGGTGATGCGCGTGACCGAGGCGCATCCGGGCGTGCGTGCTGCGCTCGACGCGGTCGTCGTCGCCGCGGTGGGGTTGATCGCTTCCGCCTGCGTGACACTTGCTCGCGCTTCGTTCGTGAGTCCGATTGAGGTGGCCACCGCCGTCCTCGTCTTCTGCGTCCTCTGGCGATTGCCCCGCGCTCAACCGCTTGGTGTGGGCATCGGAATCCTCGCCGGCTTGCTGGTCATCGCGACGATGCACTGATGCCCCGGGAGCCCGCTGATCACAGGGCGACAATCCACGCTGGTGACCATCGGGCTCGGAGTCCCGTCAGACCGCAGAGCGCAACCGCTTTCCGCGAACTTAAATTGCGCGTCCGTCGGGGAGACAGGACTCGAACCTGCGACCCCTGGTCCCCCAGACCAGCACATATTTAGCTCTGACTAATTGAGTTCAGAAAGAGTGGTTTTGTGGCGAATTGGTTGGAATGACCACTAGACCGCGCGTATTGGAGTCAATTGGAATCGCGTCGACATCCAGAGGGGCTAGAGGCCGTAGCCCATCGCTCATCTTCCCCACCAATCTCTCCACTTTGGGTTCGGGTCGCCGTGGTGACCATCCGCGCCTTCAGCTCTTGGCGCTGCCGCGAGTCTGGTGACAGGACGCTCGTGTGGGCGAGGATGATTGCCCAGGCAACTGCAGTACGGCCAGGGCGACTGGGTCGGCAACGTCGAGGCGTATCCGCCGCCCGTGTCAGCGCACGTGGACGATGGCGACCTGACGGATCCCTCCAGGACTGTCGACACTCACCTCGTCGCCGGCGCGGTGGCCGGAGATCGCGGCTCCCAATGGCGAGTCCAGCGAGATCCGCTGCCGGGCGATGTCTGCCTCAGCTGGCACAACGATGGTGTACTCGGAGTCCCCGAAATCATCCCGCACCACGACAGTCGCGCCTAAGCTCACGGTACCGTCATACGGGGCGGCCTCGACGATCAGTGCATGTCGGAGCATCCCTTCGATGGTCTGTACGCGGCCGTCGAGGAGACCCAGTTCGCGCCTGGCATCGTGGTAGGCGAAGTTCTCGCGCAGATCACCTTCGGCGCGGGCGGTGGCAACCCGCTGGACGACTTCAGGACGCTTGGAATCGATGAGCTCGCGCATTTCAGCGATGAGCGCGGCTTCACCGTCTGCGGTGAGCAGGACTGGTCTAACGAGTGCCATTTGATGATCTCCGGAACGCGAGGCGCGACAGAAGGTCGTTAGTGTGCCATGGCTTGCGGTTCGCCGCGTTTGGTCGCTTGCCCAATGTCACCGCGCTGGAAGGGGCGCCCTGGAGGTGCCTTCTCCCAGAACGAAACGGGCGACTGCTTGACGGTAGACAAGCAGGGTCCGCGTGAAGCTCACGATGACAACTCCGTTCTGATTGAACCCTCGGGTTGGCACGTTCATCCGGCCCGGTCAGGTCGGCCGGCGCGAATTAGAGTGGTTTTGCAGGAAAGAAAATCAACCAGGGAATGAGTACTAGTCCCTGCAAAGTGACTGATCCCCGCAAGTTGGAATCGCCTGAAACTGAGTGGAAATGGCTGCACTGCACTGCAATGGGCTGCGAATCGGGGAGACAGGACTCGAACCTGCGACCCCTGGTCCCCCAGATTAGTCCTCATTTCCCGATGAGCGCTGAGTTCGATCTTGAGGGCTTTCGTCGGGAAATGGTTGGAATGACGACTAGCGCGCGAGTAATGGAATCCGCTGGAATCGCGTCGACATCGACAGGCGCGCCTAAGGCCGAAGCCCATGGCGCGCCTCCCCGCTCCACTCCCTTGAGCATGAGCATCGTGCTCGCCGAGTTGACCGCCGGCGCGTCGGACCCGTAGTCGCCGTGAGTCTGTGACCGGACGCTCCTGTGAGCAGCGACCTTCTCACCCGGACGCCCGGTTGAACCGCAGGATCGGGCGAAGTCTCAGGCGCGCTGCAGCAGGGCGCGGTACACCACGCGTTCCAGCTCGGAGGTGATCGTCGCGTAGCACTCGCACGATATCGTCTCGAGCAGCTCGCGGTCGACGATCGTGACGCGGCCGCGTGTGTAACGGATGGCCCCGTCGCGCTGCAGGAGTCCTGCGGAGACCGAGACGGTGGAGCGTCGGACGCCCAGCAGTTGACCGAGGAAGTCCTGGGTGATCGTGAACGCGGACCCGACGCGATCCTGGTTCATCAGCAGCCAGCGGGCGAGGCGCGCATCATTCGAGTGGAGCCGGTTGCACGCTGCGAACAGCGCGATCTGGCCGAAAAGCGCCTGCGTGTAGCTCTCGACGAGCCTCCGGAACGCGTGACAGCGGTCTGCCCATTCAAGAAATGCGGCTGCATCCAATCGAAGACAGCGGCCGGCGACCGGCGCGATGGCACGCACCGCGAGGCCACCCAATGGGACAAGCGGCACACCGACGATGCCTTCGTTCCCGACGTTGGCGACCTCAACCATGGCGCCGTCCCGGAAAGGGGTGACCAGCGAGATCACCGCGTCCACAGGGAAGTACACGGCGTCGACCGGTCGTCCCGGTTCGAAAAGCACCGTCTTCACCGGGAAAGCAACGGTGCTGGCAGCTTCGAACAGCTGCTGCCGGTCCGAGGGCGGGAGTGCTGCCAGAATCCGGTTCTCACGGCGCGCGACAACCCTGGTCGCTTCGATGGTATTCACTCGAAGATCGGACTACCTGCCTGAAACGCGTCTGAATACACCCGCGAAACCGCTACGGTGATTGCGCGCCTGACGTTTCACCCCAAACCGGCGCCGGAATTGTGTCTGTGACCGCAGTCACGGCCGAGGGCTCACCCGAGCCCGGAATCGGGATCCAGAACTCGATGATCGTTCCGTGCCCGGGAACACTGCGGACGCGGAGCCGGCCTCCTGACATCTCGGCGCGCGCGCCCATGCCGACCACCCCGAGGTGACCAGGTTCATGCTGGGTTGCAGGTGACGATCCGCACCCGTCGTCCTCGATTCGAACGTCGACGCCGCCCTCGCCAGGGGCCATACGGAGTCGAACGTTCGACGCACCCGCGTGCTTGCGGACGTTGCCGAGCGCTTCCTGCACGATGCGATACACCACCAGCGCAGCAGCCGGGACGGGCTCCTCGATCAATCGATCGTCGAGTTCCCACCGCACGCCGCTGTCCTCTTGCAGGGTCTCGAGCAGCAGCCGCAGCGACGACGCAAGGCCATGGCGCTGCAGCTCGGGCGGAGTGAGCTGGAATAGGAGCCGTCGCAGCCGGCCGATGGTCAGCCGGACGGTCTCCTGGACGTGGCGGCCTTCTCGCTGGTACTCCCGACCTGCGAGGTGCTCGATGAGCGGCGAGAGATGCAGGTTCACAGCTGTCATCACCTGCACCGCGTCGTCGTGGATCTCAATAGCGATCCGCTTGCGTTCCTCCTCCTGGGCCCGGACCAGGCGGCACATCAGCACCCGCCGGTCGTCGGATGCAACCTTTGTTGCTACCGCAACACTGAGGACGTTGGCCACCAGTCGCAGGAACTCGGTTTCTTCGGCGGCCCACGAGCGGGCTTCGCGGGCATACAGACCCAGGAATCCATACGGTGCTTCGGTGCCCCGGATCAGTGCCGTGAGACCGCTGCGCACCCCCGCCTCCTTGAGCACAAGACCTTCCGTGAATCCGCCGAGGTCGTAGTCCGACACCGCGAGCATCGGCGCACCAGATTCGAGGAGGCGTGCCCCGGCATTTCCCTCATCGAGGGTCGATCTCGGAATGACCAGCGGCAGCCCACGAGACGCCAGCACGCTCAGCACCCGGCCCCCGGAGCGGACCTCGACGACATATCCCGCGTCAGCTCGCAGCACCCTGCTGCTCGCATTGAGCATGCGTCGCGCGAGCTGACTGATCGCGATGCCTGACATGGCCGCGTCCGTCAACTGGAGAAGCGTCGCGGTGTAACGGGAAGCGGATATCGCCTGGTCTCCTGTTCCTCGCAACGCGGCGTTGTCACGAGCGACGCGCTCACGCCGATCGTGCATTGGCATCACCCTCGTCGTCTTCGGCTGAGACTGACGTAGGCGGAGCGGCACGCAGCCGAGCAGTCAGGTCGTCAACGGAATCAGCTGCTGCGAAGAGGAACCCCTGTCCTCTTGTATACCCGAGGTCGCGCAGCGTGGCCGCCTCGGCCTCCGTCTCCACACCCTCGGCGACAGTCTCGGCTCCGATTGCAGCGCTGAGCTGTAGGACCGCCGCAGCCATCCCGCGCGCTTCGGCGCGCGCATCGATGTCGGTGACGAAGGCACGGTCGAGCTTGATGACGTCGACGGGGAGGCGCAGCAGTCGTGCCAGCGACGAGTACCCCGTGCCAAAGTCGTCGATCCCGACTCGCACACCGCGAGAACGCAGGCTGTCGAACGCCGCGCGGGTCACGGCGATGTCGTCCATGAGCGCGCTCTCGGTCACCTCGATCACCAGCGCGGTCGGGGGCAGGCCGGTGAGCTCGAGCGTCTCCTCGACCCACTCCGCGAACCCACCACCGACCAGCTGGCGGGCTGACACATTGACCGAGACGTAAATGCCGTGAGTGCGGTGCAGCGCAAGCATGTCGGCGCAGGCCGTCTGCATCACCCAGCGCCCGATCGGCAGGATGAGGCCCGTCTGTTCGGCGATCGGGATGAACTCCGCCGGCGCGACGACACCCCACTCAGGATGGGTCCAGCGCAACAACGCCTCGGCGCCGGCGATGTGCCGATCACCAAGGGCGACGATCGGCTGGTACGCAACGCGCAGCTGTTGGGTGGCAAGCGCCACTCGCAAACCTCCCTGGATGCGCAGCCGGCTCTCCATCCGATGCCTCATCTCGACGTCGTACACGCGATGCTGGTCCGCACCCGCCTCCTTGGCGCGTGACAGCGCGGCATCTGCGTTGCCGATCAGCGTCGATCGCGACGCCCGAGCCTGGTGGAGGGCGATGCCGAAGCTGGCTGTGACGCGGAGCGTGTGCCCGACGACGTCCACGTCCGGCTCCAGAACGGCGCGGACCCGCTGCGCCAGCTCCTCTGCGCCGGCGAGGTCGCCGACGGTCGCCGTCACGATTGCGAACTCGTCACCGCCGTGCCGCGCGACCATCGCCCCGGGAAATGCATCCGACAGCCTGCTGGCGACCTCGAGCAGCACCGCGTCACCGACCCGGTATCCCAGACCCTCGTTGATGATCGTGAAGTCGTCGAGATCGAGCAGCAGCAGGGCTCCGGGCGCTCCCCCTGCGGGCGCCGGAGCCGTGAGGTACTCGATGAGCGCCGACCTCCCGGGCAGACCCGTCAGCGGATCGTGGCGGGCGAGGAACAGCGCCTCCTGCTCGGCGCTCCGGCGCTCGGCCTCGGCCGCGACCTCGACCGTGACATTGCTGGTCACAGCGACGACGCCGACGACGGCACCGTCGCCGTCTTTCATCGGCCCGTGAAGGGTGAGGTATGTCTGGCCACTGACGAGCGTCCGTGTCATCGACTCGGTGCCGGCGAGCGCGTTCTGCAGCGCCAGGAGGGTGTGCGGATCCTCCGTGACCTCTGAGATGTGTTTGCCGAGGAAGTCCTCGGGCTGGTTGCCCACCTGGTCGAGACCTCCCGCCACCGACGTGAAGCGAAGGCTGCGGTCGAACGTCGTCAGCGTTACCGGCAGGGCCGCGACCGCCGCATCGATCAGCGCCTGACTGCGTCGTTGCGCCTCCTCGGCCGCGCGCTGCTGAGTCAGGTCCTGAACGAGCACGATCAGCTGAACGAGCACATCACAGTCGTCCCGATCAGCGGACACGGGACAGCTGAGCAGGGCCCTCGATAAGGTGATTCACCCTCCGAGGTTGGGCCTGCAACCAAGGGGTGCAGGAGCAGCGGTGACCGGATTGTCATGTCGATGTGTCACCGCTGGCCGCGTGGTAAAGACGCGTGGTCATCTGGCGTGAGATCGATAGACGCCGCGATACCTCGGACAGGTGGACGCCCTCCTCATCCACGAGGATGCGGATGACCGTTCCTCGAAACGCCTTGACCGCTCGTTCGTAGCGGGCGAAAGCCCTCGCCGTCTCGCGTCGCAGCGCTTCGGGGCCGCCGGCGGCGACGAGGTCGTCGACGATCTCGAGCATGCTCGCGCCCGCAAGCCGCCGGCGGCGCGTGCTGACCAGCGGCTCGGTGGATTCGTGCAGGGCCTCACGCGCCGCCTCGACCGCCCCGGCGATGTCGTCGATAGCCCGCAGAAAGCGGTCGCCAGGCATCGGGTTGAGGCTCACGCGGCCTCGCCCTTGAGGGCAGCTGGGGCGCCCCGTCTCGATGAGACAGGTGCCTTCCGGAAAAGCATCGACAGACACCTCGCATTCGCACATGCCGACGGCGGATCACACGGGCTGCGAACGCCATGCTGAGAGTGGCAGCCAGGCTGCTGCGCGTCACCACCCAGGTGGGTGAATCCTGTGCAGCCAACCGGGTGAAGTCCCCCACCAAGTGGCGGCGCATCGAGCACAGCGTCGAACGCGCCGTCCGTCACGGAGGGCCCGGTGCTAGGATCGCGTCCACCGCACGCAGCCACAGGTCACCAAATGTGGAGATCGAAGAGACCTTTCGCGAGCAGCTCGACTCGCTCCACTCGATTTCTGTCGAGATTGCCTCACTGCACGAGCTGCCACAGGTCTACAAGGCGGCGCTCACCTACTGCCTGGGGCTGACCGACTCGCAGCTCGGGTTCATCGGGCTCCTCAGCCAGAAGCGTGACTACCTCAACCTGGTGGCGGTGAGCGGTTTCGAGCCGACCGATCCGTCGTTCTTCGACCGCTATCGCGTCATGCCGGTGCGACGAAGCGTGTTCGGCGTCACCATCGTCGATGAGCGTCCCCACGTCTCCAATGACGTTGACCACGACCCGGAGCGGGTAGGCACGCCGCCCGGCCACCCCGAGGTCCGCACGTTCCTCGGCGTGCCCTTGCAGGTCGGTGAAACCGTCATCGGCATGATCGGCGCAGGCAACCGCTCCGGTGGCTACGGGCGGGACGAGCAGCGGTGCCTGTCGACCTTCGCCAACCAGGTTGCCATCGCCATCGACAACGCTCGCCTGTACGAGCGCCAGCGGGAGATGATCGCCGGCCTCGAGGACCTGCAACGCCGCCTTGGACTGGCAGACGCTGAGCGCCTGCTCGCGCAGGACCGCGCCCGCATCGCGTCAGGCCTGCACGAGCATGTCGGCCAGGCCATGTTCAGCTTGGGCCTGAAAATCAACGCCCTCCTCGAGAGGGAGCTCGACCCCGAGCTGGCAGAGAGCGTCCGCGGGCTCCGCCGCATGGTCGCGGACACCCTAGATGACCTGCGCCAGGTGATCTTCGCGCTCTCCCGCCCCCCCGGCGCAAACACCGACGTGACCGAAGCGATCGGATCTCTGCTGCGCGATGTGGGGCGCGACAACGGGCTTGACGTGGATCTGGTGACGCGCGGCGTTCCCCCAGCGGGGATCGATGCGGTGCACGACGTGCTGCTCACGGTGGCGCGCGAGGCGCTCAACAACGTTGTGCGCCATGCGCAGGCCCGCACCATCCTGATCAGCATCCGCTACGAGCCGGAACGCGTGCTGATCGCGGTGCAGGACGACGGCGTGGGCATGCCGAGCACCGACCTCGACGCCAACGGGGATGGCGCCACACACTTCGGCTTGTCCGACATGCGTCGTCGCATCCTCGACGTCGGTGGGACCTTCGATATCGAGAGCGGGGAGGAGGGCGGAGTCACGATCAGGATCGACGTGCCCATCCCACCAAAGGAGACATGATCCGCATCGCCATCGTGGACGACCACCAGGTGGTTCGCGAGGGGCTGCGCGCCATGCTCCAGGACGAGCCGGATTTCAAGATCGTCGGTGAGCGAAACAGCGCCAACGGCATCACCGAGTTCGTGGCTGAAACCCGCCCCGACGTGGTCCTCCTCGACGCTCGCCTTCCCGGCACCTCCGGCCCCGCGGCCTGCCGGCTCATCGTCCGCGCCCATCCCGACGTCAAGGTGATCATCCTCACCGTCTACTCAGACGACGCGCTCGTCGAGGAGAGCATCAAAGCCGGGGCTCGTGGCTACATCATCAAGGACATCGAACGCTTCGAGCTCAAGCAGGCGATCCGGGCGGTGTGTCGCGGCGAAGCAGTCGTCTCCCCACAGATTGCCGGCAAGCTCCTTGAACGACTGCGAACCCAGTTGGACCCAGCCAAAACGGCACCGGCTCGGCCGGCGCTCAACGATAAGCAGGCCGAGATTCTCCGGCTCATCAGCGAGGGCTTCTCCAACCGGGAGATCGCCGAACGCATCCACCTCAGCGAGAACACGGTGAAGTCCCATCTGCAAGAGATCTTCGCGAAGCTCGAGGTTCGCAACCGCGTCGAGGCAGCGGTCACCGCAGCGCGCAAGGGATTGATCTGACCGCCCGAGGCCCGGACACCACCATCGTCAACGTCATGGTGGCGTCGCGCCGTCCTCCCGCGGCCGGCGACCTCGTCACCGTGCCGACCATCGGGATGCGGCGGCTTATACAGCAAAGCGCTAGTCCCGATGGATGGAACATTGGTTGGAACGTTGAGCCCGTCGGCGGATAGGCGATTCCTCACGCCCACTGTCACCTCATCCCGCGTTACGGATCTGAGCTGTACGCGGGTCGCACAATTCGCTGGTGGTTCAAACAACCTCGGAACCAACGGGACCCGCAGTAAGGTCCGTCGCCACCGTCACCTTCGGCCCTTTCAAAGTCGTGATGTGGTTCCGCCGCCATCGGTTATTTCCGCGCCGCCTCTGGTAACAATTTGTTACGCCAGGGTGCATCAGATTCCTCAGTCTCGACCGATCGCTGTGGGGAATCTCGAGTTCGGCAAGTGTGTCACTAGCGAAGGGCTCGAAGCAGTCTCCTGCGAGTGCTACGCGGTGATCAAGGCAGAGCTTGATCGGGTGGTTCGCCGACCACCGCGACATCGGGATTAGCATCCGCCGAACTCCTCGCGCAGCTCGCTCGAGGACGTAGTCCATCGCGCTGGAGAGGGACGTAGGACCAACCGCACGTTATGCACTTGGCGGTCGGACGCGCCCGCATGTCGACCTCGTCGGCTCCCTTGCGTCTTGGGAAGGTCAGCGGTATGAACGTCACGTCGCCGCAGCGCGTGCAGCGTAGAACAGGAATCGCGGGTAATCGCATTTAACCGATCCTCACTGACGCCTGACGGGCGCCGGGAATCGTCTGACGCCGCATCCGCCCCCGGATAGGGTCGAAGGTCCCGAATCGGCGTCAGCCGAGAGGGGACCGCAGCCAAACAAAGGGTTGCCGTGTCTGACCAGGATGACGAGTTCGATCTCGTCGTCCCGCGCTGCCGCGCACCCCTGATCCCCAGATCAGTGCTCTATTCCTTCAAGCTGGGCCTGACTCGCCTTAGATCTTCACTTTGATGATCGGGCGTCCAGCGGCTGCGCGGTCGTTCACCGACCGTCCGTTTGTCGCGATGCTCCTGTCCATCGCAATCGCGCTCATCACGGTGTGGAGCGCCATCGCGCTCTCGTACCTCTCCAACTGGCCTGTCGGCTTCTTCGTGGGCGTGATAGGCGCCGCTTCCTACGACGTCGGGCGGATCTGGGCCGCGCTGCGGAGCATGCGTGCCTCCGCAATGCCGTCACCGCCACGCAAGCTGCGCCGGCAGCTGAACAGCGGCTGAGCGCCGTCGTATCGGATCGCCCGAACGCCGCGAGTAACCGTCGCGGGTACCGAACGATGCAGTCCAGACCGCGTATGCTCCGCGCGCGATTCCGCAACGGCAGACGAGGGTTGCAGCGTCAGGCGGCATCCTCCTGGCGCAGGAGGCGGACGCGCCGCACACCGTCAAGCATCTCTTGGACCTGCGGTGTCAAGTATCTGCCGGACTTCTACAATGAGGTCCAAGTGAGAAACTGTAAGCGCTATGTATGCGCTTGACTGCCACAATCTCTAGCTATGAGCAGCGGCATCCGGCCTCAACCGTGGGGAATGATGCCTTTTGCAGGAAAAGTCATCATTCCTGGTTAGAGCACTACACCCCGTTAGCCGACACGCGCCCGACGCACCGCACAACCGACCGCTACGAGATCGAATTGCGCGTCCGTCGGGGAGACAGGACTCGAACCTGCGACCCCTGGTCCCCCAGACTAGTCCTTATTTGCCGATGCGAGCTGAGTTCGACTTAGAGTGCTTTCGT
>Ga0116217_10005588_pt1 | contig 11033 bp, 9 predicted proteins | sample Sb_taG_6_FD_89697 | JGI IMG/M metagenome (GOLD analysis project Ga0116217, IMG submission 89697) | Peat soil microbial communities from Weissenstadt, Germany - Sb_50d_4_PS metaG | ecosystem: Environmental > Terrestrial > Soil > Wetlands > Peat | place: Germany: Weissenstadt | collected 2010-09-21 | reverse complement strand
CGTTCGAGCATGGAGTGCGGCCTGGAATCCCCGCCGATAGAAGATTTCATCGCGCTGGAAGGATCCCCCAGTTCCGTCGTAATGCTCCTTCTCGGGATCGCGCAAACCGATCCACCAGCGCTCTCGGGCAGCGTCAATGGTCTCGACGTCGTGCTGCCTCATCACGTCGCGTATAGACTCGGCGGCTTGATCGTCATCGGCCAGAGCTATCACTACGCTGCGGCCCTGGCGAAGAGCGTCTTCGTAAACGTAGATCTCGTCTTCGGGAAGCCCTTCGGAGAGGAACGCTTCGAGCTTTGCGCCGGCCGCGGCGCCAATTCCGGCGCCCACCACTCCCAAGAGCGCGGCGCCCAGGAAACCGCCGGCTAAAACCGGACCGACACCCGCCAGCACGACAGTCAATGCCATGCCCAGTTCCATGCCGCCGGCGGCGCCAGCGACAGCTCCGATAGTCCCAGCCAGAGCTTTCGCTACACCCGGCTGCTCGGCCGCGGTTACCGGCACCTTGGCCTGGTTCTCGGACTCCCAGGGAAGAAGCACTGAGAGCTTATCCTCCGCGAAACCCATGGAGCGCAACGTGCGAAACACCTCGCGCGCCCCTTCGCTCGAAGTAAAGACACCTGCAACTGTCTTCACGCTGCCCTCCTCCGGACTCGATCAGTTCAAATCGCCACATTTCCACATCCTGACGTTGGATGCATCGGCGGCATGGACGGTGGCAAGTTTTCTGTAACCCACTGTCGACGGCCGGATGCAGCCGCGCGCGCATCCGGCTGGTATGCAATCAGATGCGGGGAAGTAAGGCCGCCCTACTAAGGTTTCGAGCCCGTCAGCCGACGGGCGCAAGAATGTGGCCCACGGCGACAGCCGTGGGGAGAAAGCAAGTCCGACGCGCCTGAAAAGCCCCGGGAGGGGCGAAAGAGCGGTCTTGATGATCGCAGATCTTCTGTCGCCACTACGTGGCTTAGCGTGCTTTCTGTGTGCCGCGATCCCACGGCTGTCGCCGTGGGCCACATTCTCGCGCCGCTGACGCGGCTTAGCTTGGGGTCACGAGCTTATTCAAACGCCTACATTGGTCGGGTATTTCGGGCTCGGTCCAAAACGAAAAGGCAGCCTCACCGCCACCTCGAACATGAGCAGGTGTGTGCAATTGGGGCGGCAGGCTGCCTCTTTGTGGAAGGACTAAGGTGTTTTTACCTTTGTCCGCTGGATTGACCTTGGCCGCCGGATTGACTGCCTTGGCCGGAGCCCCGTCGGTGCGCATTTTCCTGGTGCTCACGCCGCTCGCGTTCCGAATTGAACGTCTGACCACATTCGTTGCACTTGAACTTCTCGGATTTCTGTTCGCTTTGTTCCATTGTTCTAACCTCCAACCCTCAGATGCTCAAGGTCAGGAATGAGGGTTCAGAAAAACTGTACAGACACGCGCGAACACACGGCACTCTGCGCCCTGCGCTTGCTGAGTTCAGCGCGAACTTGTTGTCTTTGGCTCCGTCCTTCCCGTCCCCGCGGCCAAAGCTCTCAACAGAGGCGAGGCGCCGGCAGGCGCCGGCACGCCTCCGGTGAGAATCGCAGTTCTGTCTGCGTTTCCATAGAACGCTTTGTTGCCACTTTCATCGGGCTGCAGCACCGCTCCCTTCAAGTCGATTCCCGCGAACACGCCGCGGCTGCGGGAATAAGCCAGCACTTCGGCGCGCATGGCCACATCGGTGTCCGCAGCGGCGTCTCTACCGACCGGTCCGGCCGCAGCCTCAGCGCCGGCGCCAATCTGAAACTTGTCGCTGAGTTGTTTTTCCAACCCATGGCGACTGCGGAACACCAGGATGACATCTGTAGATGTAGCCCCCCACTGGAACCCAAGGCTGCCGCCGCCCATACTCAGAAACAGGGGCGCGCTCCAGTCCCCATTGGTTTCCCGGCAACTCACGACGCCTTTCCCCCAATTGCCGCCCACGAAGAAGGCGACTTTCTTTTCGCCGGGGATAATCGCTACGCACTTCGCTGACTGCATGATTTTTGCCGGGATTGCCTTATCCGGAGCGCGTTCGATCGCGCGGAGAACCTCGGCGGCGGTCGTCATCCGCCTCATGTTGTCCTCCCGCGTGGTGTCCGCTAGCGCGGGCGCCGCGAAGGCGACCGCGAAAATCACTAAGGTGATTATGTGTTTCCTCATCCTTTTCTCCTCCCTACTTTGGGTTCGAAATTGCCATTCAGCTTCCCGCCATTGGATGTCTCGCTCCAGGAAAAAGGATTCATCCCGCAACCACAACGAATCTCAGTCTGCCAACTCGAACTCGACACCAGGTTTGCAGGTGAACTCAACGGAACTAGAAGCTGTTTCAAAACCTCCTGTACCTCGATTGCAACGTGGATGGTCGACCACGCGCAAGCCGTGCTCCCCGGAGGGGAGCAAATTGAGTAGTCCGTCGGCTGACGGATGAAACCCCCGGACCCAACCCCATACCCCGCCTTCAGCACCCCTCTCCCCGCCGACGGGGAGAGGGGAATCGGGGTGAGGGGGCGACGTTTCCGGGGGCGTTACCCCCGGCTACTCATGTCCAGCCCCTGTGGGGCTGAGAGCTCGAGCGGCGGCTGGCGATCCTGGGCGGCATTAAGTAATCTCTCTTCTGCCGGGCGGTTTTGAAACAGCTTCTAGTGCCCCTCACGCCTGTCGCGAGGCGCGGGTCCGGCGAGTGCGCGCGGCACGGCGCGCTGCCTGCGCACGCCCTGCAGGACCCTTAGTCCGTGCCGCCTGCCGTGCGGCGCGGCGCCGGTCGGCGCTTCCCCGCCGTCGAGCACTCGCGGCCGCATGGCGCGCCAGGGCCGCACCCGAGGCCGCGTGCCGGCCTTCGCGTTTGAGCGCTCTCCTGACGGCGCGAGATCGCCGCGGCGAGGCTTTGTGCGACCGGCCGCTTTGGCCTTTCTCATATTCTCGTTCCGCCTGCGCCCGAGTCTTTTCCGAGGTCTTGCCTCTGGAGGGAGGGGCCAGCTTTACGCCTGCTCGGCGCGCCTTCGAGAGGCCGATCGCGATCGCCTGCTGTGGAGATCGAGCGCCATGCTTGCCTTGCCTCACGTGCTCCAATTCTTCGCGTACGAATTCTCCAGCCTGCGTGGAAGCGGATTTCCCTTCCCTCTCATCCTGGCGGGCTCGCTTGAGCGTTTCCTGTTCTGGCATGACTCCTCCTTCACTTCTCGTAAGGTCAAACGCATCAAAACGTCGCTCGAGACGTTTGCCGGGCGGCGACGCAGGTAGTGGTTTACCACCCCTCGTTCGATGCTTCCGCATTTGCGGTGGGGTGCAGTATCCGCCCGGAACTTTTGCCATCACAGCGGTTGGCAGCGCACACGCCGGGTGAAGCTACCTACCCGGAGAATGCCGCCCGCGTTTCGGTGTTTCTCGCAAAAAGAACCCCTCTCGTCCCCGTCCGGCATCGAAGGCGATAGTGGCGCGTCGACAAGTGAAACGAAATTGGACGCGTTACAAAAAAGGAGGAGCAAAAATGCTTTATTGGGCTCTGGTTTTCCTGGTCGTCGCGATCGTAGCGGGCTTGCTCGGCTTCGGCGCGGTTGCTTTTGCGGCTGCCGGCATTGCGAAGATATTGTTCTTTCTCTTTCTGGTCCTCTTCATCGTTAGCTTGATCATGCATGTCGGAAGGCGGGCCTAGTTGACCGCAGAGGAAGCAGGCCGCCAACATGGGCGGGCGACCTGATTCCTTCTTGTATAACTTTCGAAGCTCCCGTTCGCGTGACCGAGAAGTCGCTTTGCTTGAACGTTAGACTTTTGAATCTGACTTGCCTGCCTTGGTAACCTCGAGAGCGGAACGGGTGTTTGGATTCTTCGGAAGTGACCCCTCACCCGTCTCCGTCAGCTGACGGACTGATGACTACGCCGGCTCCGGGCCACGCCCCACGGGAGAGGGGCGTCAACGATAATTGGTTCTAGCCCTCTCCCGTGGGGAGAGGGTGGCGAGAGTAGCGAGCCGGGTGAGGGGCTTCTTCCCACACAGCCTCGCAACTTCGGAATTTGGGCTCAAACCGCACCTCCTTCCCACCGGCCAATCCAACTCCTACCCATACGGCGTTTCCCTGCCCGGCCTACCAAGTAAGCCGGATTGTGGCCATTTGGCGCCCAAGTTACGTTGCAAAGGAAGGCAAATTTCGTAGCGGAGGAGCAGCATTATGGCCAAGTATTTACCCAACGAGGCGGAATTGGTTACCGCGGCACAGGCGGGCGACCGTGAGGCCTTTGACGCGTTGATGAGTTCCTGCTACCAGCCGACTTTCCGGCTGGCAATAGGCATCGTGCGCAATCGCGAAGATGCGGAGGACGTGTTGCAGGAAGCCATGCTCAAGGCCTACTTCAATCTCAAACAATTTCAGCGAAATTCGCGCTTCTACACCTGGGTCGTCCGAATTGCAATCAACGAGGCTTTGATGAATGTTCGAAGGCGCCACGGCGAGAGACAAGTGTTGTTCGATGAGGTGGCGGAATCTGATTGTGGCGTGGTCCGCCGCGAGTGCGAGGATTGGAGTAACTACCCCGAGAAGTACTGCACCCAACGCGAACTCGGCGGGATCCTGGACGACGCGCTCACCGGCCTCAGCCCACGTTTATGCGCAGCTTTCTACCTTCGCAACGTCGAAGAACTTTCCGTCAAGGAGACCGCCGCAAAATTGGGTTTATCCGTGAACGGAGTAAAATCACGAGTTTCTCGGGCGCGCTCGAGATTGCGAAAAAGGCTGTACCCGATCCTTCATGGCTCAGGCCACTGCCCGTGGAAATCGGCCCGGCGTCGCGGTCAGCCCCGCGGCGCCGCGGGAAGGTCCGCGCCTCCATTATTTCTGGCGGCCTGAGGGGACTTTTCCCCATAGGCGTTAACTTAAGGTGCCAGGACTTCGAGAGCCGCGGAGGGGCGCCAGAAAGTAGCCCACGGCGTGTGCCGTGGGACGGAATGTGGCGTTAATATTCACAGCCCCGGAAGGGGCGACAGATCTCGCGCGAGAGCCACTGCCGCCCCTCCGGGGCTGAGATAACCAGGCGCGGCTCCTCGGTCCCACGGCTCACGCCGTGGGCTACTCGCTGTCGGCCCTCCGGGCCTGTGCTAGCGTGAGCGAGACCTATATTGCCAGCACTTGAGGCGTTAAGTTAACGCCGATGTGGCTTTCTCCCCGGGAGGCCCGTCGAAGGCGCTAAGGGAATTGTAGGCGTGGCTATGGTCATCCTGGTTGGTATCTCCTCCAGGACATCCAAACCAGTGCTTACGTTCACGTTCAGTATCTCGGCACGTGAGCATGGTTCAACGATTCATTGGTGGGCGAGGGATGAGTTGAAGCTTACGGAATGAATTCTCGATCACGAAGGGGCGCGCTGCCGACGCATCGATAGTGTCGTCGGGCTTGTCAAGCGGCTATCATAAGGCTGCTCGAGGCTGCGGCGAATCAGAATGTGGACTGCCCCCACGGGCCGCAGAGGGAGTCCAACTGCACTTGGCTCCACGCTGCCAACTCTAAACTCTCCGGGTGTATGCCCTTGATGTCCCCCCACGCGCAACCCTTTGGATGAGCTGTGGAGCGACAAGTCCGCACTGTTCCAAATTTTGAAAACCGTGGCGGGCGCCGCGCAAAAGGCATCTGCCTTTGAATTGCGCCAGGTACGCTTCGTTCGCCTATTGGCCGATCACTACCTCAGCCCAGGGATCGCCATAAAAGCAGTAGGCTGCATAGGTGTCCTCACCCGTTTTTCTGTCGTAAGCAAGCTTCCTGACGTCGCGGAAGAACTCGGCGCAACGGACACGCTTTTTCTCTCGCAGTTGATCGTAGAAGGCTTGCGCGACCTTAGAGGCGATGGTGTCGTTGACGCCCCAAAGCGCGGCAATAATGCCGCTGGCGTCGAGCCGGATGAAGGAGTCCGCGAACCCGCCCGTTCCAAGGAGCGCCGGAGCCGGCCGGCCCACCTCGCAGGCGTTCAGGAACACCAGGGGATGAGTGCGGCGGCACGCTTCCTTAAAGCCTTCGAGCCCGCGAATCTCGCGGGCGCTGAGCGGCTTGTCATTGTCAAGAACGATGTACTGGTCGGTGCTGTCCAGCGCTTCGGGATCGCCGGCCCGAACGGTCTCACCGTGACAGATGAAATGCAGAAGCGTGGTGGCTCGAGCTTTCAGGCGGTCGTCGATGGTATCGACGTCGGGCGGCTCGATTTCCTCGCACAATGCGGCGCTGAGGCACGCCTGGAGAGTCTGGATTTCCTGGGGGGCCGACTTCAGCTCGCGATCACCGATATACTTGGGGGCGATGACGTAGGCGTCCGACAGCGTAAGGGCCTGCCGGGGCGCATCGTGGGCGCGTGTGATCCAGCGCCCGATCTGAAACAGGGCGCCGAGGGGATACTTCCAGTCTTCTTCGCCCTTCCGGTTGGGAATCATGAGTTCCCACGGGAATGTCATTTCTTCAGAAACGATGAGAATGGTCTCGAGGGGCTTCTTACCGTCGACGAGACTCCAAAACACCTCCTGAAACACGGCGGGACTGGCTTCGAAAAGATCGATCCCGGCAGCACACAGCGCAGCGACTCGCTGTCGGGGCCCAACCCCTTGGTCACGAGCCCGGCGAAGTGCGCCATTAACAATGTCGGGCGCTGTTTTCTTGAGGGTCCAATCTCCGGAAACTCCCGCTTTGTCCGTCCTTGGTTTGTACTTAGCGAGGTGCGGCGTGGAGACGAAGCAGGTGAATTGGCGATCGTCGTTGATTGCTTTGGCAATGATCCGGATAGTGAGGTCGGGCGGGCGGACGGTTAACGGAAAGCGGATGGAATTCGGGGGCAGGTCCAATTCGCCTTCGCGCTTTCCGATCAGCACCGTCACGCGCCCGGAGGGCCGCCCATTGTAGCTGAAGTACGCTGTAATCGCGCGCTGCTCCTCGGCCGGGACTTCCTTGTCCACGCTGACCTTGAATGTGGCGTTGGTCGAGCGCGGCGCGGCTGCGGTGATGGTCAGCGGCAGCGAGTCCGGGCCGACCACCGACATGCCGGGGGGCACCGCGAGAAGCACCTGAAGTTTGTATTCGTCCTTGCCGCCTTCGAGCACGATATCGGCAGACTCCTCCCCTTCGCGCTCCGGCTGGTCATCGGCATACACGACGACCCCGAAGGTGTCACTTGCTTTGCTGGGTACGCCGCCCGGAAGATCCATGTGGGGGACACGGCGGATTAGCTCGGGCGGCTCGTCCCCGCCCGATGCCGGCTTGGTCGCGGTAGAAGGGGGCGGCCCCTTTTTCCGGGCCGGGGGTGCTTCCGATGTAGGCTCGACAGGCGCGCCGGGAAGGGCTTCTCCGGCACCGTGAGGCCCGACCGAACCCGCTTGCCCGATCTCAGAGAAGTCACCGAGACGAGGAGCAGACCTGGCAATCTGGGCCACTCTGGCTAACTCGCGAAGAGCCTCCTTTTTGTCATGTCCTTCTACGTCACCGGCCGTAATCCCGAGTGGCTCCTTGAGGACTTGGAGCAACTTGACCGTTTCCGGCAGAACCAGGGCATATCGGTCGCGAAGAATGGTCCGAACCTCTTCCTGCCGGCGATCCGCCTCCTTTCGGGCCTTCGTTCGATACAGGGCCGCAAACGAAAGCTGCAGCACCTCCGCGATGGTCGGAAGCTCAATCGTCAAACCCCGGCCGCCGACTTGAAACGAGAACATGGTGAGAAAGGCGCGCGCCGCCTTCACCCGGAAGCGTGGTGTCCGCAGCAATTCTGTGAACACCTCGATCGCGGGGTCGAAGTCCCTAGCCTCGAACAGCGCTTCGGCGGTTCCGAGTTTCAACAAGAGATCATGATAGCTGCTCATCGCAAGCCGCCTTGGGATTGTAGTGCCGTCTTCCGTTCTCGTTGATGTAGCGGACGTTGATGTTGGGCCCCTCGAAATCAAGCACCGCAAAGCCCATGTAGGCCCAGGGTTCAAGCTTGCGCGGCAGGCGATCGCGGTATTCGTAGAAGGCGGGCGCCGGATATTTAGCATTGGCTCCGTGCCACATGTAAACGGGCACCCCGCCATGTCCCACGCACCGCGCAAACTCGACGTGCTGATAGGGCTTGTAAAACACGCAGCGGTGTTCGTGCCCCCAGAACCAGACACGGACCCGGTCCGTCGCCAGGATACCAGCCAACTTTTCCTCCAACTTGGGACCACCCTTTTCGTAGGCGCTAAAGAGCTGGTGATGGCTCAGAAAGACCATTTTGCGATTCGAGCGGTCAATCTGCTCCCGAATCCATCCGGTCTGGTCCTTGAGGTCGTGGTCGTAATAAGCGGTGTCCAGCCCGAGGATTTGCCAGTTGTCGTTATGCAGGCTGAACACGCTCGAGCCGTTTTGCCGGCGAAATCTTCGGTCCTGGAGGAGCACCTCATAATATCCGTGGCCGCCGGAGTACATATCGTGATTGCCATTCAACGACCAGGACCCGATCGAATCGGCTTCCCAATCATCCACGGGCCAATAGGGCAGGAAGCGTCGCTGGTACTCTTCGCCCCAGCCCGCGTAATAGGTATCGCCGAGATGGATCACGTGCTGCTCCCGCCCCTCGCGCTTACCCTGGTCGAGTTCGGCACGAATGGCGGCCGTTACCTGACGGGCGCGCGGAATGCCCGTCGCCCAGTCCCCCACCAGGATAAGCCGCACGCGGTCCGTGACCTTTAGAGACCCCTTCGGCTCGGGCACAAAGTGGTGCGGGCCGTTGCGCGCCCGCCAGCGTTCCGCCGTCTTGCAAGCCACCCAGCCCGCGTCCAGGGTCGAGAACTTGTTGAACAAGCGTCGACCTTCGTTCGTCCGGCGAGGTTGCCAGCGGGCAATGCTTTGGTCCGTGACCGAGGGGACGCGTCCTCCTCGGCGGTTGTCGTCCTGAACTCCCGAGTCCACCACCCGCCGGCCCTGTTCCTCCTCGATAAAATAGCTTTCCAGCGCCGACTGGAGGTTGCTGATCAGCGGGTCGCAGCTAATGAACGAGAAGTCGTCAATTGGGGCCGCACCGGCGCGCAATTCGCTGGCATCTCCCTGTTGCCCGCTTGATTCCTTTCGCTCGCGCTCGACGGCTGCTGCGGTCTCTTCCTGCAGCGAGACGATCGACCGCTCGTCGAGCCCCAGAAGTTCCTTGCGTTGCGGTGCCGGCTGTTGGAGATCCGCCTGGAGTGACGGGAGTACCTTCTGAACGTCGTCCAGTTGCTGCAAAATAAATTCCCGGTTCAGGATCTGGGCAATCATCTGATTTCCCCTACGTTTCCCACATTATAGGTGGTGTTCGTTAACTCGCCAAGCCCCATCCGCTGTTTCTCCCACCCGCTGGTTCCGGATTGCGATCGGCTTCGCCCTTCTGAATAACAGAGCACCCATCACAGCCCTCTGGTGCAATGCCGACGGAACATTCTTCAGACGAGAATAAGCAGTAGCGGCGAAAAGGGAGAGGGACGAGCACTCTTGCCTGTCTCTACGGCCGGAGCCTAGTAGCTGCTGACAAAAGTCCGCATCATATTGCGGAATCCTAGGAAGGGCGGGGCTTTAGCCCCGCCATGGAAAAACCGCTTATCATCGGGGCTTTAGCCCCTGAGGCCACGTGGCTTCAGGGCCTAAAGGCCCAATCCATCACGCTCGCGAAGACGGCGGGGCTGAAGCCCCGCCCTTCCACAGCACCCCGTTATGACGGCCATTTCCGTCATTAAGTACTAGCGCGCCGCCTGGCAGGCAAGAGTGCCTGCGCCACTTCTTCCGGATTCTAAGCGAGTCTATTGGGCTGGCTTTGCGTCGGCCGGGGTCACGGCCGGCTCCACGGGGGGAAGCAGCAGCTTCTGATGGATGGCGTAAAGCACCAACTCGAGCCGGTCCGAAACTCCAACTTTGTCGTAGATCGATCTCAGGTGGTTCTTCACGGTCTGTTCGGTGATGTTCAGATGCCCGGCAATCTCGCGGTTGCGCCATCCTTGCATGAGGTAGCTGATGATGGTCTTCTCGCGCTGTGTAAGGGTGTCGACAGGCCGCAAGGGTTGTGCCGCGGTAGCCTCCACGAACTTCGCCATGGTGGCCACCTGCTTGTGCGGCAACCAAACCTCGTCGTCGAATACAACTCTGCGCGCACACCTGACGAACAGCGAGGGTTCAACCGACTTCAGAATGATGCCCGCGGCGCCCAGTTGGACGTACCGAATGCCCTGCTCTTCGGTTGGTACGGTGGAGAAGGTGACCACAATCTTGCACTTTGGAACATCGCGGCGAAGCTCTGAAAACAGATTGCCGCCTGCTTCCGTCACGATCTCCGATTGAACAAAGAGCAAGTGTGGGCGTAGGGATTTGGTCAGTTCGAGGACTTGCGATGGGGTGTGGGCTTGCGCGACGACGCGCACGTCATCCTCGACCGCAAAGAGTTCTTTCAACCCAAACCTGAAGATGCCTTCGCGGTCGGCTATGAGAACTCGGATCTTCTTCTTCGCGCTGTTGCGCACGCTCATCCGGAATCACGTCCCAGCGCCACTGGTTCGTCCGTCCCACCAGCCTGTCCCGATTGGCCGGCGCCCGGGTCGTAGGTTGATTCTTGGAAGTCTGCTTTCATTGAACGGCGCCGTGCCTGAAGGCTGAAACAGGCTGGAATCCGGCACCCTCGGTACAAACGGCGTTAAACTGCTTAGGTGCGAGCGGGCCGGAATTCGTACTCATCAATGGTCGCCCCCATTCCCCTCGCTTCACCAGAGCAGTTCCAGCGGATAACCCGGCCGTTACAGAGCAATTCGACAGGGACGGGAGTCATGTTCGCAGGCAGGTGCACTCTCATCGTCACTGTGGTTTTGCAGGGAGGACGAACCGGGATTATGGTGAACAACCCATTCCCGCTGATATTTCCGGTCGTTCCCTCTACGCGGCGAGTGCGGCCCCCGCGACTCTTCCAGTGCACCTCTACCGGCAACACAACAGGAATTCGTATCCCGGAGCGCTGATTGTCCTTCATAGAATCTCCTGGAACAGCACCGATACTCACCAAAGGTTAGCTCGTTTCTTTCACCGTG
>Ga0116217_10005587_pt1 | contig 11033 bp, 10 predicted proteins | sample Sb_taG_6_FD_89697 | JGI IMG/M metagenome (GOLD analysis project Ga0116217, IMG submission 89697) | Peat soil microbial communities from Weissenstadt, Germany - Sb_50d_4_PS metaG | ecosystem: Environmental > Terrestrial > Soil > Wetlands > Peat | place: Germany: Weissenstadt | collected 2010-09-21 | reverse complement strand
TGGAAGAAGGTCGCGATCAGCGCCTCGCGCCGGTCGCGGGAGAGGAAGAACGGATCGCCCGTGTTGAAGGCGTCGAAGATCCGCTTGCCGTGGAAGCACGTTTCGCCGGTGCAGCTCGCGATGTCCTTTCCGGAGGAGATCTGCGCCTCGATCGCGGCGAGCTGCGCGCGCCCCCGCGGGGCGGTGATGTCCCCCGAGCTGCTCACGAGCGTGAGCATCGGTTCCGGGTAGGCGCCGCTGTAGTGCGCGATGTTGTTGTAGGTCTTGTAGCTCGTCGAGGCGCGATCCTGGAAGCCCTGGTTGTCCCGCAGCAGCGTCGGCGTAGGCCCGCCCACCACGATCGCGATCAGCAGGAAGACACCGACTCCGGCGAGCATGCGCTTGGGATGGCGCGCCGAGAGGTCCGCCAGGCGACTGAGAAAGCCGCCTTGGGGCGAAGGGGTGGGCGGAGCGCTTGGCGGGACCTCGGGCAGCGCCGCCGCCGGCGACTGCACGAGCAGCGTCGTGGTGCCGAGCCAGATCGCGTCCTCAGCGCCGACCACGGTCGGTCCGGCCACCTCGCCGCCGTTGACGAACGTGCCGTTGGTGGACTTCAGATCCTCGACGAGGAGACGATTCCCATCGAAGCGAGACACCTGCAGGTGTTGGCGGGAGAGCTCCGGATCGCCGCCGAGCCGCGCATCTCCCAGCGCGTCTCGACCGAGCACGAGCGGCTCGTCGCCGACCTCGAGAACCATGCCCCCGGCACGCCCCGCCACAACTTTGAGAACGAGCGGGAAGCCTGCTCCCCCCCCTCCCTCTGCTGCCACTGCGTCGCCCTTGTCGTGCGTGCGGTCGGCCAAGTCGGAGCGGAGCTTACTCTTTCGCATATCATGCGCACGATGCCGCAGTCTGCGCCTGAGCTCAGCTCGCCGGCCACGAAGCGCAACGAGACCCTGATCCGTGCCGCCATCCTGCTCGTCGCCGCCAGCATCTCTCTGCTCTTGATCTTCGCGCAGACAAGCGCCGAGCCCGCGCGCTCCGCACACCCCATCTCCGGCACGATGCACACGGCGATCATCGTGTCCGACGCCCCGATCTTCCTGTTCGCCGGCGACTTCATCGGCGGACCCACGACCACGGGCGGCGCCACCATCGATCAGGTCTACCTCGTCCCGCCGGGTGTGGTTCCGCTGAGCACCGTGACCCCTGTCACCGCCTCGGCCGCGACCCGCTTCGCCGACGCGACGTTGTTCAGCGTGATCACCGCGGAGGCGACGCCGATGAAGGACGGCAGCGTCCACGTGATCGGGCACGGCGTGTTCACCGGCGGCACGGGGATCTACAAGGACGCGAGCGGTGGTTTCGCGTTCGCGGGCGGCCGGCCGCCCGGATCCACCCACGCGACGTTCACGCTCAACGGGACCGTCGACTACTAGCCGGCTGAGAACATGAGCGACGCATGAGCACCCTCAACGTCACCTCCGGCCCGCTGGCGGGACAGCTGGTGAAGATCGACCGACGAGTCGTCGTTGGTCGCAGCGCCGACGTCTCGATCGACGACGAGGAGCTCTCGCGCCAGCACTTCGCCGTGCATGCGATCGCCGATGGGATCGTCGTCGAGGACCTCGGGTCGACGAACGGCACGTTCGTGGAGGGAGAGCGCATCGCCGGAGCGGTGACGGTCCCCGGAGGCACACTCATTCGCGCCGGGCAGTCGGAGTTCACCGTCGAGCAGCACGCCGACGAAGCCACCGCCCTTCGTCCGATCGTCGCCGCGCCTGCGGATGACCGCACCCGGCTCAGAGCGCAGGTCCCAGCGCCCGTCCAGCCGCCCGAGGGCGTTTCGCCCTCATCCGCCGCCTCCGCGACACCCCCGGCGCCCGCGCCCGACGTGGCCGTTTCGCCCCCACCCGCCGCCTCTCCGGCGCCGCCCGAGACGCCCACCGCTCGCGGACCGGAGGACGCGGGTCCGCCGAAGCCAAGAGCCACTGCGATCCCGCCGGTCGCGCGCATCGCCCTCGCGATCGTGCTCGCGGGCGCGGTGGTCGTCACGCTGGCGATCCTCGGGAGCTCCTCCGCCGGCAGGCAGACCCGGCCCGTCTCGTTTTACCTTCGCACGACGACCCGTGAGGAGACGGGCACGACCAGCGCGATCGATGCGCTTCAAACCGGTTCTCCGATCGGCACGGGTGCGGCGCTCGTGACGCAGACAGTGACCGCGCCGGCCGGGGGGAGCCTGTTCTCCACGGGAGCGGCGACCCCGTTCACCTGGCAGATCGCGACCTTCTCGCAGACCGGAAGCATCCGGGCAACGATCACCGGGACGGCGACGCGCAGCAACGGCTCGCTCACCTACGCCGGCACGGGGGAGATCGTGGGCGGGACCGGCACGTTTGAGCAGGCGAGCGGCACGCTGACCCTCAGCGGCACGGTCCCCCCGGCGGGAAGCGCCGCGGCGGCGCTCGCGACGCAGAAGGGGGCGAACGGACAGGGCGGCGGCATTAAGAGCGCGATCACACAGACGGCCCCGCCGCCCGCGGTCCCGCTCACCGACGGCGGCGTGTTCACGATCACCGGCTCGATCCGCTACTGAGGGCCCGAGCACCCCGCTCCCGCCATCTATCGATTCGCGGGCCCCGACCCCAACTAAAACCAACGGCTAAGCTCCGCTGCGATGCTTCGCGAGGACAGTTACGACGTGATCGTCGTCGGCGGGGGGCTCGGCGGGTTGTCCGCCGCCGCGGGGCTGGCAAAGGCGGGCAAGAGCGTCGCCGTGCTCGAGAGCACCGGGGCGGTGGGCGGCTACGCGCACACCTTCCAGCGCGACTCCTACGTCTTCGATCCGGCCGTTCACATCACGGCCATGGCGCACCACGGCGAGTTCCTCGATGTCTACCTGACGATGCTCGGGGTCCGCGACGCGGTCGAGTTCGTCCCGCTCGAGCACCTGTACGGCGTGGACTTCCCCGACGCGCGCACGACCGTGCCGGTCGGGCTCGAGCAGTTCGTGGACGCCCACGCGCGGCTGTTTCCGGGCCATGCCGACGGGGTCCGCCGCTTCGCGGAGACCTGCACGCAGCTCACCATGCAATCCCAGCAGCTCTCCCCGAGGCTTGGCCTGCGCGACCTCGATGCAGCCGTGAAGCAGTTCCCGCTGCTGTTCAAGTACCGCACGGCGACGGTCCAGCAGGTGCTCGACGACTGCATCTCCGAGCCGCGCCTGCAGGCGCTGTGCGGCGCGATGTGGCCGTATGTCGGTCTGCCGCCCTCGCGGTTGTCGTTCACCACATTCTCGGCGGTGCTGTTCGCGATGCTCGAGCGTGGACCGTTGTACGTGCGGGGGAGCTTCGAGTCGCTGGTGAGCGCGCTGCGCGCTTCGATCGAGCGCGACGGCGGCGAGATAAGCGTGAATTCGCCCGTAACCCGGATCGCCGTCGAGGATGGGGCGGTCACCGGCGTTCTCACCGCTGAGGGCCGCGAGCTGCAGGCGCCGGAGGTCGTCTCAAACGCCGACGCCCGGAGCACGTTCGAGGATCTCGTCGGGCTCGAGCACGTCGCCGGCGGCTACGCCAAGCGTCTGGGGCGAATGAAGCCATCGCTGTCGGCCTTCGCGATCTTTGCCGCGACGACGCTCGACGTCGCGCAGCTCGGGCTGCCGCACGAGATCTTCGTTCATCGTCACTGGGACCACGACGACGCCTACGGCGATCTGCTCGCCAACCGCCCCGGCGGCATGTGGCTGAGCATGCCGACGCTCGTCGAGCCGGCCCTCGCGCCGCCCGGCGAGCACCTCGTGATCTTCACGACGCTGATGCCGTTTGACATCGGCGAGCCGTGGGAGCACGCGAAGCCACGCTACACCGAGCTCCTCGTGCAGGAGGCCGAGCGCCTGCTGCCGGGCTTCCGCGCCGGTCTGACGTTCCTAGAGAGCGCGACGCCCGAGACGTTCCGGGCATGGAGCGGAAACCAGGCCGGCGCCATCTATGGCTGGGAGAACACGCCACAGCAGTGCACGCCGAAGCGGCTGCCGCGGTTGTCGCCGGTGAAGGGCCTTTTCCTGGCAGGCCACTGGACGGAGCCGGGCACCGGCAGCCTGCGAGCCATCTTCTCGGGCTTTCAGTGCGCTCAGATCATGCTCGGCTACGAGGGCGAGGGCGACTTCATGGCGGCGCTCGCCGGGGCAGGCGCTCGCTGAGCTCCCGACGCGGCCGCCAGCGCCACCTTGCGGCGCAGCCGCAGCATCATCGTTGCGTTGATCACGACCGGCAAGACGATCACGAGGATCGTGGCGAGGATGGCGAGAACCCCGCGATGGTTGAGCCGAGCGATGCTGATCGCCGTGATGAGGGTGGGCACGAGGATCGTCGGGATCATGTACTGCTTCAGAGACCTCTCGCTCGGCCGGCCGAACGCCTTGTAGAAGCCGACCGTGTTGGCCACCACAGGCAATATCGCCCCAGGCAGGATCGAGACGAGCTTGAGCGTCTCCAGGTCGTGCGGGACGTTGAGCACCTCCAATGCGATCGTGCGCACGAGCAGATCGAGCGCAAGCGCCCAGCCGAGCGTCATGGCGAACACGGCAAGGACGGCCTCGCGCGGCACCGGAGCGCGGATCGCGACCAGGCGCGATACCTCGCGGATACCGCTCATGACCGGGTTCTCGCCCGGGAGGTGGTGCTCGACGACCTCGAGCGTCGTTGTGCCAAGGCGGACGAAGGCGCCGTTCTCGACGATCGTCGGGGCGGGGATTCGCGCGCCACCGACCCACGTGCCGCCATGGGAACCGAGATCTTCGACCAGCAGACGGCCGTCGTCCAGCGGCGAGATTCGTGCGTGCCGCGGTTCGACCTCGGAATCCCGCGCAAGCGCGGACTCCGGCCCCGCGTCATGGCCGAGCACAACCGGCCCGGCGAGCGGAATCTCCTCGTGCGGGCGCGGTCCGCTGGCGACTCGCAGCCCCGGGCGCACGTCGTGTGGCGCCGCCGGATTCGCGCCCTCGGGCGCTAACGTCGAGCGCAGGCGCGTCCTGTCGTCCGGTGGCCCGGCGTCCGCTGGCCCGACCACAGACAGGCGGCTTGTTCCCAACGCGAGCACGTCTCCCGGACGCACCACCGTCGGCTCGGTCACGCGCGTGCCGTTCACGAACGTGCCGTTCGTCGAGCCGAGATCGCGGACGACGAGACCGTCTCGGAACGGCACCACTCGCGCGTGCTTGCGCGAGAGCTCGACGTCGCCGCCGAGATCGCCGGGGGCCTGCTCCTGACGGCCGAATGTTAGCCCGGGCGCGATGACCGGGATGCGAGCGCCCGCGGCTGGACCCTCTGAGACCTCGACTGCCAGCCCGTCGTCGGACGCTGTCGCGGCTTGTGCGTGGTCCGCTGCCATCGGTGCGTCACTTTCTCACAAACGCGCGGGAGCAGTAACGTCCACGAGCGTGATCGACGATCTCCTTGCCAACAACCGGACCTTCGCGGCCTCGCAGCCTGCAGAAGGTCTCGGCGCCGATCCCACCCTGCATCTTGCCGTCGTGACGTGCATGGACTGCCGCATCAACGTCTATGAGATGCTCGGCCTGCGCAACGGCCAGGCGCACATCCTGCGCAACGCGGGCGGGGTGGTCACCGACGACGTGCTTCGCTCGCTGACGATCTCCCAGCGGCGGCTCGGCACACGCGAGGTGATGCTCATCCACCACACCCGGTGCGGCATGCAGACCCTCACCGAGGACGGATTTCGCGCCGAGCTGCTGCGGGAGACCGGCATGACGCCGGCGTTTGCGATCGAATCGTTCCCCGACCTCGACGCCGACGTGCGGCAGTCCATCCGGCGCGTCCTGCACTGCCCGTTCCTGCCGCACCGCGACGACGTCCGCGGGTTCGTCTATGACGTGGACACCCACGAGTTGCGTGAGGTCCTCCCCGACGAGCAGCCCTGAGCTTCGATAGAGTCCGGCCGTGGCCGCAGACACTGCAGAAAAGGAGACGCGATGACCCCTGAGCAGGCCGCCGTCGACGTTCCCGCGCACGTGGTCGAGTACCTCGGCAACCAGAACACGCTCACCCTCGCCACCGCGTCTCCCGGCGGCGTGCCGCACGCCTCCACGTTCCTGTACGTGAACGACGGCCCCACGCTGTACTTCTGGACCCGGCCGAGCACCACCACCGCGCGGCACGTGGAGCAGAACCCCGTCGTCTCCTTCGCGATCGACGAGTACGCCGAGGATCTCCGCCAGACGCGCGGCGTCCAGGGCTCGGGCGAGTGCGCCGTGATCCTCAACGGCGAAACGATCGCGCGGGTCGCCGACCTGTTCGGCCAGAAGTTCCCGGAGCTCTCGCCGGGGGCGACGATGTCGATCTCGTTCTTCCGCATCGTCCCCACCGAACTGCAGTTCATCGACAACACCGACACGGGCGGCAGGAGCCAGGAGGGCCAGTTCGGCGCGGACTTCTCGCGCGAGCGCGCCTACTCCGTGTTCGCCGACCTGCCGATCCAGCGCATCGACAGCGTCGCCGAGGAGCTTCAGACCGTGAAGGTGCAGGCGGATGAGATCGTCGTGCGCCAGGGGGGGCCCGCCGACAAGTTCTTCATCGTCATCGACGGCTCGGTCGACGTCGAGAAGCAGGACGACGCCGGATTCAGGAAGGTGGCGACGCTCGGGCGCGGGCACTTCTTCGGCGAGGTGGCGATCATGCGCGGGACGCCGCGGGCCGCCACCGTGCGCGCCACGGAGCCCACGACCCTGCTGGCGATGGACCGCGACGTCTTCCGCGACCTCGTGGCGCAGTCGCTGGGCATGACTGCGGACTTCGACCAGGTCATCCGGGCACGGCTGCGCTCCCTCGACGAGGACGCCTGATTGCCCGCTGGCGCGACGCAGGGGGCGAGCGCCGCGCCTGGCTTCGCCAGCGAGGACTTTCGCGGGGCGCTCGGCGCCTTCGCTACCGGCGTCATGATCGTGACCACCCGCGGGGAGGCCCACCCGTACGGGATGACCGCCAACGCCTTCTCCTCGGTCTCGCTCGATCCGCCCCTCGTGCTCGTGTGCGTGAAGGCGTTCTCCGAGGGCGCCGAGGAGATCCGCGAGAACGGCGTGTTCGCCGTGAACATCCTCGCGGCCGAACAGGAGCCGCTGTCGCGCTACTTCGCCTCCAAGGACCGTCCGCGCGGGCGTGACGCGTTCGGCGACATCGCCCACCACACGGCGGCGAGCGGCTCGCCGGTCCTCGACGGAGCCGTCGGCTACCTGGATTGCGCCCTCCACACAAGCCACGAGGCCGGCGATCACGTAATCTTCATCGGCGAGGTGCTCGCGCTCGACTACAGCAACGACGTGGCGCCCCTGGTCTTTCACGCGGGCGGTTACCGCTTCTTGAAGGACGGCTGAGGAGGCCCGTATGCGAAGCGCCGTGCTGCTCGCGACCGGGGCCCACCTGCCCGGAGAGCCGATCGACAACGAGCAGCTCGCGCGCGTCGCGGGCTCGCTGCCCGATGAGATCCTCGAGGGCATTCAGGTCAAGACGCGCCACTGGATCGCCGATCCGCAGACCGGCAGGCAGTCGGAGAGCAACTCGCAGATGGCCGCCGCGGCCGCCCGGCAGGCGCTCGCACGCGCCGAGGTCGAGCCGGGGGAGGTCGACCTGCTGGTGCTCTCCACGGCCAGCCCCGAGTACCACCTGCCGCCGACCGCGACGCTCGTGCAGGAGCACCTCGGTCTGAGCAAGTGCGCCGCGATCGACATTCGCTCGGGCTGCGCGGGGGCCGTCGAGGCGCTCGACCTCGCGCGGCTGTACCTCGAGCGCGGCGACTTCGACACGGCGCTCGTGATCGGCAGCGAGACCATCTCGCCCCTGACCGTGCCGGTCTTCCTCGGGAAGGATCCCGACAAGGTGCGCATGCGCGACCGGCTGGGGATCTACAGCTTCGGCGACGGCGCGGGGGCGATGCTGCTGCGCGGCGAGGAGCGGGAGGAGGATGTGGGCAGGGGCAGGGGCATACTGGGCTCGGCGATCGGCAGCGTCGGAGGCGATCGCAAGCCGGGGATGCAGGTCATCGGCGGAGGCACTCACGCCCCCATCGCCGACCAGCTGGCCGCCAAGCGGCTCGTCGAGCTCAAGGTCGACGTGGTCGAGAGCGGCCGCTTCACCCCATATGTGCTCACCGAAGGGCTGAGCGAGACGCTCACGCGCTGCGGCGTCGCCGCCGAGGCGATCAACATCTGCGTGATCCCCGAGGGCAACGCCGGCTACATGACCGACGAGCTGCGCGAGGCCGGCCTGCTGACGCCCGAGTGGCTCGCGCTCGAGGACAAGATCTTCGAGAACCTCTCGCTCGTGGGGGCCACCGGGTCCGCGGCCGTTCCGCTCGCCGTGGACTATGCGTGGACCACGGGGCGGGTCAAGGCCGGCGACATGATGATGATCCTGGCGATCGAGACGAGCAAGTGGAAGTACGCGGGGATGGTGCTGCCGTGGACCGCCGGCGCGGTCCCGGCGTCCGGGTAACCGCGGCGCGAGCTCTGCTCGGCGTCGAGTAGCCGGCCGGCCCCCTTTTGTCGGTCAACCGGATCGAACTCAGAGGGATCAGGACCAGATACATCAGTAATGATGTGTTATCCAGAAAATGGGCGATAAGACATCATAAGCGATGGAGTAAGCCTCGCACACTGTGCTACAATCTGCATCAGATTCGATGGATTATCGCAGTATAGGCCTCTAGCACATCAGAACTGATGCATCTCGACGAGATCACCACCGACGCCGCCGTGCTCGCCGAGCTCGGCCGCAGGCTGGAGCGCCATCGCGTCGAACGCAACTGGACGCAGGCCGAGATGGCGGCCGATGCCGGGGTCGGTCAGGCGACCGTACAGCGCGCCGAGCGGGGGGAGTCGGTGCAGATGACCTCGATGGTCAAGCTGCTGCGAACGCTCGGACTGCTCGCCGGGCTGGACCTCGCGGTCCCCGAGTCGATCGACCTCCCGATCGCCCAGCTGGAGCGCGAGCAGCGCAAGCTCCGCCGGCGCGCGCGCGGCCGCCGAGGCGGCCGGCCGGCCGAGTCCGCCGACGAGCCGTGGACCTGGGGCGACGCGCCCGGGTCGGGGCTTTGACCGTCGCGGCGGTGACGCTGTGGGGATCGCGCATCGCCGCGGTCTCGATCGGTGCGGACGCGCGCTACGCAACGTTCCAGTACGACCCTGCGTTCGTCCGCAGCGGCATCGAGATCGCGCCGGTGAAGATGCCGCTGCGCGTCGCGCCCTACAGATTCCCGGGCCTGCCAGGGGACGCATTTGGCGGGCTGTCCGGGCTGCTGGCCGATTCGCTGCCCGACCGCTGGGGGACGGCGCTCGTCAACGCCTGGCTCGCCTCCCAGGGGCGCCCGGAGTCGAGCTTCGACATCGTCGAGCGGCTCTGCTACGTCGGCACCCGCGGCGTGGGCGCGCTGGAGTTCCAGCCGGCCCGCGAGCCGGCGCTCCCCGCCGACGCGGACCTCCAGGTCGCGGCGCTTGTGCGGCTGGCCAGCGAGGTGCTCGCCGAGCGCGCCGAGTTCGTAGCCGAGCTGAGCAAGAACCCCGATGAGGAGGCGATGAAGGCGATCCTCGCCGTCGGCAGCTCCGCCGGCGGGGCGCGCCCGAAGGCGTTCATCGCCTACAACGACGCGACCGGCGAGGTCCGCTCGGGGCAGGTGCAGGTCGGCGCCGGCTTTCGGCACTGGCTGCTGAAGTTCGACGGGGTCTCTCACGCGGGCGACCACGGGCTCACCGACCCCCGGGGCTGGGGCGCGGTGGAGTATGCCTACTCGAAGATGGCGCGGGCGGCCGGGATCGAGATGTCCGAGTGCCGGTTGTTGGAGGAGAACGACCGCCGGCACTTCATGACCCGCCGCTTCGACCGACCCGACGACGGCGACAAGCTGCACATGCAGACGGTCGGGGCGCTGGAGCACGTCAGCTACAACGAGCCCGGAACCTACAGCTACGAGCAGGCGCTGCTGCTGATCCGCCGGCTCGGCCTCGGGACGCCCGTCGTCGAGCAGCAGTTCCGGCGCATGGTGTTCAACGTCGTCGCGCGCAACCAGGACGACCACGTCAAGAACATCGCCTTCCTGATGGACCGCCAGGGCTCGTGGTCGCTGGCGCCCGCCTACGACGTGACCTGGGCCTTCAAGCCCGGCAACCGCTGGCTGGACAGCCACCAGATGTCGATCAACGGCAAGCGCGACGATCTCACCGTCGCCGACCTGCGCGCGGCAGCCGCCGTCGCGGGCCTCAAGCGCGGACGCGCCGCGGCGATCCTCGCGGAGGTCAGCGCGGTCGTCGCGGGCTGGACGGAGATCGCCGACGAGGTCGGCGTCGACGAGCAGATGGCGGAGCAGATCGCCCGCTCGCACCGGTTGGGCTACTCGGCGTAGGGCGCAAGCACGATCGCGACGTTCGTCCCGCCCAGCGATGTGCTGTTGACGAGCACGGGACCGACGTCCTCTCCGTGCTCCCACGCCGCGATCGCCAGCGCGACGCTCAATGAGGCGCCCGCGCCCATCGGCTCGCCGAGCAGCAGCTTCGGCGCGTTGACCTTCACCTCAGCGCCCGCGACGCGCTCGATCGCCCTCGCCTCGGCCTCGTCGGCGATGGCGAGCCCGCAGCGCGATGCCCACACGGCGGCGAGCTCCGACGCATTGACACCGGCGCACTCCAGCGCCAGGCGCATCGCGCGCTCGAGGCCCTCCCCCTCGGGGTCGATCCGACCGATGCCGCGGGCATCGGAGGTGACCGCATAGCCGAGCACCTCGCCGTGGATGCGGGCGCCCCGCTCGCGAGCGGCGCCCAGACGCTCGACTAGCACCGCGACACCGGCCTCCGCGAGCGCCATGCCGTGCGAACCTGCGCCGTGCGAAGTCCCGGCCCCGCCGTCCGTAGGACTCGCCCCGCCGGCGAGAACCCCCAGCTCGCGGTAGGCGGTGATCACCGTGTCGGTCAGCGAGTCCGCGCCGAGGCACAGCACCGCGTCGGCGTGGTCGGTGGCAGCGAGGTCGCAGCCGTAGCACAGCGAAGACGCGCC
>Ga0116217_10005583_pt1 | contig 11037 bp, 9 predicted proteins | sample Sb_taG_6_FD_89697 | JGI IMG/M metagenome (GOLD analysis project Ga0116217, IMG submission 89697) | Peat soil microbial communities from Weissenstadt, Germany - Sb_50d_4_PS metaG | ecosystem: Environmental > Terrestrial > Soil > Wetlands > Peat | place: Germany: Weissenstadt | collected 2010-09-21 | reverse complement strand
TGACACACAACGAGCTGCACGAGACCGCGAAGGCGCTCGTCGCCCCCGGCAAGGGCATCCTCGCCGCGGACGAGAGCGACACCACGATCCAGAAGCGGTTCGACACGATCCACCTCGAATCGAGCGAGGAGCTCCGGCGCGCATACCGCGAGATCCTGTTCACCACGCCGGGCGCCGAGGAGTTCATCAGCGGCGTGATCCTGTTCGACGAGACGATCCGTCAGAGCGCCTCGGATGGGACGCCGTTCCCGCAGGTGCTCGCCGCCAAGGGGATCCTCCCCGGGATCAAGGCCGACATCGGCCAGCACCGGCTCGCGCTGACCGAGCGCGAGATGGTCACCGAAGGCCTCGACGGCCTGCGCGACCGCCTGCACGAGTACCACCGCCTCGGCGCCCGCTTCGCGAAGTGGCGAGCGACCTACTCGATCACCGACGAGTTGCCGAGCGACTACTGCATCTGGGCCAACGCACATGCGCTCGCGCGCTACGCGGCGCTGTGCCAGGAGGCCGGGCTCGTCCCGATCGTCGAGCCCGAGGTGCTCCAGGACGGCACCCACACGATCGAGCGCAGCTATCACGTGACCTCGCGCGTCCTCGACGCCGTGTACACCGAGCTGTTCGACCAGCGGGTCGACGTGTTCGGCACGCTTCTCAAGCCGAACATGGTCCTGTCCGGCTACGACGCCGCCGACCGCGCTGGCGTCGAGGAGGTCGCCGACCGGACGCTCGAGTGCTTCTACAAGCATGTGCCCGCCGGCGTTCCGGGCATCGTGTTCCTGTCGGGGGGCCAGTCCGACGAGGACGCGACCGCCCACCTGAACGCGATGAACGCCAGCGGCCCGCACCCGTGGGAGCTCTCGTTCTCGTACGGCCGGGCGCTCCAGGGGCCGGCTCTCCGCGCCTGGGACGGAGAGTGGGCGAACGCACCGGCCGCCCAGCGGTCCTACTACCACCGGGCGAAGCTCAACTCGGCCGCGCGAGCCGGGGCCTACACGTCGGCGATGGAGGAGGTTCTGATCGATGGCGAACGTGACCGGTAGCTCAACCGCGGAGATCGAGGCTCCGCTCGACCAGGTGTGGGCGCTCGTGCAGGACGTCGAAAGCGCACCCGAATGGCAGGGCGGCCTCAAGGGGATGCACGCGATCGAGCGCGACGGCGACAGCCGGGCGACCCTGTGCGAGGCCGAGACCGACGCGAAGGTGGTGACGGTGAAGTCGAAGGTGCGCTTCGCCTACGACGGCCCCGACAGGCTCAGCTGGACTCAGGAGCAGGGCGACCTCAAGTCGGTCGACGGCAGCTGGACGCTCGAGGACCTAGGCGGCGACCGTACCCGCGCCACCTACTCGCTCGACGTCGACCTCGGGCGGAAGCTCAGCCTGATCATCCGCGGGCCGCTCGTCGACATGCTCCGCCACATGCTCGTAGCCTCGCGCGCCGGGGAGCTCAAGAAGCAGATCGAGTCAAGCTGACACGGCAGCGGCGAGCTTGTCGAGCATCTCGCCGAAGATCCCGCCGAGGACCCTGGGGGCGAACGTCCGCTCGAACATGCCGCCGATCCCGCCGGCGCCGTCCCAGGTGGCCTCGAGTGTGACCCGCGAGCCGTCGGCGTCCGGAGCAACGGTCCAGCGCGACACGTACGAGGACAGCTGGTCGCGCTCTGACAGGCCACCGGAGTCCTCCTCGACGCTCAGGCGGTAGTCGCGCTCGCGTCGACCGGCCGCGAAGTGGTAGCCGATGACCGTGCCCTGCCCCTGCCCTCCCGATTCGACTCGGTAGTGGGTGTAGTTGTCGGTGAGGATCCGCGGCCTCGCATCGCGGTAATCCCGCAAGAAGGCGAGGACCCGGCCAGGCGCGGCGTCCACCGCTCTGGTGGCGCGCGCGGTGACGGTTGCCATGTGCGCAGGATTGTCGCACCCCGCCACCGCGGACCGCGACGCGGCCCCCGCCCCCCTCAGGCATGATTGGGCGATGCTCGCCGTCTACGCCGCCGCCATCGACCGCGACGATCCGCTGTCGGGCCTGCGCATCGACGACCGTCCCGTCCCCGATGTCCCCGACGGGTGGACGACCGTGAAGCTCAGGGCCGCGTCGCTCAACCACCACGATCTGTGGTCGCTCCGCGGCGTCGGCCTGCCCGAGGACCGCCTGCCGATGATCCTCGGCTGCGACGCTGCCGGACTCGACGAAGAGGGCAACGAGGTGATCGTTCATTCGATCATCAACGATCCGTCGTGGCACGGCGACGAGACGCTCGATCCGCGCCGGTCGCTGCTCTCCGAGCGCTACCAGGGCACGTTCGCCGACAGGGTCGCGGTGCCGCGCTGGAACCTGCTGCCCAAGCCGGCGGAGCTGTCGTTCGAACAGGCGTCGTGCCTGCCGACGGCCTGGCTGACCGCTTACCGGATGCTGTTCACACGCGGCGCGATCTCGCCGGGCTCGACCGTGCTCGTCCAGGGCGCCACCGGCGGCGTCGCCACCGCGCTGACCGTGCTCGGCAGCTCTGCCGGAATCCGCGTGTGGGTGACCGGTCGCTCGGAGGAGAAGCGCGCCCAGGCGCTCGAGCTGGGCGCCGATGAGGCATTCGAACCCGGCGCTCGCCTTCCCGAGCGCGTCGACGCGGTGATGGATACGACCGGGCAGGCGACGTGGGCCCACTCGGTGCGCGCGCTCAAGCCCGGCGGCAAGATCGTGATCTCGGGAGCCACGACCGGCGACGCCCCGCCGGCGGAGCTGACCCGGATCTTCTTCCTCCAGCTGTCGGTGCTCGGCTCGACCATGGGGACCCGCGAGGAGCTCGACCGGCTGGTCCGGTTTTGCGTCGACAAGGGCGTGCGCCCGGCGATCAGCGCCACGCTGCCCCTGACCGAGGCCCGCCAGGGGTTCGAGGCGATGCTCCGCGGCGAGACCGCGGGCAAGATCGTGTTCACACACTCATAAGCGTCGCTTATAGCCGAATGGGAGTACTCGTCTTGGACAACTAGGTCCGAGCACGCCATTACTCCGGCACACTCTCGTCCCTTGAGCGCGCCCCCACTAGATCGGCCCTTCCCTTTCCGCTGGATCCGGGGCGCGACTCACTTAAGGAGTCGGGCGCCCAACACCTCGAGTGACCACCGCGGCGGACGCGCACGTCACGAGCGCGAGCGGCAGGTCCGCGGCGTCGACCCCGCGCAGATCGGAGTGGTCGAGGTCGATCTCGATCTTCGGCTGTTCGAGCTCCGCGCCGGCGCCGAGGCTGCGGTAGCCGTTCCGGCATAGCTCGGTCCACAGGTCTCCGACCGATGCGAGCAGCCCTGACCGGAGCTGGCGCTCGCGGCGCGAGCCCGTCTCGAGCTCACGCGCCTCCTCGAACGGATCGATCCGCACCTGCGAGTCGCTCCCGATCGCGAGCGGCACGCCCGCCTCGGCGTAGGCCATCGCGGGCAGGTACCCGTCGCCGAGATTGCCCTCGGTGGTCGGACAGGAGACAACCGTCGTCCCGCTACGCGCGAGCAATTCGACATCTGCAACCGACACGTGGATAGCGTGGATCACGCTCGCGCGGGGGGCGAGGAACCCGGCCCGGTCGAGCAGCTCGATCGGCGAGCAGCCGTGCTCGGCCTGGCACTCGTCGAGCTCGCGCCGCTGTTCGTGCGCGTGCACGTGGCGGACGATCCGGTGGCGCTCGGAGTACTCGGCGATCGCCTCCAGCCAGGCGGCGGGCACCGCGCGCACGCTGTGGGCGGCGATGCCCACATCGACGCCCGCCATCGGAGCCGCCCACCGCCGGAGCGCGTCCACCCGGGCCAGGAACGCCTCGACGTCCGGGTCGCAGAAGCGGCGCTGGCCCGGAGCCGGTGGGAGGTCCCGGCCGTCCCAGCCGCCGCGGTGATACGCCGCCGGGAGGAGCACGATCGGCAGGCCGGCCTCCACGGCCGCCTCGGCGACGGCGTACGCCATCGCGTTCGGCTCGGCGTATGGGGTGCCGTCGGGCTGGTGGTGGACGTAGTGGAACTCGCCGACGACCGCGTACCCGGCCGCGGCCATTTCGCGGTAGGTCTCGAGTGCGGCCGCCCGCATCGACTCGGGGTCGAGCGTCTCCGCGAGGTGGAACATCTCGGTCCGCCACGTCCAGAAGTCGTCTTCCCCGCCGGCGGGCCCGGGACGCTCGGCGCGGCCGCGCAAGCCGCGCTGGAAGGCGTGGGAGTGCGCGTTCGGCATCCCGGGGATCGACTGCGTGACCGCCGGCTCGGGCATCACCCCCGGCCCTCCGACGTCAGCGCCGCCGCGACGACCCGCGCGGCGACGGCCGCGTCCGCCAGGTCGACGTCCTCGGCCGGCGAATGGCTGACGCCGCTTTCATTGCGGACGAGCAGCATCGCCGCCGGCACCCGCTCGGCCAGAACGCCGGCGTCGTGCCCCGCGAAGCACACGACCCCGGGCGCGACGTGGCCGAGGACGTCCTCGGTCGCGTCCGCCAGCGAAGCCAGCAGCGCCGGCGAGAACTCGCGCGCGTCGCTGCGCGAGGCCACCGAGAGATCGATCTCGACGCCGGACCGCGCCGCCAACTCCGCCGCCACCTCATCCAACCGAGCGCGCCACGCATCGATCGCGCCGAACCCGCCCGGGGCCCGCGCGTCGATCCACAACCTCACCTCGGCCGCGATCGTCGTCGGTGCGTTCGGCTTGGCCAGAATCCGCGACGTAGTGACGGTCAGCGACGGATCCGCCTCCGTCAGGTCCTCGGCGGCGACGATCAGGCGTGCGGCCGCGGCGAGCGCGTCGCGGCGCTCGCCCCGAGGCGTGGTTCCGGCATGGTCGGCGCGCCCGCGCAGCAGCACCTCGAGCCGCGTCCTTGCCGCCAACGAGCTGACCAGCCCAACGGGCTCGGCGGCACCGGCCAGCTCGGTCGTCTGATCGATGTGGATCTCGACGAACCCCGCCAGCCTCTCGAGCCAGGACTGGGCCGCGGCGATCCTGTCCGGGTCGACGCCCGCGGCGCGCATCGCGTCGCTCAACGCCACGCCGGCGTCGTCCCGCCGTGCCAGCACGACCGGCAGGTCGAGGCGCCCGGCCAGCGCCTTGCTCCCGAACGTCGGCGTGTTGAACCGCGCGCCCTCCTCGTCGGCGAACGACACCACGGCGACCGGCCCCGCCTCGCCGGCCTCGATCGCGGGCGCGACTGCGGCCGCGACCTCGAACGCGCACGCCAAGCCCAGCGGCCCGTCGAAGCGGCCGCCGCCCCTGACGCTGTCGAGGTGCGAGCCGATCCCCCACCAGGGCGGCTCCTGGTTCGGACACGCCCACAGGTTGCCGGCGGGGTCCCGCTCGACTCGCAGACCAATATCCGCGGCTTGGCGCTCGAACCAGGCCCGCGTGGCCGCGTCCTCCTCGGTCCAGGCCAGCCGGTAAACGCCCTCGGGACCGACGCCGATGTGCTCGAGATCGCGCAGACGGGCAGCCAAGCTTTCGGCCGTGATCACGCGCGTACGGTAATTGAGAGAAGATGACAAGGTGGCCTTGGAGAGCCGGAGCAACCCCGCATTCCTGTTCGACCTCGACGGAACGCTGATCGACAGCGTCTACCAGCACGTGATCGCCTGGCGGGAATCGCTCATGGAGGTCGGGATCAACCTGTCGGTGTGGAAGATCCACCGGCGGATCGGGATGAGCGGGGGGTTGTTCGTTAGCGCGCTCGTGCGCGAGCTCGACACGCCGCTCGACCACGACACGCTGGCCGCCCTACCGAGGCTGCACGGCGAAGCCTTCCTTCGCCACTACGACGGTGTCCGGCCGCTGCCCGGGGCCAGCGAGCTGCTGGCGACGCTCACCGAACTGAGCATCCCGTGGGCGATCGCGACAAGCGGCGCGGAGCGCTACGCCCGCCGCGGCGTCGAGCTGCTCGGCCTGCCGGCGGACACGCCGCTCGTGACCCGCGACCAAGTCCGCTACGCCAAGCCCGATCCCGACCTGTTCCTGGCCGCCGCCGAGCTCATCGGCGTTGACATCCGCGACAGCATGGTGGTCGGCGACAGCGTCTGGGACCTGCTCGCGGCCCGCCGCGCCCGGGCGCTGGGAATCGGTCTGCTGTCGGGCGGTTACGGGCGGGAAGAGCTCATCTACTCGGGCTCGTACCGGGTGTACGAAGACCCCCGAGACCTGCTCGCGCACGTCGACGAGGTCGGCGTGCGCCGGCCGCTCGTGTAGCACCGGCGCGCTACTCCTCGATGCGCGTCGTCACCGTCTGCTTGGGATGGTATGTGCGCTCGCCGGCGTACGCCTCGAGCACTCGGTGGTCGGCCGGGGTCTGCGGTCCGTCCACGAGTGACCGCGGGAACAAACGCTGCTTGAGAACGACGTTCAGCTGCGCGCCGAGCAGTGTGATGTTGGCCTGCAGATAGAACCACCACAGGATCGTGATGACGGTGGCGAAATGCCCATATGTCGACTGGGCCTTTTGCAGGTAGTGGGAAATGATGAGTGCGGACAGCTGCTGGAGTACGAAGAACGCCACTCCGGAAAGCAGCGCCCCGGGCAGTACCTCGCGCAAGCTCGTGACTCGCGTGGTCAGGATCCGGAACGCCGCGAGGAAGATCCCGACGTCGAGCGCCGCGGCCAGCACGTAGCCGCCGACGCGGCCGATCGCCCCGAGGTTGACGCCGTTGGCCGAGGTGACGACGAAACCCGATACCAGCGTGGTGAAAACCAGACCCAGGCCGATCGTCCCGAGAACCCACACGCTTCGGAGCGCCTGCTGGACCATCCCGGGCCGCTCGTGGTAGGGAATCTCCCACACCGAATCGAATGCGAACTGAACCGTACGCACGACCCCGATGCCGCTCCACAGCGCGGTCACCAGGCCGAGGACGAACACCCACCAGCTACCGGTCAGTGCGCTGACGCTCGACGGATCGAGCAGCGGGAGCATTTTCGCGACATGGCCGAGCACCGACTCCTTGTCCGCAGCGGGCAAGAACCACGCCAGGCAGGTGACGAGAACCAGGAACAACGGGAAGATCGAGAAGATCCCCCAGAACGCGATCATCGCTCCGAGGTTTGTCGACCGATCCTCGGAAAACTTCTTGAATGTGGCGACCGCCACACCGGCCGGCTTGCTCTGGCGTTGCGCGCGGTCGATCTTCTCCGTCATGCGCATATCGCTCTCTCCTCTCGCTGAAAGCGGCGCCACCCCTGTCATCAGTGGTGCTACCCGGCTCGCGGGCGGGTAACCCTGCCGATTCACCGCGGTCGCGGTGGAGCGCGACCGCGACAACCACCAGCACGACACCCAGGACCTGACGCGGACTCGGAATCTGCGCCAGCACGACGATCCCGATAACGGTCGCGGTTGCCGGCAGCAGCGAAACCATCAGCGAGTACGTGGCACGGCTCAGCCGCGTCATCGCGAGCTGATCGCACACGTACGGGATCACCGACGACGTGATGCCGACGCCGATCCCAGCGGCGATCGCGACCGGGTCGACCAGGTGCGGGACGACGGCCCAGCCGCCGATCACGGTGCTCACCGGCGCCGCGATCAGCATCGCGCCGGCGAGCCCGTCGATGCCGCTGAACCGAGGCACCCGCGACACACGGTGAGCGAGCACGATGTACAGCGCGAATAGCCCGGCGTTGGCGAACGCGAACGCGGCGCCGAGCGGCTCGCCTCCCAACTGGACCGCGATCAAGACGTAGACACCAGCCACCGCGAGCACGAGCGCCAGCCCGTTCCGCCTCGAGCGGACGCCCATCGCCGCGAGCACGATCACCGGCAGGAACTCAATCGCGGACACAGTCCCGAGCGGCAGCCGCGCGATCGCCTCGTAGAAGCAACTGTTCATCACGGCGAGCACGACCCCGAGCGCGGCGACCAGCCGCACGGTGGCGCGGTCGCCACCTCGCAGCGCCCGCCATGGCCGGCGCCACAGCGCGAACACGACCGCGGCGCTGACGATCCGCAGCCAGGCGACCCCGAGCGGCGCGACCCGCGCGAACAGCAGCACCGCGAACGCGGGTCCGAGGTAGTGGAACACGGCACTTCCGACGAAATACGCCTGGGGCGGAACGTTCTGAGAGCGGGTACGCGGGGGCATGTCCGGATTGTCGCCACGCGTGCATCACTTGAACATGGCCAAATGAAGGTGTTATGGTCATCTCACCTCATGAACAACGGCAAAACCAGCGTCGGGGACAGCGATTTTCCCCTCCTCGACGCTATCGACCACAGGATCATCAGCGAGCTTTCGACCGACGGCCGGGTCTCGTTCGCGGAGCTCGGGCGGCGCACGAACCTCTCCTCGCCGGCGGTGACCGAGCGCGTCAAGCGCCTCGAACAAGCCGGCGTGATCACCGGCTACCGCGCTGAGGTCGACCCGCGCGCGCTCGGCTACCAGCTGACCGCGATCGTCCGGGTCAAGCCCGCCGTTCGGCAGCTGACGAAGATCGCCGAGCTCGCGGCCGAGATCCCGGAGGTCGAGGAGTGCCTGCGGATCACCGGCGAGGACTGCTTCCACATCAAGCTTCACCTGGGGTCGATCGAGGAGCTCCCGAGCATCCTCGACCGCTTCCTCCTGTACGGCGAGACCACCACCTCGATCGTCAACGCCACCCCGGTCGCGCGGCGCGATCCGCCGCCGCATTCGGCGCTCGATTAAGCGTCAAAAGACTCACCCGCACTGGGTGACAAGACGGGGTTGCGGCCGACCGCCGCTGAGACATTGCTGCCTGTCAGCAACGGCCGGTCCAAGAGCAGCCGGCCCCGAGGAGAGACACCATGTTCATCTCTGAGCCCCTCCCCCAGTTCACGGCAGCGACCGCGCCTCAGGCGCCTCAGGTTCCCGCAGGGCTCGCCCAGCTCGCCGCGGTCCTCGCGGTCGCGCTCACGCTGCTTGTGGTCATGCTGGCGGTGACGCCGGGCATCACCCGCATATGCCCCGCCCCCCGCGCGCACACCCCTGTGCACCCCGCGCGTTAGCCGCGTGTCGGGACAAGCAAGACGAGGGCCTCAGCGGATAGGGCGCACGGCGCGCCGGCGCGCGCGCTCGACCCACGGTCCCGCCCGCAGACGCTCGAACGTGGCCATCGCGCCCGCACTGAGAGCGTCGGCACCGGGATCAGCGCCGAGGCCGGCGTCCGCGAGCTCGAGCGCGAGCACGGCCGCGTCGAACACGACCCCGGCCTCGCTCATGATCCGCCCGGCCGCGCGCCAGTGTTCGGCGGCGGCGTCGCTGTCGCCGGCTCGGGCAGCCAGGTGCGCAGCGAGCCGACCCGCCTGCGCGGTCACGTATGGCGAAGTCTTCGGCGCCGCGGGCCCGTTCAGCGCCTCGAGCGCCGCGGTGAGCGGGCCGTCGTCATCGCCCCCGACCAGCAGATCGACCGCGAACGGAAGCCAGGCCGGCCACTCGGCGTAGTCGCCGGATCCGGCGTCCATGATCGCCGCCAGCGCGCGTTCGGGGGCGCCCTCGAGGTGCGCAAGCGCGACCGCGCGCACGCTGCGGTAGTCGCTCTCGACCGCGGCCCCGGACTCAGCCTGGCGGTGGTCGAAGCCATCGATCACCAAGCGCGCGACGTCGACCTCCCCTCGCGCTAGCGCGATGAGCAACGGCGGGCCGATCGCCATCCCCGCGTTTGCCGGCGCCGTCTCGATGCCAGCCCGATCAATGGTGTTGAGCGCATCGTCCCAGGCTCCCACGCAGAACAGGGTGCGGGCGAGGTGGAGCATCCCGAGCTCGTGCCCGGTGCGGCTCGCAACCAGCTCGGCGGCGCCAATGGCGGTCCGCGCAGTCTCGGCCGCCTCCTCGAACCGCCCGAGCGCGCACAGCGTGATCGCGATGTTGGTCAGGGTTATCGGGACATCCGCTGGGGCATGGAGCTCGCGCACATGCAGCGCCTCCCGAAACAGCTCGAGCGCCTCAGCCGGACGGCCGAGCTCGACGAACGCCGACGCCCGGCAATTGAGCGCCAGCCCGAGCTCCTCCTCGGCTCGCGCGCTTCTCGCGGCCACGGCCGCTTCGGCCGCGGTGCGTTCGGCCCCCTTCGCGTCGCCGTCGTAATAGAGAACGCCCGCCAGCGCGGCCGCGGCACGCGCGAACGCGGCGTCCTTGACCGTGCCGAGTCCGTCACGCACCTCACGTAGCGGATCCACGAGCTCCGTCGCCGGCCGCGTCCAGCGATACACGTAGAGCTCTCGCGCCCGAAGCGCGAGTGCCTCGCGCTCGCGACCGGCGTTCGCATGCAGTTCACCGGCCTGCGCGTAGTGCTCGGCGGCCGCGGTCCGGTCGCCCTCGTGCTCGGCGCACTGCGCCGCCTCCACCAGGTGCTTCGCTCGCCGCCGCTCGTCGGGCTCGATCTCGGCAGCCCTATCGAACAGCGCGATCGCCTCGTGCAGCGCGCCGACGCTGGCGGCGCGGCGGGCAGCTTCGACGACCGTTGTGAGCGCACGCCGGCGGATCAGCTCGGCGTCCTGTGCGCTCGGATCGGCGTCTGCGGCCGCCAGTAGGTGGCCGGCGTAGAGACCCGCCACGTCCGGATCGGGCTCTCCCTCCGCCAACCACTCGGCGGCCGCCAGATGGCGCGCCTTGCGGGCCTGCTTCGACATCGTGCCGAGGGCGACGCGCTGGATCTGGCGGTGCGAGAACGCATACTGGCCGCGTTCGAGCGAGAGCGGATCGGTCGTGACGGCCAAGAACCCCTTGGCAGCCAGCCCCTCGAGCAGGACACGCACGTCCGTCTCACTGGCCCCCGCGACCGCCGTCGCCGCGGCCGCACTGAAGCGCTGCCCGAGCACGGCCGCGTCGAAGAGCACATGGCGCTCGTCGGCGTCGAGCGCATCCAGACGGCCGGCGATCAGCGCGTGGATGCTAGGTGGAACCGCGAGCTCGTGTACGTCTCCGACGAGACGGTACGTCTCGGCGTCGGGCTCCGCAACCATCACGCCACGGTCGGTGAGCATGCGAAGCGATTCGACGGCGAACAGCGGCACCCCGCCGGCGTGATCGCGAACGGTGTGCCGCAGTTCCGCAGGTGCGTTGGTGACCGCCTCGGCGACCAGCGCCTCG
>Ga0116217_10005581_pt1 | contig 11039 bp, 8 predicted proteins | sample Sb_taG_6_FD_89697 | JGI IMG/M metagenome (GOLD analysis project Ga0116217, IMG submission 89697) | Peat soil microbial communities from Weissenstadt, Germany - Sb_50d_4_PS metaG | ecosystem: Environmental > Terrestrial > Soil > Wetlands > Peat | place: Germany: Weissenstadt | collected 2010-09-21 | reverse complement strand
GGCAAGCCCTTTGCGTCGGGCGCGCGTAAAAGTAATAGTGCCCGTTGACGGCTTTGAACGTCTAATCATATTCGCAAGTCGTGTAGACGCGGAGTCTTGAATGACGGTGTTCCGCGTCGTACGGAAACCAGCAACGGGAGCCCAGTGAAAATTCGATACTCGTTCTTACTCATACTTCTTGCAGCGACGCTCGCAGCGCAAACGCCAAAAACTCCGCCGCCAACCCGGCCCGACGATCGTTTGAAGGTCGACGTCCTGCTGGTGGTGGCGCATCCGGATGACGAGACCGGGGTCTCGCCTTATCTGGCCAAGCTTCTGGATGAACATAAACGTGTTGCCGCAGTTTATCTGACTCACGGCGAAGCTGGTCATAACAATATGGGGCCGGAGCGGGCGGCGTCACTAGGGGCTGTTCGCGAGACAGAGCTGCGTCATGCCATGACAAAGCTTGGAGTGGAGGATGTCTGGTTCTTGGATGGCCTCGACACGCCTAGCCAGGATGTTTTGCAATCGCTGGGACGCTGGCATCACGGCGCGGCGCTGGAAGAAGTGGTGCGCATGGTGCGTTTGACGCGCCCTGAGGTCATAATCACGTGGCTGCCCGCAGTCTTCATCGGTGAAGACCACGGAGACCATCAGGCTTCGGGCGTGCTCGCGACCGAAGCGTTTGACATGGCGGGCGACCCGTCGATTTTTCCCGCTCAACTCGCGGCTCCCGTCCGCGTCAATGAAACGCTGCTCGAAGGCTTGCGGCCCTGGCAGCCCAAGAAGATTTATTACTTCTCCGACGCGCAGGACCAGGATCAATTCAAAGGCACCGGACCGCTCTTGTCGGTTAACGAGATTTCACCCGTACGCAAAGCCCCGTACGGGCTGATCGCCATGCAGTGTTTCGGATTTCATCTCACTCAATACCGCAATTACATTGAGACCTTTAGTACGCTGGATGAGGAAGGGCAACTGAAAAAAGCCAGGGAGGATTGGTCCGATCCGATCCAGCTGACTTTTGGAAAGTCGAACGTCGGAGGCAATCTGACGGACGATGTGTTCGCGGGAATCACGGAAGCACCGATTGGATTTGTGCAGCACCAAGCTGAAGTGGCGGAGCCGCCGGCGGGCATTTCCCTGGAACTGGCCGGACCGTGGGGGTTTTATGAAGCTTTCAGGCGGGCGCATGGATTGCAGCATTTGCCAAAGGCTGCCGTCCCTGAGATTGCGATCGCCACGCCTGCGGCTTTGCTGATTCCGGTCGTGCTGCATAACAATACTTCGTCGGCGAAGGAAGTTGCTTTATCGCTGGCAACACCTGAGGGCTGGAGCGATCAAACTGGAGTGGGCAGCTACTCTGTCCCGGCGGGAAGTGACGTGCCCGTGCAGATTTCTGTGATGTCGCCAAAGACGACGGCCGACAAAGTCGACGAAATCACGTGTCGCGCCGAGGCCGATGGCAAGAGTGTGGGCGTGATCAAGTTCCACGTGCGTCGGCGGTCGGGAGGCTTGCCGCAGAATTAACGCGCCTGCAACCTTAGTTCTTTAAACCTTCTTACTGTTTCTTCTTGCCAAAAAGGCCCATGATTTGGTTTACCGGATTTTGTTGCTGTCCGGCTGCCTGTCCTTTTTGTCCGGTAAGTCCACCCAGTATGGAAGACGCAGAGCCCAGCGGATTGTCGCCGGTCGGGATCAAACCCTTGAGTTTCATCTGCGCCATTTTCTGGATATCAGGTGTGATTCTTGGATTCTGAAAAGTTCCGCCCACAATCGCTGGGATCACAAGTTCGCCCTGACTGTTCGCCAAGGCAGTGGTCATGTAACCGCCAACGCCGGTGCCGCCCGCCTGTTGGGTGAAAGCTTTGGTAAGCACGGCGGTGAGCTGCATGTTGAGCGTCTGGCTGGCCAGGTTGGCGGTGCCGGTCGCGCCGACATTGCCGATGTCTAGCGTAGCTTGAAGATTGCTGGTCTGGGCGACGCCATTTTTCACCACGATGGCTCCCGTCATTTTCTGAATGTTAGTGTAGCCCTGATCCGTTCCCGCCTTGCTGGAATTAATCATGGACAGGAGTTGGTGGGAAATATCGATCCCGGTATAGCGCATGCTGTTGAAATTGACGTTGATGGTGCCGTTCAGCGCCTTCGCAATCTGGTCCGAAGTGATGGATTGCAGCGGACCGGCGGCATGCATATCGAGGGCGAGATTGCCCGAGCCACTAAGCTTGTCGAGTGAGGTCACGCCGTAGGCCTTGGCCATCGAGAGCAGATCGGGCAAAGCCGCTTGCGGCGCGCGCACGGTGGCGTCGACCTGTGGCGAGTTGGATGTGTACCCTTTCATGGAGAATTGCACCGCAGCCGTGGTTCCCCCGGAAGTTACGTTGAAATTGTCAGAGTGGATTTCGGCTGGGCTGAGGGCGATGTTCACGGCTTTGACCTCAACGGGCTTGGCGATTTGTTTCCCTGAAACCGAGATGTCGCGTCCGGCCAGCGTCCCATTCAGCGCCGGTTTATCCGCGGCGCCCTGCGCTTTTATGTCGGCGCTGATCTGCCCAGTCACCGTCGTGCCGGGTGCGAAGGCGACGCCGACGGCGCCTGCCAGACGTGCAATTTCCGCGATGGAAACACCGTTAGCTTTCAGGTCGAAATCGAGTTGCGCCGGCGTTGGCTTGGAGTTCATCGTGCCCGTGACGGAAAAGGGAGTTGGCCCCAACTTGACCGTACCCTTGTTGATCCTGAGCAAATCATTCTGCAGATCGTCGCTGACGTCGTAGTCCACGTCGATTGGATATCCCACGTCGAAGCCGTGCAGGCGTGGCTTGTCCAAATCCATTTGTCCTGCAGCCGAGAGCTTGCCGTTCTCGCTCGAGATATCGGCGTGGCCGGAGAGCACGCCATCGGTGATGGCCAGTGCCGGACTCTGCAAGAACTTCTGCAGTCCCGCGATTTGAACTTCCTTCAGGTCGAGCGTGCCTTTGAACGGAGTATCGGCAGGATTCGCGTGGACCAGGGGGCCACCTTTGCCTTTTAAGCTGACTTCCTGGCTCCCCGAGCCGGGCAGATGGACGGATGCGTCAAGGTTGAAGGGCGAGTCGGGCGCGAAGTCCGTAAGTTTGAGGTTGATGTGATCGTAAACGGCTCGCGGCGTCCGGGCCTGCAGATCGGTGATCGCAACCTGCCCATCGTCGATCGCGAGCTCGCCCAAGGTGAATTGCTGCCCAGCAGTAGGCGAGGAAGGGGATGAAGCAGCAGGAGGAGTTGGCGCGGCGCGAGTCGGGGACGGCGCAGCTGCCCCGGCGGGGGCTGTCTGGCCGAGCGTGGAGAAGTTCCAAACCCCTTGGGCATTCTTGATCAACTCGACGCTCGGGCGCTCCAGGGTCAACGAATCTACCTCTACCGACTTGCTCAGCAGGGGAAGCAGCTTGACCGAGACGCTCAACTCCTGGGTTTGGATAAACGCGTGGTTGCTGAACTTTGGATCGTCGGCGATTGAAAGGTTCGCAACCCGGAAACGCAGCGGGAATAATCCCAGACTCAGGTTCCCCAGCGCGACTTTTCGATCCAGTTGCTGCTCGAGCTTCGTCTGGATGGTTCCACTGTAGTCATTAGGGTTGAACGTCGCCAGCAGCACGCCCATGACAACAACGATAACGACCACGACGATCCCGATGACGATTGCGATCTTGCGCATGGAAGCCTCCCAAGACTAAGTAGCGCGGGTGCGCCCGCTGACAAATTTCGCGCGAGCCTATCTTATCGCGGCGCGCTGTTGTTTCGTGACCATCCTCGGCCAGACTGAGGAAAGACTAAGGATACTCTTCTCGGGTGGTTGGAACGCAGGATTTTCAGATCGCGGGGGATGGTGATGGCAAGTGGCTTGTGCAACTTTGAAGATTACCGCGAGAAAGAGGGTTTCGTTTACGCGCGCGTCACTGTGATCGGCCTCAGACGACGGGAGGTGCCGTCCGCTGTTGAGATTCCTGTCTTCGGCGCTGCCAGTTTTCGCTCGACAGAATTCGTGGTCCCGCGTCGATCAGACGGGGTAACATTTCGAAAACCGATACTGGGGTCCACTTCGATCCTTCCCGTGTCCGGTATCCTCTGCGGTTCATTTCCTCTGCAATGAAAGAATAGGGACCGTCCTGAATGATAAGTTCCATCATCGCGAGCAAGGCTTCATTTTCGCTCTGGTCTTCCACCAGAGTTGGAGAATCGTTGGCCACGCGCAGTCCGTAGGGGGGATTTTCGTGGTCGCGTGCTGGGTGTGCTGACTTCTCGCTCTCGGGCGCATTTCGTTCCCATTCGAGTGCAACCAGTTTCCACCCCTCATTTTGCAGCCGTTGAATTTCATCCCAGGTAAGCTGGCCAGATGCAGACTGGCGGATACGCTCGGTTCGAGGCACAGGTTCCTCCGTGGCGACGCAAAAATGCCCAGGAACAAACGGCATGAGCAATGCCATCCCGTCGAAAATGTAACTGCTTGTTTTTCAATCGCATTTGTGGTCGCTGATTACAGGACTCATCCGATAAACGTCCGCTTGTGGGATTTTGCGTCCGAAATCGGAGCGGTTCTTGCAGAGCTGAAAGATTATGTTGGTTGCGGATACCGGCCAGTGGTCAGCCAACAAAATCTAACCGTAAATCCCGCGCCACTGGTCCCCCTCCACACTTTTTGCCGAGGTTGTGCCTATAATGAGCCGTCTCTGAATCGCGTAGGTCATAGAGCATGTTCTCTACCCGCATCCCGTGGTGGGTTTGGTTAGTTGCAGCGTCTTTCACCGCCTGCTTCGTGGTGGGCTTTCTCTATTTACCTCTCAAACTCCCGCAGGCAAGTGGAATCAGCATCAATTTTCCTCAGAACCAGGTGGCAGGTGTGACGCCGGGAAGCCCCGGCGCTCTAGCTGGGGTGAAGCGGGGCGACACAATCGTCAATATTGATGGCCGGGTTGTACGAAACGCAATTGAGATGGCAATCGCGTTGAGCAACGCCACGTTCGACCATCCGGTTTCCATAGCTGTGTTACGGGCGGGCCAGGAAGTTCGTTTGCAGTTGAGTCTCAATCAAACGGTGACCCAAGCTCGGACCCCGCAAGAATCTCTGGGCTGGTGGGTGGAATTCGCAGTCAGCCTGGTTCAGTTGTTGGTGGGACTGGTTGTTCTTTTTAAGAGGCCGCGCGATTTGACTGCGGTCGCAGCCGGCATATTTCTCTGTAGTCTGGGTACGGGAAATTATCACTTTCTGCTTCCGAATGCGGCGGTGCTGTGGAGACAGTTGCCGTTGGCCATTCAGTGGCTCGTCTTTCCAACGCTGATACTCGGCGTCAATGGGTTACCCATCGCACCCACGCTGCTGTTTTCACTTTCGTTTCCCAAACCGCTGCTGCATCGGCGATGGGCATGGATGATGCTGGTAGCGCTTGCCACGCCTCTGGTAGGCGTTACAGCTGCTGTCAACTACATCGTATTGTTCGCCCCACAGCCCGTGGGCGCAATTCCGGCGTGGCTGAGTGCATTTATGCAGATCGACGCCATGCTTATTTTTTTGTCTCCCATAGTGATCCTGGCAGTGAGCTATTTCAGGCTCCGAGATGTGAATGAAAGGCGCCGCATACGGCTCGTGGTGTTCGGTTTGCTGCTGTTCTTTGGTGATTTGATTGTGTCCGCTCTGCTCGCCTCATTTCCGAGGACGTCCCGGTTTTCCGCGTTTTTTTTCTCGCCGCTTGTGTTTGGGCTGGCGCAGGTTCCTTTCACCATCTGCATTGCCTACGCGGTGCTTAAGCAGCGGCTGTTCCAGGTAAGTTTCATCATCCGCCAGAGCCTGCAATACGCCGTGGCGCGGGGCGCTCTGCTCATTCCGATTCCCATCCTCGCAGGAATTCTCATCTTTGATTTGATTGCGCACAAGGACCAACCACTCGGAGCCCTGCTCGCGGCGCACGGCTGGGCGTATGCGCTCATGGGAGTGGTTGGGATCGTTGCCCACAAGAAACGGTCGCAATGGATGGAGGTGCTCGACCGCCGTTTTTATCGCGAGCACTACAACGCCCAGCAACTGCTGCGGCAGACGGTCGATGAGATTCGCGCCTCCTCGAATCTCGCGGAAGTTGCGCCCAAGGCGGTTGCCCGCATAGAGCAGGCGCTGCATCCGGAGTTTGCCGCAATCCTGATGCGCGAACCTGCCGAGCAGCTCTATCGTTGCATCGCCTCCGCGCCGCCGGATGTCTATCCCCGCGGACTGAGCGCCGAGAGCAAGCTCATGGCGGTTTTTCGCCTTTTTGCCAAACCCTTGCAGATATCGCTGAATGAAAGCGGATGGCTCAAGCAGCAGCTCCCTTCAGAAGACACCAACTTCCTCCGGGAAGCGCGCATTGACTTGATGGTGCCCATCGCGATTGCGCCCCACAGCCGTGAGGCGCTTATGGTTTTGGGCCTCAAGAAATCAGAAGAGCCCTACGGCAGCGAGGACCAGGAACTACTCTCGGGGATTGGCAGCGCACTGGCTTTGCTCCTGGAGCGTCCGGTTACAACCGCGCTCGGCGGATTTGAAGAGTGTCCCCGCTGCGGTTTGTGCTATGAGAGCGGCATGGGCCGCTGCTCGAACGAAGGCATGCAGCTCTCGCGAATGCCTTTCAAGCGGCTACTGACTTCGCGCTACCGGCTGGAGCGAAGGCTGGGCCGGGGCGGCATGGGAACGGTTTACAAGGCCACGGATACATCCCTGGAACGCACGGTTGCGGTCAAGTTGATCCGGGAAGACCTGGTCAGCAGTAGCGACGCGGCGGAGCGTTTCCGGCGTGAAGCCAAGGCGGCAGCTTCGTTCGCGCACCCCAATCTGGTTACCGTGCACGACTTTGGTGTGGATTCGGACACACGCGTGTTTCTGGTGATGGAGTTGCTTGAAGGCTTTACCCTGCGGCAACGATTCGAGCAGGAGAAGAAGTTTGCGCCCCAGCAGATAGTGCAGATTCTTGGAGGCGTGTGCGCCGGCCTTCAGGCTGCGCACGAAAATGGCTTAGTCCATCGCGACCTGAAGCCGGAGAACATTTTCCTCGCTCAAAGCGGAGGGGGCGAAATATCCAAGATCCTAGACTTCGGCCTGGCAAAGTTTCTGGTTTCTCCGACCAACTCCGCCGCGGCCACAGTTGACACTGTTCCGGGCGTCCTCATGGGCACACCGCAGTATATGTCGCCCGATCAACTCAACGGCGATGGCGCATCTGCCGCGTGGGATATCTGGGCGCTGGCCGTGATCACATACGAGATGCTAACCGGGGCCCATCCTTTTCCTGCAACCTCTGTTGGCCAGATGCACCACTCCATAGTCTACGGGCGGTTCACCCTGCTTTCCACTCATTTGCCCGATGCGCCGGCGGAATGGCAGCAGTTTTTCGAGCGGGCGCTGAGTCCCAAAACCGCTATGCGGCCACAATCGGCAAAAGAATTCCTTTCCAGTTTGAGTACGGCACTCGCCGTTGCCGGGAAGAGCAGTTAGGAGTACCACGTAACAATTAGCAGGAGTCCGCATTGCCAGGCCGATCTCGAGTTCAACCAACGCGGACTCCTCGATCCTCATAGAAAGCACTTCGTCCCTCACTGTTCGACTGGCCCTTTCGCGCGCAGGACGAACTCGACGTGCCGCTCCCGGTTTAGGCGTGCGGTTTCGAAGAGGTCCATGCTGTCCAGTGCAATCAGCTTTTGCTCTCCACTCGGGCTTGCGCAATGGACCTGCCCGCCCTCGACCCAGTAGTCATGAGTCAGATATGCGGTACCGTCCTTGAGAACAATGATCGTGGGCGGCTGCTCCGCGGGCTGCGTCTGTGACGAAGGCTGCACGAAAGTGGCCGGCTGCAGGGTCACAGCCTGCTCGCGCGGCGCGGTTGCGGCTGGCATGTAGATGCGATACGAAGAAGCGTCGTAGCGGGCCGGAGCGGCCCACGGCGGCATGGGAACGGACGATCGCACTGGCAATGCGACCTCGATGTCTTCCATGAGTCGCAGGGTGAGCCGGGCTTCGCCCTTGAATGTGGGAAACGGGCCGCGGGCGGGCAAGGTGAAGATCTTGACTGGCCAGAAGACCGGAATCGCCCACAGAACCGCGTCCCTCTTCGGATGACCAAGACTGTGAGCTTTGCCCTCGGCATCAACTTTCAGGTGAGGCGCACCAATGACCTTCGCCGAAAGCGGGATGACCGTCGCGCTCGGCAGAATGATGCGATCGAAATCCAACTGAATCCATCCCTTGCCCACAAAGTGCCCGGGGTTCTGATAATCCTGGAGGTGGCCACTCAGTTCCGCGCCCCGGGGAAATACCGAATGCCCGAAGGCCGACATGTGACCCAGATAGCAAAGCACAGGATCGCCGACTTGCGCGGTTTTGGACGAGAAATTGGGTTCATCCAAAGTGCATTGCAGAAGCGTTCCGGCGGGAATAATCTCATCGCTGGTCGCAGCGCGCGCCGCGATACCGGCCGAAACACAGAGAAAAACTGTCAGAAGGAAATACTTTCGGGTCATACGAGCGTCTCCTCGGAGTCTTCGTTAAGGAGCGCGCCCCGTACTGCCACTGCTGCAAGCGGAGGAATCTTACCATGGAGAGGGCGACGTTACCAGCGATATATGGGTGGACGATTCCTTCGTTGCGAATCCCATGGCCTGGGCGAGCGAATTTCTAGCGGTGATTAAGGTCGTAGACGACGGCGAACGATGATCCCGCAATGTTGAGCATGGGGGTAAGCCGTTCCAGTTTATGGTGGCCGGTTTTGTGCAGATAGTAGCTGATCCCGATGATGCCGGCGGTTTCGCCGGCGAAATTCATCGCTAGTCCAGCTGTGCTCCCGCTGAAAAGGCGGGTCACGGGGTCCAGTTCTTTCCCGCCATTTTGCAGGATGGACCGGGTGATGGCGAAGTCTGCCGCGCTGAGAGCGGCGACCGTCGCAAAGAGAAACCGGTTCTCGTTGTCCCAAAACTTGTGGCGGCTGGGCGCCTCGGGCAGTGCTGAGGCAGTGACTGGTGAAGCTAAGGCGACGACTGGCGAAGCTGAGAGGACGACCGGCGAAGCCGCCGCTCCGCCTACTGGACTGGAGTTGGCCGACGCGGAGTTCGCGGGAACAGGGTTAATGAGAGAACCATCATTAAGAGAAGCTACGGATACCGCTTGAGCCACCGCTGTCATGCTCAGGAGCGCCACCACAAACAGGCCCGTGGTCGTCCGCCAAAGCATTGCGGATGAGAACCTTGCACGAATGAATTGTGGTCCTGCCATGCTGCCTTGGCTCGCTTCCCGAGCCGATGCATCGCAATTCTGCAGCCCATGCAAGCGTGCCTCGCGTTAGGAGTTACTATCTCAAATTCAGTTGTTTGCACTCCTGAACAAGGGCTGGCCTCAGCAAAAATACACGCAAACACTTGCACACCGGAGGTAAACTGCTGGCGGGTGCGACAGCCGCCGGTCAAAATGGTACCTCTGTTGAAATCCATGGGCAGGTCGAAAATCGTTTTGGGAGTGCTGGCTCTGGCATTTGCGTGGATCTGCTTTCAGATAGGCACGCACCATCACACCGGAATCCTGCGGACCCTCGCTGCCACTAGGCAATTCCTCGGCAACATCTCAAAACCTTCCGGAGCGCAACAGCGGCACATAGCCGTGCCGGGCGAACGGCAACACAGCGTCAGTCTGTCGTGGAAACCGAGCACGTCTTCGGTGTCTGGCTACAACGTGTATCGCACTTGGGGGACAGATACGGTCAAGCTCAATTCCGCGCCTGTAGCCGGAACCACCTACGTCGACAGCACTGCGCGGTCCGGCGAGACCTATACCTATGTCACTAAAGCCTTAAGCGAGAAGGGAATAGAGAGTGTCCCTTCGAACCAGGTTCAAGTCACGATCCCTTCGCCATAGATTTCGAAGGGGAAATGCGGCTCGGAATGCCTGCCCATAAATAGGCCGCTGTCGTAAAAAGCCTCATCTCTCTCGACAATCGGGTGTAGAATGCGTGGGTTTTGGAGGTAATACTCTGGCAATGGCGCTTGCGCTCATCACTGGGCCGTAGGCGTCACTCTACAAACCTCTAGGAGGGGGATTTACCATGGGCCACTCAGACCGTCTGCAACTGGTTGGAAGAATCACGTACTATCTCGGCTGGATCACACTGCTGTGCGGAGGCTTGGTGCAGCTTAACATCGCAAAGGCGTTGTTCTTCTCGATAAGCTTGACCAAGCGAAACCTGTTTGAAATCAGCGTAGTGCTCTTTGTCATTTGCATGGCCTCTCAACTTCGCGCACTCGCTTTAGCGGGCAGCCAGGTATCTGGCGTGGGAAAGAGGCAAATGGCGGCGTAGGAAATTGCATTCGCCCCGGGTTGAGCTGTCCAGCAGCGCACGACTTCTTCGGCTGGCGCCCTTGTCAGGCGCGGGAGGAGGGCTGCCCTCCCCGAAACTCTGCCTCCTCGAAACCCGGCTCAACGACGAAGGGAAATCGGCTCAGCCGATCCTTCGCATCGAGGGTGCACTCGACCCGACGCCAGCCTATGGCGGCGGTATGACGGCCGTCGCCTGATTGGAGTATCCACTCTCTTCGTTACTCGAATTGACCGAGGTCGTTACGTAGTAATAGGTGGTTCCGTCGACGACGGTAGTGTCCGTGTACAGCGTGCTGGCATTCAGGACCGAATTGATCTGTGAGTATTGCTTGCCCGAGACGACGCTGCGGTAAATGTTGTAGCCGATGATGTTCTGCGAGTTGCTCGCGGTCCACGATAGGTTGACGCTGTGCTGCGGCGCCGACGTGCCGGTCCCGGTGAAGGTTTCGATAGTCGGCGAGTTGGAAGCGTTGCTGGTGAACGATACGCTGCCCGATGCCGCTCCGGTTCCTGTCGGCGTAAACGTCACAGTAAACTGCACGTGCTGTCCTGCGGGAATCGTGACCGGGAAAGACAAGCCGGATACAGCGAACGCAGATCCGCTCACGTTGTCGGAACTGACGACGACGGTCTCGCCGGTCGCGCTAAGCGTTCCGTTCTGTTGCCCATCCGTTCCCACGATCACATTGCCGAAGGC
>Ga0116217_10005575_pt1 | contig 11045 bp, 12 predicted proteins | sample Sb_taG_6_FD_89697 | JGI IMG/M metagenome (GOLD analysis project Ga0116217, IMG submission 89697) | Peat soil microbial communities from Weissenstadt, Germany - Sb_50d_4_PS metaG | ecosystem: Environmental > Terrestrial > Soil > Wetlands > Peat | place: Germany: Weissenstadt | collected 2010-09-21 | reverse complement strand
ATGCGGCGAATGGGCGATCCCGACGACATCGGCCGTGCGGCGCTGTTCCTCGCCTGCGAGCTCTCGAGCTACATGACCGGCGCCCAGATCGTCGTCGACGGCGGCCGGTTGCTGGCCTGAACCGATTACATCGAAGCCGCTCGACCTATCGATCTCCATCGGCGATGCGCGCCGTGACGTCACCGAACATTGTGTGGCTTTGCATCCGAGCTATCCGGCACGACGGCCGTCACGGCCGTCGTGGGCGGGTCGTTGCCCGTTCGGGCTTCGAGCGCGCGGAGATTGTCCTGCATGCTTTGCTCACGCTCCATCTGTGCGTCGGTAAGCGGGCCTAGGACGCCGCGCAGTGCCGATATCAGCGCCCAACGCCGCGGTCGGATGATGCGTGGCTGGCGGCGTTCGATTCCGCGCACGATCGCCTCACCAGCGGCTGCCGGGGGCAAGCGCTTGTGCAAGGGCCTCGGCAGGCTTGCGAGCATCGAGTGGGCGAGCGGGTCGCTGTCGAGCGCCCGATGGACCATCTCGGTGTCGATGAATCCGAAGTACGCGACGCTTGCGCTGGCGCCGTGCTGGCGGAGCTCCACCCGCAGTGCGCGGCCGAGCTGCTCGACCGCGGCCTTGCTCATCGCATATGGCGCAGTGCCGACGCCGTTCATGAACGCGTAGATCGAGGAGACGAGCACGACGTGGCCTTCTCGGCGGAGGATCTCGCCCAGCGCCGCATCGACGGTCCGAGCGGCCCCCATCAGATTGACGTCGAGCACGCGCTCGAAGCTCTCCGCGGGGGTCCCGCGGACCGTGGCGACGCGTGAGACGATGCCCGCGTTGGCCACGATGACGTCAAGGCCGCCAAACCGCTCGACGGTCCTGGCGACCGCGCGCTGCATGGCGCTCCGATCGGTGACATCCGCGGCGAGGCCGAGCGCCCTTGTGTCGTGCACCCGTGCGGCGGCGCGCTCGGCCGCCGCCGCATCCAGATCGATGATCGCCACCGAGGCGCCGCGCGCGATCAGGGCTCGTGATGTGGCAAGGCCGATCCCTCGAGCTCCACCGGTCACGAGAGCCACCTTGTCGGTCAGGTCGTACCGCGACATTTACGCTGCGCGACAAGCGCGCTCTGAACGCATCAGCTCATCCTGCGCGACCCAGTTGGGCTCGGGGAAGAGCTGGCAGTACTTGGCGTCGCGCATCAGCTTCTCGATCCCAGTCTCGACCATGTAGCCGGTGCCGCCGAACACTTGTACGGCGTCGGTCGTGCTCGCCACGGCGGCGTCGGTGGCGGCTATCTTCGCGGCGAGCGCCTGTGCCTCGTCGATGGCAAGCCCGGCTGGATCTACGCCGATCTGTGGCCAACATGCCAGCCTCACCGCCATCGAGGCGAGCATGTCGCTGACGGCGTCGTGCTCGATGATCGCCACCCCTCCCTGCTGACGTGCGTGCGCGTACTCGAGCGCCATCTCATAAGCGCGCCGGGCGATCCCGTGTGCGATCGCCGCAGTGCCGGCTCGCAGCAGCGCCAGCGCGCCGGCAACGCTCACCGACCCACCCGAGGTGGGCGCGCAGTCGACGTCTGCCAGCTCGAGTGAGGCCGCAGGCGCCGCACGCAAGCCCATCTGCCCGACGTCGCGCTCGAGCCTCGAGCCGACTGCGCCGGCGCCGATCGCAAGCGCGGCTGGCTCGGGTCCATCGAGGACTACTAGGAGCCCGTCGGCGCCATGCGCGCCCAGCGCACAGACGACCTTGCCGTTGATCTTTCCTTCTGAGATCGTCACCTCCGTGCCGGATGCGGCCGGCACGAGCGTCCAGCGTGTCCCCGCGAGGACGCCGGCGAGCTGCTCGTCGACGAGCGTCGTCAGAGCGGCGTTGCAGAGCAGCACGCTCATGGCGATCCCGCCGTCGCCGACGGCCAGCTCCTCGATCGTGGCCAGCAGGTCGGCAATGCCCAATCCGGCGCCTCCGTGGTGCTCATCGAGCAGCGCGCGGTCGAGCCCGAGCTCGACGATCAGGCGCCAGCATTCATGGAGAGCGTCCTGGCCGCCGGCGTCGAGCGCCGCGGCCCGCGGCGTGAGCTCGCGACGGGCCAGCTCGCGTGCCATCGCCCGGATCTCGGTGCGCTCGGCCAAAGTGGTCGCGGTCACGATCGGTCTCCATCTCCGTTGGCGCTCGCGTGCCCGAGCGCGCCTGTATCTGGATGAGCGTGCACGTCCGCGTTTGTGTGGGCCCTCCCGTTTGTGCCGGGGTGGATTCCACGCAGCGGCGGCAGGCAGCCGATCGTCTCCGAGTGGCACAGCCCGCGGTAGACCTCGAGGCGGTTGAGCTGGTTGGTGCCCTCGTAGATCTGGCACAGCTTGGCGTCGCGCCAGAGCTTCTCGAGCTCCGCCCTCACCGGCCCGGCGCGCAGGCCGGCGAGCTCGAGTGCCGCGCCCGTGACGCGCATCGCCACGTCGCCACCGCGTGCCTTCGCCATCGAGGAGAGCGCGAGCGAGCGCGTCACGGCGCGCTCGCTCGTCGTGCGGTGAAGGAGCGCGACGGTCGCGTCGCGAGCCCTGTCTGAGGCCAGCCAGCCGCGGACGGGCGCCCGCCCGCGGACGCTTGCGGGCACGTGTCCGAGGGCGCGAACGCCGGGGTGGGACATGACGCCACCGAGCGCGGCGTGGTCGAGCTCGGTGGCGGCGTCCATGTAGAGCTGGCGCGCGAGATGGATCTCCTCCTCCATGCCCGCCAGCGCGAGCTGCACGTGCTGGCGCTCGAGCAGGCCCCTGGCGGCGCGGTCCTCCTCGAGCCAGCCGAGCACGCGCTCGTAGGCGCCCCGCGCGATCCCGGTCGCGATCGCCCCGACCGGCGGGCGCGAGCAGGCGAGCACGATCATCGTCTCAGGCGCTCCGTCTCCCTCTCTGCCCACGACCCGCTCGTCGGGGACGAACACCTCGTCAAATGTCAATTCGGCGGCGGGACAGGCGCGCTGGCCCATCTTGTGCTCGACGCGTGCGACCGTGAACCCCTCGCTCTGGGTGTCGACCAAAAAGCAGGTCCAGGTCTCCGCCGCGCGTCTGGGATCGGTTGCCATCAGGATCGTGATCCAGCGCGCGACGCTGCCGTTGGAGATGAACCGCTTTGTGCCGCTCAGGCGAAAGCCGCCCGGCACACGCCGGGCGTGGCTTGTGATCCGGGCGCGGCGCAAGAGGTCCGGATCCTCCACGTCCGTGCCGGCTTCGGGCTCGGTGATCGCGCATGCCATCAGCTGTGGCTCACCGCCGCGTTCGGATCCGATGAGCTCCGCCAGCACGCCATCCCACTGTGAGGGGCCACCCAGCAGCAGCGGCGAGATCCCGAGCGCGTGAGCGCCGAAGATCAGCGCGATCCCGGGGCAGGCGGCGCACAGCTCCTCCATCACGACCGCGGCCTGCGTGGACAGGCCGCCGGCGCCGCCGGCCGGCTTGGGAATCAAGAAGCTCAGCATCCCGTGCTCGGCGCCCGCGCGCACCAGATCCCAGTCGAACCAGCTCGGATCCTCACCGGTGCGACGGTCGATCTCCAGCGCCCGCGGGCGTACGTGCTCCTCGGCGAAGCTGTGGGCACGGGCGCGCAGCCGTTCGAGCTCGCGCACGTCCACGCGGTTTTCGTGCGGGAGGAGCCGGGGGTACTGCTCGCGCAGAGACCGCTCTGGCTCGCGCAGAGACCGCTCTGCCGTGATCGATGTCATCGCCGCACCCGCCTATGCCGGCTGCGCCGCGGTGGCGCCGGCGGTGTGGGCGGTGGTGTCGGCGGTAGTGCCGGCGGTAGTGGCGGCGGTGACCTTGGCGAGCAGCGCCAGCGAGAGGTGCTCGGGTCCGTACAGGATCCCCTCGAAGCGAGCCATGTACTGGTACTGCAACGGACGCCTGAAGGCGATCAGGCCCGCCAGCTCGCGCGCGATCGGGTGACGATCGCCCAGCTCAAGCGTCGCGGCTCCGGGCCGCACGCTCTCGCCCAGCTCGATCGCGTTGATCTTGAACTCGGAGCTCTGCGGCTGGCGGTCCATCCACAGATGGCTGAACAGCTGCAGCTCCTGCGAGCGCGGCGTGGCGATCCGCTCGCCGGAGAGCGTCAGGATGTGCTCGGCGCCCTCGCTCAGGCGGCACGTGCGGCGCTGCTCGCTCTGCTCGAAGTCGATGCCGGCGATGAACTTCGGGTAGTTGTAGAAGTCCACGCCGCCCGCCCGCGCGATCTCGGTCGTGACCGGCAGATGCTGCACCCAGGCGTGCAGCTGACGCCTGCGCAGGCTCGAGGCCAGAGCCAGGCCGGGCAGGTTGGGCAGGAACCACGGCTCGTTCAGCACCACCGAGATCGCCAGCTCGTTGTACGGGCCGAGGTCGGTGTCGCGGTACTCAAAGCACGTCACCGCCACGGCGCCGAGACCCGGCGCCAGCCGCGCGGGGGAGAAACGCGGGTCGGGCATCAACCGGCGCAGCGTCCCCAGGCGAGCCGCGAACACAGCCTGGATCGCGGTCCCGTCGTAATAGAAGATCGGCACCTTCGCCGCCTCACCCGCGATCTCCACATCGGACTGGGCGACACCATCAAAGAACGGAGAACCTCTCATCATGACCTCTTTTCGCTGGCCAGAGAACGGTGGATGTGGTCTGGGCTGACTGGATTACTACTAGTAACCTACCATAAGTAACCTACTCATGGTAGAATTATTCCCATGAGTTCCACAGGCACGCTCGTAAAGGGCTACCGACCCGGCCGCGTGCCCCGCGTCGTGCGCTCAGAGCAACTGCTCGAGCTGGCCGATCAGCTCTTCGCCGAGCGCGGCTTCCAGGGCGCGTCGATGGACGAGCTCGCCCGGCGCGCCGGCGTCTCAAAGCCCGTGATCTACGACCACTTTGGCTCCAAGGAGGAGCTCTTCGCGACCTGCGTTCGCCGCACCGGAGAGGCTCTCGCCGACCAGGTGGCCACCGCGGTGCGCAAGGAGTCCGACCCGCGCGCGCGCCTGCGGGCGGGATCGATCGCGTACTTCCGGTTCCTGGGAGACCAGCTGCAGGCATGGATCGTGCTGTTCGACGACAAAGGGCAGGCGCGGGACGCCCGCTTCGCCGCCGAGGCCTCACGGATCAGGCACCGGCAATCGGACCTGATGATCAGCCTCATGGCCGAAACCTCTGGCACGGCTCCGAGCGACGAGGGTCGGGCGCGGCTCGAGGCGATGACGCTCGCCGTCGCCGGCGCCTACGAGTCGCTGTCCCTGTGGTGGCACAAGCATCCCGACGTCTCACCCGAGGAACTGACGGAGTGGCTCCTGGACTTGATCTGGCCCGGCCTGGAGCAGCTCATCTCCCAGCTCGCCACCTCACCCTGACCCGCCTGCGACGGTCAGGCCTCGATGAGCACTCTGAACTTGTCTTTCGGGCTCCTTGCAGATCGCGGAATGCGGATTCGCCTAGCTTGAGCAGGCAGACGCCGACCTCAACGCCCAAGCGTCGCGGCCGGCGTCTCTCCAGTCCATCCGATCCGTCAGGCGGCGGTTGGTGTGATCGTGACCGTCTCCTTCTTGGGCTCCTTGGGCAGCGGAATCGTCACCTCGACGATGCCGTCATGCGTCTTGGCCTTGATCTTCTTGGCCTCCACGCCGGCTGGCAGCGCCATCGTGCGCGAGAAGGAGCCGTAGCGGCGCTCGCGGCACAGGAAGTGTTTGTCCTTCTCTTCCTTGCGCTCCTCATGCTCTCCGGAAACCGTGAGGATGTCGTCCTCGATCTCGATCTTGACCTCCTCGGGTTTGATTCCGGGGACGTCGGCGCGCACGACGAGGTTGCCGTTGTCGCGAACCACATCGATCGCCGGCGTCCACTTGCGCTGGCGGCCGTCGGTCAGCTCGTCGAACATCCGATCGAAGCGAGTGCGCAGCTCGCCGAGCTCAGCGAATGGTTCCCAGCGTGTGAGTGCTCCAGGCATGGCTAATCTCCTTCATTCAGTTGGTTGGCAGGCATCGGCGACGCTATTCGGCAACCGCTCGCGGCACATCGGGAGATCACCTCATGGGCGCTCCGTAGTAACCCCGCGAACGCGCGCCTTCCGCGGGGGGGCGAGTCGGCTTCAGTGATCCGCCCTTCTGCTACGGAGGTATCGTGTTCGCCGCGGTGGGTCTCTTCGCAACCGGCCTGTTCGGTTCGCCAGAGCAATCTCTCCAAGCAAGCCTCCGGCCAGTCTCCCTCGATCGCGACCGCGGTGAAGCCGCGCTCGGTGATGAGGCGTCGCGATGATCACCACTCAGCGGATGCGCCTCCCGCCGCAGCGCAGCGAGCGCCCCGCGCTCACCGAGTAGAGGTGTCGGCGGCGTGGTTGCCACAGACGTGTCCTATCCGTGCGGGCACACGACGGCGCGCCCGGAGATCTCACCCCGGCGCAGGCGCTCGTAGACCTCGGCCGCCTGATCTAGGGGATGGCGCTCGACATGGGCGTGAATCCTGCCGGCACGCGCCAGCTCGAGCACCTCGATCAGCTCGATGGCGCTGCCCCAGTAGGTGGTCGAGATCGAGCACTCATACGGCTGGGAGAAGAACGAGAACGGCAGGGTCCCACCAGCGAGACCGACGAGCGCGATGTCCCCCTCAAAACGCCCGCACCGTGCCGCCAGCGCGAGCGTGTCGTCGTTGCCCACGAAGTCCAGCACGAGCTCCGCGCCGCGCCCGCCGACGGCTTCGAGGATCGCCTCCGCCGCGTCCGGCCCCGCGGGGACCGTCACCTCGGCGCCGACTTCGGCGGCGAGCGCGAGCTTCTCGAGCGAGCTGTCCACGGCCACGATGCGCGCCGGGGAGACCGCGTGCAGGATCTGCACCGCCATGTGCCCGAGCCCGCCCACGCCGATCACCACCGTGCTTGAGCCCGGGGTGAGCTTGTGCAGGGAGCGCTTGATCGCGTGGTAAGGGGTGAGTGCGGCGTCGCTCAATGGGGCCGCCTCGCGAGGGTCGAGATCCCCCAGCGGGATGAGCAGGCGCGCCGCGGGCACCAGCATGTACTCGGCCATGCCGCCGTCCCGTCCCAGACCGCCGCCCATCGTCACGATCTCGGCCTGGCGCTCGCAGTAGTTCTCACTCGAGCGCCGGCACGCCCGGCAGCTCCCGCAGCCCCACGGTCCGTACACGGCTACCGCCTCGCCGACCCGCACCCCGTCCACACCGGCGCCGACGCGCTCCACCCAGCCGGCGTTCTCGTGGCCCAGCGTGAACGGCGGCTCGAACGGCATCTGGCCGGGTGGCCATTCCATCAGGTGCAGATCCGAGTGGCAGGCTCCCGCGCCGGCGACCTTGAGCAGGACCTCACCGGGACCGGGCTCGGGGATCGGAACCTCGCGCAGCTCCGGAGGCTGCTGCCAGGCAACGAGCTGATATGCACGCATCGTGTCCATCTCGGCGCCCCTCCCGTTCTCCTGTCGCGGTCAGTGCCAGACGCTAGGCGACCCGTGTCCCCGCCGCGTCCGTGTAACACCGCAATCGGACTGCACTCTCCCCACCACACGCCGAGGCCGGACCTGAATATCGGTGTCAACGATCTACGTCGTGTCTCTCGGCGGGCGCACCGGTGTGAGATGAAGGTTGAGCCAGTCGATTGCCAGACGGCTGACCTGCTCGAGCGCGCCTGGCTCTTCGAAGAGATGGGTCGCGCCGGGCACGACCGTGATCGCGCTGGGGCAGCGAAGCTGTCGCTGGGCCTGGCGGTTGAGCTCGAGCACCTGCCGGTCGGCCCCGCCGACGATCAGCAGCGTCGGCGCTCGCACCGCGCTCAGGCGCTGGGCGAGGTCGGGACGCCCACCGCGCGAGATGACGGCGCCCACCTGCTCGCCCAGTTCAGCAGCCGCCGTCAGTGCCGCCGCCGCTCCTGTGCTGGCGCCGAAGTAACCGAGCGGCAGGCTCCCCACATCGTCGCGCTCGGCCAGCCAGGCGCTTGCCGCAAGGAGCCGGTCGGCGAGCAACGGGATGTCGAAGACGTTGCCACGGTCGAGATCCTCGCTCGGCGTGAGCAGGTCGAGCAGCAGTGTCGCGAAACCGGCGTCGTTCAACGCGCTTGCGACGGAGCGGTTGCGTGGGCTGAGGCGGCTGGAGCCGCTGCCGTGAGCGAACGCCACGACGCCCCGGGCTCGCGACGGGATCGTGAGGTCGCCGCTCAGCGCCAGATGCGGGGCGAGGGGGATGACGAGCGCCCGTGGCGCGACCGGCTCGCCGTGCTCCTGCGGGGCCGCGGCTGGGGCTGGGACCAGGTCATCGGGCGTCCGCGCGCGAGGATCCTCGACGCCGGCCGTCTGCGGGAGCGGCTCGCCGTACTTGGCGAGTAGCACCGCGACCTCTTCGTCGGTCGTTGGCCGGAAGTCCTCATACCAGTAGCCGACGGCCCAGAGGTCGGAGGGTTCCTCCACGCACACCACCTCGTCCGCATACCGGCGAAGCTCCTGCGCGGATTCGGGCGCCGCGACCGGTACGGCGAGGATCACGCGACTCGCGCCACGCTCGCGCAGCGACCGCACGGCGGCCAGCGCGGAGAGACCGGTGGCGAGGCCGTCGTCGACGAGGATCACCGTGCGTCCGCTGAGCGGGGCTGGCTCGCCCCTGCCACGGTAGCGCACGCGCCGCTCGGCGAGCTCGCCTTCGACCCGCGCGATCAGAGCCAGCAGCTCCGGTTCGGAGAGGCCGAGCGCGCGCACCGTTCGCTCGCTGAGCACGTGTATGCCGCCCTCGGCGAGCGCTCCGATCGCGAACTCCGGGTTCTGCGGTGCGCCGATCTTGCGCACAACGGTCACATCGAGCGGCACGCCGAGCGCGCGCGCGACCTCCGCTGCAACCGGTACGCCACCCCGCGGGATTCCGACCACCACGGGCAGCTCATCGCGAAATGGCTCGAGTAGCGCCGCCAGCCGTCGCCCCGCATCACGGCGGTCCTGGAAGCGAACCGCGCTGGGCACAGACACCGGCGGGTCATCGAGCGACGTGACAGCGCCCGTCCGGCGTTCGCCTGGCTGTTCGACCGTCATGACACCGCCTCTTCCTTTGGACTCTTACTTCACTACTTCGATTGCGTAGTCGAGATTGATAGTGGTCGAGCCGGCGGTGATCACCGCTCGGAATGTCAGCGGCTCGTGTACGGCGTTGGCGGGGAACACCAGGGCGTCTGAGTAGTGACCTGTGAATGTGTGGTGCGCCCGTACGGCGACCACCTTGCCGTTGAACAGTACTCGTAGGTGACTGTCACGCTCGCTGAGCGTCCGGACCGCGTGGCGGTGAACTGCAACGGCCATTGCCGGCCGACCGTTGGATGGTGGGTACCGACGTGCATGCTCACGGTCAGACCCTTGGAGGAGCCGCTGATCGTGGCCGCGCCGCTTACAGCCCGGTGAGCCCGGTGGCCCCGAGCACTCATCGCGGGGTGCTCACGGGACGCAGCCCGGGCCCGGTGGCCCTTGTCGCCGGGAGGAGGATGAGCTCGAGCGTGCGGCAGTCCTCCAGCTCGACGAGCGCGTCGTCGTTGGGACCGACGAGTGTGGAGGCGACACGAAAGAGCGAGGCTCCATCTGTCATGTAGGTACCATCGGCAGGCACGGGCTGCTCACACTCTGCCTTTCGCTGAGACCGTGAGAGGAGACCAAGGAGTCTCATCGCTGCGTGGCCTTCGTCCGTGATGTCGGGCGTGTTTGTAGCTCTCGTACTTGATCGAACAACGAGCGATTCTTGCGCCGCAGCGCGGCTGCCTCGTGCCTAATACGCGCGAGTTCCTGATCGTAGAGGGTGAGGATGCCTTGGGATCCCGTCAGCCGCTCGAGAAGCTCGGCCCGCTCAGGATTGTTGAGGAGCGTGGGCGCCGTCGAGGGTGCGGCCTCGAGCCGCTGGCCTGTTTGGCGGTCGTTCCGTTCGATGGCACCCACGCTCACAGCCGAAATCCTGACTATTGAGCTCGGGGCAGTCATCGAGGAAAACTGCGCTAAGGACTCAGGGGTTTCCCACACGAGCGTCGCTGCCCGGCGTCATGCGGCAGGCTCGGCGATCTTGCTCACGCAACAGCGGGACGCGCAAATCTCGCTGCCGTCTGCTCGCCGTCGGTGCTTGCCTCGGCGGATCTGGCCGGATGTGCCTCGGGGCTGGGGGAGGAGACTGCTTATAGTCCCGAGCTGGTCGCACTTACCCCATATGTGAAGGAGGGGCCCAGCCATGTCGGCAACGAAGATCGACTTCAAACGCGAGCTGTCGGAGCTATACGCCCCGGGGCGCGAGCCGTTGCTGGTGAACGTGCCCGAGCTGGCGTTCTTGATGGTCGATGGTCACGGCGATCCGAACACCGTTGCGGAGTATCGGGCGGCGGTTGAGGCGCTGTATGCGGTCACGTACGTGGCGAAGTTCATCGTAAAGCGGGCGGAGGGTGGGATCGACTTCGGTGTCATGCCGCTCGAGGGGTTGTGGTGGGTTGAGGACATGTCGAGGTTCACGCTCGAGGACAAGTCCGACTGGAGCTGGATCGCGATGATCATGCAGCCTGCCCCGGTTACCGCCGAGATCGTCGAACTCGCCCTGGCGAAGGCGGCGGCGAAGAAGTCGCTGCCCGCGCTCGGGCGTCTGCGCTTCGAGCGGTTCAACGAGGGGCTCGCCGCGCAGGTCATGCACTGCGGCCGATATGCGGACGAGGGGCCGACAATCGCGCGCCTGCACGAGTTCATCGCCGCGCAGGGACGCACCCCGGCAGGCAAGCACCATGAGATCTACCTCAGCGATCCGAACCGGACCGCGCCTGAGAAGCTGAAGACGGTGATCCGCCAGCCGGTCGCGACAGGCTGAGGTCCTCTCACGGCGCTGGTGGTCGCAAGCCCGGCCCAAGCGCGCCGTCGTCCAGTGGGAGTTCGACTGGGTGGGTGACTTGACAAGCACCTGTTGTACTGCCATTGTGAGTGCATGGAGACAACTACGAAGGCGCAGCGACTTCAGATCCGGGTGGACGGTAGCGACAAGTTCCTGCTGGAGCGGGCGGCCGCGGCAGCGCACCTCAACGTATCGGCGTTCGTTTTGCAGGCCGCGGCGGCAAGGGCT
>Ga0116217_10005574_pt1 | contig 11045 bp, 8 predicted proteins | sample Sb_taG_6_FD_89697 | JGI IMG/M metagenome (GOLD analysis project Ga0116217, IMG submission 89697) | Peat soil microbial communities from Weissenstadt, Germany - Sb_50d_4_PS metaG | ecosystem: Environmental > Terrestrial > Soil > Wetlands > Peat | place: Germany: Weissenstadt | collected 2010-09-21 | reverse complement strand
GCGCGGCATTGATGTCGTTCATGGCCGACTTCACTTTCGAGTCGGGAACGATGTCGGTGACCAGGACATTGACGATTTCATAGCCGAACCCGGCCATATCGGCGTCAAGCTCCTGCTTCACCGCGGCCGCGATGCCCGATTGGCTGGCGAATACCTCGTCCAGCGTCATGCCGGGAACATGGCCGAGGATGACTTGTTCGACATAAGCCTGAATTTGCTCGGCCGGGTTGGACAGCTTGTAGAAAGCGTCGAAGGCTTTCTCCGGACGAACGCGATTTTGCACGGAAATGGGAATGGTGACGAAGACGTTGTCCTTGGTCTTGGTCTCCATCGTCAAGGTAATCTGGTTGACGCGCAGGCTGATCCTGCCGGCCACGCTGTCGATGAACGGCCACTTCCAGTTCAAGCCCGGATTGGCGACGCGAAGAAATCTGCCGAATCGCGTGATGACCGCGACTTGCGCGGTGTTGACCGTAAAAAAGCTTCCCAGGATCGTGGAGAGCACGATGAAGGCCAGAATGGCAAAAGCGAACCAGCCGAAGAACGTTATTGGATCGTCCATTTTGTAGTCTCCCTGTTTGCCGTTGTACGCATCCAGCGCGACGTTCACCACGATCACTCCGGGCCGAATGCAGTTCGCCGGGAGGCCCACTGGAAGTCCGCTGATGTCTACGTCGAAGCAGACATGCGAAAGCGCAGCCGGCTTCATGAGGACCCCGCTTAGAACCCAAGCGTCGGCACGACGTCCGCCGGCGGCGTCGTCCAGCGCTTCGACGGACGGCCCTCGGCGATGGCGTGCAGTTCGCGCGCCAGGATTTTCCGCCACAGGATGATGCCGGCGTCGGAGCGCCCCAGCCGCTCGCTGTCGCGATCCTCGATGCGGCCCTGGCCGGCTTGCACGGCGATATCCTGGACGATGGCGAGGTCGGGATGGACCACGTCGGCGAAACGCACTTTTCCCGACCAGATGTCGCGCACCACGTCCATCACCGGCGGCGCCGCCGCGACGCTGCGGTCGTATGCGGCGCGCTTTTTCCGATAGGCCTCGGCGTCCTTGCCGGCGACCGCGACATGGCTGGTGATCAGCCACAAATGATTTTCATCATCGACCGGGGTGAAGCTGAAATAGATTTCGGTCCAGCCGCCGACGCCGTCCATGCCGGAAAGCGGCGGCACGATCACTCGCGTCAGGTTCGGCGCGTAATGCAACGTGTGCCGCACCTTGCCCGACTTGCGCGTGCCATAGCGCAGCATGCCCCAATCGGTTTCCTCCGCTGTGATGATCGGCAGGTCGGCGGACAGTTTGGCGTGCGAGCCGCCGGGCTGGTGGGCGAAGGCGACGTGCACTTCATCCATGCTGTTCTCAAAGCTCTGCAGGTAATTGCAGGGCACCTGCTCGACGTTCCAGACCTGGATCAGGCCTTCGGCCGTGCGGTGCGGAAAATGCGGGAACGGCGGCGGCTCGCCGGGGCCGAAATAGCCGAAGATGAGGCCCAGATATTCGCGGGTCGGATAAGTTTTGAGCTGCACCTTGCGGGCAAAGCCTGGTTCCTCGGCCGGCTGATCGATGCATTGCCCGGAGCAGTCGAACTTCCAGCCGTGATAGACGCAGCGGATGGCGTCGTCCTCGATCCAGCCGAGATGCAGCGGCGCGCCGCGATGCGGGCAGCGGTAATCGACCACCTGCGCCCGGCCGGAATGGCCGCGGTAGAGCGCAAAATCCTCGCTCATGATGCGGATCGGCTTGGCGTGGCCGGTAGCCAAATCCTGGCTGCGATAGAGCGCGTGCCAGAACTGCCGCATGAAAATACCGCCGGGGGTGCCGGGGCGCGTGGTGGCGATGTCGATCTCGGCAGGCTTAGACGTCTCGGGCTGCGGGCGCGGCGGCGGTCGGCGTTCGATGATCGTCATGCGCAGGGCTCCCGAGAGCGAAGTCTGCAAATACTATAGCACGGCGCTACTCGGCCTTGAGGCCGGCCGCCTTGATGATCGGCCACCATTTGCCGATCTCGGCCTGGCGCAACGCGCCGAGCGCCTCGGGCGTGTGCTGGTCGACGTCCACGTTGTCCAAGCCCATCTCGGTCATGCGCCTTTGCAGCTCAGGATCGGCCATACCTGCGGTCACGGCGGCGTTGAGTTTGGCGATTGCTTCCTTCGGCGTGCCCTTCGGCACCCACAGCGCATTCCACACCGACGTATAAAAACCCGGCAGCCCGGATTCGTTCGCGGTGGGAATTTCCGGCGCGGCGTCGATGCGTTTTCGCGCCGTCACGGCATAAGCTTTGATGCGTCCGTCGTGCACCAGTTGCAGGAAGCCGCCGGTGGTGGTGCACATGAAGTTGATCTGTCCGGCGAGCAGATCCTGCATGGCCGGCGGGCCGCCTTTATAGGGCACGAATTGCCATTTCACGCCGATGGTCTTTTGCAGCTGCAAGCCGCACAGGTGCTGCATGGTGCCGACGCCGACAGTGCCCTGCAGCACTTTCTCCGGGTTGGCCTTGATCCAGGCGATCAACCCTTCAAGGTTTTGCGCCGGCACGTCGTTGGTCGTCACCAAGAGGAACGGATAGCTCGGCAATAGCGCCACCGGCTCGAAATCGGTCAGCGCGTTGTAGGAGATCGCCATGGTGACCGGCGCGAACACCATGCTCTCGCTGTTGCCCAGCACCAGCGTGTAGCCGTCCGGCGCGGCGCGCGACACCCGGTCGACGCCGATCGTGCCGCCGCCACCGCCGATATTCTCGATGACGATCGACTGGCCAAGCGAATTTTTCATCCGTTCGGCCAATAGACGCACCAGATTGTCGGTGACGCCGCCGGCGGGGTAGGGCACGACGATGGTGATCGGGCGCGATGGATAAATTTGGGCGTGCGCCGGTCCGGCTGCGCCGCAACAGGCCAGCAACGCCGCGGCAAGGAGCGGCCACCAATTGCGTATCATCGTCAAGCTCCACCGCGTTTGCCGCGCGCTCGAATGGCAAAACACTATCCGGCATGCGGCCGCCTTGTCGACTGGATGCGCGGTGGTAGTGTAGCGCCATGCCAAATCCTCCCATGCAACCGCCGACCCTGTCGCTCGCCGAGCGCGACCGCCGCTGGGCCAACGTCCGCAAGCTCATGCGCGAGCGCGGGTTCGACGGCCTCCTGGTCGCCGGCTTCCGTTCGCGCGAAATGTACGAGACCTATATCAGCGACGATTACAACGAAGGCTGCGTGATCTTTCCGCTCGAAGGCGCCCCGGTCGTCATCACCTGGGCGTATTTGCGGGTGATGCGGGCGCGCTGGTCGCAGGAACGCGGCGCGACCTTGTGGGTCGACGACTATCGGGTGGCGACCAGCGGCACCGGCGTCGCCGAAGTGATTCGCGAGAAGAAACTGGCCGAGGCCAGCCTCGGCGTCGTCGGCTTGAGCTCGCAGGCGCCGACCGAAATCTATGGCGCCATCCCGGCCAATTTCTGGATGGAGCTCACCGCGGCGCTGCCCAAGGCGCGCTGGCAGGATATTTCCGAAGAGTTCAGCCACCTCATGCTGGTCAAGAGCGACGAGGAATTGGCCCAGGTGCGTTACGCCGCGCGCGCCGCCGAAGCCGCCTGCAAGGTCATCGCCGAGGTCGCCGCGCCCGGTGTCGGCGAGGAAGTGGTGTTCGCCGAAGGTACGGCCGCGATGCTGCGCCACGGCATCGGCGTGCGCTATCCGGTGATCGTCATGAATTCCGGGCCGCATACTTTATCGTGGGGCCCGCCGCGCTGGACCACCAGCGGCGAGGCACCGCGTATCCTGCAGCGCGGCGACCTGATGCAGGCCGAGCTGATGCCGCTGTGCGGCAACCAGGAAGTCCAGGTGCAGATGACGGTGGCGCTCGATCCGCTCGACGACACCAATAAGCAATGCGAGCGCGTCGCGTTGGCGTCCTACGCCGCCGGCATCAAGGCGCTAAAACCCGGAATAGCCTTTGCCGATCTGTTGGCGGCGATGGAGGAGCCGCTGAAGTCGGCCGGCTGCTGGGGCTATACACCGCTGGTGCATTCGGTGGGCCCGCATTTTTTGGCCGGACGCACTTTGGTCAATCAGGACCAGGTCGAGCTCGACGTGCGTTACGCCGGCGCCAATGCGGCGCGGGCGCGCCAGGCGATTTTGCAGCCCGGCATGGTGTTCGCCTTCGAGCCCAACGCCTGCATCGGCACGCACCGGGTCAATATCGGCGGCACCGTGATCGTCACCGCGACCGGCTGCGAGGAGCTCAATCACATCCCGACGACGGTGACGCACAAGCAGTAGACGCTTTATCAGCCGGCGCAGCTACGGAGCCTTGGTCCCGCCCGGAGCGGCGGTATCGCCCGTTGCCGGCGCGTCACCCTGTGCCGGCGTAGTGGCGGGTGTCAGCCTGTTGGCGCTTCCCAAAATGTAGCCGATGATCGAGCCGAACAGGCCGAACGCAGGCGCGGTCTGGTCGGTGGAATAGCCGCCGGCGATGAGGATGAGGGAAGCGGTCACCACGATGACGACGATGACCAGGCGGACGATCTTCTCAGTGTCGGCGGCAATCTCGGATCTGAACAACACCGCCACGAAAATCAAGCCAATGATGCCGAAGACCGTCACCAGGATCGTCAGCTTGAGCTGAAAGTCGGCGTTAAGCTTCAGCTGGTCCATCGATTGGGCAGCCGCTAACGAGCCTGGAGTTACAGTAGCCGCATTATGGCCGTCCAAGATGGGCGGAGCCTGCCCCAGCAGCGGGTGCGGTTCTTGCTGCTGCGAATAGGCGGTCGAGCCCATGGCGCAGGCGAGCAGGATCATACTCAGCAGAAAAACAACAAATTTCATGGCGTCCCCCAGGAATGCCGCCCTCGGCGCGCAAGCAGGTCCGATCGAGCCTCGCGGGCAGCCCAGCGTTGAGTTGCCATTATAGACCACTGCAATTTTAGAGACAATTTGGTCGGGCTTGTTCCCGGCCTCGACGGCATTGTGACCCATAACACTCTCACGATGGCGCTGTGACGTACGGCACTCCCCGTTACCGGCGGCCGAATACTAATTGGCATGACGACTTCACGAATGGAGGCTGTCATGATCAACAACGATCCGACCGGCCCGCGATGGGGTAGACTTAGGCGCGATCTCGGCAACTGGCGCCGCGACGTGCGCCTGCACCACGAACTGATGAGCCTCGACGACAGGATGTTGCGCGATATTGGCCTGTCGCGCGACGAGACGAGGTTCGAAGCGTCGAAGCTGTTTTGGCTGCCCTGGCGATGACAATTGCAATCATGAGCACAGCGATAGTTCGCGCACCGGCCGCATGTCGTTTCGTGACGACCTTGGGTTGTCGGCGCGGCTGTAGCCGCTTCCCAGGGCTGCGGCGGATTGCGCTTGCGCCATATCTTGACGCGGATGCAGCCGAGGTAGACTTTGTGTTCATTGGAGAATTCGGCCCCGGAGATGGCGGTATGCCGCGCGGCGCCGATCTTGGGGAGGGGCATCATGCCGGCCGGTGAATTCATCAAACGCCAAGGCTGGGAAAGACCGGCCACCATCGGCTTTCTCGGCGCGACCAAACATGCGGCTTGGAGCGATTTCATCGCGCCCTTCGAGCACGGGCTGCGCGATCTGGGCTGGATCGCCGGACATAATCTGGAGATCGACTATCGCTGGGCGGACGATGGCCGGGGGGACCGTTACGAGACTATGGCCAAGGGCTTTGTCGAGCGCGGTGTCGACGTCATTGTGACCGCCGGAACGGCAGCCGTCGCCGCCGCCAAGAAGGCGACCAAATCGATCCCGATCGTCTTCGCCTCGGCCGGCGATCCGGTGCGCACCGGATTGGTCCGCAGTCTCGCGCACCCCGGCGGTAACGTCACCGGACTGTCGAACGGGCAAACCGATCTCGCCGGCAAGCGACTAGACCTGCTGCGCGAGGCCATTCCCGGCTTGCGCACGCTGGCGATCATCGGCAATCGCGCCAGTCACAATGTGCGGCTGGAAATGGACGCGCTGCAAAAGCAGGCCCGTAAGCGCAAGATCGCCACCGTCACGCGCGATATGCGGCGCGAGACGGAGATCGCTCCCGCGATCAAGGGATTGAAGGGCAAGGCGGACGCACTCTATGTCTGCACCGACCCGTTCGTGACTCATCACCGGATCGGCATCAACACCTTGGCCGTGGGCGCCGGGCTGCCGACGATGCATGCCTTCCGCCACCATATCGAGGGCGGCGGCTTCATGTCCTACGGGCCCGACTTCCGCGACCTGTTCGGCGGTTCGGCCGATATCGTCCACCGCATTCTGCGCGGCGCGAGCCCCGCCGATATCCCGGTCAAGCTGGAAAAGAAGTGCGAGCTCGTCATCAATCTGCACACCGCCAAGGCGCTCGGCCTGAAGGTGCCGAAGCGCATCAGCCGCCGCGCCGTGGCAATCCGCTGACGGCCGGGCGCGGCGAAGACGCCGCGCCGCCGCGGCACCGGCCGGCTCACTTCGCGTGTATGACGGCGATAACATTGTGCGCCGCCAGCGGCCGGCGCAGACCTTTGAGCGCGAAGTCGCCAACGGACTCGACTGTGACGGCATCCTCGACCGCCAGCAGCACGCGCGGGCTGATCAGGATTTGTCCCGGCTGCGCCTCATCGCACAGCCGCGATGCGACGTTCGACACCGTGCCGATCGCCGCATAGTCGAAGCGGCCCTCGAAACCGATCGTGCCGAGCGTGGCGTAGCCGTCGGCGATGCCGATGCCGAAGCCGAGGTCATGGCCGAGCCGTCGCCAACGTTCGATCAGGACCGTCATCGCCTTGCGCATGGCGAGCGCCGTGCGCACCGCCTGCAGCGCCGGATTCTCGACCGGAACCGGGTCGTTGAAGATCACCATGACGCCGTCGCCGGCAAACCGCTCGAGCGTCCCGCCATATTCGAAAATGATCTTGCCGATGGCGGTATGATATTCGTGCAGCAGCGCCATCACATCTTCGGGGTCGGAGCTTTCGGAGAAGCCGGTGAAGCCGCGCAGGTCGCAGAACAGGGCAGCGATCTCGCGGCGATGGCTTTCCAGCTGCTTCTCGGTACCTGACGAGACGATCAGATCGGCCACCTGCGGCGGCAGGAAACGCCGCAGCCGTCCCATGCGCTCGATCTCGCCGACCTGCGCCGCCACACGCTGTTCAAGCTGCTGGTTCAATTGCCGCAGCTCATCCGACTGCTCTTCGAGCTGGCTCGCCTGGTGCCGGACCGTTTCGTAGGAGTGCTTGAGCTCGGCGCTCCGTTCGCGCAGCTCGTGAAGCAGGCGCGTGTTCTCGATGGCGATGACGGCCTGCGAGGCGAAGTTCCGCACCAGCGCGACCTGTCTGTCGGTGAACGGGCGCACCTCGACGCGGTAGATGACGATGGCGCCGATCAGCCTTGATTCCTTCAGCATGGGCACGCCCAGCATGGAGCGCGCGCCGGCCATCCGCGTCGGCGCGCTGGGATTGGCGCTGGCGGCATCGTCGATGATATGGGCGACCGCCCTGGTGCGCATGACCTTCTCGAGGATGGTTCCCGGCAGCGGCGGGAACGGACCACGCTTGCGCTGGAAGCGGGCGAGCTCGTGGGGCGTGGCGACCTCGGCCGCGAACTGAAAAAACTCGCCATCGAAGCGAAACAGCGTACCGAACTTGGCCTGGCAAATGCGCACTGCGCTTTCCAGCATGGTCTGGAACACCGGCAGCTCGCCGGGCGACTCGCTGATGATGCGCAGCACGTCGGACGTCGCGGCGAATTGCTCAGCCAAGCGTTCGGTCTCGTCGCGAAGCTGCGCGATGATTCCCCGGCCCGTCGCGGCATCGGCGTCCGAAGCCCCGACATCGGCCGGCACGCCGGCGCGCTTGCCGGGCTTGCGCCGCGCCAAGACGTTGGTCTTTGCGAGCCGCTTCTTGGGCGCCCGGTTGCCTGTAGTGCCGCGCCGTTTCATCCATTTCCTCCGCAGAGCTCTCGATCAGCCCGACTTTTCAAGGACCGCCTTCGCGTTGTCGCGTCGCTAGAGAACCTCATGGCGCTTGGGGGTCCTCCAGCGCATGCAAAGCCTCGGGCTTGAGAATGATGGTCCATCGGTTTTTCAGTTCCAGAATGCCGGACCGCTGCCATTCGCGCAGGCAGCGGTTGACGTTCTCCCGCGTCGCGCCGGACATTTCCGCCAGTTCGCGCTGCGACAGCGCAATTTTCGCCGGGCCGCGGCCTTGCGCCGGATAGCGCAACAGCGCCCTTGCCAGGCGTGCGCGCAGATCGAAGAAGGCAATTTCCGACATGCGCTCGTCGGAGCGGCGAATCCGCCCGCATAATAGCTGCATGAGGTTCAGGCAGGCCGTGGGGCTGCGCTTGAGGAACGGCACGATGTCCCGCTGCTCCAGAATCAGCAGTTCGCATTTTGTCAGCGCGGTTGCGTTTGCCGAGCGCGGTTTGCCGTCCAGCACGGCGATCTCGCCGAACAATTCACCGGCCGGCAGGTCGGCGAGGATGATTTCCCGGCCCTTCCAGGTCGGCAGTGAGATGCGCACCGTTCCGACCACCACGCCCATCATGCTGTGGCCGGGATCACCGACGTGAAATATCGGCTCGCTGGCGGCGAAGCTGCGCGGCTGGGCGTGCCTGGCGAGGTCACGCCGCTCGTGCTCGTCCAGGGCTTTGAAAAGTGCGCCGCCTTCCAGCAATTTGCGCGCCTGCTCCGTCGTCATCTTGTTCATGATCGACTCCTTGCGGCGGTCAATGCAATGAAGATACGGCGCCTTAGAGTATCATTATGAACCGCGATGCTAAGCCCGATCATCGCCGAGCCCGCCGATTATCGCAAAATATCGAGCGGCGATGCAAACAAGAACGAGGCACGGTTTCCAAAAACTTGCGCCATTGCTGGCGCAATTCGCCGCTTCCGGCGGTTGAAGGTTCGAATAGAGCCTCGCGGAAAATCCACTTTTAATTTGCAATTATTAGCCTCTGCAATCTTAGCGACAATCCAGCCCGGCTTGTTCGATCGCGCCAGACGGCCGCCGCAGACCGCAATGATTCCGTGCCGTCGCCCGCCCCGACCCTGGGTGAAGATTTTACGGCGACTTGCGCAGCCACACCTTGTTGTCGTGGAACGCCGCGCCGCCGAACGGCGCGATCGAATCGGCGCCGGTCAGCGTATTGATGCCGCGGCCGTCGGCGTAGGCCGAATTGGGCCACAGCGATTCCGCGATCAGCACGCCGCGGCGCACGCCGTCGAATATTTTTGCGTGAATTTGCACTTGGCCGCGGCGATTTCCGAGCGTCACCTTCTCGCCATCGACGACACCGAGCGCGGCGGCATCCTCGGGGCTTAGCATCACCGTCGGCCGCCGCTCGCGGCTGAGCGAGGTCGGCGTCTCGGTAAAAGTCGAATTGAGGAAGCCGCGCGCCGGCGAGGTCGCCAGCCGGAACGGATGCTCGGCGTCGGCTTCCTCGATCACGTCCCAATGGTCTGGCAGCGATGGAATCGGGCGCGACGGCACGTTGCGGTGCCAGCGCCCGAACGGCACTTTGGGCCAATCGGGCTTGAAGCGGAATTTGCCGTCCGGATAGGCAAAACCGTCGAGGTAATGCGCGGTGGCGAAATCCGGCTGGCAGTCGATCCAGCGATTGGCTTCAAGCTCGGCCAGCGTGCCCCAGCCGGATTTTTGCAAGGTGCCGTCGATCAGGTCGCGCTCGGTCATGGCGAAACCCGGATGCCTGGCGCCCAGCCTTCGCGCCAGCGCGCAATTCACCTCGTGGTTGGAGCGGCATTCGCCGGGCGGCTCGATCAGCTTCGGTCCGAGCAGAATGTATTGGCTGCCGCCGGCCTGATACATGTCGTCGTGCTCGACGAACATGGTGGCCGGCAGCACCACGTCGGCGACTTTCGCCGTGTCGGTCATGAACTGCTCGTGCACGCAGACAAATAAGTCATCACGGGCAAAGCCGCGCTTGACCACGTCCTGGTCGGGCGCGACCGAAACCGGATTGGTATTCTGGATGAGCAGCGCGTCGACAGGGCCGCGGCCCTGCAGCGCCTCCCTGTCGCCGGTGAGGATGGCGCCGATGCGCGACTGGTCGAGCATGCGGATCGACGGATCGCGCACGTCGGAGCCTTCGATCAGGCTTTTGTCGAAGTGAAAAATATCGCCGTTGTTGTGGAAGGCGCCGCCGCCTTCGAGCCGCCAGGCGCCGGTGACCGCCGGGATGCAGCTCGCGGCATGCATGTTGATCGCGCCGTTGCGCGAGCGCGAGAAGCCATAGCCGAGGCGGAAATAGGCGCGCTTGCGCTCGCCGACAAAGCGGGCGAAGTCCTCGATCGTCGCCGCCGGGCAGCCGGTGATTTGCGCCGCCCAATCCGGATCGCGCGTGCGCATGTGCTCTTCCAACTCACGCGGCGCGTCGGTGTAGCGCTCGAGATAATCCCAGTCGGCTTTGCCGTCGCGGAACAGGCAATGGATCACCGCGCAGGCCAGCGCGCCGTCGGTGCCGGGCCGGATCAGCACCGGCAGGTCGGCCTGCTGCATGGTCGAGTTCATATAGATGTCGACGACGACGATCTTGGCGCCGCGGTCCTTGCGGGCGCGCGTCGCATGCGTCATCACATTGACCTGGGTGTTGGCCGCGTTGGTGCCCCAGATCGTGACCAGATCGGATTTCGCCATCTCGCGCGGATCGGCGCCGGCGAGTTTTCCAGTGCCGGCGATAAAACCGGTCCAGGCCGGATTGACGCAGATGGTGGAGAAGAAGCCGGAATATTTCTTGGCATGGCGCAGCCGGTTGATGCCGTCGCGCTGCACGAAGCCCATGGTGCCGGCGTAGTAGTACGGCCACACCGCTTCGGAGCCGTGCTTTTGTTCGGCGCGCAGGAACTGCTCGGCGACCAGATCGAGCGCATCGTCCCACGAAATCGGCGCAAATTCGCCCGAGCCCTTGGCGCCGACACGACGCAGCGGATGCAGAAGGCGATCGGGATGATGCACGCGCTCGGCGTAGCGCGCCACCTTGGCGCAGATCACGCCGGCGGTGTAAGCATTTTCTTCGGCGCCGCG
>Ga0116217_10005566_pt1 | contig 11051 bp, 7 predicted proteins | sample Sb_taG_6_FD_89697 | JGI IMG/M metagenome (GOLD analysis project Ga0116217, IMG submission 89697) | Peat soil microbial communities from Weissenstadt, Germany - Sb_50d_4_PS metaG | ecosystem: Environmental > Terrestrial > Soil > Wetlands > Peat | place: Germany: Weissenstadt | collected 2010-09-21 | reverse complement strand
CCCGATGACGCTGACGCCGGCCAGGCGCCAATGCTTCCCTATCCCTGCCCGTGCTGCGGTGGCCGCATGATCGTCATCGAGACCTTCGAGCGCGGCTCGACGCCGCGAACCCCTCCGACGAGACCGATCAGGATCGACACTTCATGATTCCGCTCACGAGATCACGATGCCCGAAGCTCGCTCGCCCGCAGCGCCGGTCCTCGACCGGCCCGGCCGGAGCTTGGGCCAAAGCCGGAGCGGCGCATGGTCTTGCTCGCCATTCCGCTATGCTCGGAGCCGCCAAGCCCCTGGCTCTGGCCTCCCATCAGCACCGGCGAGCCCCTCACGCCGTGCGAACTCCGCCAGCGGCGCGCACAGAGCCGCAACCGTAAGCGCCACTATCCCCATAGCCTGCGGCACCGCCGAGCGACACCTTCCCGCGGTTTCCTCCCCTGAGGCTTCTCGGACGCCTGCCGCCAGAGCATGTGGCAGCATCCCGCAGCGGCAGGCGTCCGAGAACCCTTAACATCGGCGGACATGGCTCATCTTGGCCTCGTATCTTGTTCTTGCTTCGTTCCATTCCTTGCGCTAATCTCCTTCCATGGATGCGAAACTGCCCGATCTGCCGCGGAAGGGCCGCGGGGCGATCTCGAACCCGAGCCCGCGCTATGAGCCCGCGCGCACGGAGCGGATCGACGACGGCTGGGGTGCCGCGCAATTTGGCGAGGACGAGGAGCCGCCGCGGCTCGCCACCACCGTGACGATCGATGCGAGCCGCACGGTCATCGCGCGCAACGACTCGCCCGACATCCCTTTCGACCGCTCGGTCAATCCCTACCGCGGCTGCGAGCACGGCTGCGTCTACTGCTACGCGCGGCCGAGCCATGCCTTCCTCGGCCTCTCGCCCGGCCTCGACTTCGAGAGCCGGCTGGTGGCCAAGCCCGAGGCGCCCAAGCTGCTCGCGCAAGAGCTCGCCAAGCCCGGCTACACGGTCGAGCCCCTAGCACTCGGCACCAACACCGATCCCTACCAGCCGATCGAGCGAGAGATGAGGATCACGCGCGGCATTCTCGAGGTCCTCCGCGATTTCAACCACCCGGTGACGATCACCACCAAGTCGGCCCTCGTCCTGCGCGACCTCGACATCCTCGCCGCCATGGCCGAGCGCGGCTTGGCCCATGTGGGAATTTCCGTGACCACCCTGGATGCCGCACTCGCCCGCGCGATGGAGCCGCGCGCGCCCTCACCCCGGCGCCGGCTCGCCGCGATCCGCGCGCTCAGCGAGAGCGGCATCCCCACGGCGGTGATGGCCGCCCCCCTCATCCCAGCACTCAACGACTTCGAGCTCGAGCGCATCCTCGAGGCGGCGGCCGGCGAGGGTGCCACGGGCGCCGCCTATACGCTCCTGCGCCTGCCGCTCGAGATCAAGGACCTCTTCTCCGAATGGCTCGCGGCGCATTTCCCGGAGCGCGCCAAGCACGTGCTCTCGCTCATCCGCGGCACGCGGGGCGGCAAGCTCAACGACCCCAACTTCGGCAGCCGCTTTTCCGGCCAGGGCCCCTATGCCGGGCTGATACGCGCGCGCTTCCAGCTCGCCTTGAAGCGTCTCGGGCTCGATAAGCGCGACTGGCGGCCCACGACGACGCTCTTCAAGGTGCCGCCGCGGCCGGGGGACCAGCTCGAGCTACTCTGACGGGCGGCACCACGGCACTGGGGCAAACGGCCGCCTCGCCCGGGGAGCACCCTGCTGTGCACCCTACGCAAGGCGGCCCCGCCATCCCCAGTTGCCAAGCCATGTTCCTTCCGTGCTAGGATTCGACCTCGCGCGGTCGCAACGCAGGACCTCGGAGGGGGAGGAATGCGCCCATGAGACCACAAGGGGGCGAGCAGAGCGGCACACAGGCGCTTAGCGAGCTCGCCCGCGGGGCCGAGCGCCGTGTGCTCGACCTCGATGCCGTCAGGCTCGCTTACCGGCGCTACGCCTTCGTCTATGACGTCCTCTTCGGCATCCCGCTCGGCGCCGGGCGCCGCCTTGCGGTAGCGGCCGTGAACGCGCGCGGGGCGGGACGCGTGCTCGAGGTGGGGGTCGGCACCGGGCTCACGCTGCCGCTTTACCGCGCCGATTCGAGGGTGGTGGGCATCGACCTCTCGCCCGAGATGCTCGCGCGCGCGCGCCATCGGGTAGCCGCCCTCGGGCTCGGCCAGGTCGAAGCCCTCCTAGAGATGGACGGCCAGCGCACGGAGTTCGCGGACGGCAGCTTCGATACGGTGGTCGCCCTCCATGTGCTCTCGGTCGCCCCCGATCCGGCCCGCTTGATGCAGGAGATGCGGCGGGTCTTGGCCCCCCGCGGCGAGATCCTGATCTTGAACCACTTCCGCTCGGAGCGGGGGCCCTGGCGCTGGCTCGAGCGCGCGACGGCACCGCTCACGGCCGTGCTCGGCTTCCGCCCCGATCTCGAGCGCAAGATGCTCGGCAGCCTCGCCGATCTGGACCTCATCGAGGATCGCCACGTGAAGCGCGCCGCCGGCGCCATTCTGCTGCGTCTTCGCAAGGGCGGCGAGGTGGGTGCCGCGGAAGGCTGAGGCAAACTTCCCAGCGGAGCGCGCCGCCTTCCTGCGCCACCACGAAGTTCGAGCGGGCACGCTTGACCCCGGGGCGAGGAGGGCGACCTATTATGCCGTCTCCTTGGCACCCTTTCCGAAGGAAACTCTCGATAGCTCCTTTGCTGCGCCGCTCGATAGTCGGGCCGTGGATGGGAACATGATCATCGCGCAGATCACCGACATGCATATCCGCCCCTCGGGCATGCTTGCTTACGACAGGGTCTCGACCAACGGCATGCTCGCGGACGCGGTCAGCCACCTCCTGACGCTCAAGCCCCAGCCCGACGTGGTGATCGCGACGGGCGATCTCTCGGATGGCGGGCTCGAGGAGGAGTATGCGCTCCTGCGCGATCTCCTCGCCGCGCTCGAGATGCCGGTCTTCCTCATCCCCGGCAACCACGACGACCGCGCGGCCCTCGCGCGAGCCTTCCCGGAGCACGGCTATCTGCCGCGGGGCGGCGGCTTTCTCCACTACGTCATCGACGACTATCCGGTGCGCCTCGTCGGCCTCGACACGGTGGTGCCCGGCGAAGCCGGCGGCCACATGTGCAAGGAGCGGCTCGAGTGGTTTCAACAGCAGCTCGAGGAGGCGAAGCCGCGCCCGACCCTCGTCTTCATGCACCACCCGCCCTTCGCGACGGGGGTCCGGCACATGGACGAGATCGGCCTCAGGGGTGCTCCTGCCTTCGCCGAGATCGTGGCGCGGCATCCGGAGATCGAGCGCATCGTCTGCGGCCACCTGCACCGGCCCATCCAGATGCGTTGGCATGGCACGCTCGTCAGCACGGCACCCAGCACGGCGCATCAAGTGGTGCTCGATCTGCGCCACGACGCGCCGGCCGTCTTCAACATGGAGCCTCCCGCCTGCCAGCTCCACCTCTGGGACGCCGCCCAAGGCATCGTCTCGCACACGAGCTACATCGGCCGCTTCGAAGGCCCTTATCCCTTCTTCCCGGAGAAGGCCGCGGGGTGAGAGGGCGAAGCGGGCGGCCGAGGGGCGAGCAGCACACCCCTCGGATGCGCATAAATCGGTTGGATTTTGCGGTTATTTCGCGTTATCTAATCTTAATTTTTCGAGTGTATTCATGGTGGTGCCAAGGTGCTGGCGCCATTATTTCGTGAGCATGCGGCTGGGCGCGGGAAAGAGCCTGGAGTGCGGCCTCGCGACAGCGCCACGCGGCGTTCGCGGGCATGCGCGCGCCTCTCGAGCATGAAGAGGCGGAAAGACGGCCGGGCCCGCCCGCGCCTGCGGACGGAGGAAGCGGTACCGGCGGCGCGCGGGCGCGGGGCGAGATTCGCGAGCATGGCAACGATCCTCGAGCGGGAGCGGACGGGCTGAGATGTTGAAGATTCTGGCCGACTTCATCAAGAACATGTCGATCAGGCGGAAGCTGATCATGATCGTCATGCTGACGACCGCCTCCGTCCTCGAAGTCGACTCCCTCGTGTTCATCAGGGACGAGATTCACTATCTGCGCGATGCGGCACTCTCCGAGCTCACCACGCTCGCGACGGTGATCGGCTCGACCACGGCACCGGCGATCTCCGCCGGCAACCGCGCCGCCGCCGAAGCTACGCTCGCCGCCTTGGCCGCCAAGCCGCAAATCCTTGCCGCCGTCATCTACAAGCCCGACGGTCAGGTATTCGCGAGCTATCAGCGCGGGATTTCGGCGCAACCGACCGTCCAGTCGGCCACACCCGAAGCGGAAGATCTCTCGAGTACCCAGGGCTCGCTTCGTCTGCGCCAGCCGATCATCCATAACGGCGCCTCGATCGGCACGATCCGCCTCGAGGCGAGCTCCGACCAGCTCCTCGACAGCACGGCGCGCTCGCAGACCCTCGTGCTCGCCATCCTCTTCGTCTCCTTGGGCGTCGCCTACCTTCTCTGCGTGGCCCTCCAGCGCATTATCTCGCAGCCGATCCGCTCCCTTGCGCTCACCATGTCGGAAGTCTCGAAGGATCAGAACTACGGCCTGCGCGCGGAGAAGGCGGGTGACGACGAGATCGGCGTGCTCGTCGACGCCTTCAACGCGGTGCTCGGGCAGATCGCGCAACGCGACGAAACGCTGCGGACGAAGAACGAGGAGCTCGCGAGCCTGATCGGCGAGCTGCGCGAGGCGAAGGACCAGGCCGAGGCCGCCAACCGCGCCAAGTCCCACTTCCTCGCCACCATGAGCCACGAGATCCGCACGCCCATGAACGGCGTGCTCGGCATGGCGAGCCTGCTCGCCGACACGCACCTCGACGAGCGGCAGTCGCGCCTGCTCGACAACCTGCGGCGCTCGAGCGAGGCGCTCTTGGCCATCATCAACGACATCCTTGATCTCTCCAAGGTCGAGGCGGGGCGGCTCGAGCTCATCGACGCCGTCTTCGATCCGCGCGAGGTGATCGCCGAGGTGAACGACCTCCTCTCGGCGCGCTGCGCGAGCAAGGGGATCGAGTTCATCTACTACGTCTCCGAGGACGTGCCGCGCCAGCTGCGCGGCGACCCCATCCGCCTGCGCCAAATTCTCGTCAACCTGGTGGGCAACGCCATCAAGTTCACGGAGCACGGCGAGATCTACGTCGACCTCGTGCTCACCCGCAGCGACGAGAAGGGCGTTCTGCTCTCCTTCTCCGTGCTCGATACCGGCATCGGCATTGCGTCCGATCAGCAGTCCCGCATCTTCGAATCCTTCCGCCAGGTCGACACCTCGCTCACGCGGAAATACGGCGGCTCGGGGCTCGGGCTCGCGATTGCACGGCAACTCGCGGAGCTCATGGGCGGCGAGATCGGCGTCGAGAGCGAGCTCGACCGCGGCTCGCGCTTCTGGTTCACCGTGCGGCTCGTCCGCGCCGAAACGGACACCGCGGAGTCGACCGCACCGCGCCGCATGTCGCGCCCGCTTCGCGTGCTTCTCGTCGACACCAACGCGAGGAGTGCGAAGGTCATGAGCAACTATCTCTCGAGCTGGAAGATCGACTCGCAGCTCGCAGAGACCCCACTCGCCGCGCGCGAGGCGATCACGGCGGCGAGTGCTGCGGGGCGGGGCTTCGATGCCGCGTTCATCGACGTGAAGGGGCTCGGCCCCGAGGGCTTCGAGCTCATGCACTGGGCGCGCTCGAAAGCCGGTTCGGGGGTCGGCGAGTTCATCCTCTTGACCGGTCTCGAGGGTGCTGAGGACGAGCCCGGCAAGCAAGGTGCCTTCGCGCAGCTGACCAAGCCCGTGCGGCCCTCGGTGCTGTTCGACTGCCTTGCCACCCTGGCGTCCGGCGGCCGCCAGAAGGGAATTGCGCCGTTCTTCGTGCGGCCGGGCCCCCAGCCGAAGGTCCGTCCGCAGTTCGATGCGCACCTCCTCGTGGCCGAGGACAACGTCATCAATCAGGAGGTGGCCCACGGCATGCTCGGCGCGATGGGCTGCAAGGTGACCACCGCGAGCAACGGGCGCGAGGCTGTCCGCCTTGTCGTCCAGCAACCGTTCGATCTCATCCTGATGGATTGCGAGATGCCCGAGATGGACGGCTTCGAGGCCGCGCGCCGCATGCGCGAGCTCGAGCGCGGCGGTCCGCTCGCGGCAGGGGACGCCGCGCGCACGCCGATCGTCGCCATCACTGCGCATGCCATGGCGGGAGTGCGCGAGCAGTGCCTCAAGGCCGGCATGGACGATTTCCTGAGCAAGCCGTTCGACGAGGTGCAGGTCGGCGAGACGCTCAAGCGCTGGCTGGCGCATCGTTATCAAGCGGGCCGCAGCACCCCTCCGGCGGGCGAGCTGAAAGCCGCCGAGAGCGCGAAGGCGGGGGTGGAGCAAAGCGCGGCGGAGGAGCACAAAGTGACGGAAGAGCGGAAAGAGGCGCCGGCAGCGGGCGTCGGCGAGGCTGCCGCCGAGATCGACATGCGCGCGATCGAGCGTATCCGCGCATTGCCCAAGCGCGGGCCCCAATCGGTGCTCGACCGCGTGCTTGTCGAATTCGCCAAGTCTGCGCCGAAGCTCGCCGCCGACATCAAAGACGCGACCCTCAAGGGCGACACGGAGGCCGCCTGGCGGGCGGCGCACAGCCTCAAGTCGAGTGCCGCCAATCTCGGCGCCGAGCGCCTCTCCGGCCGCGCCAAGGAGATCGAGGCGCTCGGTCGAAAGGGAGCCGCAGAGGAAATCGTGGCCCTGCTTCCGGCACTGGAGAGCGCTCTCGACGGCGCCTTGCGCGGCCTCAAGGGCCTGATGGAGAGCGCCTCGTGAGTTCAGGCGAAGCAACCGATAAATCCGTCATCCTGATCGTCGACGACGACACGACCATGCGCTTCCTCATGCGCGAGACGCTCGAGCAGGACGGCTTCACCGTCGTCGAGAGCGGCGACGGCGTCGAGGCGCTCCAGGCCTATGAGGAAACCCGTCCGGAAATGCTCATCTCCGACGTGGTCATGCCGCGCATGGACGGCTTCGAGCTCTGCCGCGCGCTCAGGAAGCGCGGCGACGCGAACTACGTGCCGGTCTTGATGGCGACCGGGCTCGATGATCTGGAGTCCATCGAGAAGGCCTACGAGGCGGGCGCCACCGACTTCATCGTCAAGCCGATCAACTGGCTGATCCTGTGCCACCGCGTGCGCTACATGCTGCGCGCGAGCCGCACCTTCAACGAGCTGCGCGAAACCGAGGAGCGGCTCAGGAGCATCGCGGAGAATCTCCCCGGCGCCATCTATCGACAGGCGCTCAGCGCCGACGGCACGATGTCATTCAGCTACGTAAGCCCGGCGATGCAGACCCTCTACGGCATCGACCCGGCGGTAATGGTGCGTGATGCCAGGCAGTTCGTGGATTGCGTCGTGGCCGAGGATCGCCTCGTCTTGGACGACGCGATGCGCCGCTCCGCCCGCGACTTGGCCCCCATGGAATCCGAATTCCGCCTCGACACGCCGATTGCGGGCGTCCGCTGGCTGAAATCGATTGCCCGGCCGCACCGGCTCGACCACGGCGAGGTGCAATGGGATGGCGTCGCCCTCGACATCACCGAGCTCAAGAAGCTCGAGGCGCATCGCGACTATCTCGCCTATTACGATCCGCTGACCGGGATGCCGAACCAGCACCTCTTCGAGGACCGCTTGTCGCAGGCGCTCCCGCAGGCCGAGCGGCTGAGCAGCAAGATCGCGGTGATCTACCTCGAGATCGAATCGCTCGAGAACATCCGCGACAGCGCGGGCCTCGCCGCCGCCGACGTCATCATCCGCGAAGCGGCCCTCAGGCTTCAGCCCGCACTCAGGCCCGGCGATACGGTGGCCCACGCCGGCGGGGGCCGCTTTATCGTCATGCTGGGCGGGATCAAGCGCAGCACCGACGTCGCCGCCCCCATCAGACGCCTGTCCGAGGCCTTCGAGAAGCCCTTCGAGCTCGAGAGCAGCGAGCTTTTTGCCAAGATCGTCATGGGCATCAGCCTCTTCCCCGACGATGGCAACTTGCCCGAGGCGCTCCTGCGCAACGCGAGCACGGCGCTCACCCGCGCCAAGGCGACGCTCGGCCAGGGCTACGAGTTCTACAGCCGCCATATGACGGATAGCGCCGTCAAGCGGCTCTCGACCGAGGGCGAGCTGCGCCGGGCGATCGAGCGCAGCGAGCTCGAGGTCTTCTATCAGCCCCAGGTGAACACCGTTAGCTTCAAGATCATCGGCATGGAGGCGCTCGTGCGCTGGCGCCACCCCGTGCGCGGGCTTGTCTCGCCCGCCGAGTTCATCGCCATCGCCGAGCAGAGCGGCCTTATCGTGCCGCTCGGCGAGTACGTCCTGCGCAAGGCGTGCGTTCAGACCGAGGCGTGGCAGCGCCGGGGAATTTGCGATTTTCCCGTCTCGGTGAACGTCTCCGGCTGGCAGCTCATGCGCGAGGACCTCGGCGACCGCGTGCTGTCCATCCTCGAGGAAACCAGACTGCCGCACGCCGGGCTCAAGCTCGAGCTCACCGAGAGCACGATCCTGCGCAACGTCGATCTCATCACCCGCACGATGAACCGCCTCGCTTCGACCGGCGTCACCTTCGCGGTCGACGATTTCGGGATCGAGCACTCGGCGCTCAGCCATCTCTCGCGGCTCCCCATCGAGACGCTCAAGGTGGACCATTCCTTCGTCTCGCGCATGACCCGCGATCCCGCCCATGGCGCGCTCGTGCAGGCCATCATCTCGATGACGCATGCCATGGACAAGAAAGCCATCGCGGAAGGGGTCGAGTCGAACGAGGAGCTCACCTACCTGCGCGCCTATCGCTGCAATACGATCCAGGGCTTCCTCTTCAGCAAGCCCTTGCCGGCGGCGGAATTCGAGACCCTGCTCGAGGCCGAAGTGCTGCCGCCGCGACAGGCAGCTGAGTAGACGGGCGAGCACGGCGCGCGCCCCCCCAGCACCAGCACCTTTCTCCCGGCGCGCGATCGTGCTATCGGGAAGGACCGAGCCAAGACGCATGGGCAGTGCTGAGGCGATGCCGGACTTTTCCTTCGAGCAGAGATGCTCCGGGCTCGTCGCCGGCATCGACGAGGCCGGGCGCGGACCGTGGGCGGGGCCGGTCGTCGCCGCCGCGGTCATCCTCGGCCAGGACAAGCGCGCGCGCCGCGCACTTCAGCACCTCCTCGCCGGCCTCGACGATTCCAAACGCCTCCCCCGCGAGCGGCGCGAGGAGCTCGCTCAGCGCCTAGAGCGCGCCGCGGCAGCGGGGCTGGTGCGCTACGGCTTGGCCGCCGCAAGCGTGGCCGAGATCGACCGCCTCAACATTCTCGCGGCGACGCACCTCGCCATGGCAAGGGCGCTCGCGGCCCTCGGCCTCAGGCCCGCCGTGGCCCTCGTCGACGGCGACCGCGCGCCGGCCCTCAACTGCCGTGTCGAGACGATCATCGGCGGCGACGGGCTCAGCCTCTCGATCGCGGCCGCGTCGGTCTTGGCCAAAGTCACCCGCGATCAGCTGATGCGGCGCCTTGCCGTGCGCCATCCCGGCTTCGGCTGGGAACACAATATGGGGTATGGCACCGAGGCGCACCGCGAGGCCTTGTGGCGCCTCGGCGCAACCTGCCACCACCGCCGCAGCTTCGCCCCGGTCAGCGCCTGCCAGGGCGAGCTAAGCCTTTGACTCCACAAAGTTATTGACCCAGCGACTCGCTTGACTCAAAGTGGCTGCGGGTGGCGCGAGCGGCGGGGCCTCGCGATCTTGCGGGCCGCTCGCGCCAAGCGTCGACTTCGGATGAGGGCCGGCCGCGCGCTCGCGGCCGCGAAGTCCGTCGAGGGGGCAATTTGCACGCGAACCAGATTCTGGTCGGCGACTGCGTCGAGCTGATGGGCTGGCTGCCGTCGGGGTCGGTCGACATGGTGTTCGCCGATCCACCCTACAATCTGCAGCTCGCGGGCGAGCTCAACCGGCCCAACAACACGCGCGTCAACGGCTGCGATGCCGCGTGGGACAAGTTCGACGACTTCCATGCCTACGACTCCTTCACGCGCGCCTGGCTCGCAGCCGCGCGCCGCGCGCTCAAGGAGGACGGCACGCTCTGGGTGATCGGCAGCTACCACAACATCTTTCGCGTCGGCGCCATCCTCCAGGACCTCGGCTTCTGGATCCTGAACGACGTGATCTGGCGCAAGACCAACCCGATGCCGAACTTCCGCGGACGGCGCTTCACCAACGCGCACGAGACGCTCATCTGGTGCGCCAAGAGCTCCGCGGCGCGCTACACCTTCAATTACGAGGCCATGAAGGCGCTGAATGACGAGCTGCAGATGCGCAGCGACTGGCTCATCCCGCTCTGCACCGGTCCGGAGCGTCTCAAGGACGACTCCGGCAGCAAGGCGCACCCGACCCAGAAGCCCGAGGCGCTCCTCCATCGCTGCATCATGGCGGCGACCAAGCCGGGTGGGCTCGTCCTCGATCCCTTCTTCGGCACCGGCACCACGGGGGTCGTCGCCCGCCGCCTCGGCCGCGGCTATGTCGGCATCGAGAAAGACCCGGCCTATGCGCGGCTCGCGCGCGAGCGCATCGCCGCCGTCGCGGTGAGCTCTGACCCCGACAGGCTCGAGCCGCGCGCGCGCCGCGAGGAGCCGCGCATACCCTTCGGCTGGCTCGTCGAGCACGGCCTCTTGCAGCCGGGCGAGCTGCTCTTCGATGCCACCCGGCGGTGGACCGCGAAAGTGCGCGCGGACGGCACCCTCATCTCGGCCGAGTACAAGGGCTCGATCCACCAGGTCGCGGCCGCCGTGCAGGGGGCGCCGGCATGCAACGGCTGGACCTTCTGGCTGGTCGAGCGCAAGGGCCGCGCCGTGCCGATCGATCTCTTGCGCCAGGAGCTGCGCGCCGGGCTCGCGCGGGCGGAGTGAGGCAGGCGCCAAAGATGGAGTAGAGCACGTTCCGATTGCATAGGTGCCGCGCGTGCTTCGAGACGCGGTGCTTCGCACCGCTCCTCAGCATGAGGTAGGTTCATGATTGCACAAAGAACCTCCTCAGCCTGAGGAGCGCCCGAAGGGCGCGTCT
>Ga0116217_10005562_pt1 | contig 11058 bp, 12 predicted proteins | sample Sb_taG_6_FD_89697 | JGI IMG/M metagenome (GOLD analysis project Ga0116217, IMG submission 89697) | Peat soil microbial communities from Weissenstadt, Germany - Sb_50d_4_PS metaG | ecosystem: Environmental > Terrestrial > Soil > Wetlands > Peat | place: Germany: Weissenstadt | collected 2010-09-21 | reverse complement strand
GTTCCTCGAGCGCGCCGAGCTTCTGACGTTTGAGGAGATCGAGCGGCTCGCGCGGATCTTTGTTGGTGACCATGGGGTGGAGAAGATCCGCCTGACCGGCGGCGAGCCGCTCGTGCGGCGCGAGGTGGAGCGGCTTGTCGAGATGCTCGCGCGGATCCCCGGGCTGGGGGACTTGGCGATGACCACCAACGGCTCGGCGCTGGCGCGTAAGGCGCGGGCGCTCGGGGACGCCGGGCTGCGCCGGATCACGGTCAGCCTCGACAGCCTCGACGACGAGGTGTTTGCCGCCGTCAACGACGTTGGCTTCCCGGTCGAGCGCGTGCTGGCGGGGATCGAGGCCGCCGCCGCGGCGGGGCTCGGGCCGATCAAGATCAACTTGGTCGTCAAGCGCGGCGTCAACGAGGACAGCGTGGTGCCGATGGCCCGCCACTTCCGTGGCAGCGGCCACATCGTGCGCTTCATCGAGTACATGGACGTCGGTCACAGCAACGGCTGGCGGATGGACGAGGTGGTGCCGGCGGCGGAGATCGTCGCGATGATCGGCGCCGAGATGCCGCTCGAGCCGGTCGCGCCGAATTACCCCGGGGAGGTGGTCGAGCGCTGGCGCTACGGGGACGGCAGCGGCGAGATTGGCGTGATCGCCTCGGTGACGCGGCCGTTCTGCGGCGGCTGCACGCGCGCCCGGCTGTCGGCCGAGGGCAAGCTGTTCACCTGCCTGTTCGCCATCAAGGGTCACGACCTGCGCGAGCTGCTCCGCGACGGTGCCTCCGATGCGGAGATCTCCGCGGCGATCGGCGGGATCTGGTGGTTGCGGGAGGACCGCTACTCGGAGCTGCGCACGGCCGCGACAGCCGGCCTGCCCAAGGTGGAGATGTCCTACATCGGCGGTTAGGCCACTCGGCCGTGGCGTTGGCCGCCGCTACTTCTTCGCGGCCTCGAAGTAGGGGTTCGTGCCGCTCTGATGGTCGGTCACGTCCACCACGCTCGTGATCTCCGGCACGGCCTGGATGATGGCCGTCTCGATCCCCTGGCTGAGCGTGACGGTGGCCATCGCGCAGCCTTGACAGCCGCCACCCAGCCTGAGGTACGCGGTTCCCTGCTCGACCGCCACGAGCTCGGCGCGGCCACCGTGCGCGGCGATCGTCGGGTTCACCTGTTGGTCGAGCAGCTGGATCACGCGCTGGGCCACGTCGCCGCTCAGGTTGGCGGGCGGTGGGGCGCCGATCGCTGGGCTGGGCGTGTTGGGGTTGTCTACGCGCAGGCCGCTGGTGCCGAACGGGTCGTCCAGCCAGTCGATCGTCGCGCCGCGGACCTTGTCGAAGTCGCGCTCGGGGACCACGATCGCGAGGTCGCGGTGGCGGACGATGGCGTCGTGGGGCGCCGCCGCGTCGAGCGGCTTGAGCGAGATGCTGCAGGTCCATTGGTTGGCGGAGGTGCCGGTCACCTCGATCCACATCGCCTGGCGCTCGGGCTCGGCAATCTGGAGCAGGAAGCCTGTGACCTTGTCGTAGGCGGCGTTGGTCATGTCGAGCCACCGCTCGCCGGAGGTCTGATCGTCGGCGCTCATCGGTCCGGACCTATGCTAACGGTGTGGCTCGTGTGCTCCTCCTGCTGCCGACGGCCACCTACCGGGCGGCCGACTTCCTCACCGCCGCCCGGACGCTCGGGGCCGAGGTCGTGGTGGCGTCCGACCGGCGGCTCGTGTCGATCGGCGACACCCAGTTGACGCTCGACCTGCGACGACCGGAGGTGGCCGCGGAAGCGATCGCGGCGGTGGCGGCGGAGAGGCCGCTCGACGCGGTGGTGGCCGTCGATGACCAGGGAGTGCGCGTGGCCGCGCTCGCGGCCGAGCGGCTGGGGCTCTCCGGCAACCCGCTGCAGGCCGCGGCGGCGACGCGCGACAAGGCCGCGATGCGGCGCGCGCTCGCCGCCGCCGGAGTGCCGCAGCCCGAGCATCGCGCGGTCGGTCCGAGCGACGACCCGGCGGCGGTCGCCGCCGAGGTCGGGCTGCCCTGCGTCGTAAAGCCTGTGTCGCTGTCGGCGAGCCGCGGCGTGATCCGGGCGGACGATCCGCGGGCCGCGGCTGCGGCCGCCATGCGGGTTCGCGCGATCCTCGCCGAGGCCGGGGAGGACCCGGAGGGGCCGCTGCTGATCGAGCGCTACGTGCCGGGCGCCGAGGTGGCCGTTGAGGGTCTTCTGCGCGCCGGTGCGCTCGAGCCGCTCGCGGTCTTCGACAAGCCGGACGCGCTCGAGGGCCCGTACTTCGAGGAGACGATCTTCACCACGCCGTCGCGGCTGCCGGGCGAGATCGTCGCGGCCATGACCCGCACGACCGCGGATGCCTGCGCGGCGCTCGGGCTGCGCGAGGGGCCCGTCCACGCGGAGATGCGCGTCAGCGAGGGGCGCGTGTGGATGCTCGAGCTCGCGGCGCGCTCGATCGGCGGGCTGTGCTCGCGCTCGCTTCGCTTCGGCGTCGGTGTGAGCCTCGAGGAGGTGATCCTGCGCCACGCGCTCGGGTTGCCGCTCGGCGACCTCCGCCGCGAGGCGGCGGCGTCGGGCGTGATGATGCTTCCGATCCCGCGCGCGGGCGTGCTGCGGGAGGTGCGCGGCCAGGACGAGGCGCGCGCCGTGCCCGGCATCGCCGGGCTCGAGATCTCGATCGGCCGCGACCGTCCCGTCCGCCCCCTGCCGGAGGGCGATCGCTACCTCGGCTTCCTGTTTGCTCGCGGCGAGACGCCCGCGCAGGTCGAGCACGCACTGCGAGCGGCGCACGCGCGGCTCGAGATCGACATCGTCGAGCCCGCGGCCGGTGAGCGGTCGCAGCCCGCGGCGGCGCGGAGCTAGGCTTCCGAAGCGATGCGCGTCCTGCTCGTCTCGACCTACGAGCTCGGCCACCAGCCGCTGCACGTGGCCTCACCGGCGGCTGCGCTGCGTAAGGCGGGGCACGAGGTGCGCTGCCTTGACCTGTCGGTCGAGCGCTGGGACGCCGGCGCACTCGAGTGGGCGCAGGCCGCCGGATTCTCGGTGCCGATGCACACCGCGATGCGCCTGGCGATGCGGGCGGCGGCCGGCGTTCGCCGCGCGCGCCCAGAGCTGCCGGTCTGCTTCTACGGCCTGTACGCGCCGGTGAGCCGCGACCTCACGTGCGGCGCGCTGGCTGACCGCGCGATCGCCGGCGAGTACGAGCCGGCGCTGACGGCTTGGGTCGGCGAGCTGGCGGCCGGCGGTCCGCCCGACGCGCGAGCGGACGAGGCGCTCATCCAGCTCGGCCGGGGCGAGTTCGAGCTGCCGGCACGCGACCTGCTGCCGCCGCTCGAGCGCTACGCGCACCTCGCGCTCGGGGGCGACGAGCGGCTCGTGGGCTACGTCGAGGCGAGCCACGGCTGCGTGCACCGGTGCCGCCACTGCCCGGTGCCCCCCATCTACGACGGGCGCATCCGCATCGTCGGCGCAGACACCGTGGTGCGGGACATCGCGAGCCTCGTCGAGCTGGGCGCCCGCCACATCACCTTCGGCGACCCCGACTTCCTCAACGGCCGCCGCCACTCGCTGCGCGTCGTGCAGGCGATGCACGAGCGCTTCCCCGACCTCACCTTCGACTGCACGACGAAGGTTGAGCACATCCTGCGCGACGCCGAGCTGTGGCGGGCGCTCGCCGCGGCGGGGTGCCTGTTCGTGGTCTCCGCGTTCGAGTCGGTCAACGACGAGATTCTCGAGCGGCTCGACAAGGGCCACACGACCGAGGAAGCCGCCCGGGCGATCGCGCTGCTGCGCGAGCACGGGATCGAGGTGAGGCCCTCGTGGATGCCGTTCACCCCCTGGACGACGCCCGGCGACGTGGTCGAGATGCTCGACTTCGTGGCCGAGCACGACCTCGTCGGCAACGTCGATCCGGTCCAGTACACGATCCGCCTGCTGCTCCCCGAGGGATCGCTGCTGCTTGAGCGCCCCGACATGCGCCCGCACCTCGGCGGCTACGACGCCGAGCGGCTCAGCTACAGGTGGACCCCGATCGACCCCGACAGCGACCGCCTCCAGGCCCGCCTCGCGGCGCTCGTCGAGCAGAGCGCGGCGGGCTCCGAGCCGATCCCCGAGACGTTCGCGAAGGTGCGCGCGGCGGCGCTCCAGGCGGCTGGGCGATCGCCGTCGCCCGCCGGCCGCGCCGAGCCGATCCTCGCCGGCTCGACCGAGGGGAGGCCACGGCTCACCGAGCCGTGGTTCTGCTGAGCGGAGCCCACCGAGGGCCAGTTTGGCCCTCTCAACGAGGTGTAGCCACCCCGCCCGGCATAGCGATGTCACGCGCGTGAGACGCCCAGCTGGCGTGAGCCAAGCTCTATTTGATGGCGGTTCCTCAGACGTTGCACCTGATCCCGACTCCGGTGACGCCACGAGCCCAATACTGCGCCACTTCCAGGAACAGAAAGCGCGCCGCCGAGGGCGAGCGGCTCCGGATACGCCTGCTCCGCCGCCAAAGCACTCGCCGGCGACGGCCCAATCGCCGTGCCGCACACTGCCGCTCGGGACGAGCTCCGGGCGTGCCGGATGATGCTCGGCGCACTCCTGCGATAGTGAAGCGGTAGTTGTGTCGTGCCGGAGAGGCGGGCTGACCATGCATCGTGGTGTCCTCCCGTTCTCGCCACATTCGGCGACCGGGGGTCTCCGAGTTTGAGCCGGGGTGTACGCGTTCGATCAGACCGAGGGCTTGATGATCGGTGACGGCTTAGGCTTTGGGGCGTGGACGCGTTCTTGGCGGTGGCGAGCAAGCGGGAGGTGCGTGGGTACTCTGATCGCCTGGTGCCGGACGCCGTGGTGCGGCGGATCCTCGAGGCGGGACGGATCGCCGGTAGCTCGCGCAACCGCCAGCCGTGGCGCTTCCTGGTCGCGGGGATCCGGGTGTGCGCGAGCGGGTTGCCGAGGCGGTCTTCGCGCCGGGCAACGTGCGGGGCGCGGCGCTGGTGGTGGCGGTGGCGGTGCGCGGAGGCGGACCAGTGGGGCTCGAGGAGGATGAGCGCCCAGTGATCGTGCTCACGTTCGGCTATCCGGCGGGCGCTCGCGATCCGCAGCGCCGCTCGCCGGAGGAGTGGGTCGCCGGGGCGGACCGCAAGGCGTTCGAGGAGGTGGTACGGCGCTTGTAGGAGCGCCGGTGCCGGAGACGGGCCGCTACGCACTTCAGGGTGTGCAGCTGCGCGCCGGCGTGGAGTTGTGGGCGGCGCGGACGGGCGCGAGGCTGTTGATCGAGGACGACCGAAGCTCCCCCCAGCACGCGATCGAGGTGCATGCCCGGCTCCTCGCGCGCGGGTGCGCTTTCGTGCTTGGGCCCTACGGCGGCGACTGCACGCGGGCGGTCGCACGGGCGGCCGGTGAGGCCGCGGTCTGGAATCACGGCGCCGCGGCCGACGATGTGCAGCGCCTGCCCGGCGTCGTTTCGGTGTGCTCGCCCGCGAGCCGCTACCTGGTCGCGCTCGCGCGCGCCGTGGTCGCGCTCGGGGCGGGTGCTCGGGTCGTGGTCGTGACGGCGCGGGGCCCGTTTGGGCGGCTGGCGCGCGAGGGGCTCGAACGCGAGGTTCGGTCACTCGGTGTGTCGATCGCGGCGAGCTTCTCTTTCGCCGATGGGCCGGAGCGGATCGCCGCCATTGCGGCTGACGCGGTGCTTGCCTGTGGGCCGTTTAAGCGCGAGCTGGAGCTCTTGCGCGCCCTGCGGTTGCGGGCGCCGCAGACGCTGCTCGGAGGCGTTTCGCCGGGGCTCAGCGCGTTTCCGACCCGTCTCGGCCAGGATCCCGAAGGCATGATCGCGGTCGCCCAGTGGCACCCTGGGCGCGGCGCTGATCCACGGCTCGGCCCGCCATCGTCCGAGGTCGTGCGTGAGGCGCGGGCGCGCGGTGTGGAGCTCGACTACGTGGGGGCTCAGGCCTACGCTGCGGCGCTGATCGCTGCGCACTGCCTCGAGCTCGCTCCCGACGATCCTCGCGCCGCCGCGCGCATGCTGCGAACGACGACGTTCTACGGCGCGTTCGAGCTCGACCCGGCGACCGGCATCCAGCAGGGACACCGGCTCTGCGTCGTGCGCTGGCGCGGCGGACGTCGGGAGCTGCTACTGGCAGACGCGGCCTGATCAACCCGGCGACGCCGACGGCTTGAGCTCGCCGCCGCGGTCGCCCTGTCACTCAGGTTGTTTGGCCCGCGTGAGCTCCACCACGTTCCCGTCCGGGTCGGCGACGTGCAGCGTCCGCTCGCCCCACGGCCGGTCGGTCGGCGGAGCGAGGACAGGGACGCCCGCGTCTTGGAGCCGCGCGTGCTCCCCGTCGACGTCATCCACGAAGAACGCGACCTCGCCCTGCGGCCACGGCGCCGGATCCGGGGGCGCGTAGTGACCGATCAACCCGGGCAGCTCGCTGCGCGGGAACAGCGCGAACTTGGCACCCTCGGTCGCGAACTCCGCGTAGGCGTCAGCGCGGAAGCGCAACGGCACTCCGATGACATCGCGGTAGAAGCCGATCGCTCGGTCGAGATCGCTGACAAACAGGATCGCGTAGCCAAGACGGGTCGGCACGCGAGCATGTTCGCACCTGCAGCCGCTTCAAACGCCCTCTCCGACGAGCTCGTCGCGGCGCCCGGTCACGGCCAGTCAAACCAAAAGCTCGTCACAGTGCCCCTTCTGAACGGCGGGCAGTCGCGGCTCACGCTCGCGACGCTCCCACGTCCCCAGCGGGACGTGGAAGAACTCGCCCGGCATCGACTTCAGTGCTGCTCCGGACAGCCGGAGAAGTTGCGATCACCGCTCGGGCCGCTCACGCAAAGCTGTCCCGAACCAGGCGTCATCGCCGGGATCGAGCTCGAGCTGGGACGTGCGGAAGGACGAGCGGAGCGGGACTCTCCAGAACTACGGCTTCGGCATCGGGGAGCAGCAGCGCGTCGAGCGGCAGCCACCACGCTCCGAGCCCGTCCAGGGTAGCGGTGAGCCCCGCGCCCTTTTGGATGCGTCTGGTGCCAGTGCGCAAGCACAAGCCGCTCTCGATCGGCCCGCGAGTGTTGCCCGTAATCTGAGGGGCTGTGGCAGACGGTTCGGGTCATCCGAGCGCCAGCGAGCTGGTGGAAGTGACACGCCGCGACTTGGCCGACGTCGAGCGCGAGATCCGCTCGCATCGTTTCTTCGCCGCGCTCGACGACGGCCGTGTGCCGCGCGAGCGCCTGGGCGAGTTTGCGGGCGAGCAGTACGCGATCCTCAGCTCCGACCGCCGCAGCTTCGCGGCGCTGGCCGCGCGCTTTCCGCAGCCGCCGCCCGGAGACCTGTTCCTGGCCCTGGCCGCGGGCGAAGGCCAGGCGCTGGGGCACCTAGTCGAATTCGCTGGCGCGCTCGGCCTCGACGAAGACGCGCTGCGCGCCCACGAGCCCGACCCGCGCGCCCAGGCGTACCCGGCGTTCGTCGCCTGGCTGGCGCTCAACGGGTCGTCTGGCGACCTCGCGCTCGCGTTGCTTGCCAACCTGGCTGCCTGGGGCGCCAACTGCGCGCACATGGCGCAGGCGCTGCGCGACCGCTACGAACTCGACGACCAGGCGGTCGTCTTCTTTGACTTCTTCGCCCAGCCACCGGCCGACTTCGAGCAGCGTACGCTCGCGGTCCTCGACGCCGGTCTTCGTGCAGGCGACTCGCCGCCGCGAGCGCTGCGCGCGGCACGGCTCTTACAGGCCTACGAGCTGCTCTTCTGGGACGCCCTCGCGGAGGGGATCACGTGACGGGCAGCGGCCCGCTGACTGCGGAGCTGTGGTCGAGCATCGACGCGACGTATGGGGCGATCCTTGAGCATTCGTTCATCGCCGGGCTCACCGACGGCTCGCTCGATCAGGCGGCGTTTCGCTTCTACGTGATCCAGGACGCCCACTATCTGCGCGAGTTCGCCCGCGCACTCAGCGTAGCCGCCGCTCGGGCGCCCGAGGAGCGCGACATCGCGATGTTCAACGAGCACGCCGCCGGCGCGATCGCGGTCGAGCGCCAGCTGCACGAGAGCTTTTTCTCAGACTTTGGGGTCAGCGAGGCCGACGTAGCGGCGACGCCGATGGCTCCCACCAACCTGGCCTACACCAGCTACCTGCTCGCCGTCGCCTACGGGGGGTCGTTCCCAGAGGCCTTGGCTGCCCTGCTTCCCTGCTACTGGATCTACTGGGAGGTCGGCAAGCAGCTACTCGAGCGCGGCTCGCCGGACGCGCTGTATCGGCGTTGGATCGCAACCTACGGTGGCGAGGAGTACGCCGCGATCGTGCAGGCGGTGCTAGCGCTCACCGACCGCGTCGGCGAGAACCTGAGCACCAGCGAGCGCGACAGCATGCTAGGCAACTTCCAGGCCACCGCCCGCTACGAGTGGATGTTCTGGGACATGGGCCATCGCCAGGAGCAGTGGCCGATCTAGCCAGCATGGAGCCGCCTCTGCTTCCGTGGCGTCCGATCGACTGAGCTGGTCGGCGCCCACGCATCTGCGCGCTTGCCAAGCGTCCCCGTATGGCCCTCCTGCTTCGTCAGGGCTTTGCCCTTCAAGCCGCCGGCGACCTCCAGCTGCCTCCTGCTCGGGACGAGCAGCAGCTGCGGCCGAAACGCGCCTGCTCTTCCGCATCCACAGCAAACGGAAGTCTGAGGCCGGGCGTTTCGCACCTCACGAGACTTTCGCAGAGGAACGCCACCAGCCACGCCGGGCGGTACGGCCACGATTGCCCGTCTGCCCCGCGATGCAGCACTGTGGCGGCGCCGATCTGGCGGCCGTCGTCCACCGTTAGCCACGAACTCCTGAATAGCAAGCACAAGAGCAGCAGCCTCGCCGCCGTGGGTGGACTGCCGGATCAGGCGTGATCCATCCGGTGAGCTGCCGTCGCCGCGGCCGCCGCTTTGCCGCCGGAGGAGGAGCCGGTGCTTGCTCGACTTCGGCAAACGTAACGGATGCACCGGACCAATGCGATCACCCGACGGCTCTGACCGGGACGAGCGCTTCGCCACGAAAGGACTGACCGCGTCGTTGAACGATCGGCTCTGGTGCAGTGGCGACGAAGGTTCAGTCTGGGTAGTCGTAGAAGCCGTGGCCGCTCTTGACACCTAGGTTGCCTTCGTCGACGAGCTGGTGCAGGAGCTTCCGAGGGCCTTCCGGTAGGCCGGCGCGCACGGATACGTAGTGCTCCTCGATGTTCAGCACGACGTCGAGGCCGACTCGGTCCATGAGCCGAAACGGCGGAATGCCCGCGGCGGTGAAGATCGTCCACATGCCATCGACATCCTCGGGTGCGGCCACCCCCTCCTCAACCACCATCAGGCACTCGCGTTTGATCGCTGCCCAGATGCGGTTGAAGATGAAGCCGTCGCTCTCCCGTCTGACACGAAACGGCACGAGCCCGTACCGGGGGAGCCTGTCCATCAGAGAGTCGATCAGGGCCTCGTCGGTCTTACCGCAGGACATAAGCTCGACCGCGTTGAGCTCGGGCGGCTGGTAGTAGTGCGTGTTCAGCACGCGCTCCGGGTGCTTGACCTTGTCGATCAAGGTGCTGGTGGGGAGGGACGAGGAGTTGCTGGCCAGGATCGCGTCGGGATCGGCCAGCTCGTCGAGCTGGGCGAACGCTTCGCGCTTTAGGTCAACCCGCTCTGGGATCGCCTCGATCACCATCCACGCACCCCGCACGGCCGCTTCTAGGTCGTCAAACAATGCCACTTCGCCCTCATGGGATCGGGCCGGGTTCAGCGTGCTCCGGACATGATCGATCTGTTCGTGCACGTAATCGCGCGCGGCTTCGCGCTGCGTCTGCGAGACGTCGAACATCCGAACGTCAGTGCCGGCCGCGGCATAGACCGTGGCGATCCGCCGTCCGAGGGTGCCTGCGCCGTCGATGGCGATCGGACGATCATCCACGTCGCTCGGCAGCGTGTAGGACATGGGCTCATCCTCCTAGGTCGCGATATCCGGCGAACGCCCCGATCCTACCCGCACAACGTGCAACTCCCAGGAGCCGTCCCAGCCAGCCCGTACGGCGGCGATGCGCTCGCACTGGACTCGCAAGGACGACGTGCCGATCGGGCGCGTACGATCAACGACTATGACTACGACCCAAGCGATCATTGACTCAATCGACGCCAGAGTTCTCGATCTGAACAAGCAGATCGACACTCTGACTACCGCGCGCGCCGCGCTCACCGCTCGTGACTCCCAGGCCGTCAAGCGCCCTCGCCGGAGTACCACCATTGCTGCTGCTTCGATTAACGGGCGCAAAATGGATAGTGCGGTGAAGGGCAGGTCGGTCTCGAGGCGACCGACAGAGAGGTCTCGTCCGGCGCGGAAGAGTTCCGCCGGCGTGGCGAAGCCGACCCGTCGCCGGAAGGCTCGGGCTGCGGAGGCGGTCACCGGCGAGCGACTCGAGTTGCTGCTGTCCGAGAATGGCGGGATGACCACGTCGACGCTCGCGGAGCGTTCTGGCGCGACCCGTGGTCAGATACTCACGCTGTTGCGCGAGCTTGAGGCTGCCGACCGGATTCGTAGGACGGGGCAGCGCCGGTCGACGCGCTGGCATTCGATTACGGATGAGGAGCGCATCGAGAAGCGGGCGGCTGAGCTAGCCGCTCTAAGCAAGAAATCTGGCGGAGGCGTATAGACGCCTGCAGGGTCGACCACCGTTTGCAGGTGGCGGCCCGGCCGACGGCGCACATCGCGGGCGCGGCGTGGCGCGGACGTCTGGGTCTCACGGGTATCCGGCTGGCATCGTGCCGTGTGGTCCGCCGGGTTGCATCACACCGGGAGGGGCGCCGAGCGATTGGAGCAACCGACTGGCGGACGCGCCGGCGGCGCTGCTCCAATCGCCCGGATCTCCGGCGGGGTCTTGCTGGCCGAGGCTTTCGGCGAGCGTGGTGCCTCCGGTCCCGACTGACCAGCCCGTTTCGATGCCGTCGGAGCCTTGGAACATCTGTCCGAGCGGCTCGCCGGCGGTGACGGTTTGGCCGGGCCGGACGGTGGGAGTGATGTCTTCGGCGTAGTACCAGTCCTTGCCAGCGTACGGGCCGCTCGAAAGCCTCTCCTCGATGAAGGTGCCGTT
>Ga0116217_10005561_pt1 | contig 11060 bp, 9 predicted proteins | sample Sb_taG_6_FD_89697 | JGI IMG/M metagenome (GOLD analysis project Ga0116217, IMG submission 89697) | Peat soil microbial communities from Weissenstadt, Germany - Sb_50d_4_PS metaG | ecosystem: Environmental > Terrestrial > Soil > Wetlands > Peat | place: Germany: Weissenstadt | collected 2010-09-21 | reverse complement strand
CTGCTCCGCCATCTCGTGACGGGCGTCGATCACCACCGCCTCGACCGCCCCGGCGGCCAGCGCCCGGGTCCGGATGGCGTCCCAGTCCTCGCCGCCGCGGTGGGCCGCCTGCCCGACGTTGACCGCCACCGCGACGACCTCCACGCCCTCGTTCTCGATGAGCCAGCGGACCGCCACCGACGTGTCGAGTCCACCGCTATAGGCCAGTACAACCCGTTCAGGCATCTTCAGTCCTCTTCCTTCCCATTCAAAGCGATCTTCTGCGCGGCGGCAATGCCTGCGACGTCGCGCAGGCGGTCCGCCATGGTGCCACCGCCGACCCGCTCGTCCACCACGACGAGCACCGTGTCGTCCCCGGCCACGGTACCCACCACCCCTTCGAGCCCGCTGCGGTCGAGGGCCGAGCCAACGACGTGGGCGGAGCCCGGCGGCGTGCGCAGCACCACCAGGTTCCCCGAGTGCGCCACCTCGACGACCCACTCGCCGAGCACGCGGCGCAGGTGGTCCTCGGGCGCGATCTGGTGCACCGGGAGCTCGGGAAGTGCGTAGGCCGTCTCGCCCCCGGGCAGGCGGACCTTGACGGCCCCCAGGTCGTCGAGGTCGCGCGAAACCGTCGTCTGGGTGGCCTCGATCCCCTGGTCACCGAGCAGGACCACCAGCTGTGCCTGGCTCGTGACCGGCTGCGACTCCAGCAGCTTGGTGATCCGGTGCTGGCGCTGGTTCTTGGTCAGGCGGCCCGGTGCGTGCCCGCTCACGCCCGGCCCTCCGTCGCCCAGGCCAGGATCCCGCGCATGGCCGTTCGTCGATGGGCCGCCTGTCGCCACACCCGCGAGCGCGGGCCCTCGAGGACGGCGTCGGTGATCTCCTCCCCCCTATGGGCCGGCAGGCAGTGCAGCACGACGGCATCCGCCGCGGCCTGGTCGACGAGCTCGTCGTCGATGGTGAAGCCCTCGAAGGCCGCCAGGCGGAGCGCCCGCTCCTCCTCCTGCCCCATGCTCGTCCACACGTCTGCGTAGAGCACCGCGGCGCCCTTGGCCGCCTGGTGGGGGTCGTCCGACAGCTGCACGGTGCCACCCCGTGCGGAGCGGTCGGCGAAGACCTGCAACCCGGCGAGCTCCTCGGACGAGAACGTGTAGCCCGCCGGAGAGGCGATACGGATCTCCATCCCCTCGAGGAGCCCCGCCTTGGCCAGGGAGCGGGCCATGTTGTTGGCGTCCCCGACGTAGGCCAGGGCGCGCCCGCGCAGGCGGCCCAGTGCCTCCCGCATGGTGACCACGTCGGCCACCGCCTGGCAGGGGTGGGCGGTGTCGGAAAGGAGGTTCACGATCGGGACGTCGAACCCGCTCCGTTCGAGCGCGGCCGCCATGCGCAGGAGGACACGATGGTCGAAGACCCGCGCGCACAGCACGCGGTGATAGCAGGCAAGCGTGCGGGCCACGTCCTCGGCCGTCTCACGCACGTCCAGGCCCACCTCGGCCCCCTGGATGTAGACCGGGTGCCCTCCCAGGTCGACCACCGCCATCTCGGTGGAGTTACGCGTGCGCGCCGACGGCTTTTCGAAGAGGAGCGCAACGCCGAGGCCCGCCAGCCGGTTCTCCGGCGGCTCGTCGAGCGAGAGCTCCATCACCCGGCCCCACGCGGCGGGATCGAGGTCGTCGATGTCGAAGAAGTCGGGCATGGGTCGGTGCCTCCCTGCTCCTCAGTTGGCCTCGTCGGAGGACACGTCGCCCAGGACGTCATCGAGGATCCGCAGTGCGGCGTCGAGTTCGTCGTCGTTCACGAGAAGGGGCGGTGCCACGCGGATCGCGTCGGGACGGACCGGGTTGACCAACAGGCCCCGCTGGAGCGCCAGCGCCGTGGCCTCCTTGGCCACCGGCGCCTCGAGCTGTGCCGCCAGCAGCAGGCCCGCGCCACGCACCGACACGACGCCGGGCAGCCGCCCCAGCCCGTCGGCCAGGCGCGCGCCCGCAACGCGGGCCCGGCGGCACACGTCCTCGGACTCCATGACGGCGAGTGTCGCTTTCACGGCGGCCAGCGCGAGCGGCTGCCCCCCGAAAGTCGACCCGTGGTCGCCTGGGCCGAACGCGGCCGCCACTTCGGCCCGGGCCCAGCAGGCACCCACCGGCATGCCGTTGCCGAGTGCCTTCGCCATGGTCACCACGTCGGGCTCGAGCCCCTGCGCCTGGAAGGCGAACCAGTGGCCGGTGCGGCCGAGACCCGTCTGCACCTCGTCGAGCATGAGCAGCGCGTCGCGCTCCGTGCACAGCGACCGCACGGCGCCCAGATAGTCCGAGCTGGGCACCATCACCCCGCCCTCGCCCTGGACCGGCTCGAGGAGGACAGCGGCCACGGTCTCGGGGTCCAGCGCGGTCTCGAGTGCGGCGACGTCGTCGTAGGGCACGTGCACGAACCCCTCGGGCAGCGGGAGGAACGGCGTCTGCTTCTCGGGTTGGCCCGTCGCCGTCAGCGTGGCCAGCGTCCGGCCGTGGAACGAGTTCTCGGCGCTGATCACCACATGGCGGCCCCCGCCGGCCCAGCGCCGGGCCAGCTTCAGTGCGCACTCGTTCGCCTCCGCACCCGAGTTGGCGAAGAAGACCTGCCCACCAGCCCGGCCGGTGCCGCCGTTGATCAGTCGGTCGATGGTGCAGGCGACCTCGGGCGCCAGCGTGTTCCCGTACAGGTTCGAGACGTGACACAGGGTCCGCGCCTGCTCGGCGACGGCGTCGGCCACGACCGGGTGGGCGTGGCCGAGCGACACGACCGCCAGCCCCGTGATGAAGTCGAGGTACTCCGTGCCGTCAGCGTCGAAGAGGACGGTGCCCTCGCCGCGCACGAAGGTGGCCGGCGGGTCGGCGTAGGTGCGCATCAGGGCGTCGCGCCCTGGCGCTGGCGCGGGCACCGGCGTCGGATCCGTCACAGCCGCACCATCGTCCCCACCCCCGAGTCGGTGAAGAGCTCGAGGAGGAGGGCGTGGGGCACGCGTCCGTCGAGGATGTGCGCGCTGTGCACCCCGGCGCGCACAGCGCTGGCGCAGGCCTCGACCTTGGGCATCATGCCGCCCTGCGCCCCGCCGCTGCGGAGGATCTCGTCGATCACGTCGGCGGAGGCCTTGTGGATCACCGTCGTGGGATCGTCCGCCACCACCCGCAGCCCCTCGATGTCAGTCAGGAAGATCAGCTTCTCGGCCTGCAGGGCCTCCGCCAGGGCGCCGGCGACGGTGTCGGCGTTGATGTTGTAGGCCTGGCCCGACTCGTCGGACCCGATGGTCGCCACCACAGGGATCAGCCCCTCGGCCACGAGGCGTTGCAGCATAGTGGGGTCGACCACCGACACGTTGCCGACGAACCCGAGGTCGACGTGGGTTGGCGCAGCCGTGATGAGGTTGGCGTCCTCGCCCGACATGCCCACGGCCAGCGGCCCGTGCACGTTGATGGCGGAGACGATGTCGCGGTTCACCTTGCCGACGAGGACCATGCGCGCGATGTCGAGCGTGTCCGCGTCGGTGACGCGCAGCCCGTTGCGGAATTCCGTCTCCTTGCCGAGGCGGGCCATCAGCTCGCCGATCTGCGGACCGCCCCCGTGCACCACCACCGGCAGGATGCCGACCGCTCGCATGAGGACGACGTCCTCGGCGAACGAGGCGAGGGCGGCGTCCTCGGCGGTGCCGCCGTCACCGTTGCCCGCGTTCGATGAGTGCAGCGCGTTGCCGCCGTACTTGACGACGACGATCTTCCCCCAGAAGCGCCGGATGTAGGGCAGCGCCTCCACCAGCACAGAGGCGGTCTTCGCCGCGGCGGCCTTCTGCACCCGGGTGACCTTGGGCGGGACGGGCACCGCTCCCGGGCCCGTCACGACGTCGTCCTGTTCTCGTCGATGTAGCCGTAACTCAGGTCCGTCCCGAGGACCACCGCCTCACCCGACCCCAGACCGAGGTCGCAGTCGAGCACGATGTGGCGCCCGGCCATGTGGGCGGCCACCGCCGCCTCGTTGTGCGCCACGGCCACGCCGGCGGCGCACACCACGGTGCCGCCGTAGGCCACCGCCACGCGATCGATGTCGAAGGGCGTCCCGGCCGAGCCGAGCTCGGACACGACGCGCCCCCAGTAGGGGTCCTCCCCGAAGAGGGAGCACTGGACGAGCATGGAGTCCGCGACCTTGCGCGCCGCCCGGTGGGCGGCGTCGTTGCTCGGCGCACCGCGGACGTGCACGTGAGACACCTTGGTCGCGCCCTCTGCGTCGTCCACCATCTGCTCGGCCAGGGACCGGCAGGCCCCGGTGAGGGCCCGGGTGAGCGCGGCGGGCGAGGGGCTCGATCCGAGGCCGCTCGCCAGCACGAGCACCGTGTCGTTGGTCGAGGTGCACCCGTCGACCGAGATGGCGTTGAACGACGCCGCCACCGCCTCGCCGAGCGCCTGCTGCAATGTCGCCGCGTCGACCGCGGCGTCGGTCGTGCAGAGCGCCAGCATCGTCGCCATGTTCGGGGCCAGCATTGCGGCGCCCTTGGCCATGCCGCCCACGGTGAAGCCGTCACCGGCCACCACGACCTCCTTCGGCACGGTGTCGGTCGTCATGATGGCGCGGGCCGCGTGCGCTGCATCGCGCTTGGTCCCACCACGTGCCATGACGATCGGCTCGAGCTGCGGGAGGACGTGCTCGACGGGGAACGGGATGCCGATGAGACCCGTCTGGCACACCAGGATCTGCTCTGCGGTGGATCCGATTTGGCCCGCGACCGCGACGCACAGCCGCTCCGCCGCGCTCCGTCCCGGCTCGCCCGTGGCCGCGTTCGCATTGCCCGAGGTGAGGATCACGCCTGCGGCGGCGCCCCCCGTCGCGGCAAGGTGGGCCCGGCTCACCTGGACCGGCGCCGCTGCGGCCAGGTTGGAGGTGAACACCCCGGCCGCCGGTACGGCGCGGCCGTCGGCGGTGGCGACCACCGCGACATCGGGCATGTTGCCGGCCTTGATCCCGGCCGAGCCCCCGGTGGCGACGAAGCCCCGCGGCGCGGTGACGCTCACGGGTACACCCCGGCGACGGGCAGCCCGGTCGTCTCGGGCAGACCCACGGCGGCATTGGCGCACTGGATCGCCTGGCCCGACGCGCCCTTGACGAGGTTGTCCAGGGCACACAGCGTGACCACCCAGCCTGTGCGCGCGTCGACGCGCGCCGTGACGTGCGCCGCGTTCGAGCCCGCCGTCGACTTGGTCGAGGGCGGGTCGTCGGTCACCACCACGAAGGGCTCGTCGTCGTAGGCCTCGTGGAGGGCATCCATCACGCTGGCCGACGACAGCACCTGTCCGGCCGCGGGGCGGGCGTAACAGGTGGCCAGGATGCCGCGCACCATCGGGGCGAGATGCGGGGTGAACAGCACCTCGGCGCCGAGGATCTGCTCCATCTCGGGCGTGTGGCGGTGGGTCAGAAGCCCGTAGGCGACGAAGTCCTCGTCGACCGTCCCGAAGTGCAGCGACTCCTTGAGGCCGCGCCCAGCGCCCGAGACGCCCGACGCCGCGTCGACGATGATCCCGCTCGGCTCTACCAGGCCGCGCTTCACGAGAGGGGCCAGCGCCAGCCCGGTGGCCGTCGGGTAGCAGCCGGCCACGGCGACGAGCGTGGCCCCGGCCAGACCCTCCCGGAACAGCTCGGGCAACCCGTACACGGCCTCGGTCAGCAGTGCCGGCGCACCGTGCTCCTCGCCATACCAGCGCGGGTACAGCGACGCATCCCGGAGGCGGAAGTCGGCGGCGAGGTCGACGATCCGACCGACCCGCCCCCGCAGGTCGGGGACGATCCGTTGCGACTCTCCGTGCGGCAGCGCGCAGAAGACGAGGTCGAGACCGTCGAGGAGCCCCGGGTCGTTCTCGTCGTAGAGCAGCCCGGGATAGGCCGCGGCCAGGGAGGGCGTGTGGCCCCCCACCGACTCACCGGCGTGCGAGTGTGCCGTCGCCACCGCCACCTCGAAGGCGGGGTGCGCGGCAAGCAGCCGCAGCAGCTCGGCCCCGGTGTACCCCGACGCCCCGACGATCCCGGCCTTCATCGCATCAGTATACACATGCTTGCATAGTCATGCGATGCTGCCCTCGAGCTGGGCCCTCCGGCCTTCACCCGGTCCGCAGGTCCTTCTGCCAGAACCAGCCGGCGCCGGCGATCTCGAAGCCCATGAGGTCGTTGACCGCGATCATCGGGGCGTTCACCCGGGCGTTGCCCGTGACGATGCGGCGCACCGACGGCGCCACGTCCGCCAGCGGGCCGAGATTGGCCAGCTTCACGGCCAGGCCCAGGCGGTGGCCCCGGTGGGCCGGGTGCACGAGGGTGGCCAGTTGCCAGGCCTCGGTCGGCGCCTCGGGCGACCCCAGGAGCTCGGTGAACGCGACGAGGTGCCCCGAGCCGACGTGGCGGGCGACGGCGGCCAGCTTCCAGACGCCGCGGTCCGCCAGCACCTCGTCGTACTCGCGGATGCGGTGCTCGTCCCAGACCTCCTCCTCCTTGTCGCCGTCGCCCGCCGGCTCGTCCGTCGACATGCGGCGTAGGAGGTCGCAGTGGTCCTCGAGGAACTCCTCGGGCCACGGCGTCGTGAAGGTCACGCACCGGTAGGCGGCAGCGCCCCGCGCGCGGCTGACTACGCCGCGCAACTCGTCCACCCGGGCGGCGGGCATCGGGACCGTCAGGTAACGGAGGTTGCCAGGCAGGGTGGCGACGAACCCGACGTGGCGCGCGAAGGCCGCCCCGGGGTGTGTGTCGGCGATCGCCAGCGGGACGTCGACGATGGCATTGAGCGCGCCGCGTCCGTCGGCGGCGGCCAGCGCCGCCATCCGCTCCACGATGGCTCTGCCCGCTCCCTGGCGGCGGTGCTCGGGATGGACCGCCACGGTGACCTCGACACTGTGGAGGTTGTCCCGCAGCGGGACCTCCATCAGCCCCACGCCGAGAACGGGCCCCCCGGGCTCACCCGCGGCGGCGAGCAGATCGAACCGGCGGTAATTCCCACGGTGCCTTACAAACGCCCGGATGTCCCGCAGGCTGAAGCCGGATCGGTCCGGCCAGACATCCCGCTCGACGGCGTGCAGCACGCCGTGCCACTCCGCGACGGCGTCCTCGTCGGCGGGATCGATCTGCCGGACCTCCACCCGCTCACGATGCCACGGCGGCGCCGAGACGGTCCGGTCCCACAATGGCGCGGGCGGGGCGCGACGATCAGCCCTCCACGCCGGGACCGGGGATCAGGATCTGGTTCACGCGGGACCCCGTGGCCGGCACCAAGGACCCGTGCTGCCATTCCATAAGGCGGTAGCCCAGGGGCTCGAGCAGGCCGAACGTCTCGCTGTCGGGCCGTACCGACTCGGCGATGATGGCCGGGCGGTGCGCCGCGATGGTGCCGAGCCCGCCCTTCACCACGGCCGGCTCCATCCCCTGCACGTCGATCTTGACCACGTCGGGGGCCAGGTCGAATTCGTCCAGGGTGCGGATCACCGCAGTCGTCTCCTGCATGGCCAGGCGGGCGGCATCGAAGCCGTAAATGGTGGCGGGCGACAGCCATCCGGCCGCGGCCGCCTGGTCGAAGGAGCTCAGCCCGGGGAACACGTGGCCGTTGTAGACCGGGGTGTAGAGCGTCCCGCTACTCGGGGCTGCCCCCAGGCCAACCGGCTCGAGACGGGCGGTCGGGAACCGTGCCAGCACGCGGCGCAAGGTGTCGTGCAGGGCCGGGTTCGGCTCGAAGGAGACGATGCGGGCCCTCGGCATCACGGTGGCGATGGAGTAGATCGACTGACCCACGTTTGCCCCCACGTCCAGGACGAGCGGGTCAGGCCTCGCCGTGAGGAGCGGGAGCGCCCGGAACTCGAGCTCGGCCACCCGCCCCAGTGCGCTGGCCAGCCGGAAGCGGGACGGGCCGCTGACCAGGTCGAAGAGCCGGGGCACCCGCACCAGCGCGGAACGGGCCAGCGTGCGGGGGTCCACGCTCACGGGCACGGCTCGTCTTGGCCGGCGCCGCCCGTCATGGTCAACGGAGCACCGCTCCGAACGCGGTCGCGGCAGCCTCGATGCAACGGGCGCGCAGGACGCCGACCTCTTCGTCGGTGAGCGTGCGCTCGGGCGAGCAGAAGCGCAGGCGGTAGGCCAGGCTGCGCGTGCCCTCCTCAATCCCGGCGCCCCGGTAGACGTCGAACAGGGTCGCCGACTCGAGCAGTTCGCCGGCGGCGGAACGGAGGACCTCGGCCACGGCGTCCGCCGGGTACCGGTCCTCCACCACGAACGCCAGGTCGATGTCCGACGACGGGAAGCGGCTGATCGCGCCGCCCACCGTCGTGCGACGGGGCACGCGCGTCTCGTCGAACAGCAGGCCGAGGTCGAGCTCGAGCCAACCGACGCGCCGTGGCGACGTGCCCGAGCCTGAGGTCCGCGTCAGCCCGAACGTGGCGGCGACACCAGGGTCGACCTCGCCGACGGAGCCGACCGTGACCGTCCCGGCACTCCCGCCCTGCGCCACGACATGGGCCGACCGCGTGGGGTGCAGGCCCGGGAGCGCCGGCAGCCCGTCGCCGGGGGCCTCCAGCCTTACGTGGTCGAGATGGAGCGCCTCGGCGATCACGTGCCACGACGCCACGGCGTCACGGGCGTCGTCGGAGTCCCGAGCGAAGACAGCCGACAGCATCTCGCGCTCACCCGGCAGCTCGGCGGTCTCGGCCCCGCCCGCACCGGCGCGCTCGACCACCCGCGGCGCGCCGTCGTCGGGATGCGAGAAGACAACGCCCACCTCGAAGAGGCGCACCTCGGGCTGGCGACGGCTGGTGTTGTAGGACAGCGCTCCGAGGAGGCCGGGCATGAGGGACCGCCGCAGGAACGGCTTTTCCGCATCGAGCGGGTTGGCCACCCGCACTTCACGGCCCGGGAGGCCGATGTCGGCGTGCGCCGCCGCCGGGACGAAGGTGTCCGTCCAACCCTCCGACGCACCCAGTCCGCACAGGACGTCCTTGAGGGACCGCCGCGACCGTTGCAATGAGGTCAGCCGCCCGGGCTGGGGCCACGTGGGTACCCGCCGCGGGACGTTGCCGTACCCGAACATGCGCGCGATCTCCTCGATCACGTCGTCGACCCCGTAGGGCTCGGGCCGCATGTCCGGTCGGTTCGTCGGCACGACCACCGTCACCTGCCCGGCGTCACCACCACCACCCCCGGGGCCGGCGTCGCCGGCGAGGTCCATGACCGTGAACCCGATCGGCTCGATGAGCCGGGCGATCTCGTCCCGCCCGAGCTCGACGCCGATCTGGCTGTGGACCCGGGTGACGGGCACCGAGACCACGAAGGGCTCGGGCACCTCACTGCGGACGTCGAGCATCCCGTCGGCCACGCTGAGCCCGGGGACGCTCTCGGCCAGGAGCTCGCAGAAGCGCCGCACCGTGGGCCCTATCCCCCACGGGTCGCAGCCGCGCTCGAAGCGCGCCGACGCCTCGGTGCGCACGCCCAGGCGCTTGGAGGTGCGGGCGATCGCCATGGGAGCAAAGTAGGCCGCCTCGAGCAGGACCTCGGTCGTGGACTCCGCGATCTCCGACGAGGCGCCGCCCATGATGCCCCCGATGCCGACCGGCGTACCCCTCGCGTCACAGATGAGGCAGTCCTCGCCCGTGTCGCCCAGGCTTCGTCCCCGCACGCCCACCGTGCGCTCCACCTCGTCGAGCGTCACCAGTTTCTCCCCTTCGTGCGCTCGCCGGACGAGCAACCCGCGCCCGGGGAGCAGCGACAGGTCATAGGGGTGCGTGGGCTGGCCCAGCTCGAGCATCACGTAGTTGGACGCGTCGACCACGTTGTTGATCGGCCGCATGCCGGCCAAGAGCAGCCGCTGGGCGATCCAGCGCGGCGACGGCCCCACCACGACGTCGCCGAGCACGGACACGGTCAGGCGCGGGCAGAGGTCCGGCGACTCCACCGCCGCCGTCGCCAGCGCCTCGACCGGCCGACCGCTGGGCGGCGGCTCGGGTGGCTCGGGCGCGGAGAAGGCGAGCCCCAGGCGGGCGGCCAGGTCGCGGGCGATCCCCACGATGCACCACGCGTCGGGGCGGTTGCCCTCGACGGTGATGTCGAAGACGGTGTCGGGCTCGAGCCCCAACGCCTCGGTGATGGGCGTACCCGGGTCGCCGGGCGCCTCGTCGCCCAGGATCAGCAGGCCGGCGCCGTCGTCGGAGAGCCCGAGCTCCTTCCCCGAGCACAGCATCCCGTTGGAGAACACGCCGCGCAATTTCACGCGGGTGATCTCGTCGCCCCGGGGGAGGATGGCCCCGACCGGGGCGAGGGGGACCCGGTCACCCACCGCGAAGTTGTCCGCCCCGCACACGATCTCGAGCGGTTCCGCCCCGGCGTCGACCATCACCCGACGGATGCGGTCGGCCCCCTTGATGGCGCTGATCTCGGTGACCCGACTCACGACCACGTCGCCCAGACCCTCGCCGACGTGCTCGATCCCCTCGACGACCAGCCCCAGGTCGTCAAGCGCGGCCCGCAACGCCCCGACGTCGTCGGGGAACGGAGCGAAGTCACGGAGCCAGCTGAGTGGAGCGCGCACGGTGGTCTTTCTCGTTGGTGGGCGAGGTCAGAACTGCGAGAGGAAGCGGATGTCGTTCTCCAAGAAGGAGCGCATGTCGGGGATGGCGTGGCGCATCTGTGCCAGCCGGTCGATGCCGAAGCCGAAGGCGAAGCCCGACCAGACGGCGGGGTCGATGCCGACCGCGGCGAACACGGCGGGGTCGACCATGCCGCAGCCGCCCAGCTCTATCCAGCCCGTGTGCGAGCAGGTACGGCACCCCTCGCCCAGGCAGAGCGTGCAGGTGATCTCGAACTCGGCCGACGGCTCGGTGAAGGGGAAGTACGCCGGCCGCAGGCGCGACTGCATGCCCTCGCCGAAGTAGGCCTCCGTGAAGGCCTGGATGGTCCCGGCGAGGTCGCCGAAGGTGATGTCGCGGTCGACCACCAACCCCTCGATCTGGTTGAACACCGGGAGATGCCGGGCGTCGGGGGTGTCGAGGCGGAAGCACTTCCCCGGCATGACGGCGTGGATGGGCAGCGAGTCCGAG
>Ga0116217_10005560_pt1 | contig 11062 bp, 10 predicted proteins | sample Sb_taG_6_FD_89697 | JGI IMG/M metagenome (GOLD analysis project Ga0116217, IMG submission 89697) | Peat soil microbial communities from Weissenstadt, Germany - Sb_50d_4_PS metaG | ecosystem: Environmental > Terrestrial > Soil > Wetlands > Peat | place: Germany: Weissenstadt | collected 2010-09-21 | reverse complement strand
GCGGAGTTCATCGGCGAAGCCCTGCGCTCTCTCTTGAGCCAGGACTATCCCGGCGGCTTCTCGGTCATTCTAGTCGACGACCATAGCGCCGACGGCACCGTCGACCGCGCGCGCGACGCCGCCACGGCCGTGGGAGCCGCACAGCGCCTGACAGTCATGCGCGCGCGCAACTTGCCGCCTGGCTGGACCGGGAAACTCTGGGCGCTCAACGAGGGCCTCGAGGCGATCGAGGAGCGCGCTGCTTCCTCACGGTCGTCATGCCCGCGCTTGTCGCGGGCATCCACGTGTTCTTTTGCGACTGACGAAAACGTGGATGGCCGGGACAAGCCCGGCCATGACGAGGAAAAGGAAGCCGCTCTATCGAATTCGCAAGCGGAAACGCCGGAACTGATTCTATTGACCGACGCCGACATCGTGCATCACGCGACGAACCTCCGCGAGCTTGCTGCGCGCGTCGAGGCGGGCGTCGATCTCGCCTCGCTCATGGTGAAGCTTCGCGCGGAGAGCCTCGCCGAGCGGTTCATGATTCCGGCTTTCGTGTTCTTCTTCGAGATGCTCTACCCATTCTCCTGGATCCGGGATCCCATGAAGCGCACCGCGGGCGCCGCCGGCGGCTGCGTCTTGGTGCGCCGCGAGGTACTGCGGCGGATCGGCGGCATCGAGGCGATCCGCGGCGAGATCATCGACGATTGCGCGCTGGGCCGCGCCGCCAAGGAGGGCGGGCCGATCTGGCTCGGGCTCAGCGGCAAGACGCGAAGCTTGCGGCCCTATCCCGGGCTCGGCGATATTTGGCGCATGGTGGCGCGCACCGCTTACGCCCAACTCGGGTACTCGCCGGTGGTGCTGGCGGCGACCGTACTGGGCTTGGTGCTTGCGTTCGTGGCGCCGGTGCTGGCGTTCCTCTCCGGCACCGAGGCCGCGACCCTGGGAGTGGCCGCCTGGGCCGCGATGGCGTCGGCATTCCTGCCGACGCTCCGGCTCTATGAGCGCTCGCCGGCGTGGGCGCCGCTGCTGCCGCTGATCGCTATCATCTACGCTGCCGCGACCGTCGATTCCGCGCGTCGGCATTGGCTGGGCAAAGGGGGCGAATGGAAGGGACGCATCCAGCAGCAGAGCCGCGCCTGATGTCCGCGAACGTCGAGACGCCTTCCGGCAAAGCGGCGCGGGACGAGAATTTTCCGGTCGGCTCTTGGCTCATCCGCGCCGAGCTGCGGCCGCACGTGCATGCCTTCTATCGCTTCGCGCGCGAGGCCGACGACGTCGCGGACAATCCCGCGCTCGGTCCCGAGGAGAAAGTGCGCCGGCTCGACCGCATGGGCGAGGTGCTGGAGGGCGCGCGCGGCGACGATGCGCCCGCGGCGCGCGCCATGCGCGACAGCCTGATCGAGACCGGTGTTACCGCCGAGCACTGCCACGACATCCTGCGCGCGTTCCGCCTGGACGCCACCAAGCTGCGCTACCGGGATTGGGACGACCTCATGGGCTACTGCCGCTACTCGGCCTCGCCCGTCGGCCGGCAGGTGCTCGACCTCCATGGCGAGAGCCGCGATACCTGGCCGCCGAACGACGCGCTCTGCTCCTCGCTCCAGGTGCTGAACCACTTGCAGGACTGCGTCGCCGATCGCCGGGATCTCGACCGCGTCTATCTCCCGACGGAGGTACTCGAGCGCTTCGGCTCGCGCATCGAGGATCTATATCTGCCGGCCGCGACTCCCGGCTTGCGCGCGGCGCTCGATCATCTCCTCGATCGGACCGCGGAGCTCGTGCGCGAGGCCCACGGCTTGCCGCCCCGCGTGGCGAGCGCGGGCTTGCGGCGTGAGACCGCGGTGATCGTGAACCTCGCGGAGCGGTTGACCGCGCGGCTGCGCCGAGGCGATCCCGTCGCCGGGCGCGTCAAGCTCACGCCCTACGACTTCGGCGCCTCGGTGCTGGTCGGCCTCTGGCGCGGGCGACAATCGAGGCGCCTACCGTGAGGCCACGGTTTCCCGTCTTCGCTCGATCTTGATAGGGTGCTCGTAGAGCGTCCTCCGGCAGAGGAGAGGTCGAGATGGATTTCGGCATCGCGCTGCCCGCGGCAGCGGATTCCTGGAAGATCGTGCAGCGCGCGGAGGAACTGGGCTTCACGCACGCCTGGTTCTACGACACGCAGATGCTGAGCGCCGATTGCTTCGTCGCCATGGCCGCGGCCGCGGTCAACACGCGCCGCATCCGCCTCGGCACCGGCGTGCTGGTACCCTCGAACCGCATCGCTCCCGTCACCGCGAATGCGCTCGCCTCGCTGAACAGACTCGCGCCCGGCCGCATCGATTTCGGCGTCGGCACGGGGTTCACGGCGCGCCGCGCGATGGGGTTCGGTGCCATGAAGATCAAGGCGATGGAGGCCTATGTCGCGCAGGTCTACGGGCTGCTGCGCGGCGAGACCGTCGATTTCGAGATGGAGGGACAGGAGCACAAGATCCGCTTTCTCAATCCGGAGGCGGAGCTCTTCAACATCCGCGATCCCATCCCGCTGCATCTGTCGGCCTTCGGTCCTCGCAGCCGCGCGCTGACGGCACGGCTCGCCGCGGGGTGGATCACCTTCGTCAGCACCGTCGAGACCGGCGCGCGCGAGGTGGCGGCGATGCGTGACGAGTGGCTGAAAGCCGGGCGCGCGCCGGCGGATCTCTCCGCCACCGCCTTCGCCTTGGGCTGCGTGCTCGGGGATGACGAGCCCGCCGATTCCGACCGGGCCATGGCGCAGGCCGGACCGCGCGCCGCGGTGATGCTGCACCGCGCGGCGGACGAGGCGCTCTCGGGCTTGGCCCCGGGAACCAGCATGCCGTCGAAGGCGCGGGCGGAAACCGAGGGCTACATCGCCTTGGCGCGCAGCTTCGAGCCGGCGGACGCCCGCTATCTCCAGAACCACCGCGGGCATCTCCTCTTCGTGAAGCCGGAGGAGCGGCGCTTCGTGACGGCCGACCTCATCCGTGCCACGACCTTCACGGCAACCGAGGCGGAGATCAGGCGCCGCATCGGGACGCTGCGCGATGCCGGCTACACGCAGTTCACGATCCAACTCGTGCCCGGCCAGGAGGACGCGATCGCCGACTGGGCACGCGTTCGCGGGACATTCGCTTGATCCAAGCCGCAGCTTGACGCTCAGGCGGGGCTTTTCTTTCCCGGCATGGCATGATGCTATCCAAGGTTAATCTCTGCGGGAGACTCAGGCAGTCATGGCAACGCTTAAGATCGAGAACGAAGAGGTTCGCGTTTCGGATGCGCTGGTGATCCGGATGGCCGAGCGCATGTGGAAACTCGGTACCGATGCGCGCCGCGCCGCCTATGCCGAGCGCGCCAGGAAGCGTCTCAATGCCGGGGGACGCGGGAAAAATGACGTGGCGGTCGCCATCGTGGCCGATCATCGAGCCTAGCTCGCTTTGAGCATCGCCGTCGCTCCCGCGCGCGCCGCCGAAACCGCGGAGGAGGCGCGCGCCGCCGTCCGCGCGCGCGTGGAGGCCGCGGGCACCTCGTTCTATTGGGCGATGCGCGTGCTGCCGGAAGCGCGGCGCGACGCCATGTTCGCGATCTACGCCTTCTGCCGCGAGGTGGACGACATCGCCGACGGCGCCGCCGCGCCGGAGGTCAAGCGCCGTGACCTCGACGCCTGGCGGCGCGAGATCGACGCCCTCCTTGCAGGCCGCCCGGCCACCACCACGGGGCGTGCGCTGCTTCGGCCCACGCGCGCCTTCGGGCTCAGGCGCGAGGATTTTCTCGCGGTAATCGACGGCATGGAGATGGACGCCGCCGATATCCGCGCGCCGAGCCTCGCCGAGCTCGATCTTTATTGCGACCGGGTCGCGAGCGCGGTGGGGCGGCTCTCCGTCCGCGCCTTCGGCGTCGCCACGGAAGCGGCCGACCGCGTCGCGCACTCGCTCGGACGCGCGCTCCAGCTTACGAACATCTTGCGCGATCTCGTCGAGGACAGCGCTCGCGGTCGCCTCTATCTGCCGCGTGAGCTCCTGCAAGCCCAGGGTATATCGGCGACCGATCCGCCGACGGTGCTCGGCGATCCAGCATTGCCACGGGTCTGCGCAGCGCTGGCGGAGATCGCCGAGCGGCACTTCGCCGACGCTCGTGCGGCGATGCGCGACTGTCCGCGCCGCCCGATGCGGCCGGCCGCGGCGATGGGCGCGGTCTATCATGCGATCCTCCGACGCCTGCGGCGCCGGGGCTGGCGCGACATCGAGCGTGACGTGAAGATCCCCGCCGCGCTCAAGCTCTGGTTCGCGTTCCGATACGGCGTGCTGTGAGCTGTATCCACGTCGTCGGCGCCGGGCTCGCGGGGCTCGCCGCGGCCCTGCGCCTCGCCGAAGCGCGCCGCACCGTCGTGCTGCACGAGGCGAGCCGGCAGGCGGGTGGACGCTGCCGCTCCTATCTCGACGCCACGCTGGGCTGCCGGATCGACAACGGCAATCACCTGCTGATCGCAGGCAACACCGCGGCGATGGCGTATCTCGACGCGATCGGCGCGCGGGACACGCTGATCGGGCCTGACGAGCCCGCTTATCCCTTTCTCGATGTCGCGAGCGGCGAGCGCTGGACGCTGCGGCCGAACGCCGGCCGCGTCCCCTGGTGGGTTTGGAGCGCGAGCCGCCGCGTCCCCGGCACCTCCGCGTGGGACTACCTGCGAGCGCTCCGTCTCAAATGCGCTCGTGGGGACGCGACGGTCGCGGCGATGCTGGCGGACGACAGGCTCTTCCGCCGGCTTTGGCAACCGCTCGCGGTGGCGGCGCTCAATACCGAGGCGGAGGCCGGGCAGGCTCGGCTGCTGAGCCGTGTGATCGGCGAAAGCTTCGGCCGAGGCGGTGCCGCGTGCCGGCCGCTGGTTCCGCGCGACGGGCTCTCCGAGAGCCTGGTCGATCCCGCGCTCGCACGTTTGGCGACGCTGGGCGCCGCCGTCCGCTTCGGCTCGCGCCTGCGCGCCATCGAGCAAACGACGGCCAGGATCACGGCCCTCGATTTCGACGAGGGCCGCGTGGAGCTGGGCCCGAACGATGCGGTGGTACTTGCGGTCACCGCACCGGTGGCCGCGCGGCTGCTGCCTGGGCTCACGGTGCCCGACGAATTTCGCGCCATCCTGAACGCGCATTACAAGATCGCCGCACCCGCGGCTGCACCGCTCTTCATCGGGCTGATCGGCGGCACGGCGGAATGGGTGTTCCACAAGCGCGAGGTGCTCTCGGTGACCGTGAGCGCGGCGGATCGGTTGATGGACACGTCCGCGGAAGATTTGGCGCAGGTCCTTTGGCGCGATGTCGCGCGCGCCTATGACATGCCCGCCGAGCCGCTGCCGCCCTGGCAAATCGTCAAGGAGCGCCGCGCCACCTTCGCGGCGACGCCGGCGCAGGTCGTGCGCCGACCCAGGACGCGCACGCGCTCGGAGAACCTCGTGCTCGCCGGCGACTGGACCGATACCGGGCTCCCCGCCACCATAGAGGGTGCGATCCGCTCCGGCTTCGCCGCGGCCGCCGCGCTCCTGCCACAAAAGACTTGAGGCAAGCGGCTGCCGACGCCATGGTGGCGCCCGCATCACGATCCGGGCTTATGCACGACCGACCGATGGGATCTTCCAGCGCCTTTGCCCATGCCCCCGACCCAGCGCCGCCCAGCCTCGACGAGGCGATCGAGGGCGCGGCCGAGGCGTTGCTGCGCCAGCAGCGGCCGGACGGGCACTGGGTCTTCGAGCTCGAGGCCGACGTCACGATCCCCGCGGAGTATCTGCTGCTGCAGCACTACCTCGACGAGATCGACGAGGGCGAGCAGCAGGCGCTCGCCCAGTACATCCGCTCGATCCAGGCCGATCACGGCGGCTGGCCCCTGTTCCACGGCGGCGATTTCAATATTTCCGCGACCGTGAAGGCTTATTTTGCCCTGAAAGCGGCGGGGGATTCTCCGGACGCGCCGCATATGAAACGGGCGCGCGAGGCGGTGCTGGCCCATGGCGGCGCCTGCGGCGTCAACGTCTTCACGCGCGTTCAACTCGCGCTCTTCGGGGAGTTGGATTGGCGACATGTGCCGGTGATGACGGTCGAGATCATGCACCTGCCGCGCTGGTTCGCCTTCCATCTGAGCAAAGTGTCCTACTGGTCGCGCACCGTGATCGTGCCGCTGCTGGTGCTGATGGCGAAGAAGCCGCGGGCTCGCAATCCGCGCGGCGTCTCCGTGCAGGAGCTGTTCGTTCCGGGCGCCCCGATTCCGCCGCCGGGCCTGACGGGATCGGTCTGGGCTGGAGCTTTTGCGCGCCTTGATCGCCATCTGCGTATGGTCGAGCCGTACTTTCCCGAGGGCTGGCGCGCGCGCGCAATCGCGAAGGCGGTGGCGTTCGTGAAGGAGCGGCTCAACGGCGAGGACGGGCTGGGCGCCATTTATCCCGCGATGGCGAACTCCGTGATGATGTTCGAGTGTCTGGGCTATCCCAAGGACGATCCGCACCTCGTCACGGCCAAGCGCTCGTTGAAGAAGCTGCTGGTGCTGGAGCCTGGCCGGTCCTATTGCCAGCCCTGCGTCTCGCCGGTGTGGGACACGGGGTTGGTTTGTCACGCGCTCCTGGAGGCGGGCGGGGATGCGGCGGAGACGGCGGCAACGCGCGGGCTCGATTGGCTTGCCGAGCGGCAGATCCTCGACGTGAAGGGCGATTGGGCGGAATGGCGGCCCGGCCTGCGGCCGGGCGGTTGGCCTTCCAATACGCCAACCCGCACTATCCCGATGTCGACGATACCGCGGTGGTGGCGCTCGCCATGCATCGCCGCGATGCCGCGCGCTACCGCACCGCGATCGACCGCGCGACCGAATGGATCGAGGGCATGCAGAGCCGCAACGGCGGCTGGGGCGCCTTCGACGCGGACAATGAGTATTACCACCTGAACTACATTCCCTTCGCCGATCACGGCGCGTTGCTGGATCCACCGACCGCCGACGTCTCCGCGCGCTGCGTCAGCCTGCTCGGCCAAATGCTCAACGTGGAGGGCGATCGCGACGACCAGGTGTTCGCCGCGGGCGTCGAGTATCTCCTGCGCGAGCAGGAGCCGGACGGCTCCTGGTTCGGCCGCTGGGGCACGAATTACATCTACGGCACCTGGTCGGCGCTCTCGGCGCTCAATGCCGCGAATGTCGACCGGGGATCGCCGGCGATCCGCCGCGCGGTAGCCTGGCTGCTGGCATGCCAGCGGTCCGACGGCGGTTGGGGCGAGGATGGCCGGTCCTATTGGGCGGACCAGCCGCGGGGCGAAGCCAAGGAGGGCACGCCCTCGCAAACCGCGTGGGCCTTGCTTGGTCTGATGGCGGCGGGCGAGACGGCGCATCCGGCGGTCGAGCGGGGCATCCAGTATCTCCTTTCGACGCAGACCGCGGCCGGCCTCTGGGACGAGGACCTCTATACGGCGGTCGGCTTCCCGCGCATGTTCTACCTGCGCTACCACGGCTATCGCGCGTTCTTCCCGCTCTGGGCGCTCGCGCGCTACCGCAACCTGAAGCGCGGCAACGCCGCCACGACGCCTTACGGCATGTAATGGCGACTGGCGCGGTGACCGGCCTCGCGGCCGAAGCCGAGATCGCCCGGCAAGCGGGCCTGGTTGCGGCGGCGGGCGCGGGAACTCCGGAAGGCACCGAGCGGGCGATCCGCATCCTCATCGAGCAGGGCGTGCCCGGTCTCGTGAGCTTCGGGATCGCCGGCGGCCTTGCGCCCGACCTCGCCAGCGGCACGCTCATCGCCCCCGCGGCCGTGCGCGCCATGGACGGCGAGGCCCATTGGGTCGACGTCGAATGGCACGCGCGGCTTACCCGCTCGGCACACGCCGCCGGAATCCCGCTGGTGGTCGGGGGAATCCTGGGCGCCGATCGGATCGCGGCTACCGCGGGCGAGAAGGCCCGGCTGCGGGAGGCCACTCACGCCATCGCGGTCGACCTCGAGAGCCATCGCGTCGCCATCGCGGCCAAACGTGCGCGCATTCCCTTCTTGGTGTTTCGCGTCATCGCGGATTCCGCCGACCGAAATCTGCCGGCGGCGGCGCTGGTGCCGCTCACCAGATCCGGACGAGCAAGCGTGCGGGTCTTGGGCTCGATCGTCGCACAGCCCGGACAGATCCCGGCGCTGGTCACGCTTGCGCGCGAGACGAGGGCCGCGCTCGACACGCTGCGCCGCGCCGCCAGTGCGCTTGGCGCCGCGCTGCGCCACGCATAGAGTTACGCCCGAAATAAATCGGAGGACACGCCATGAGATGGTCGGCCACTGCGGGCTGCGCCGCGCTCGCGCTCATCGCGTCGGCGTCGGTCGATCCGGCACGCGCCGCCGACCCCTACGAGATCCACGTGGTGCTGCCGATGACGGGCGGCGGCTCCTTCGTCGGCAAGGGACAGCAGGACAGCCTTCAGGCGCTGGAGGCCAGCGTCAACAAGGCCGGCGGCATTCAGGGTCGGCCGCTGCATCTCGTGTTCCACGACGATCAGACGAGCCCGCAGGTCGCGGTACAGCTCGCCACCAGCCTGGTGGCGCAGCACCCCGCGGTGATCCTGGGCTCGAGCCTTGTCGCCATGTGCAACGCCATGGCGCCGCTGATGAAGAACGGGCCGGTGATGTACTGCCTGTCGCCGGGCTTCCATCCGGCGGCGGGAAGCTACGCCTTCTCGGCGAGCAGCTCGTCCTATGACCAGATCGCGGCGCTGATCCGCTATTACCGGCTCAAGGGCTGGACCGAGATCGCGGCGCTCTCCGGCACCGACGCCACCGGCCAGGACGCCGACCGCGCGATCGATCAGATCCTCGCGCAGCCCGAGAATCGCGGGGTCAAGCTGGTGGAGCACCAGCACTTCAATCCGACCGACGTGAGTGTCGCGGCGCAGATGGAGCGCATCAAGGCATCGGGGGCCAAGGCCGTCATCGCGTGGTCGACGGGTGCGCCGGTCGCGACCGTCTTCAAGGCCGCGATCCAAGCGGCTCTCGATCTGCCGATCGCGCCGAGCAGCGGCAACCAGACTTTCGCCCAGATGGCGCAGTACGTAGACTTCTTGCCGAAGCAGTTCATGGTGCCCTCGGCGCTGTTTCCCGAGCACGAGGGCGTGCTGCAGCTCGATCCGCGGGTCGAGACGGTGCAGCACGAAATGTACGCGATCTTGGCCGAGCGCGGCCTCAAGGCCGACAACATGGTGGCGACGTCCTGGGATGCCGGCTTGATCGTGGTGGAGGCGCTGCGCAAGCTCGGGCCCGAAGCCACCGCCGACCAGCTCCGGCAATACATCGCGGGGCTCTCGGATTTCGCGGGCGTCGACGGCCTCTACGATTTCAAGGCCTATCCCGAGCGCGGCCTCGGCCCCGACAGCTCCGCCATTGTGCGCTACGACGCCGAAGGCAAGCGCTGGGTTTGGCTCAGCAAGCCCGGCGGCGAGCCGCTGCCGCCGTGATCGAGAAGCGCGCGACTCAAACGCTCTCGTAGGAGAGCCGGCGCACCTTGTCCATGTTCGTGCCCTCGACGCGGATGAGTCGGGTCGGCCCTTCGCGGCGCGGGGAATGCAGGTCGCCCTCGTTGTAGAGCCGGGCCATGCCGGGCTTGAGCGCGTAGCTCCGGAGGTGCCGCACCTTGCCGGCCTTGGTCTCAGTGGCGGGCTCGACCAGCGCCCAATCGCTCATGATGGTCTCGCCGCGCGCCTGGCCGTAGATCGCCCAGGACGGCCCGTGGTCGTGCGGCTTGCTCTCCTTCACGCCCTCGTAGGCATGGGCGAGGATGCAGAAGCCGAGCTCGGGATCCTGATAAAGGACCTTCCGCTCGGGCGTGCCGGCGCCGAGGTGCTTCGCGACGAACGCGTCGTCCTTGAGCGCCTTCTCGATGAGGGCGGCGACCCGCGTGCGGCCCGCCGGGCCGGGGTCGCGTTTGAGGATGCCGTGGCACTCGTCCGAAAGCTGCTCGAGCGTGTAGCCCATCGATGCATCTCCTGCTGAACCGCAGGGGATCGCGACCCCGGAGCCGAGGCGCCCGGGGCCGCGATGCCCAACGTTTACTGCGGCGCGAACACCATGACGCAACCGCAACCGCCATTGGCGCTGCCCGCGGGCATGTAGACGTGTCCATTCGCGTGGTTCGCGTCCACCGAGTGCGGATTGCCGCCCTTGATCGCGACCTTGTCCACGAGGGTGTTGGTCTTGGCGTCGATGATCCCCAGCACCGGGCCGCCCGGCATGCCGCGCGAGCCTGTGTAGTACTGGCCAGTCTTCGGGTTGTACGAAACCATGTCAGCGGCGCCGATCTCCGGCACTTCCTTCACGACCTTTCCGGTCTTGTAGTTCATGATCGTGATGATCGCCGGCATTTCCTTGCCGTCGGCCGTGCAGCCCAGCGCGAAATTGCCGCCTGGCCCGAAAGCGAGGCCGTTCGGGTGGCAATTGTCGACCGGTATCATCCTATCCAGCTTGCCGGTCTTCGGATTGATCACCGCGACCGCGTTCTTCTTGGCGTCCTTCTTGAGCTCGGGGATCGACACGTAGAACATCCCGTCGGCCGGGTTATAGGCCGGCTGCTCCGCCCCGTCAGTCGCATCCTCGAAGGGGATCTTGGCGATGACCTTGTGGCCCTTCTTGGTCGAGATCAGCGTGGCGAAGGGCGGATCCTCCGCGTTGTTGACGCCGATGAAGACGCCGTCCTTTGGATCGTAAGCCATCTCGTCGACGCGCGTCTTCCCGCCGGTATTGATGGTCTCGACGATCTTCATGGTCTTGAGGTCGATGATCTTGATGGTGCTGTCGCCGTCGCCGGCCCAAACCTGATTGCCGATCACCACGACGCCGTCGGGACCGGACGTATCGTTGTCGGGCTTGCCGTTCTTCATTGTGACGCCGATGAAGCCAGGCACGCCGCCGATGAATTTGTCGGTCTTGGCGTCGAACACGTCGACCGATTTGTTGGAGCGGTCGGCCAAGTAATACCGCTGCGTCTTCTGGTCGACGAAGCTGATGTCGAAGCCGTCGATCGGCCCCGCCGGATTGGATATCGTACCGATCTGCTTGAGCTTGGTGGTCCCGGCCTCGGCGCTGCCG
>Ga0116217_10005559_pt1 | contig 11062 bp, 11 predicted proteins | sample Sb_taG_6_FD_89697 | JGI IMG/M metagenome (GOLD analysis project Ga0116217, IMG submission 89697) | Peat soil microbial communities from Weissenstadt, Germany - Sb_50d_4_PS metaG | ecosystem: Environmental > Terrestrial > Soil > Wetlands > Peat | place: Germany: Weissenstadt | collected 2010-09-21 | reverse complement strand
TCGGCGGCACCGATCTCTATCGCCTCGGCGCGAGCCCGCGCGCGGGGGAGATCCATGCCGGCCTTCTGCGCCAAGGCATCTACGCGCGCCGCTTCGCCGAGGAGCCGACGTGGCTGCGCTTCGGCCTGCCGCCGGATGCGCCCGCCTTGCGCCGCCTTGCGGAGGCACTTGGCGCAATTGGACCCACCCCCCTCCTCCCTGCCGAGGCCGCGCATGAGTGACGCCACCGCAACGCCGATCGAGATAGCCACGCTCGCCGATTTTCGCGCCCGCGTTCTCGCCTTTGCGGCACCCGATGCCGCCGCGGCAGAAGCCGCGCGCGCGCGCGAAGCGCAGCTCACCAAGCCGGCCGGTGCACTCGGCCGCCTCGAGGAGCTCGCGATCTGGCTCGCCGCCTGGCAAGGGCGCCACCCGCCGAGCCTCGAGCGCCCGCTCTGCCTCGTCTTCGCCGGCAATCACGGCGTCGTCGCGCGCGGCGTGTCGGCCTATCCGGGTGCCGTCACCCGAGAGATGGTGGCGAACTTCGCGGCGGGCGGGGCCGCGATCAACCAGCTGTGCAAGGCCTTCGGCGCGGCACTCGAGGTGATCGCCCTCGAGCTCGAGCGCCCGACGGCGGATTTCACCGCCGAGCCGGCGATGAGCGAGGCCGAGTGTGCTGCGGCCCTCGATACCGGCTGGCGCGCCGTCAAACCCGGACACGACGTGCTGCTGGTCGGCGAGATGGGGATCGGCAATACCACGGCGGCGGCCGCACTCGCAGCAGCACTTTTCGGCGGCAGCGGCGCCGATTGGGCCGGACCCGGGACCGGCCTCGATGGCGCGGGGGTTGCGCGCAAGGCCGCGGTCGTGGACGAAGGGCTCCGCCGCCATGGCGCCGCACTCGCGGATCCGCTCGAGGCCTTGCGGCGCTTGGGCGGGCGCGAGCTCGCCGCCATCTGCGGCGCCGTCGCGGCGGCACGCGCACGCACCATCCCCGTCATCCTCGACGGCTTCGTCGCCTGCGCCGCCGCCGCACCGCTCGCAAAGCTCGCACCGGGTGCACTCGATCATTGCATAGCCGGGCATGTTTCGGCCGAGCCGGGGCACGTGCGCCTTCTCGCCACCCTTGGCAAGGCCCCGCTCCTCTCCCTCGGCATGCGTCTCGGCGAGGCCTCGGGGGCGGCATTGGCCCTCGGCGTCCTCAAGGGTGCGGTTGCCACCCATTGCGGCATGGCGACCTTCGCCGAGGCCGGCGTGAGCGGGAAGATATAGGGTCCAATATCGGCAAACGAGCGGTACCGCCCCTCCAGATCGGCATTGAATTCGACATCAAATGATGACAATATCGTGCCGGTCCGATGGGAGAGCGAAAGATGCGCACAACCCTCGCACTTGATGACGAATTGCTCGCGAAGGCTCAGGCCTTCACCGGCCTGAAGGAGAAATCCAGCTTGGTCCGCGAGGCGCTCAAGGCGTTGATCGAGCGTGAAAGCGCGCGTCGGCTGGCGCGTTTGGGCGGAAGCGAGCCTGATTTGGCGGCAGCCCCGCGACGGCGCTCGAAGCCTCGATGATCCTGGTCGATACTCCCGTCTGGGTCGATCATCTGCGCGCCGACGACAAGAAGCTTGCCGGGCTCCTCGATGCCGGGCGGGTCCTGGCGCACCCCTTCGTGATCGGCGAGCTCGCCTTGGGCAATCTGCGGCAACGCGATCTTGTTCTCGATGCGCTGAGAGCTCTGCCCCAGGCGACCGTCGCCACGGATCAGGAAATTCTCCATTTCATCGGGCGGCACAGGCTGTTCAGGCTCGGCATAGGCTATGTCGACGCCCACCTCCTCGCGGCCGCCCGGCTAATGGCGGGTACCTCCCTGTGGACGCGGGATAAACGCCTGCATGATGCCGCCGCGCGCTTGGGCATGGCGGCGGCGCTCCCGTAATGAACAAAGGCGGGGGCGCGCCAATCGAGCGCGGCCATGCCAGAACGCGGCTTCTCCGAGCCACCTTAGCGTTCGGGCTCCAACCGATGAATCCGATGTTTTTCCGTGAGCTACGCTACAGCTTATCAAAGGATAGCCCACCGTGTCGGCTTCGTCTCCTGGTGTGCCCGCACCATCTGCCCCTCCCGCCACCTTAAGGTCGTACGGAGCCCGCTCGCCATCGTTCGGATGGTCTTAGCTTGGGCTACTGCCGAGATGGCCAGCGACCATGTTGAAGGTCGCAGTCAGATCGACGCCAAGCGTCGTCACGGTCGAAATGATCGCAACGGCGATGAGGGCCGCGATCAGGCCGTATTCGATGGCGGTCACGCCCTCTTTCGAGCGAAGGGCGAGCACGGACTTGAAGGCTATTCTGAGCTTTTGCATGGTCAGTCCTCCAACGACCGCTTGATTGAAGCGGAGATGAGAGGCCAACCGCATTGATCTAGGTCAACCCATTGATTTCAGTGAAAAATCTAGCATTTATGCTAGCAGATCGCTGTCTTGCGGCACGAGAGACCATTTGACCGCTGCGCCCTCTCTGTGCGCCCGTACCGTGTCACCCTCCCGCCGCCTCAGCGTCGGGTAGATCGCCCCGAATCAGGACTTCATTCCTACGGGCTTGCCGTAGCTCGCCCTGTAGCTCGGCATAGAGGCGGCTGAGGGCATAGAGGGCTGGCTTGTGCTTCATGCCACGGACGTGGGGCGGGGCGGCCTGTCAATCTAGTGGCGTTTGCGCCGTAATACCGTGTTTTCCGGCAACATTGCGGCCCACGGGGTCCGGCCTCCGGCCGGCCCGAGGACAGGCTCCGCGAAGCGAGCGGAGGAACGACGCAGTCACGCCCGATCGACGAGATGCATGAAGGAGCCCATCACGCGTCCGCGCACGGCACCGCTCGTGCCGAGCGCATTGCCGAGCGCATCCGTTGCCAGGAAGAGCGGACTCGCGGCCTCCTCGCGGCCGACGGTCGCGTAGTGGAACTCGTAGCCGCGGAAGGCGGTCCCGTGGGCGCCGAGCGGGCCGTCGGCCAAGAGCCTGAGCGCGCGGTAGCCGAGATGGAGGTGCCGCTCCGCAAAGGAGGTCTCGAGCGCCAGCAGCCCCGCCATGAGGTGGGACGCGCCCGCCCCGTCGCTGAGACGCTCGCCCAGCACCATGTAGCCGCCGCACTCGCCATAGACGACGGCACCGCGCGCGGCTGCGGCCCGCAGCCCGTCGATGAAGCGGCGATTGGCCGCGAGCCTTCCCGCATGAAGCTCCGGATAGCCGCCCGGAAGATAAACCGCATCGGCGTCTTGCGCCGGAGGCTCGTCGCCGAGCGGTGAGAAGGGCAGAAGCTCGGCCCCTTGCGCGCGCCAATCCTCGAGCAGATGCGGATAAGCAAAAGCGAAGGCGTCGTCGCAAGCAAATGCCATGCGTTGGCCGAGCGGCGCCACGCAGGCGAGCGGCCCGCGCGGGGCCGAGAGCCGCGACGGGCGCGCCAGACGCGCGAGTGCTGCCAGATCGAGGTGGCGCGCGGCCTGCTCGCCTGCGCGCATCAGGAATTTCTCGAGCTCTTGGTGTTCGCGCGCCTGCACCAGGCCCAAATGACGCGCTGGCAGCGCTAGCCCCACCTCGCGCGGGAAACAGCCGAGGAGGGGCATGCCGAGGTGCTGGAGCGCCTCTCTGAGAATCGCCTGGTGGCCGGCGCCGCCGACGCGATTGGCGATGACGGCCGCGATCTCCACCTCGGGGCGGAAATCCCGGAATCCTTTGGCCAATGCCGCCGCGGAGGCGCCTTGGCCGGCCGCATCGATGACGAGGACGACCGGCCAGCCGGCAAAGGCCGCGAGATCGGCGGTCGAGCCGGTGCCGTCGGCGGCACCGTCGAAGAGTCCCATGACTCCCTCGACGAGGAGGAGATCGGCGTCCCATGCCGCCGCGTCGATGAGCCTCGCAAGCACATCCGGCCGCATGGCCCAAGGATCGAGGTTGCGGCACGCCCTGCCGCTCGCCGCCGCGTGGAAGACGGCATCGATGTAGTCGGGCCCGACCTTCGCGGAGGCGGCACGCACGCCTGCGTCGCGGTAGGCCCGCAGCAACGCGAGCGTCACCGTGGTCTTCCCACTACCGGAGGCGGACGATGCGATGACGAGGCCGGGGGCGGGCGACATGGGTAGGGTGCTGCCTAATCGCTCGTCTTGCCGCCCGTGGTCGAGGCAAGGGCCGCTTGCGCGCGCTCCTTGCGGGCGACGGCGCCGAGCCAGTCGAGATGCACGCGGAGCCGCACCACCTCGCCGACCGCCACGATCGCAGGCGGCGCCATTGCCGCGGCCGCGGCATCGGCCGCAGCACGGCCGAGCGTCGTCTCGAGGACGCGTTGGGTGGGAAGCGTGGCGTCGCTCACGATCGCGACCGGCTCCTCGGCCGGCCGGCCGGCGGCGATGAGCCGCTCGCTCAGCACGGCGAGATGCTTGAGCGCCATGTAGATGACGAGCACCGGGGAGCCGCGCGCGAGCGCCTGCCAGTCGATCTCGTCGGGAACCACCCCCGCCGCATTGTGCCCGGTCAGGAAGGTGACGACCGAGTTGCTGTCGCGATGGGTAAGCGGGATGCCGGCGTAGGCGAGCCCGCCGATGCCGGCCGAGACGCCGGGGATGATGCGGAAGGGAATCCCCGCCGCGGCGAGGCTCAACGCCTCCTCCCCGCCGCGGCCGAAGACCATGGGGTCGCCGCCCTTGAGCCGCAGCACCCGCTTGCCCTCGCGCGCCAAGGCAATGAGACGTTCTGAGATGTCGGCCTGGGTGGGCGAGGGCTTGCCGCCGCGTTTGCCCGCATAGACGCGCCGAGCTTCCGTGCGCGCAAGTGCCAAGATCGCCTCGCTCACGAGCGCGTCATAGACGACGACGTCCGCCTGGGCGAGACCGTGGTGGGCCAAGAGGGTCAAGAGGCCGGGATCGCCGGGGCCGGCGCCGGTCAGCCAGACCCAGCCCGGCGCGAAGGCCGGGAGCTCGAAGGGCAGCGCGCTCATGCGAGCGACCATAGCGGAGGATGCGGCCGAAGCGCTAGCAATGCGCCGCGCGCGCGGTCTATAAGCGCAGCATGGCAGCGCGAAAAGGCCGCACCTTGCGCCGGGGCTGGACCACGGGAGCCTGCGCTGCCGCGGCGACCAAGGCCGCCTATACGGCACTCCTCACCGGGGCCTTCCCCGATCCGGTCACGATCACGCTCCCCAAGGGCGAGCGGCCCGCCTTCGCGCTCGCACGCGAGGAGCTGGGCGAGGGCTTCGCGCGCGCCGGCATCGTCAAGGACGCCGGCGACGATCCCGACGTGACGCATGGCGCACTCGTGCTTGCGACCGTGCGCCTGGGGCCGGCGGGGACCGGCGTCGCCTTCCGCGCGGGCGAGGGTGTGGGCACCGTGACCAAGGCGGGCCTGCCGCTTCCGCCCGGCGAGCCCGCGATCAATCCCGTCCCGCGCGAGATGATGCGCGCGGCCGTCGCCGAGGTGGCGCGCGCGCATGGCGGACGCGGCGACGTGGCGATCGAGATCGCGATTCCCGGCGGCGAGGCGCTCGCGCGCAAGACCTGGAACCCGCGCCTCGGTATCCTCGGCGGGCTCTCCATCCTCGGCACCACCGGCATCGTCGTGCCCTACTCCTGCTCGGCGTGGATCCATTCGATCCACCGCGGCATCGACGTGGCGCGCGCCGAAGGTCTCCGCCACGTCGCCGGCTCGACCGGCTCGAGCTCGGAGCGCGCACTCCAGGCACTCTATCATCTGCCCGACTCGGCGCTCCTCGACATGGGCGACTTCGCGGGCGGACTCCTCAAATACCTCCGCCGCCACCCGCTGCCGCGTCTCACCATCGCGGGCGGCTTCGGCAAGATCAGCAAGCTCGCAGAGGGCCATCTCGACCTCCATTCGGGACGCAGCCAGGTCGACCAGGCCTGGCTTGCCGAGCGGCTCGCCGAGCTCGGCGCCGTCCCGGAACTCCTTGCCAAGGCAAGGAATGCCAACTCGGCGCTCGAGACGCTCGAGCTCGCACGCGCGGCCGGGATCGGCATCGGCGATCTCGTCGCGGCGCGCGCCCGCGAGACCGCACTCGGCGTTCTCGCAGGCGCCCCGGTTGCAGTCGAAGTCCTGATCTTCGACCGCGCCGGCCAGCTCGTCGGCCGCGGCGATGGCTGAGTGCCGCCTCCTCATCCTGGGCGGCACCGGCGAGGCGTCGGCACTCGCCGCGCGCGCGGCACTCGTCCCGCAACTCCGCGTCGTCACCTCGCTCGCGGGCCGCACCAGCGCTCCGCTTGCGCCGAAAGGGGAGCTTCGCCGCGGCGGCTTCGGCGGTGCGGACGGCCTCGCCGCCTACCTGCGGGATGCGGCGATCGACCTCGTCGTCGATGCCACCCATCCCTTCGCCGCCGTCATCTCGCGCCATGCGGCCGAGGCGTGCGCGCGCGCGGCCAAGCCGCGCCTCGTGCTCGTGCGTCCGCCTTGGCAAAGGCAAAGCGGCGACCGCTGGATCGAGGTCGACGATCTCGCGGCGGCGGCCGCGGCCCTTCCGGGCCTCGCGCGTCGCGTCTTCCTGAGCGTGGGCCGACAGGAGCTCCGCACCTTCGGAGCCGTCCGCGATTGCTGGTTCCTTGTCCGCCTCATCGAGCCGCCTCGGACGGCGCTGCCGCTGGCGGAGGCCGAGATCATTACCGCCCGCGGGCCCTTCACGGTCGAGGACGAACGCGACCTCATGACGTCGCGGCGCATCGAGGCGCTCGTCAGCAAGAACAGCGGCGGAGATGCCACCTATGCCAAGATCGCGGCAGCGCGCGAGCTCGGCCTGCCGGTCGTGATCGTGCGCCGCCCGCCGCCACCCGCAGGCGAGATCGTCGAGGCCGTCGAGGCCGCCCTTGATTGGATCGTCGAGCATCTCTCTTAGCGCCGTCGCCTCGGCCGCAACACATGCGCGTGGCGCGGATCGTAAAGCGCGCTGTCGCGAAAACTGTCGGGAGCAAGCGCGCGCCCCACAAGCACCAGCGCCGTGCGCGTGAGCTTCGCCTTGCGCAGCTTGCCGGCGATGTCCTCGAGCGTTCCGCGGATGACGAGCTCGTCGGGCCAGCTCGCGCGATAGACGACCGCAACCGGACAATCCCCACCATAGAGCGGCGTCAACTTCCCGACGATCGTGCGCATATTGCGCACCGAGAGATGGATGGCGAGCGTCGCACGCGAGCGGCCGAGGAGTGCGAGATCCTCTCCTCTTGGCATGGCCGAGGCCTTCATCGCGGTGCGCGTCAGGATCACGGTCTGGCTCACCTCCGGCAGGGTAAGCTCGCATTTGAGGAGTGCCGCGGCTGCGGCGAAGGCAGGCACGCCCGGTGTTATGTCATAGGCGATGCCGATGCGGTCGAGCCGCCGCATCTGCTCGGCGATCACGCCATAGAGCGAAGGGTCGCCCGAATGGACGCGCGCCACGTCCTGACCCTTGCCGTGTGCGGCCGCGATCTCGGCGATGATCTCGTCGAGCGTGAGCGGGGCCGTATCGACCACGCGCGCGCCGCGCGGTGCGGCTGCGACCAGCTCGCGAGGAACGAGCGAGCCCGCGTAAAGGCAGACCGGACAGCGCGAGATGAGGGTGCGGCCGCGCACGGTGATGAGATCGGCAGCACCAGGCCCCGCCCCGATGAAGTGCACCGTCACCGCTTGCACTCCTTCTTGGCGGGCCGGGCATTCCCGTAGCCGCGCGGGGTGTAGACGGCGAGCGCGCCATCCCCGCGCTTGAACGCGCGCGTGGACGTGCTGCCGATCAGCACCACCGTGAGCATATCGACCTGGCCCGCTCCCAGCTCCGCGAGGCGGACGACCTCGAGCGTCTCGCCCTTGCGTCCGAGATTGCGCGCGAGGACCACGGGCGTGTCGGGTGCGCGGTGCTTCAGAAGGATGGCCCGCGCCATCTCGAGCTGGTGCCTACGCCGGCGCGAGACGGGATTGTAGAGGGCGACGACGAAGTCGCCGGCCGCGGCCGCCTCGAGCCGGCGCTCGATCGCCTCCCAGGGGGTCAGGAGATCGGAGAGCGAAATCGCGGCGAAGTCGTGGCCAAGGGGCGCGCCCGCGCGTGCGGCGGCGGCCTGCATGGCGGAGATGCCGGGTGCCACGCGCACTTCCATACCTCGCCACGCGTGCGGCGCCCGCTCGAGGAGCTCGAAGGCAAGCGACGCCATGGCATAGATGCCCGGGTCGCCCGAGGAGACGAGGGCGGCCGTGCGACCCTCGGCGGCGAGCGCCAATGCCGTCTTGACCCGCGCCTCCTCCTCGCCAAGCGCGAAATCGTGCCGCCGCTTGGCCTTTGCGCGCGCGCCAAGGAGGTCGAGATAAAGGCCGTAGCCGACGAGATCGCTCGCCTCCTCGATCATGCCGGCAGCCTCGGGCGTCAACCAGGCCTCGCCCCCCGGCCCAATGCCGACGATGAAGAGCCGGCCGCGCGCGCGCCCCGTCTCCTCGATCGGGATCGGCCGCGGGGCTAAGGCGATGGCACAGGTGGCGCGGCGCGAGCGCTCTTTGCCGAGCATGAGCCGGCCGTCTTTCCCGGCGGCGGCAAGGGCCGCCGCCTCGGCGACGCCGTGACAGCCGACCTCGCGAAAGACCGCTTCCGAGGGGTTGAGGAGCCGCGGCGTCTCGGCCTCGAGCTCGGCTGCATTGAAGAAGCGCAGAGGCACGCCGAGCCGCTCGGCCAGTGCCAAGAGTGCGGGCTCGTCCATCTTGAGATCGAGCGAGAAGAGGCCGGCGATCGCCGCGGGTGCGACCTTCGCTTGCGCGAGGCAGGCCTCCACGAGGGCCACGAGCTCTTGCGCACTGGTGCCGCGCTCGCAACCCACCCCGAGGGCGATCACCGCCGGGTGATAGACGAGCCTCTTGGGCGTGCCCTCCCGGCACTTCTCGCTCACGCAAATCTCGAGCGGCCCGGTCTCCGCGAAGGGCAAGCCGCTTTCCGCGAGCCAGGGTGCGAAGCCGTCGAGCCGCACGGTGGCACCGCCGAGAAGGGCTGCGGCGAACGGCTTCATATGCTCGGGATTGGCAAGACGCCAGCCGGGCGGCGGCTCGTCAAGGGCGACATCAAAGCGCACCTCGCCCGCGGTCGTGATCGCCGGGACCACGCCGAGCGCCTCGCCGATGCGCCGCGCGAGCGCGTTGGCGCCATGATGGCCCCCCAAAAGCGGCACCACGGCGCTGCCGTCCTCAGCTATCGCCACGACGGGCGGCTCGCGCCGCTTGTCCTCGAGCATCGGTGCCAGCGTCCGCACGAGCACGCCCGCCGCAGCGAGCCCGACGATGGCAACGCCGTCCGCGAAGAGCGCCTGAAGATGAGCGCCCGTATCCGCGAAAACGACGTCAGCACCGCTCACCCGGCCGGCGAGGCCGTGGAGGCGGGCGCCCGGAAGCGCCGCCGCGATCTTGAGCGCTGCAGGCCTAGCGCTCTCGCCGAGGAGCACGATGGCGATCTCGCCTCTCATCGCCACGCACTCCCCCGCCGGTGGACGAGGATCATGGAGAAATAGGGGACCGCAGCCGGGTCCACCTCGTCGAGGGGCAGAATGCGCTCGCTTCCGAGGCTGGCGTGCTCGATGTAGCGCGCGCGATCCTTAAGACCCAAGCGCTCGAGTACGCCCCGTACCTTGGCGAAATGGCGCCCGAGCTTGATGATCGCCGCCGCGTCCGCGGACTCGAGCGCGCCGGCAAGCCGCTCCTCGGGCAACGGGGCCGGCAGAACGCTCAGCACGTCGTGGCGTGCTGCGAGTGGGGAGGCAAGCGCGCCCGCGCAGGCGACGAGCGAGGTCACCCCGGGCACGAGCTTGACCGGGAAGCGCTCGGCGAGGCGCGCGAAGAGATACATGAAGGAGCCATAGAAGAAGGGATCGCCTTCGCAAAGGCAGGCGACATGATGCCCTTGGGCGAGCTCGGCGCCGATTTCCGCCGCCGCGCGGTCGTAGGCGGCCTCGGCCGGGAAACGCTCGCCCGTCATCGGAATGCGGATCGCGATCTCGCGCTTGGCAGGGGAGAGGAAGCTCGCCACGATCGCGCGCGCGAAGCTCGCCCCTTGCTCGGGAGCCGGATAGGCGACGACGGGTACCGCGCGCAGAATCCTGAGCGCCTTGAGCGTCAGGAGCTCGGGATCGCCCGGACCGACGCCGAGACCGTAAAGGGTTGCCGGCCCGCTCATCGCTTCACCGCCGTGAACTGCGTCACGGTGCGCAACGGTCGCCAGCCGGTTTGCTCCCCTATCGCCTCCGCGCGCTCGATGGCGATGCGGGTGAGGCTGCCGCCGACGCGGGCGCGCCACTCGATAAGGCGAGTCTCGCCCGCGAGCGTCACCGCGTTCGCCACCAGCCGTCCGCCCGGCTTGAGCGCTTCCCAGCAGCGCTCGAAGAGGCCCGCCTCCCTACCGCCGCCGCCGATGAAAACGGCGTCGGGGGACGCGAGCCCATCGAGGGACTCCGGCGCGCGGCTGCCGACGATCTCGAGTGCCGGCACGCCGAGGGCCGTTGCATTGTCGGCTATGAGCCGCAGCCGCGCTGCCTCCGCCTCGATCGCGATCGCGCGGCATGTCGAGTGGCAGCGCAGCCACTCGATCGCGACCGAGCCGCAGCCCGCCCCCACGTCCCAAAGAAGCTGCCCCGGCACCGGCGCCAAAGCGGCAAGCGTGATGGCGCGAACCTCGCGCTTGGTGAGCTGGCCATCGTGGTGGAATGCCTCGTCGGGGAGCCCGGGCACTGGTGCCAAGAGGAGTGCCGCCTCATCGGCCACGCACTCGATCGCGAGCGTATTGAGCTCCGCGAGGTCGTTTCTCCGCCAGCCCTCGGCCGTGCCGCTCAAGATGCGCTCGCGCTCGCCGCCCATGTGCTCGAGCACGCTGAGCCGGCTGCGGCCGTAGCCGTGCAGGTGCAGATGAGCCGCCACGGCCGAGGGTGTCGCGGCATTCTCGCTGAGCACGAGGAGTCGCCTGCCGGGCTGGAGGAAAGCATTGAGGAGGGCCAAGGGCCGGCCATGCAGCGTCAAGGTCGCGACCGCGGCACGCGGCCAGCCGAGGCGGGCGCAGGCGAGGCTGAAGGCAGACGGTGCGGGGACGATCGTCATCTCCT
>Ga0116217_10005558_pt1 | contig 11062 bp, 9 predicted proteins | sample Sb_taG_6_FD_89697 | JGI IMG/M metagenome (GOLD analysis project Ga0116217, IMG submission 89697) | Peat soil microbial communities from Weissenstadt, Germany - Sb_50d_4_PS metaG | ecosystem: Environmental > Terrestrial > Soil > Wetlands > Peat | place: Germany: Weissenstadt | collected 2010-09-21 | reverse complement strand
TTACCTACGTACTCGCGGTGGTGGCCATCCTCGGGGCCGGTTATGCCGCCTACAAGATCTTAGGGAGCAGCCCGGCTCCCGAGGTGAATGCGGATGCGGCCGAACTAACGCGCGCCGCAGCCAGGCTCGACGAGATCGAACACCGCCTGGACGCCATGGAGCTGGAGATCAAAGCGACTAAACCTGCGGCCCCCGCCGCGGCAGCGAAGGCGCAGCCAGCAAGGACCGCGACTCCAGTTGCTTCCGCGCCTTCGGCGCGGTTGCTGGTTCGCGTTCCGCCGCCGGCTAACCCGCAACCCGTGCCCGCTGCTCCACCGCAGCCTGCCCCGGATCCTAATGCGTTGCGAGAAGAAGGCCAGCAGGCGCTCAGCTCCCTTCGGAGCGACGTGACGGCTACTCAACAACAGTGGGCTGCCACTGCGGACCGGCTGGGAAACGTAGTCGGGGAGCTGAACTCGCAGCATCAAGAAATCGAACGCAACCAGGAAGGCTTGGCGCAACTGGCAGGACATTTCGAGCGCGACAGCGTACCGTTCACCCTGCAAAAAGACGGGAACAAACAGCAGGTCGGACCGGTGAAGCTGCTGCTTGAAAGTACTGATATCAAGAACTCACGGTACACCATGCGACTGTTCTTCCAGGATAAATGGATCGAATTGAAGGACCGGGCGCTCAACGAGGCCATCCAATTCTACGAGCCGAGCGGCGAAATCGCGCTCGAGCTGATGGTTTTCCGCATCGCCAAGGAAGCCGTGGTGGGAAGAATCGCACTCCCTCCGCAAGCCAACGCCAGCCGCTAAACCGCAGTCTGGATTTCTCGTTGGAGTGTGGCAGCCTGCCGCCGCACTCCAACACCCGGCCTCAACGGGCGGCACATACTCTTCTCTAGGTGTACTTCAGCCACTTTATAAGCTCCACCACCGAAGGCCGCTTGCCATACATCAGAATACCCACCCGGTAGATGCGCGCCGAGAGGTAGGCAACTCCGGCCGTCGTCAAGCCCAGCAGCACAAAGGAGAGACCGATCTGCCAGAAGGGAGGAGTCTCGCAGGCGATGCGAAGCACCATCATGATGGGAGTGAAAAAGGGGATCTCCGACAGCAGGACGACGGTATGCGAGTTCGGGTCGCGAATCACCATATTGAACATAATGAAGCTGAAAATGAGCGGCAACATGACGATCATCTGCAACTACTGAGCGTCTTGTTCGCTGGAGACGGCGGCGCCGACGGCGGCAAACAGCGTAGCGTAGAGTAGATACCCGAGGACGAAATAGAGGGCTGGGTAGACAAGCAGTCCCGCCGAGAGGTGGATATGCGGAAAGTCCGCGGTGGGTCGCAGGGTGTTGACCGCCACAGCCCCATAAGTTCCGAGCAGAGCCGCGGAGGCGACCCAAATCAGATATTGCGTAAACGCGACGCCCGCAACTCCGAGAATCTTGCCTGCTAAGAGTTGAAAGGGCCGGACGGCAGATATCAGAATTTCGACAATGCGCGAGGTCTTTTCCTCGAGCACGGAGCGCATGGTGATGACGCCGTACATAATCAGCGCGGTGTAGAGAAGGCCCGCCAGACAGATCGACGTGATTATCGTCTGGCCAAACTCCTCGGCCTCGCCGTATTTAGTGATCTTGATGATCTTGACGTCCGTGTTGCGCCCCAGGTCGCGGATTTCGGCGGCGCGGACGCCCCGCGTCTGCAAACCGGAAGCCAGGACAGCCTCCTGCACGGCGCGAGTGATGGGTTGCACCAGGGTATAGTCACTCGGATTCTTGGTATGGAACTCCGCTTTCCCGCCACTGTTGATCACCAGATAAGCATCCAGGCGGTCGCTTCGAATCTCGGCGCGCAGTTCCTTGCGAACCTGATCTTCGCTTTGAGGCTGCACCAGGGTTTGCGCGACTTCGAATTCGGGTTTGCCGTTCGGGAGCCGAACGTTCAGCCCTGCCGCCAATGCGCTCGAGAGGCCCCCCACGTTGTCGATGATGGCGAGCCTTACGGTACGATCGGTCAGCCGGGTGGCGAGAAAGATCGAAAAGACCATCAAGCCGATGCTGAAGACGGGCACGGCGATCGTGCCAAAAACAAAACCCTTGGTCTTGATGCGAGTGATGTACTCGCGTTTAATAATCAGCCAGATCTTGCGCACCAGTGCCCCCCGCTTGTCAGATGCCTGTCCTGATTCTTCTCGTTGAAGTATACACTATGGATGCGTTACTACGGTGCTCGGGAGGCCGCAGCGGCAACGTTCGCAGCGTCCACGGAGACTGGGCTCTCCAGCACCATCTCAAACTGCCATCCGGCCTCAAAAAGCACTCCTCCGCTCCCTCCCCCGTGGTGAATGAGGATTAAGGGGATCGCGATCCCGGCCGCCGTAGCGGCGATTCCAATCCCTATGGCCGTTCCGATGTGTGAAGCCGGGGCCTGAAGCGTTGGTTGAGGCAGCGTCGACCCGGCGAACGAATTGTAGGAGCTACTCGCGCCGGCGAACACCGCCGCGTGGGTAGGGCTTGGCGTGGGACTGTGGGCGTCGCCTTGAACGTTCGCGCCCTCCACATCCACACTGTAACCGTTGACGTAGTCGAGGCGCGTGAAGTGCATCTTCAGGCTGGGTCCCGAGCGGCCTCCCTTCGTCACTTTGTCCAGCGCGCCCTCGACGTAGGTACCGACCGGGACCGCCAACTGCTTGCCGACAGTCACGGGAAACCCGGTAACCGCGCGGACAGGATCTCCGGGGCGGGATTTGGAGCTAATGGGGCTGGCCAGCGCGAGCTGGATTCGAGTTCCGGCAGGAATGGTGATTGTCTCTACCTGAGGAGCGCTTGGCACAGCGGCGTGGGTTAAAGGAGGAGGCGCCTCAGGAGGCGAAGAAGGTTCTTGTGCGCAGAACGTCGAGACCGCGAGAAGTACAACCGCAGCATGAATTCGCATGAACACCTCTCATTTTGTACGGCCGTAGGCCTGATTCCGCATTCTGTAGCACCGGCAGGACTGCCCGCGACATCCAATCGCGCATTATCCGGCGCCTTGATCGAAGTATAACGCCAGCTTCTCTCCGGCGAACCGGAGCGATTCGAGAGATAGCGATCCATCCTCATTGGTGCTCGTGCCGATCGTGTCCGTGAGCGACTCCGCGTTCAGCAGGACGACGCGCGCGGGCACACGAGCCACCGAATTACCGTTCTCAAGAATTTCCACCTGAGCTGAGGGGCCCGATCCATTCCAGGCAAATTGATAACTTCCCGCAGCCAGAAGCGTGTTGGAAACCCGAAGCGGCGAGGCGATCTGGAACGGTTTCCTGTAACTCTGCGGCTTGGGGTTGGAAGCTACGACAGGCGGACCGGAACAGGGCATCGCCGGCGTACCCGCAGTGCCGGGGATGACTGTCGAGGGCGTGCCCGGAGTACCCGGGATCACGGTGTCGGGCATTCCCGGACCTCCCGGGATGACCGTCGGTGGCGTGCCGGGCGTGCCGGGGATGACCGTGTCCGGCGTCCCCGGCGTGGCGGGAATGGGGCGGCACCGCGTCGCAGATTTGAACTGGAAAGGCGGCCTCGCATTGGATTGCCGCACTGCCGCGGCGACCTTGACGGCGTTCAGGCGCAGAGGAACTTGCAGAACCATCTCAATCTGCGACCCGTTGTCGAGAAGGACGTCGCTTGCCGAGCTGACCACAACATAAGGCGTGGCCACTGCGGCAAGAACATCGTCCGCGAGAGGTTGCGGCGTGGCGGTCACCGTGGACGCCGGCGCACCACTTGGCGCCGCTTCGTTGGTGTTTCGCAGATCTGCAAGCTCAACCGTGTAACCCGTGGTAAAGATAATCTTCGTAAAGTGGATTTGGAATTGGGCATGAGGTGAAAGCCAGCCGGGCCGCGTCAGAGTGTCAATCTGGCCCTGCACATAGGTGCCGGGTGGAATCGCCATCTGGTTGTTCACTATGACCGGGAAGGCCGTCTCTGCGTATACGCTCTCTCCAGCCTTGGCTGACCTGGCGAGAACGGGTTCGGTCAATGCCAGGGGAACCGATGTGCCCGCAGGGACCAAGATTTTTGGTTTGGGGCTTGTCTGTTGCGCCCGGCTTTGCAAATCAGGAGTGCTTTGGGCAGCAGCCGTTAAAGCAGCGAGCACGAGTGCCAATGCGAGTCGTCCCATCGTTGCCGCCTCCAGCCGGCTTCTCGCTCTCTTGCCATGATAGACGCCTAACAATAGACTATGGTTTCCTTGGTTGTTGTAAGGGCGGTTCGCGAACCGCCCCTACGGCGTGCGAGGAATCGAGTGAGGAAAACCATGCAACCTACAAAACTCTACCAGCTTGGACTCGGGAGCGTGACCGCGCTTGTGATCCTTTGCGCAGGCGCGGTTCGAACACCAGCCCAGGACATCTACCTTCCCTGGGAAGGCGGTCCCGCGTATTATGCGCAGTTTTCATTAGGCCCTTCTTCCAGCCCTGACTATTTCATGCGCGCTGTTTGGCTGCAGAGTCCGAGCAAAGCCGGACTGTATCAGGCAGTCGGCGTGAACCAGTTCGTTGGGCTTTGGGACGGCACCGTCGAGGTAAATCTGAAGGAGGGTCCAATCCTGCCTCTGCTCCGGCGATACAACATGCACGTGCTTGGCGACCAGGAGAGCGGGCTGGCCGGAGCGGACGCTGCACGGCACGTGATCGACCCGATCATTGACGGCTGGATGCAAGTTGACGAGCCGGACAATGCGCAGTCGCTGCCGGGCGGGGGCTACGGCGATTGCATTCTGCCCTCTGCTATTATCAGCAAGTATAAATCGCTCAGAGTTGCCGACCCGAAGCGCCCCGTCTACCTCGGTCTTGGACAAGGGACGGGGTTTAACTCCGGTTCATGTTACGAAGGCCGCGGAGGAACGTGCTGTTCTGCGGCGCGCGGTCTCAACGATTACCCCGTGTATGTTCAGGGCGGCGACATCCTCGCCAGCGATGTCTATCCGGAGAATGATGCCCCGCTGTGGTGGGTCGGCCGAACTACGGACCGTCTACGCTACTGGAGCAACTACCAAAAACCTGTCCTTCAGGACATCGAGTTAGTGAACTTTAGCAACGGCTCTTCCGTAACCCTGACCCCGGCGGAGGTCGAAGCGGAGTCCTGGATGACGATCATTCATGGCGCACGCGGCCTCCTTTACTTCGTCCACCAGTTTGCCCCCGTTCAGGAAGAAGACTCGATCTTTCATCCCGAGCACGCCAACGTGAAATCGGCGGTGGCGCAGACCAACATGCAAGTGGCGGCCCTGGCGCGTGTGCTCAATACACCTTCGGTGGGCAACGGTCTGAGGGTCGCCTCTTCCAGCGCTCTTGCCGCGATCAACGTGCTGTTGAAACGTTACGGGGGCTGCACGTTCCTGCTCGCCATCAACGACGGGTTGCCGCAGGACCAAACCCCATCCGCGAATCCCATCGAGGAAACAAGCCTCTTTTGCCGGGGCAGCAGCTTGTGCACAGATTCCCCCGCCAAGGCCGGCGGCGCCCTGAGCATGTCGCCTGCAGGCGCCACCACCGCTACGTTTACTTTGCGCGACTTTCCCGCCCATGCTACCGCGATCGTACTTGGGGAGAAGCGCCAAATTCCCGTCAACAATGGGGTATTCAGCGACGTCTTCGCTACCAGCTATGCCTGGCACCTCTACCAGATTCTCCTCGACCCGAACCCCCGAGCCGCTCTGATCGGCGATGTGAATGGCGACGGAAAGGTCGACGCGAGCGATGTCCAGATTGTCAAGGCCGCCATAGGAAGCGTTGCCGGCCAGCCTGGATACGACCCACGGGCGGATGTGATCAGGGACGGCACGGTAGACAGCGCCGACCTCGCCATCGTGGAGGAGGCAGTGCGCCAAAGCCGGTGAAGGGCGTGCTGTTACTTATGGGCAAGGCTGTGGATTCACTTACGACGGATGGGAGTGCGCAGGATCCGCTGGACGGTAACCAGCAAATAGAAGGCGGCGAGCGCCGCTGAGATGACCAGGATGAATCCGGCGAGGACCATTCTTTGCTCAGTCAGGGTGCGACTCTCTTCGGAATCCGGGCACCACCAGGACTGCGTTGCTCGGCGCAAAGCGCGATCGAGCGTCCGACCAACAAAATATAGGGAGGCCTCCCCATTTTGCCTATAGCACCGAAGTCTTGGTACCACGCCACTCCCTTCTCCCTCGAGAGGCAAAATGTCTTCCTGCGCGGCAATAGGCCTGCGGCACACTCGCGGTCGAGCATTCGACAATCCTGATTCATGGAACTCGGGCGTCTTATTGTATAGTGTTGCGGGGAGGCTGGAGGCGCGGACGTGTCCACGAATAAAAGTAGGAGTGACAATGCCGCGCGGAGCACAGAGGAGTGTAAGCAGGACTTATATGATTGGAGGCACTGTATGACAAGAAACATTTCCCGGCGCGATTTTATGAGACAAACCGGAAGCGCAGCAGGCGCCACGCTCGCAGCCAAAACGATTCTGGTTGACCCACAGGCCGGCTATGCTCAGAACACGGCGGTTCCTCCCAGCGACAGGATACGGGTCGGCATTATTGGAGTTGGCGAGCAGGGCGCGGGCTTGCTGCGCAATGCGATATTCCACAAAGGTGTCGAGTGCGTGGCGGCGTGCGATTTGTGGGATGGCCGGCACACGCTGGCCCGCGAGATCGCCGGCAAGCCCATCAAGGTTACTCGCCGCTACCAGGACCTGCTGGATGACCAAGAGATCGATTGCATCATTAACGCCACACCGGACCACTGGCACAAGCAAATCCTTGTGGACTGTTGTAAGGCCGGCAAAGACGTCTATTCCGAGAAGCCCATGTCCCACGAGGCGAGCGAGGGCTTCGAAATGATCCGCGCGGCGGAAGAGAACAAACGGATCGTGGAGATCGGCGCCCAATCCGCCAGTTCCTGGACATTCAACAAAGCCAAGGAGCTGATTGCGCAGGGGGCCATCGGGGACCTTCATACGATTGAGGCTTCGACAGGACGCAACACTCCGAACGGCGCTTGGGCAAGTTGGATGCCGCCGCCGGGCCTCTCGCCGGAAAACTTGGACTGGGACACGTGGCTTGGGAACACGCCCAAGATTTCGTTCGATCCCATTCGTTTTACGCGCTGGCGAAGTTATCGGGCCTACGGGACAGGGGTGGCGGGCGACCTGATGGTTCACCTGCTCACCGGCATGCACCTCGCCGCGGGAGTTACGGCGCCGCCTCAACGGGCGCTTGCCGTGGGCGCGCTTTACGTCTTTAAGGACGGACGTGAAGCGCCGGACGTTCACCATGTGCTTTACGACTACCCGAACTTCAAGGTGATCATCAAACTCATGCTCACCTGTGAGTTTAACCAAGGCACGAAATTTTATGGCACGCGCGGCCTGCTGGAGGTGACCGGCGGTCCCGAAGGCGAATCCTTAACCCTGACCCCGCAGGACGGCATGGATCACGACCCGGGGTGGTATCAACAAGGCTATCCCCAAGCCATGCGGGAAGCGTACGAGAAGCAGTGGCACCTCGACCACGACGCCCAATTGCCTAAAGAGAAACCGCAGCCGGTGGTCTACAAAAACCCCGCCGGGCATGACCCGTGGGGAATCCATATGCAGAATTTCTTCGATGCGGTGCGCAGCCGCAAGCCGGTGGTCGAGGACTGCACCTTCGGAAACAATACGGCCATCGCCTGCCACATGGCCAATGCCTCTTACTACCAACAGAGCATTGCGGTCTGGGATGCTGCGGCCCAGAAAATTCAAACCTAACGTTGATTCCGTGCGTCTAACAGGGTAAATTAGGAGAACCGGTGGCTCGCCGGTAAGGGAGAATTCGGCCATGAAGGGTCTAACCGTGGGTGTATTGTCGGCCGGCTTGGCTCTAGGTCTGGGGGCTGGAGTAGCGCAGGCACAGAAGTCAACGGGCTCGGTGCCGCTCGGCGACGTGGCGCGCCAACTCAAGGCGCAGCGCGCCAAGTCTAAGAAACAGCCCCGAATGTTCACGAACGAAGACGTTATCGCCCTGCGGACCGCGAGTGAACTGTCGCCCTCCTGGGTGGACAAGCCGTCGAGTTCCGCCGCAGCCGAGGCATCTGCGGATGGCAGGATTACCCGGGAGGCCGCCGCTAATCTGGCCGGTAAGACTCCCGCCATCCATATTGAATGGGGTAAGGCGACGCAGGGGGAAGATGAAATCGATCGAATGAGCAAGGTGCGAGTTGTGTTGGGGGGGCTCGGGAAGGATGCGAATAACGCGTCCTCGGCCGAGAAGCTTGCGCCGCATTCCGGCGCCGCTCCAGAGCAGGCAGCCGTGAAGATCGGTCGAAGCGGGGAGGCCGAACCCGCCGCGGGATTGACCAAAGTGAATTTCCAGGTCAGCGCTGAGACTGCGCAAGCGGCAGACCGGCATCCCAACCCCTCGCCCGCCGTTCCAGCCGGGCAGCCCGAAGCGTCAGGCCCTGCTGGGGAATGGGCCAAAGCGAAATTCCGGGCCGCTCAGGGTGCGCGTTCAACCAGTGGGGAACCTGGTCCCATCGCAGCCTCGGCCGTCAACCCGCAAGCGCCGCCGCGGGAGGATATCGGCTACGTGGAGAGAGCAGATGGGAAGGTTGAGGCCATTGTTGCCGAGGGTGAACACATCGGCCTGATCGAGGAGACCAAGGAGTTCATGAAGAACTTCCACATTCCGGCGCCGTCGCCGGCCGAACTGCAATTAGCCCTGGCGCCGCCATCCAATCCACCGCAAGCCTCCATTCCCGAGGATGATCAGCCGTCTGCGGCCGTTTCGTCCCCCGATACAGGCTCGCCCGCAGGGGAGAGTGCGGCGGGTGTCGCTCAACTCCAGCAACCACAGGCTCCCCCTGCGGAGGATGCGCTATCGCAGTCAGAGACGGCGCTGCAAGCGGAGCCGCTGGCTGACTATGCGGGAACTCAAGTCCGCCCCACACAACCTGAAAACCTCCAGCCTGCAAACAGTCCGGCCTTTGTAACTGCCGCGCCGGATGCAGGTGCTAATCGCTCTTCGGTTACGCCCATTGGATACGTGGAGAAGGCTGGGGGCGAGAAAGAGGCGATCGTCGCATTCCAAGATCAGGTGTTTCTAGTGCACGCGGGCGAGTTGTTCGCCGGCAAGTACAGAGTCCTGCGAGTGTCCGCAGTTGCAGCGGAAATCGTAGAAGAACCGACGGAGGCGTCTTCCGCAGCCATAGACCGCCGGCGGAAGATTCAGGTCGTGCCGGAGTCCAGATAGCTCGCAGTTCCCTGCCGAGTCGAGGCCCGCCGCCAAAGGCCCCAGGCGGCCATTCGCCGGCTGGCCCTCAGCCTCTGCCATTCAGTCTGCGCTGCGCGAGGGAGCAGCGACCTGCGTTTGCACCCATTCGAGGAAGGTCGAAACGACCTGCGGATCGAACTGTGTCCCGGAGCAACGGCGCAACTCGACGAGCGCATCTTCGAAAGTGCGGGGGCTTTTGTAGCGCAGGTCGGCAACCATATTGTGGAAAGACTCCGCCACCGCCACCATTCGCGCTCCCAGTGGAATCTGATCCCCAGCCAGCCCGGCCGGATAACCCTTGCCATCGTAGCGCTCGTGATGGTGAAGCACGATGCGCTCAATCCCTTTCGCCCGTAAGAACTCCACCATCTTGGCGCCCCAGGCCGCATGGCTCTTCATAATCTCGAACTCCTGCGCGGTGAGCAGGGTGGGTTTCCTGAGCACGTATTCCGGCACGTGGATTTTCCCGATGTCATGAACCAGGCCGGCTAAGCGAATCTCTTCAACCTCATCGACCGGCAACCCGGCCTTCAGGGCCATTTGCGCCGCTAGCCTCGAGACCACCTGAGCATGGTCCTTCATATGTGGCCCTTTTAATTGGACAGCGAAAGCGAGTGCAGTGAGGGTGCTCAAAATGGTATTCTTTTCCGCCGCGCCTTCTGGGGCGCCCGACTCTGCGCTCGCAGGCCCCGCGTCAGAGGCCGGCCAATCGCCTCCTCGCGCCTCATGCGCGATTGACGCGGCGCTCCGACTCACGTCTGAGGCGGCGGGTAACATCCCCTCTTCCGCCGCTTCGAGACACGTTTTGAGCAGCCGCTTATCGCGCTCCGCTTCTTCCGGCTTGGGACCCAGCCAGGCCACCTTGACGCAATTCCCTCCACATTGTTGGGCCAGGCGCACACCGGACTCCGCCACCTTGAGCACCTCGTCGGCCGTTCGTCCGTGGTCGGGGAACGCTGCGATGCCAACGCTTACCGTCACCTCGCGGAGGCGCAAGAGATCGTCCGCTTCGAGCGCAGCCCGCAACCTCTCCGCCAGAATCTCCGCCTGCAAGGTGTTAGCCCCGGGCATCAGGGTCGCGAACGAATCGCCTCCGTACCGCGCCACGATATTCGACTTCCTTGATCGACCGCTGAGCAGGGCGGCGACTGTCGCCAGCACTTTATCGCATTCCGCCCGCCCTCCACGGTCATTGAGCTGTTTGAGCCTGTCGAGATCCAAGATCGCCACGCAGAAATGGCCCCCGGTGTAGGATGATCGGCGCCATTCACTCTCCAGCGACGCCAAGAAAAGGTCTCGAGTGGTGACGCCCGACAGAGCAGCCGCAACGGATTCTTGCGTGGCATACCGCTCTGCGCGCGGCTGCTGAGTCACGACGGTCACCGGGGGGGCAGCGGGAGCTTCTGCGGAACTCTTCCGCGCGCCGAAAATGTGCTTGCCCCAATAGTGACCTCCCGACTGTTTCCAGGCCCCGATCGTGGCTCCGGCAAGCAAAGCAACTGAGCCGATGATCAGCCAATCAAACCAGGGCATAATTCTTCCCATTTCGGCGCTGGTCCCTTGACGCTCCGGCGCCATAACATCCCCAAAATGGACACAATACCTCAAATCTAGGCGTTTTTGATATTTTTTTGGCTCTGATTCAGGGTTTTTTGCTCGCCTCCGCGCCTTGACGGTGCGAGTTCTTGCATTGACAGTTGGTTCTTTCCCCGGTAGAGTCGAAAGAGATAGGTAGTTCCAGGGATCCGACTACAACTACTCACCATGGAGGGAAGCATGTTGCGAAAAGTGTGTGGGGCATTGCT